>Ga0265797_10002949_pt1 | contig 27914 bp, 35 predicted proteins | sample P2T30metagenome_FD_192433 | JGI IMG/M metagenome (GOLD analysis project Ga0265797, IMG submission 192433) | Plant litter microbial communities from East Loma Ridge, Irvine, California - P2 T30 | ecosystem: Environmental > Terrestrial > Plant litter > Unclassified | place: USA: California... | reverse complement strand
ACGGATCATGGCTCGACGCTTGTTACAATATGAGCCAGTCGGCCCCAATCTTCATGTATGCGATCCAGAAGAAAAGAGGGGGGAAAAGGATGCGAAGAAGCACTGAGGGAGCTAGGCCATGAGAATGTATGTAGTTTTGGTGTTTACACCTATGGATAGCATCTTGACATGGTGCCGGAATTTACCATGGGTTCACACCACCATGAGCCAAAAACTTACCCGCCTCAGCATCTCGTTCTCCGTTCAGCATTCTCATTATAGGCACTGCAGCTTCCTTCGTCGGTTTTGCTCCGTTGGCAGTCCTATTGCGGGGAGTAAAGTTGCTCTCTGTCCACCCCGGGCAATACGAAAACACCTTCCACCCCCTGGGATGGTACTCGGTGATTTGGCAGGCCGTTACCATGTTTAGAGCAGCTTTGCTGATTCGATATTGATCCTGCTTCATCTTGTAAAAAGCATCTTTTGGATCCAAGCGAAGGGTGATCGAGCCGGCTCCCGAACTGACGTTTACGATGCGGGGCGTCGATAGAGACTTCGACAGCAGTGGTGCGAAAGCTTCCACAGTGGCGTATGGTCCAGCGGCGTTTGTGCAGAATGTATTAATGAGCTTATGGAACATACGTTCGTCGTTGCTATCGGCGATACCAGCGTTGTTGACCAAGGCATCAAGCCTGGGAGTTCATCAGCTCTTGATCAAGCAAAGTAGTTGAACAGTTCTCACCTTCCATATTCTTCCCCCACCTTCTTAGCTGCCGTAGTTATCGAACCCTCGTTCGAGACGTCGATATGGAGTAGCTCCACGCTGCCTGGGAGATTGCGAGCTTGGAGGTCCCTCACGGTGGTTGCGCCCTTTTCGATCGACCGGGCGCCAAGAAGAACGTGTTTCGTCGCATCACTCAGCAGCTGAGTCGCCAGCTCCAACCCGATGCCACTATTCGCTGTGCCGGAACTCTGTCAGCCTTACTCTCCTAATTGGGGTATTCTTGTTGAACATACCACCAGTTATGAGGACAATGGTTTTGGTCGAAGAGGCCATAACGTTACCTGTTGGCGAGGCTATACTGTGATGGCGTACTGAACTATGTTTTCATCCGAGGACTTGAATACTTATATGTACTACCGCATGTTTGTAGCTAGTATCATCATTGCTGATGCGTTCTTCGACGATGGTGGCTTTCAACGGAGATATTCCTCTATGTCCGCGCGAGCACGTTGCTGTCCACATCTCTAAGCACGTCTACACCAGCTACCAAACAACGCCTGGTAAGACTTCTTCCATCCCATAGTGATCCATGCTTCTGTGTCATGGCTAGAATGCAGGGGTGAATCGACTGGTCAGCGGAGACATCGGGTTGTAATGCCGTTGTTATCTCCGTAAAACATCGATGGCGGAGCGTTTTCGGTCAGATTGCGGGCGCATCGCAGCATGCTTTGGTATTGTTGGCTGTGATACCGTATGTCCGTGAAGCGCTAAGATATAGCGGCACCTCGGCCGAGCATGCCGTTGGCTAAGTGAACGTCGTGAAACTTCGCTCGTGCCACTCGATGCTAACGATACGAACATATCCTCCTGCCGGGCAATAGAATTGTGTATGAAATCAGCCGCTTGTTACAATATGAGCCAGTCGGCCCCAATACTCTTCATATATGCGATCCAATTTTCGTTTTCTTCCTTATCGACCGATGTGTAGGTATCCTCGCAATCTTTACACTGCCTTCGTCTTGCCCATATCATTCTCAGAACGGCTAGTGCTCCTTTGATCAACCCCCACGGTTGAACTGCCCAGATATTCTGGAGTTGGTTCTGTGCCCAGCATTCCGTCGCATTTTCATTGGCTTCAGCTCCGGCAATGAAGCATGGCCATGCAGTCGCGGCGATGACCGGATCGTGCGGTGATATGTTGGAGAGGTGAACTTGGATCTTGAGTACCAAATTTTGCAGATCTTGGAGTAACTGGAGAGTAGGTGAATCTTTCAACAAGAGACGAGTTAGGTAGATACAAGTTGCGGCTTGGTGCGCAGAAGCGATGTGAATGCGCACCGCGAGATCAGGGTGGGGAGAATGTACCTGGACATTGGCTGCCCATGCTTGTGAATCGAATGATCTTGCAGACTCTAGTAGCAGATGCGCTTGCTTGTCTCTGACGGTGCAAAGTCCGGGGTCTGCGAAAAGTTCCGAGCTCTCCGAAAGTCGAACTCCATTCTGTAGGAGATGCAACAGTGGCATCGGAAATGACGAGCAATGATTTCCTTCATTGTCCCGCAGCAAGGAAAGTGTACCATTCGAAAGCGTATCGTTCGGCACTGTGCCCTCATAGGAGGCAAACGTTGCTCCGATGATGTCGTATCTAGGTTGGCGTTACTTAGTCACAGCAGACTGGGTCTTCCATAGTTTGACATACACCAAGTGATTCGAGATCAAACAACGCCTCAACGAAGAGATAGGCTGTACAGCGTTGTTCTCTGATCTACGGGCCATGTCAATAAGAACTCTCGCACCACGAATGTGGTTTCTCCATTCGTTCCGTCCTGAATCCATGATTTCAAATTGGACGAAGAGCAGAACAGTTGCCAAGATGCCATCCAAATCCTTCGGTTCCATTTGACCAATGGCAATGTTCAGCAATTCGAGTGCTCGCTGCTTTGCTGTGAGAGCAGACTCACTATTGGTCTTTTGCGAGAATGCAAGATTGCTTGATAGTGCCGAAGATTGGGGTACTACATGAGTGAAATCGAGGGAAGAAGTCGTCAAGTGACCTTCAGATGCGTTTGACATGTGTAATGCTGAAATAGCAATGATGATTTGTAATAGACAAGGATAGCATTGGGTTAACGGGATGAGCGTTCGAAACGGGTTACTATACGGTGCATCGTATAGAACAAAGTCTGGACACACATTGTTGGAGACTAGTGCGGTATAAACATAAGCATCCGACATGTGGCATTCCAAAAGCAATGAAGAATTTAAAGGCTTACAGTAAGACAAATGTCTTCTCGAGGCGTTGCACAGATCTTGCAGAAGTGGATCAGCGATAACCCTACGGAAATGAGCTTCAGCTTATCTAACAGCGGGAAAGCGGTGAACAGAACGAACCGTAACAATCGTGACTCATGCAGATTTGATCGCTCCTTCATTTATGCCAGGCTTTCGAATTTCGTACCTCTCAGTTTTCCACGGCTTGCCAAACCTTGGTCCCACCGGAATAAGCTTTGATAACCCAAGCATTCGTATCCACGCTGAGCACATTTGAGACAAGTCGGCACGTTCCGATCGCACTTGAGACGCTTGCGTCTGCAGTTGTGGCATGCTTTGTTCTGGGTCGCGGGTATAGTCATCACGAGAAACAGAAGTGCGTGAAAGCTACATGATTCAAATCGATACGGACAGCAATGGTGATTTACGTACAAGGAACCAACGTCGTCCCAGAAGGGCGAGCGGGGTGCGCGCTGTGCACGGACGTCGGCTCCAGCAATAATGAGTTGTGATTTGCAAAGCAAAGATCGGAAAGCGCTAAACCAGATAACGCAGCCAGGACACTAGACCGTTGTTCAGATTGCTTACATTATCCTACTTATCCCAAGCTAGCATAGTAACTAGTTTTGGAGTATCAGCGTCAGTACAATGTCGATCAACCCGTAAGTTCAGAGCTGTCCAGTGGACAGCGGAAGGCCGCTAAGCACGATCGCTTAAGTGCCAGTGATTTTCCTGGAAGGTCTTTTGATATGAAGTGGTATAGACTTTGCTGACACCATGAACCCGAGATCTAAATTATCTCAATGTAGACTCAAGTCTTTTGTAGCAACAAGCACCAAGGCAAGCACATCTCATGATTCTTGAACAGCGGTCAACCATACTAATCCTTAGTTGTGATCTTTGCTATTATTCAGCAAGGATAGCGACCCCAGTAGAGCAACTGAAAATACCAATCCCAAGAAGGCAGCCAAGATGTTGAGTTCGGTTCATGTTGCACGAAGCACTTGGATCCGCGATCTAGAAAAACACACAAATAAAAGGTAGATTATGTATCTGAAGCTTGAATTTATGCTCTCCTCATCTCGATTGCTATCTCGCATACGCCTCTACCATAAAGCCGCCAGCACTATCGATTCTTGACGCCATAATCTCGACGCGCAAATAACTGCATAACTACTCTCCGCCCCCGAAACACGGTCATCCAGTGCAAATCTTCTCTTCTCCACATCTATCGAGTAAGCACGGCGAAGATACTGCAGAGAAGGCCTTCAGCTGGACTACTCCATCTCCCAAACTATGGATAGCGACAACTCCAACAATTCCCGAGTCGACAACAGTACTTCACCTACTTGCTCCGTCACCGACCAGTCTAAAACATTGCGACTTCGGATGGAAGATACCCTTGAAGCACGCATTAAGAGGCTCGGTAATGAGCGACCACAGGCATTCTCGAGCAACTGGCACGAAGCAGCTTTCGTCTACAGTATAATCATGTCTCAGTTCATGACGGAATATTTTGTTTCGGGCTTCACACTCATCCTCCCTACCTTGATCAGACAACTGGATATCCCACAAGCGGTTGCTGTGTGGCCAGCCAGTGCGTTCTCCCTAGCGATCGCCAGCACCCTGCTCATATTTGGCCGTCTGGGCGATATGTGGGCTGGATTTCCCGTCTATGTGGGAGGCCTCACTTGGCTCCTAGCGTGGAGCATAGTCGGAGGGTTTTGCATCAATCCAATCATGCTCGATATTTGTCGGACACTCCAGGGCCTTGGTTCTGCTGCTGCACTTCCAACAGGCATCATGCTCTTGGGGTCGCAGTATCGTCCAGGTCCTCGCAAGAATCTTGTATTCGCGATCTACGGCACATCAGGCGTTCTCGGATTCTTCGGGGGTATTCTTCTTGCAGGTGTCGTTGGCGAATTCTTGCACTGGGGTCACTACTTCTGGATAGGTGCAATCTTGACTACAACCGCACTGGTAGCCTCCGTTTTCTCCATTCCTCACGCACCTATACGGCAAGGTCGCACACCTGGGGTTGAGATGGACTATCTCGGTGCGGCTTCTATCGCAGCTGGACTTGTTCTCACTGTATTCTCTATCACCCAATCCGCACATGCTCCGCAGGGTTGGCGCACGCCATACATTCCCGTCTGCTTCGTTCTAGGCATTGTGTCTCTCCTGCTTGCCGTTTACATCGAAGCCAGGGTAGCATTTCAACCTCTTCTACCCGCTTCGATCCTGATGATTCCTTCAATGGCCCCACTGCTTCTTTCTATACTCATTCTCTATGGCTGCTGGGGGATTTTCTCCGTATATGGGACACTGTTCTTCCAGAACATATGGTCCATTTCACCTTTACAAATAGCCGTTTGGTACGTACCTCTCGGTGTGGCGGGGATAATTCTTAGTGTCATAGAGGGTTTCATTCTGCACCTTGTTCCGGGACGGATCTTAATGATAATCGGCACCCTTGGCGCTTTGGCATCACAACTTCTTCTTGCCAACGTTCCGCTCGAGAGCTGGAATTACTGGGCGTGGATATTTCCTGCCACGATCTGCAGTACGATTGGTATCGACCTTCCGACAATCCTGATGTCAGTTTTCATCACAACGAAACTCCCACGGACGCAACAAGGTTTAGCGGGAGGGTTGCTCAACTCTGTGTTGCAACTTGGAGTCGCGTTGACGCTTGGGGTCACCGATTTGATACAGGTGACTACCATGGAAAGACGTGGACTCGCGAGCAGTTACAAGTACACGTTCTGGTTTGGGGTTGCTGCATCAGCCGTGAGTGTGGCACTAGTATCGCTCTGGGGAGATGTACCTAAAGCGAGAAGTGATTTGACAGCGGATGAGCGGACAGAGTTGATAGAAACGGCAGCCTAAGGGTACTCGCCTTCATCGCTTCGAAATGCATGACTTTGACGGATTTGATGTCAATCGAAATTCGCCGGTGCCACTCGATGCTAATAATGAGAGCGTATCCTCCTGCCCGGCCGTAAAATTATGTGCGAGACTGGCCATATGATCCTTGTTGCCTCCGTCGCAGTCAAGACTTCCTTCCCTGTTCTTCGATCTGGACCTGACGTGATTTACGCACAGGCTGGCGCACAAAGGCTTTGGACCAACCACAGATGCGATTTCAATCCGTGTGTTCGAGATTCTTCGTTCTTTGAGTGTTTCTGTGCGTATTTTTGATATGTGTTCCCGGAAACACAATTGGTTCGTTGTTCAACAGTCATTGTGGTACCACGGGTTGCAGTGGATAGCAACCACAGAGCACCCTTATGCAACACCATGGAACCCTAACCCTGATTAGCCATCCACAGAATAAAATCCCAAAGCCTATAAAACCTTGCCTGGACTTTTCACTCTTAGATATACAAATATTTTCACCCAAAATCATCTCGAGCGAAAGCGTTCACTAATACAAACAGCGCTGAAGGAAGTCAGGCCCTACGACGTGCGCCCCCACCCAAATGAACGACCATTCCACAGTCACGATGCGAGAAGCAGGTGGCTTCTCGTTCATGGACTTGCCGACCGAATTGCGCTGGGAAATCTACAGCTATCTGCCGGAAATCGCTTACGAGCCCGTTTTCTCCGAGCCCTTGATCTGCAGCTGGAAGGTATATCAAATGCCAACCTCACTGCTTCAAGTCAACAAGACTATATACGAGGATGTGAAGCACCCCTCGGTACAGAAACAGATACAGAAGGTCAATGATCCGTTTCTGCCCAAAATCGTTCTCGGCCCGACGCACAAACAGATAGCCCCTGTATACATCGCGCTCTCACGTACCTTCTATCAAGCCGGCAAACGATTGCACACAAATCCAGGTGGGCTTCAAAAGCTCGGTAACGAGATTGAGAATATAAGCCTCCGACTCGCATCTTGGTACAACGATACGTATCTGCCTCATGTCTCTTTCCATTGGAAGCAAGGGAGTCAGCAGGAGACACAGGACAGCCTGGACAGGGAGGAGGACTTGTCTGAGGTTTTGACGTATCTGCCTCAGCATATTTCTGGTAGACACGAAGAAGCTTTCGAGACCCCGACAAAGTGTAGGCCCGAAAGCCTGCATAGGTTTGTGGGACAAACTCTGAGGAGAATGGCGATTTGGAAGACCTGTGAAATTCGCATTCGGCTTTTGGAAGATCCTTATGGAGTGCTTCCTAGGCGAGGAGGGGAGTTCGAGGACTTGACGGCCGACTATATGATGTACGAAGGATTGGCAGCGATGGACACTGCCCGACAAGCGCTGAGCCCAGGGATGGGCCGCGAACTCACGATAGTGCGTTTGGCTTGTCAATCCAGAAGCACCTTGGCGGTGATAAATAACCATCATCGAAGCTTCGGCCGGAAGATTAAGATCGAAAATCCGGGTGCGAGAGATTGGGCCTTGTTTGACATGGCTTTGTCACTATGCAATCCAGACGAGCGGGTTCTTCCAAATGAGAAGATCCAAGAGCTCAAGAATTATATACCGTGGAACTGAGAATTCCGCCGAAGGGATTCCATTTACCTAATCCCACCAATCTCTAGGTAAGTACGAAGAAATGTAATGAATTCTGAGCATTTGACAAAGAACAGCAATGTACCTAGAGATACATGCCGTGCATTATGCTTTGAATTCTGTACCGATGCCTATATAATGATTTCGACATTAGAGAGGCATGTGTAGGATGAGCCGAGCTTTTTGCAGTCAGCTCGCGTCCTTGATACGCGAAAGCCCTAGCAAGCATAGCTGCTGCTGATGATGTTTGCATCGAAATTGCGATGATGAGAGGGCCAGAGCGCGTCGCTCAGCAGATGCGTAACAGGACAGAATATGCCGACCATCGCGGTTTGTCTTGCTTACGCAACACGTCGAAGATTCTTTCACCTGTGTATCCCGATCACATCTTTTCAATGAGCAGATACCCGGGCCTGTATGAGTCCGACCAGCGTTTCAATTCCCCCACAGGAATGTTACAGGGTCTATGTTGGTGATGGTTGTTGTTACGTTATATCGAGGTTGAGCTCGAGCTACTGATTCTGGTGGTCAGTCTACTCTTGCTCCGCGCTAACCTGTACCTTGCATCTTTGCGCCAAACACTACACACCTACGTGAACCATCGCGGCTCATCTAGAATGCTACGTGCGCTGCGCGATGATTCTAACTGTTACACTGACTTCCGCCGACGGAGGACACTACCTTGGAATACTCGGGCAGAGTCAGCGATCACGGTCAACCACGCTGTGTGCGTCGCAACGCCTCTGGTATCCTCGCACGATACTCGTATGTCATTTACGCTTTTCTTCATCCTCGCAAACGTGTTTGCTACGGCCTCCCTACCTACCCCATACTTCATCGTAGCTCTAACGGGATGCGGAGCTAGAACCGAGGCGCGAGTGAGTCGACGCACTAATTCACCTTCTTAAACACAACTTCAGAGAAGCTGCTGGATGACATCCCGACGATGACTAAGAAATACGGAATGATCTGCTGATGGGCCATGCAGATACCACAAACCAGGAAGAATTGGAGGGCAGAGGCAGTGAAGAGCTGATTGACGTGGGGTGGCGGGGTAGCAAAAGCAAAACAATTCAGCTCGGCGCGTCGCTTCAATCGTGCAATCGCATGGCCAACGATTGTGGGTCTTTCTCAGCTCTTTTCTATCTGCACCACTCTATAGACATGCTTTTGCATGCCTTCGCTCACGATGCTGGAGCATTGTTCCCCTCGCAGCTGTTCGCGCCAACGGACTGGCTGTTCTATTGAGAAGGCGTTTTTGACTGGACAAATCTTGCAGAGCTGGAAGGGAAGGCTGATGTTTCCAGTAAGTATTGTTCGCCAACAACGCGCCTTCAATCACTCAGAATATCCTCGAAACTCAAAAAGGACTACGGCTACAAAAGCCTCATTAATCTGAAGGATGCCTAGGGACAGGGATGGACGAAATCGAGGAAGAGGCGGAAGGCAGAAACAGAAGGCGGTTGGTGAGCGGGGCTTTTCAATCGGCAAACGAGGTCGAAGAACCACGAGAAGCATGACAAGCCTCACGTCTCGGTGTGTTGGGCCGGCGTCTGATCTGCAGCCTGGACCTGACTCTTTTCAATAGGTGGCGCAATGAGAATTGGAGCTAGCTGGATCCAGAATTCTGGCAATCGTCTGCCCACTGCTGAGCGCCACAAGCTGCAGGCTTCTCAGCTCGAGCCGATGCCTAATTCACAGCCTGGTAGGCGCCGACAGCGACACCCCTCTGAACTCCCCTCATCCTTCCTCGATCAGGGTCTCTATCGCGTCAAAGTATGACCAAATATGGTGCCGAGCGCCGCTATCGCAAAGGAAGCGCGAAAATGGATCAGGAATCAACTTCTCGACAACATACAGAACGATGAGATCTTCAACAACGACTACGTCCGATATCAAGACATTCAACAAGCCTGGTCCGGCCTCGACACCATCCAGCGTGTCTTCCAATCCATCTTGATGCCGAAACAAGTCGAGCTTACCACCAAACACTTGTTGCGATTCTTGTCAATCCTTATCTATATCCGCGCTGACGATTTCTTGGACGGCTTCCCCGGCAACTGTTTTGATCAGGGAGGAGGTCTGCTATATAATGACTTGGAGCTACCATTTAGGGACCACCAAGTGCCATCCTTTGGGGATCTTGCTCTTCGCCGAGCTTTCTTCAATGCCCAGTATCTCTTCACGCCAGTACGTCAAAGTACCCTCCTGCCTAGTATGTGCAATACTAACAAGAGATGCAGGCGTCACTGTTTGAGTCCTCAACCATCCAATATATAGACGACCAGCGCCGGCTTCCTTTCGAAGTAGTCTCCGAAGGTATTTTTGGAGGCGCATATGGGAAAGTCGACAAGAAAGGGATTTCGCCATCTTATTTCAATACCTCGAATGGGAATCAAAATCACCAAGTAAGAAGGCCACCAGACACTTCTGAGCTTTCTATAACGATAATAGGTCAAGTTCGTCGCTTGCAAAACGTTTCATCGCTCAGATTTCTCCGGTCGCGAGGCAGAGCGCGAGCTGAATAACTTGCAAGTCTTAAAGAAGGGCAATACATCGCATAGCCACATACGGACACATTTGGTGATCCTGTTCCACAGGAGAGAATATCAAATTCTACTGCCATGGGCCGACCACTTTGACCTCGACTTCTTCCTTAACGAAGGCTGCTTACATTCAGGTGAAACACTATACGACATCACATTACGCTTCCCGAAAATCAAATCGGCAACAGTACTCCTCCGGGACACATGCGCTCAAATGCACTGCATCTCCGATGCCCTTAAATGGCTTCATGAGGGCTTCATAGGAAAATCTCGAAAGCGCGTTCACTTTGCGCATATGGACTTGAAGCCAAATAATATTCTCATTGATAGGTATGAGGAATCAGCTGTAGGAAAGTGGATCCTTACAGATTTTGGAATCTCAACTTTCAAAGAAGATGACGAGGCAGCCTCTGCTGATCTTGTGTCATTCGAGAACCTAACATTCAAAACGACCCCTGCTCGTCTGCCAGGCGCTTATCAACCTCCAGAGATAGAGAAACCGGGTCAAAGTAGCGCAGGAAGACGAGGGGACATCTGGGCCTATGGTTGCATCTTTGCCGAGGTTCTTAGCTTTGCCCTAGGTCGAGGAGATGCCGTAAAAAGGTTCCGAGTGAGTCGGAAGCAAACCCAGAACATCGATGATGCTACTGAGGGCCAGAGCGGAGCTAAGAATGATTTCTTCTATGAGGCGTATAGGGAGACAGTGCAGGTGAACGGGAGACTTGATGCAAAGATCCGACAGTCCTACCGTCTTCGCTCTGGGGTTGACCAATGGTTGCGCAAACTACTTGCCGAATATACTTATCCAAACAGGGCTATCGAATGCTGTGTTCAGACCATTCGTGACATTCTCGAGGTAGACGGCTCAAAAAGGATCAGAGCTGAATGTTTGGTCAGGAAGATGGAGCATGTCGCATATCACGTTGCTTATGCTCGTGATCCCAACAGCCTTCTGAGATGTCCACTAGAACGGTCAAGACTACAGCGTCCTTTCGATTCGCCTCCCCTAGATATATCTCATTCGCCGGAACCAGTAGTCATGGAACGATTACCTTCGATCGAACTGACCAGACCTGGGTTGGATAGCAGCGATCCCGACTTCTCAGAACAGCATCCTCGTACGACTGCTGTGCCTCAAAGGCGACAACATGGGCTTTCGCCCCCTCCTCCGCCCCCCCTTCCTCCTGCTGGACCAAATCTTCGTCCACACTATGCTCATGACCAGAGACATGGCTTAATTCCTAGCGAACCAAGCGAATCCTCCTACGAAGATCAATCAGATAGGTCCCATCGGTCTGTTGGTGGAATGTCCAGAGCCAATCTTCATGGAGTGACAATCAATCAAGACAAAGAGCGTGATGTAGGGAGCCCTGTGGAGATTGATATCCATAGCTTGCGAAAGTCAACAATTCATTCCATCTCGCCCTGCCCATCTGGACAACACATGGCCTATCTTGCCACGAAGCCGAAGGATGCCAAACAGACTGTTTTGCTCTGTAAATTATTCTTAAGAGATTCAAGTGTTCAGGTCGACCACACCATTGAACTCCCGGCAGGCCCGGTATGGAAACATATCGTTCAGGCAGGCTATAACTTTGCGGTATGGGGCAATAAGGCTGGAGGAATCAAACATGTAGATACACCACTTGTGGGTTATTTGGATTCAGGCTGACAATTCGATGCAGGTCTGTATCGGTGGAGTTGCCGGTGTGTCTATGGTCTGGGACTCGACAACGAATCAACAGCTCGCCTCACTTGTTACCATAGCCATCTCTCATTACGGCTCAGTGGCGCTTGTGAGTACCAAAGTTATATGTTATGTCAACTCGAGGTCAGCCATCCGTACCCTGAGCCCCATCCTGGCAGCCAATCTGACTTGGTATAGTGACACGTCAAGCAGCGAGACCATTTACTCAACAGGGGACCAAACATTTACTGATGCCAGATTCAACGATGATGGTAGTGTTCTCTACGTATGGTCGTTCGGCCGACCGGATGACCGTCTACATATTTGGCGGGTTGATGAAGCTACAAGGGAACTGATTCAACCCACTGATTCTGAAGGAAGCTATGCATCAGTAAGACCAGAGTTTCTCTAGAGAGATAAATAGTAACAGTTTCAGAGACAGCAAGGGAGTTCAAAAGTAGAGATAATCCCATATAATAGCTACCAAGGCTGCATCATTCATGCTGCTGGCAGCAAGTTCTTTCCCGCCCAGATCCGCAGCACACAGCGCGGAAACCACGAACAACTCCCCAAGATCGAAAAGATAATAGCGAATACCGTGGCGGCTTGCGTCTTTGGGGATCATTCACTGATAGTGGTGGAAAAAGGGTACCGACATACTCGCATCAGAGAGTACCGTATCGTTGGTGGTGGAAATCACGCTATCGAAGATACACCCAAGAAGCCACTTATAGAGTGGAAATTCTCTGCTGACAAGATTACTCAGGTCAGAGTGGTTCCGGTGCCGAACACTGATGATCTTATGATCATTCTCTGTATGTTGGAGAACAAAGTCATCTTCATCCCAATTGTCGCTAGAGGGGTTATACGGCAAGCCCAGGGATAGTTTCCAAACGTTCAATAGAAACCTAATAATGCATTTTTTTTACATACTACATTATTGCATATGTGATATTGACAGATGTTGATGAGCGGGCGAGTTGTATACAGAAGGATCACAAGAGATCATGGTTGACCCTTTACCCTGACTGTATCTTCCCCTTCTCTGAACAAGACCCCGTTTTCTTGCTATGTGGCTTCATCTGCAACGGCCATTGGAACGGCTTGCGCTTGATCCTAGAATCGAGATACAAGATAAGAAAGTATATGGCGCCAGTCATGACAATGAGAGGTATCCAAGTAGCGATGAAGATCCAAAAGTCTGGAGAGACCTGGAGCTTCTTGGAGACAGGATTGAACAGAAATAAGTTCATGCCGAAAATTGACTGTCATAACGTTAACGAACATTATTAGACATACAGAGCGATTCCAATACTCACAGCGATGAAATTTCCTGGCAGATAGACCGCTGACACGAAGGTTATTATCTTTACAGTCGCACTGTCATCAACAGTGTCTTCGGTAAGCTTTTTCAGCCCCTCAGTCAAGTCCCGCAACTCGGTGTCTATTTTCGCTGCTTCCAGTTGGTTGTGCAATGTCAGAGTATACCCAACCTGCTTGAGTTAGCTTTTTCCAGGTAACATGTTCACAGTACTAACGAGATCGATCAAGTTCTGTACTCTTCCTTCGAGCACGTTTGCGCTCTCGATATATCCTTTCATCTTGGACTTGTGCGCGCTCAGGTTCTCCAGCTGGCTCAACATCTCAATCGATGCTTCTGAAAATTGCTCCATTAAAGCCAAGTTACCAGAACAGCATGCCCGTGCGAAGAGTATGAAGTCGTTGGTGTTGCGTAATCGTTGGACGCGAAGGAAACTAGAGCTCGGTTCTGTGTGCTCAGGCTTCACTACCATGGCTAAATTGTTCTCCTCTGCGAAACGTTCTCCGATATAGCGGAAGTACCAGCGCCAATTATCGAAATACTGTCGGAAGAGCCAGGTGTGCAGCAGAAATGGATTATTACAAAAACCTGCTCGTGCCACAGGATCTTTCTCCATGGCTGCTATAACTGACTCGACAGATGGCGTTCGAATTGGGTGTAACAAGACAATAGTGTCAACCTCATCATAGCAATGGAAAACTCCTGTATGTCGAAATGACCAGGGATCCTGTCCACCACGTCGGTTTTGTTCTACGTAGCGGATTTGGTAAAGCAGGTTGCAATCATCCAGGGCTTTAGCACGTATAGCTGCGTTGCTACTGCTCCCTTCTGCAATGTTCGGGTCTTGTCCAAACGAGGCTACGACGTCTGCGAAATCGTAAGGAATGTGGTATTGTTCGAAGATATGCTCCAGAAGACTATTTGTAATGTCTAGGGCTGATATTGTCTTGCGGGAGTAGATTGAGCTATTCATTGTTATTATAAAGAGGCGGTTGCCAATTTATGGGTCAACTGACATGATCCGGACTCGCGTTGGTTTGGAGGCCTTGCGACTAAGCGCCTTTTCAGCCTTGCTTGGTAATGTATGAAGTATTGATGTATACGAATCTGATATGCGTGAGTTTCTTGCGATCTACTAATACTATCGTTTCCTAACCTTTCGCGATATCTGTGATCCTGATATTTACTGCAGTACTATCATCCTTCAAGAGAACTTTCGGCTTTGAGAAACTCCACGGCCAGACACGCGGCTGAGAATCGGTTGACAACATTATACACGACACCGAATGACGCGGCGGTCACTTGAGGCTAGAAATAATATATAGTCCAATCTTTCTTCTTGCAAAGCGCACTGGAACCGGTCAAGAAAGAAGGCACAGCAATGCTGCGGCCGAAATCATGATTCAGCCTGGTCGCAGCATGATCGTCACACGACAGCCCAGCCCATCGGCAAAGTCCGCCTCGCGAATGGCGGGTGCAGCTCAGCTGCATGTGGAGTCCATGCAGATGGTGGGCGCAGCTCAGCCGCACAACAAAGTTCGGGCAGATGGTGGGCGCAGTTCAGCCGCACACGGAGTTCATGCTTCGCTAACAAGTATACTCTGATCGGCCCATCACACTCCGTCTCAGCGCTGCAACAATCAATTGGTCAACTAGATTTACAGGCATCATCGCAGATCCTGATCCAACCACAAATCTTTGGCCCGCCACCCATCAGCTCCTAACCTCTGGCTTCAATCTCCTCAATCAGATTCCTGGAAAGCTATTTAGTGGAACGCCATGATGTTCTTCGAATGCGATACGCACAGTATGTCTTCCTGGGAGTTGGTTAGACTTGCAATGCGAACTAAAACGACTTTACATACCGGGTCTACTTTCTCAGGTGCTTCGAAGGTCCACCTATCACATACATGCTGCACGACAGTAAGCTGTAGACTTGGTTACTCTTCTTGATTGTGCTGCACACCTCAACTTTGAAATCGTAGTCCGGATGCTCGTCGCTGAACTTTTCTTTCAAAAAGTTCTCTAGATCTTCTGCGGCCAGGATGTACCGCGTTTGGGCCGGCTCGATGACGTTGAGGACCATAGTGCAAAGTAGTTAAATTTACAATCTTTCAGGAAAGCGTCTTGAGATTTCAGATCCTCTTGCGTGTGATATTCATGACCGTACGATCGTATTATAGCCTGTCTGCCTCATGGCTTCCGCGGGGGAGTCGTTATCAGCAGGCTGCATAAAGAGAGTCATGCTACTGGAGAGGCTGATCAAAATAGCCGAGTGGATGTTGCCACGGCGCTCTCCACGCGCTTCAGCCGCTCTCAGCCTGGTGAAGTCCTCCAAAGCTGAAGATGACTGGGCTGCTAGATAATCAGCCTGCCCTACCTGTTCATGCGCGTGACTACAACCCTATTGACCGGCACCTTCTTTTGATACCTACAGCTGGTACAAGGAGCTGCAACCATGTCTGCCGAAATCAACACGCCGAAACTGAAGTCAGTTGCATTTGTGTATAGGGTTTGGCGTCTAGGTACAAGGCTGACACAGCGTAGGCAAAATCTCAAGGGATGGATGATCTTTGTATGACACCTGTGGAGACTTCTATCAACTCTAAAACTCCAGCTAATATACCAGTGAACAGTTCATTGTCATCAGCGCCGTAATAGGCGGCGGCATCTTCAGCAACGGTGGCGCGTCAATGAAGGTCGCTGGACCGGCCGGAGCTCTAGTTGCTCTGGTCATTATGGGTTCGACACTCTCTTCCACTAATACCGTTGCCCCTAACGAAAGCTGACTGAATATGGCAGGTGTGATCGCAATCTGTGCCGCCGAAGGCTTGAGCGAGTTGACCCAGCTCTTTCCGGCTCCAAATGCGATCGTCGAATACGTGAGAGCTTTCGTGGATGAAGACCTCGCATGGGTGATTGGTATCGCATACTGGTAGCAAACTAGCAAGTTTTGATACAAAACATGGCGCTGATATCTGTACAGGTTTACATACTCCTCAATCTTTGCTACGCAAAACCTCGCAGCTGCGAATTTGGCTGTATACTGGGGATTGACGCAGGTCTGGCAGATTGTACTCTTCTATTTCGTCACACCTGGAGTTCTTGTCGCCATAAACCTTGTTGGTGTTGGGACTTTCGGATGGATAGAGGCTATTGGTGGCATCCTCAAGATCATGCTCGTGTTGGGGGCCACTATCGTTCTCTATGTCATCTCTGCACAACGTACGTCAAAAACATTCAGCCATTCTTATATCGTCTAACAAATCATAGAAAGCTTGTGGTCTCGAGGTGGGCGTATGTCTACATAGCCAGTATCTTGAACGGTGCTAATCAGAGCAGCGATACAAGATGGCTTCAAATACAACCAAGATTACACTACCAACAAGTACCGCGCCCTTGCGTAAGTTTTTCATGGTCTTAGAATGTGTATCTTGAGTATGGAGAGCTAAACTGCCGGCAGGTATGTGATCCCTATGATCGCTTTTGGTTTCCTTGGTATCGAGACCGTCGCCGTAACCGCATTCGAAGCACACACATCCCGCTCCTTACGGCTTCCATCTCAGTCAATCGCTTACGTCGTACTTTTGCTATACTTTTTATGTCTACTTGGACAGTGCCTCAACGTCTCATGGCAGGATAAACATCTTCCATTGATCTATGGCGGTATAGGGAACAGCACAACAGATACCAACGAACTCAAAAACCCGACTTCCAGTAATCTCACCATTATTGCACTCTGGGCCCAGGGACAGAAAGGTTTGGCGGGGTTTTTGAATGGTGCTATGATTTTTAGCGTCATATCAGCAGCTAATACCTCACTTTACGTCGCATCGCGAACACTTTACGGTATTGCGAGGGATGTACCAACGACGAACAGGCTGGGCAAGTTTCTGCATAGTTTTTCTGTGGTGGTGCCAAAGACTGGAGTCCCGGCTCGTGCCCTGATTTTCTCCGCAGGCGCGTTCCTATGGTTGCCTTTCCTCAGTCTCAAAGGCGGATATGCAGTACAATATGTAAGTCACGATCAGTCAAGTAAAAACACGACTAGACTGACAGTCAACCAAGGTCATCGAGATATTCCAGATCTCTGCAAGTGTCAGCTGCCTGATTGTCTGGGCTTCCATATCCTTTGCATATTTGCGCTACTATATCTGGTCAGTCAAGCCCATTATGTTCTACTACATCTGAAGCTCTACTGACTAACTACACAGGCTTAAACACTGCGACCAGAACCTCGTCGACAAGTACCAGCAATTCAACCGCAGGGACGGCTCTTACCGACCGTTTACGGTGCTTGCTTTCCTACAACCGCTCCCAGCCATCGCCGCGATCGCAGGCTGCGTCATCGTCTTCGCTTTCTGCAGTGCGACATGGTGGGATAAGGATATCACGTTTTCAAAAGTCGCGATCGGCTACGCGAGCCCTATCATCTTATCTGTGCTGTTCGTCATCTTCAAACTAATCAACCGCCGGATGTGGATTCGCACAAGCGATGACTTTGCAGTTCTTTCGCAGACGCTGGATAGATTGAAGTGGTATAAGACGGACGAACTTGATCTGGATCCGCAAACTCAGCGTGATGAGGAGATGAGGGTACTCTCTCCGCCGCAGGTATCCAGACAAGACCTGGATGAAACTGTTCAAACCTGAAGGAATAAGTTGTAGGGAATGGAAGATTAGGCTTCTCCGTAAGGTAGTTTTGGAGTTTAGAAGTAGGAAATAATGTACTACGTGCGTTGACTTCAGCGGACTCGAATGACTATAACAGCCTCAAGCCGTCTGATGCGCTTGGACCTCGACAAAACCTACTTAATCAGATCTTCATCGATCGCGAGCATTTAAGCACATTCATACCAGCTATATCACAAGACTTTGTTATGGCTATCTGCTCAATCCTAGCCTGATGCATGTCTAGAAGTTGCGAGCTACGTTGCAACTTGCGAATCTTTCACTTAGTTGGGCCTCTCTCTCATTTTGCGAAACCCACTTCGTGTTTTTAGGTAGAGCACTGTTGAGGCCATTCAAATGAGCTTCTTGGCTCCAAAGCTCGATATCCAGATCGTAAGTGTTCCCCATATTGAGACCTTGGCAACGATACATGACTGTACCGACGCCACCCTCAGAAGGCGTATCCCAATTTCATACTCTGGGATCCAAACAACTTAGAACACGATGCCTTGCTTGAAGTGGTAAACATGAGGCCTCAAAGAAGATGCGAAGATAATCATGTTCGTCAAACCGATATTGCAGTGATATGATGTTCATGGCTGTTCGAGTACGAAGCTTTAGCAATGCGGCTCTCGGGCGAGGTTTTGGTGTTTGCATCGGCTGGATGAGCTTAGCAAGGGTCTATCATGCCGAGTGACTGCGCCAGTGTATTTGTCCGGCGGACAAGAAAGGACGGAGCAGATGGCGGCAAGCATATACTAGTAGATTATCAATCAGATTGCAGCTTGTCTGAGATGATGCCTGGACATCCGGTTGGAACATCCTGAGTTTGTGGTATCGTTTGGCAGGCGAGTTGTCAATCTCTTGTCAATGCATTCGAGTACAACTCTCCTCAATCCGCGCTTTGAAGACTGAGAATCACCGCGAAACGCCCGCCCCCGTAAAAGGCCCGATCTGTGTATGCAACGCCTCAACTTCAACACCGCAACTTTGCTATCATAAGCTCAATCGAGACTACATTGGCACAGTGTACTAAGTAGCAGCACTAGCATCCGGATAGCTATATATCTACGAGAGCAAGTCCTGATACAGTATAAGATCGGCCTTGTGGTAACTTAGATCGTACGGCAATTGCCTATTGATGCCCGTGAATCCAAACCAATGTTTATCTTACAAAATGATGTTGAAATGGTTGACTTTGTGTGATCGTCTAAACTGTGGCTTTCTCTAGCAGAACTCTACCATGGTGGCTCCTCACCATCAGGTCCCAGAAACTTTCCATGCGTAGTCTCCAAGGTGGCATTTTCAGTCTATCATAGCTTTCTTAGCAGCTGCAAAGTAGGTGCAAAGCTTTACATACCAAATGCAACAAATCATGGCAAACCTGTTCCACTGGAAGGGCTAGTGCTGTCAAGTCTGGACCCCGAGATTTCATGTCTTCGAGTGCAGCTTTGGCCGTTTCTGTCGCTACCAGACTGTATTTCGATCAGCACAAGAACAAGACCAGCGTGTACGTGTACTCACCCGGGATGCTGGGCCCATATCACGACATCCTTTTGCTCAAGGGACAGCCATTTGACAAAGAAATTGCCGAGCGCTTTGCTTGCGCCATATGCCGCTGCAGGAAGCATATTGTCCATAGTCGTCAAACTCCCACCGATACTGGACATGTACATAAACTTACCCTTTGCCGCCTTCTTCGATCTTCGCAACAGCGGAAGCACGGCCCTGAATAACTCCAGCTGACCATACGCGTTGACATCGACGAAGGGTTGGATATCGTGAGTTGCCATCTCGATGAGTTTGGAGCTCTTGACCGCCATGCCCGCATTGGCGATAACTATGTCAAGGCTATCCAATTCGTATTCCGCTGTCAGGGATCTGATACCGCGTCTGATGGAATCAGAAGATGCGACATCAATTTCGATGACAATAAGTTGGGAACCAGAAGACTTTGGCAAAGACCTCAGAGACTCGGCAGTTGCGATATTACGAACTGCTGCTACAACGGTAGTGTTCGGGCGACCAAGATATGCGCTTACAAGACCCTGGCCAATGCCTAGAGATGTAAAGTTAGTATCCCGAAGCAGTTCTCAATGAAGGAAAACTCGGACGAACCGCGGTTTGCGCCTGTAATGAGAACAGTGGTGGTGGACGACATCCTTAGATCTTTCTGGGAACGATGTGCTGAGGAAAGGGTAAAGATGTCACAGCAATATAGACATAGAAACATGTATAGAACATCGTTACTATACAAGCCAATCTTTGACCCTCGCCTTGTGATAATTGGTCCGGGTACATGTCGCTGCCTGAGGTTGAGATAGAAGAATAGTCTGAATCATGCCATAACGCGGAGTCTAGGGACCAATGACGGAACTTTTCAAGGTCGGTCTCGGCGACACTGGATAGCACCCGGTGGTAATGACTCCGGACAAACCCTCGCGAAGTCTAGCAAGGGACAGGAGGGACTAGCACGCCGCTAGTAGGGGCTTGTTAGCGAGGCTGGCAGGGATTTGGTAGCCACCGTCCGCTTCTACTCCACGAAGTAGCAATTTGACAGCGTACATCGCGGACGAAAATCTTAGGACTTGTATAGAAGTCACACTGTTCGACATAAGATGATCAACCACTGATTGTAAATACGGCAAACGTAAGCTGTTTCACACGCTACCGTATTCGTGCACGTGCCGCCTACGTGTATCTTTGATGTGCCAAGATCTCAGCTCACTGTTCAGTGACTTCAGCACACTCCAGCGCACTTAGAAATCCAAAGAGGGGGTCAAAATTCTACTATAGCCAAGATTTTCAGATTGGTCGTTAATGCAACGAACTTTGTCATCATTGGGGAGCAAGACAGATTCCGCATGCAGAGATCCAGGTAGTAAATCTAAGGAGATACGACAAATCATACCTTGGGCTGTCAATAGCACGGAGCGAGAGATGCGCATCATCTTGCGCTTGGAGTTTGTGATACCACTAGAATTGTAGTTCGCAGCGCCTGCAACTAATATGCTTAGAGAGACGAGCTTTACGGAAAAGTCGAGAGTCTTAGTTGAATTTGGGTCTTACAAGTCACATCTGCCAGAACCCAACTACGATCTATTTGCGTTGCACGTGCTAGGCATAGCAGAGGTGAACAAGATATGATACAACATGTGGGATGCAGTGACAGGCTAGATGGTGCAGACGTGAAAACGACATAAATATCATGTTTTGGGCCGCCAACAAGCTCGGAAATTGTAGGAAAGGGGTGTGTGTCTCTTGCACTAGACGGTGGCAGGCTGTTGGTGAAGGAGCTGAATGTTCACTTGCAATGTCGCTCAGCTGCCTGATCTGAGCACTCAAAGCGCGAGCACGCGCATCTAGACTGCTATTAGTCGCAATCTGTTCGAAATAAATGTGGATCTGGTTGAAGTGCGACGGGGGATGGACGAAAGTGGACGATGAGAACGCCGTTACATGTCGTTTGGCGTTCTGTAATTGTTTTTCGCCCCACCTGTAGTATTGGGGCCACTCGCAATGGTGCAACGAGGGGCGCATTGTATAGTCTGGTGTAGGCATTGTAAGGCGTCTGGGAGGAATCCCGTAAAAAAGCAATGACTTTTGAGCGTTGATCGGGTTCGCGTGCGGCCTCCCCGTTTGATGAGCATATTGCTTAGTCCGTTGACATAGCGCGGATGTTCGCATTCGTGTTCAACGTCCTTTGCGCCACCTGAAGCTGGACTTCGTAAATTCACGCTGCTGTACAGTAAATCTGCGGAATAGGTACTAGAATTGGAAAGGAACCTGACCTGGTATGCGCAAATCATCCGATTTATGATTGCATAGAAGAGCAGGATACAGTCTGATGGTGATGATAGTTGCATTTACCTTCAAGTATAGTCGCTCTCCACGATTGTCGTGATGCATCATGAATTCGGCAATGCTACCACTCTGCTTGTCGTAGCTTGTATCTAAGATCGAGTGTGACATTTCAACAGCGGCGTGTTATTGGTATTGCGAGCAGGTGAGGAGGTAGCAAGGTCACGAAGGATGCTTATGTGAAGTAGAGAGTCAGAGGCGATGCGGCTGAGGCCGAATGAGGCACGCGGAACTCGTCCCCACATCCGGTAGTCTTGGCACCGTGTGCGGGGAGCTTAGCTCCAGCTAGCAAGAACACCGATCATCTCCACAAGCGCGACGCAACGAGCATCGACACCAATCCTGTTTTGCTTTTGTCTCGCAAAATAGCTCCTCACTTCTCTTCGAGTCACTCGCCATTGCTAGGAACATATGGACGCGTTCTGAGCGATTCAATTCCAGGGAATTCGTCCCACGATCGTGATCGCTCACGTGAGCATAACAGTGCACTCGGTCCATGGTCGAGAACGGCTTGTATTTGTGAATGTCCTTCAGCTTACTATGTTAGTGTTACTCGCATACTTGATTTGACCGCCTAGTTGCTCCCCTGAAACACAACCTCCACCGATATCGACAAGGCTGTGTCTCAACGCTATGACGTCAAATCTCACGCCTCACCACCCGCATCGACCCGCGCTAGATTGCCTGTTGAACTCAATTGGTACCCTAACTCCCAAGCCGACCCAACGGCTATTCCTGCTCATACTCCTGTTCATTATCGTCCCCATTTGACCCTGTCGCGAACCCTCGATTTTACACCATCTTTCACTTGTGTGTCACTCCCGATTGCATATACTAGGTACTTGGACAAGGGGTAGGACAATGTTGACAGGCGGCGCGTGGCGCGTTACGCCTCATCCGACTTGATGTACAAACGTAATACTTCGATGGTGCACTACTAATACCTTCATCGTCACAATCCTTGCGTACAAACCCCCCTATACCTACGATCTGCCGCGCAAGTTTGGTTTCCACAGATCGCACGGAAAGACCAGTTTATTAGTGCTAACAGCGGCTTAGAGTTTAAAGCAGATACGCTAACAACGTCTAGGTTGATCTACTTATGAAAGTATGACCGGATTCTGGTCGACCTTCAACGTAAACATGGTGCATGCTTAGACATTATTGCTAAGTATCTTGGTCTTATAAGAATGGATTTAGAGCCTTGGAGGTGTACAAAAAGCAACTATGACGTCGGCGATACGCGATGGGCTTTACGGATGTAGCGTGCAGCGGGCCGTTCGCCTCGATCCGCATCCTTGGCTATATATCGAAACACCACGACCCAGACCCGTCCAGAACACGCAATGCTCGAGGCTCACAGCCCGAAGTACGCCCGCGCACACAAGCGCTGAGCGATGCTTCCACTGAAAGGTCGTGCCTGGGGCGAGTGTATTTGGTGGCTGCAGGAAAAGACTCTTTCCAAGTTGTCTTAGGCCAAGCTGAACTCGGTAGTCTGGTATAAACGGTGAGAAACCCTTTTCGCCATGACTAGCGCTTCCGGAACAATGCTCCGATATGATGCCGCTGCTTTGGCATGGTATTGTGCTTAGGCAGCTTCGGAAAAGGAACCTGAGGCTGGACTTCTTCGGCATGCCCAGCTTGGAACTTCACGCATGTAGCGGCCCACTTAACTATATATGTGAGACAATACCCCAGGCTTCGGCGATATCTTTTAACTGCAGGTATCCACTTCTCCCTTGGACCGTTAAGTTATCGTACTTCTTCTCTACCTTTTTCAGCGCTTCCTCTCTTGACTCCTGCTCCTTCTCTACTCAGCAATCATGGCAGACGCTACCTGGAAAGAGACCCGACCAGGCCGTTGGGAGCGCGCGCAAACATACCTCGAGAGGATAAACATACTTACCCGAAATGTTCCAAACGCCATTGGCCGCGACAACTGGGCCAAGAACGCAGTAGCGAAACTCGAGTTCCATCCTGACATCAAAGATCCTGCTGGCTACCTCCGGACTGCTTGGAAACAAGTTCGCTACAACCATCCGGAGATTGCCGCTTTCCCATATAACGGTCGATACATCTATCGCGTCGGAGACGAACCTTCAATCGCTTTGTGGGTTTCGGCAACATTCTCCGTTGCTGAGGGCAAAACCGTTGACGAATTGCTGGGCCGGATTCCAAGGAACGAACAGATGATGTGCTACTTCCTTCCCGACACATCCGAAGTCATGATCTGGTCCCCCCACTACCGTGTCGACGCCCGCGGCGCCATCTTCTGCCTCAACCACCTCGTTGAGTCTCTGGCCAACATGAACCCCAACCTAGTCTTTGGCGGGTGTGCCAAGAATTTGACCCCGAGCATGGAGTTGACGCTTGGTATCGGGCACGAGGAAACACCAGAACTTGTAGCGCAAGCTGAAAGCCGTCTCGCGGCACTAGAGCCTCACAAGCCAGCTCTAGAACTGACACCAACTATCAAAGCGCAGAGGCCGGGATACACTCAACGGCACTTTATCAAGTTTTCCAAGCGAGATACAAGGACGGTCTTCGATAGCTGCGAGACTTCAGCTCTCGCTATTGACATCGCTCTGCATGCCGCCCTCATCAGCTCCGTTGCAAAACTCGCACAAACAAAGGAAGCGCGAAGCTTCATGGCCTCTTTCCACTCCAACCTCCGCACCCTGATTCCAGAAGGCGCAGCTCCTGAGAATTCGCCCACGAGCTATACCAGCGTCATCACTACGGAGGTCATCGTCTCGCCGCAAACCAACTTCGACTCCTACTACTCTCAACTCGCACCCGTCTATGCTGCCGGCTATGCACCGTACTTGCCGTCGTCACCCTTCTTCCACAAGCGCCTCGAAGAGACGCTGTTCGGTCCCAACCACGGCAAGAAAGGCGAGTCGGACGGACAATTACAGCCGCGCTTTGCTTTCCTTGGCGAATTAGATGAGCAGGTCTCCAAGAACATCGGCGACGGACTGGTCAAAGTCAAGGACTTTTGGCTAGGTGCCGAGACCCTAACGATGCGCATGATGGTGCACACTTGGGTATGGGAGGGCCAACTCGTCCTCAGCGTCTGCTTTAACGAAAGCTATTGGGATAGGGATCAAGCGGCTAGCCTGCTTGGTGGTATGCAGGATGCGTTGATGGAGGTTGCGCTGAGGAAGATATCGAGAGTTGACAGTGTATCAGGTTTAAGAACATCAGCACTAGATGTGGAAGATGCTGTGGCAGGACTAACGATATGATGTACATGTTTTTGTAACGAATCAACCACCGTGTGAGACAAACTTATAGATTCCTTCACTTCACAGTAATATCACAGCCAGCAGATAGCGTAGCAGTTACTTTTACCTATTCAGATATTTACTAAAGTCGACTCTCAATCAATATTTGCTCATCAACATGAAGATCACAGTCGAGTAGACGACTTCTCTCCAGATACGGGAGTGCACCTGCTTCATACCGATAATCAATTTCACTATTTACAAGGCAACCACCATCGTTTTCATCTGTCGCAGTACAACTATCGCTTCTATATACATGAAGAGATCCGAGGGAATCGTCCAGGCCTGCTCCTCACCTGTAGGGGCTAGTCTGTGAAATGATTCGTGCGTGATCGATTCCGTATCAGATGCACCAATCAAAAGTGCTGCCATGATTTTAATCACGGACCTACCTGAATAGAAGTGAGATTGTAAGAATAAGTCACTCGGCACCTAGTGTTTAATAGGTATGCATCACAACGATAACGACAGCCCACAGCAGGGGGTCGGCCTGTCCACGCTCATGTAAGCCCTTCGTCACGTGATCCTTTGTACAGCAATTTCAGCCTTGCGGGCTCCGGCGCCTAATCCTCGCCCAATCAACCCATTACATGTGTCAGGGCTTGACCGGTCTGCCTGGTAGCTTGCAAAGTACCCAGCTCTCTGGAGTAACATATCTTAGTCTCTCCAACGCTACTTTCACTCCAAGACATACTTCAATTTTGCACGCGATGTCGGAACTAGTGACTGTCCCGGATGTGACACCGACTCACGATTCCGCATAGTCTTCTCTTGTGAGTCGGAGTATCGCTGCTTGGAACGACCTCCGGCACGATGGGCAGCCTGCCCACAAAGACCTCATTGAGGAGTTGTCAACCATGTATGATTCCTTGGACGATTTCCTTGCTGAGAGTCCCAGTCTCGCCACTTTTGGTTCTTCCAAAGACGAGGTGCTTTCATGTCGCAGAATCGCTTCAGGAAGTGGTCCCGTGATGCCCTGGACGACTATATTCTCATACCTGCGACAAAAGGCTATGTTTAGCGGACAGATTGCTTTTTCGTCAGCCACTTCTGGCGTGAGAAAGACAATCCCGATCCAGACGGGGAGACATTACGCCTTCACCAAGCTGAACTGAAAGCGCAAAAATGGTCGTACATCTGGGTGGACTGGACATGCATGCCTCAGCATCCACGATCACCAACAGAAAGATCGTACTTCTATCATGGCTTGCGAACTATGTCAGGCATCATCCGCAACACTGGATTTACATACTTTTACCCACCTTTTAAGCCGCGTCTGTGGATATTGTATGAGATAGCCGAATTCCGTCTCACAAGCTCCGGAGACATCCCAAAGACACCCGACATCGAATTATTTCTCCAGCATATCGACGAGATGATCGAAGAAGGGGTCCAGAAGACGCTAGAGAAGCACCATTATCATTGCTATGAAGATCACGACAGAAAGTACCTAACATCCTGGCTGGAGCTGCTTGTTCTTCTTCGACAGCTAAAGTTTGATGTTCATTTCGTTCGAATGATAATGGACAACATGACATGGCAATCAAGTGCAGGCTCGCACTTTTATCCTGGGCTAGAACTAGCACTGAACAAGCATGAAGGTTCCCTGGTATACCTTGATAACAAGCATACCTTTACGCCATTTCCGAAATGAGTTAGTACCAATCATCTCTATAGTGGACGCCCGCTGACAGACTGCACTGACTAGAATAAAGAACCAGACTCTTGAGAGCTCGTAGCTCAGTACTGTGCAGTATAGTAGCAGTAGTATGCCACTGGAAGCTTAGCGGCTATGACATCGAAGAGTGAAAGATTTGAGCGATTTCCAAAGCTGGGGAGCACACAGTCATACCTACGAGCTCCGCTAGCGCGCAACTCCTCTACAAACACTCTCTCCATCAGAACACCATGCCGAGAATGCACTCTGAAGGTCCATTCAGCCCCCAACCCGTCTCCGCCACCACCAGCTTCACCGACTTGGATGCTAGTGGTAATAAGAGCAACCAGAAGAATCGCGAGGGCTTTGCTGAGATGAACAAGCGTACAGTCAGACAATCTCCATCGATCTTCGTATGATTATTTACTAAAATCTCCGCTAGCGCTCTGAAACTCCGCTAGCGTGCTGGAGACCCCACAACCCCCGTCATTCAGGCTGCGATCCCCGAAACTCTGCGATATAGCAAGTCCGCCGTCAGCGGCCTTTGGTCATACGCAGGCGGAGTTGTAAGGTTGCTAGTCGGAGTAATCCTAAGCATGAGGAAGGGCAAGCCAGCAAGTGGTATAAGATGGGCTTGACATCTGAAGCATTGAAGTCTCATCAACATTCCGCCCGCGATAGCTCTATCTACGTGCGTACATCTATTAAACTACGACTTTGAGAAGGTACTTACAATATCAAGCAACGCAAAATGTCGGCACAACAAGAGTCTCTCAGCCACTGGGTCACTAAACTCAACGATACTCTATTCATCCAGCCCAACGATGAACTTGCTCTCGAGGCCATCAACGATCAGGTCGATCAAAGTCTTGTGACCAAGTACGTTACACTGAGCTCGTGAGATCAGCCAAGCATATCTGACGCACCACTACTGCTAGAATCAATCATGAAGTTTACAATTACGACCAATTCAAACAAGGCCTGCAGTACGTTCGTAGCACTTGCACCTCGATCCAAGACGAGTTCTCTATTGTACTGCAGTGGGAGAGCAAGGAGAAGCCGGATGGTGTGGTAGCGGTTCTGAGCAAGTGGAGGACCAAAGATAAGGCGTCGGGCAAGGAAACTACAAAGTCTAATGTGATTCTTTGGGAGGTTAAATGGATCAATGGGAAACGCAAGCTTACAGGCCAAACAGAGGTCGAAGTCGCATGAAAGTAAACCCAAATCTTACGTGGGCGGCTACACTAGCATAGCTTTGTCGAATCGACACAACTTGCGCAGCGCAGTATCTGCCCTGCTGCGTTCTTATCGCACGTATACCTGCCATCAAATGAGTTTTCTACATCCCACCTAGCCCAAACCTCGCCACAAATTCCCTACCCAACCGGGC
>Ga0265797_10002948_pt1 | contig 27919 bp, 31 predicted proteins | sample P2T30metagenome_FD_192433 | JGI IMG/M metagenome (GOLD analysis project Ga0265797, IMG submission 192433) | Plant litter microbial communities from East Loma Ridge, Irvine, California - P2 T30 | ecosystem: Environmental > Terrestrial > Plant litter > Unclassified | place: USA: California... | reverse complement strand
TCAGCGGTCGACAACGAAATTGTTAGCGGACAACAAACAAAGTACCTGTAGTAGCGTGTATTGATTGATGAATAGCCAGCACAAAGCTACGGCGAAGGGGCCAAGGGTTGAATGAAGCGTGGCGTTCGAGACACATTGGCAAACGCACGGGCGCCGCGCTAGCCCATTGAGCGAGATTGCGACCTCCTGTCGCGCCTCCCCCATGTTTGCCCGGTGCCCTCGCCCAGGACTCCCCGTCACTTACAACAACCCACGCTGCCTCTCAATCTGGCTTGATGCTGTGAGCGCCGTGCCCTTCTCTTCCCTACCACCACCGTCGTATCCACCTGGAGCCCTCGCCTCCAATTCACTCTTTGGAACGTTCTGTCCCTACAATCAACATCAACATCAACATCCATTGCACGCCTTACCCAGCCTCCTCGCCACGCGATTATTCCTGGAGGATCTGCTCGTGATTCCTCCTTTCAGCATCAATTCAACTCGCCTGATTAGCATCTGCAATTCACGATGAAGCACGCAATTCTTGCCCTCGTCGGCGCTGTCGCCGCCTCTGCCGCCAAGCCGCACAACCACGGCCACCAGCATGTTCACCACGCCAGGCGCGACGAGCCTGCGAACGTCGCCACCGAGTACGCTCCTGGCCCGACCGTCGTTGTCTACGAGCTCAACGGTGCCTACATCACCGAGGAGGAGGTGCAGCAGGGTCTCAAGAATGGAACTCTTCTGCTAGCCAGTGACGGTCAGCTCTCGTCTGCTGCTCCCAGCTCCTCCGCTTCCTCGACTCAGGCTCCTTATGTTGCACCTAGCTCTAGCAGCAGCTCCTGGTCCTCCTCCGCCGCCTGGATCGAGCCTGCGTCTGTTGCCTCTTCGTCCTCTTCGACCGAGGCTACTACCTCCAGCGCCTACGTTGCTCCCTCTTCGTACGCCGAGCCGTCTTCCACTTCTTCTGCCAAGGCTGCTGCTTCGTCTTCCAGCTCCAGCAATGATGACGACGACGACGACAACCACCCCGGCAACGGCCTTGATGAGGACTTCCCCGACGGTGAGCTCGACTGCACTGACTTCCCCGATCAGTACGGCGCCATTCCCGTGGACTGGATGGGTCTCGGTGGCTGGACTGGTATTCAGCACCCTGGCAGCAGCTTGGGCGGTTACGGCAACATCAGGACCGCTCTCCACGGTGATGGCTGCACTGACGGCGCATACTGCTCCTACGCGTGCCCTGCTGGCTACCAAAAATCGCAGTGGCCTACCACTCAGGGCGCCACTGGCCAGTCCGTTGGTGGTATCAAGTGCGAGGGTGGCAAGCTCTACCTGACCAACCCCAGCATGTCTAAGAAGCTTTGCATGACTGGCGCCACTGAGGTCGACATCAAGGTCGAGAACAAGCTCAGCAAGAACGTTGCTGTCTGCCGTACTGACTACCCTGGTACCGAGGGCGAGACCGTCCCTCTCAACACCAAGCCCGGCAAGACTTACCCTCTGACCTGCCCCAACGCCGACAACTACTACAACTGGCAGGGTGGCAAGACCAGCGCTCAGTACTACGTCAACCCCGCCGGTGTCTCCATGTCGGATGCTTGCCAGTGGGGCTCTGACGCCAACCCCTGGGGCAACTTTGCTCCCATGAACCTTGGTGTTGGCTACAGCAACGGTCGCGCCTGGTTGTCTATCTTCCAGAACGCACCCACCACTGATGCCAAGCTTGAGTTCACTGTTGAGATCAAGGGTGGCGACGACATGAGCGGTACCTGCAAGTACTCCAACGGCCAGTACTGCTCGCAGAACGGCTGCAGCTCCACCACTGGTTGCACTGTAAGTTTTCCATGATTCGCAATCACCGAGCCACACTAACAACGCATTCAGGTCTCCGTCGGCTCCGGCACCGCTACATTCGTCTTCTCCGATTAGATGCGATCATATCAGAAATTAAGCAAGTGACCGCCACTTGCCATCGCATTCCCAACAGGCACCTGGCGTGCGTCTACCCACATCCTCAAGAATCTCCGGCCGGCCCTGTAGGCACTTTATCGGCTTATGTACATGTTTGACTACATTCATCTTGCCGCGACAAGTGCCTTTTGATATTCGTCGCTCGGCCGGCCCTGAGTAGACTGCTGCACGCAACCTGTATCCAATACTTAGCCTCAATTCGTCGACAGGGACAACAGCACGGTTGAACTTTGCTATTTCTCTGGAATCCTCGCGCTTTCTCACACTGCTGATTCCGCGAGGCAAAACTTTCTTATTCCGTTCCGTCAGTCTCTTTCCTCTTTTCTCTCCCCGTTTCTTTTTTCGCATTACGTTGTTTTACGAACGAGAACAAAGGTGGATGGGAAGATTTGTGCATAGCGTTTCTCGAGGAGCTCGGACTAGGGTATTCGCCCTGTTGATGCTGCTCGTTTTTGACAATAAGAATCCAATGGGCAGGATCTGAGAGACGGTGCAATTACCTTTGCTGTCAGCAAGGAGTTGCTACGTCTCTTGGGAAAAGCAATTGGGTTTGGGTCGGAGATTGTGTGAGTGTGCACGCCTTTTTTGTACATAATGTCTTTTGATTAATGCTATCTGTCTTTTCCGAGACTTGTTCTGAGGCTAAAGTGTGAATGCCAGTCAACCTCGTCTACTCGCTTTGCCCTATTACCCAAGCCGCCTAGTTGTGATGCTACTGCTCGTTTCAAAAGACATTTTCACACCAGCTGAGTCTCATGCCATCCACTGACACATAACCAACCCACCTGACCGACCCAGCGAGAGCACAGATTTTCGCTGCAATCACTAGCGACCCCGGCTGTCTGTGCCGGCGACTCGTATTCGTGTGTCAAGAAAAGCAAACTTTATTCGCGTTTCACGCGCCGAATAAGCGACTTGTTTCATGGCCTTTATGTACGTGATCCCGCCGGTCTACCTTAGTGCTCCTTGTGGCCGGTGCGTTTTTGCTTTTGGTTGGGCGCATTGGTCGGATATATGTAATGTATGTAATTTATAGCGACTGCTTGGACATTGCTTGACACTTGTGCTGGTTGTGGGCTTGCTCCGGGACATCCTAGATGGCGAAGAAGGCATTGAGGCGATATAGGAAGTGCGCGGTTTTGAGACTTACCAGTGCCTCCCCCGTATTTGGGCAGAGGATAGGCAGGGCTCATGGCCTCGTCAGGCGTGTCTGTGATGCTACATTCTCAGCTGTCGTTTGCGGTCACGACTGGGCCGCATGGAGAGTTTCGTGTAATCGCAGAAAAGGCAGCGATGGAGAGATATCAATGTTGGTATTTGGGCGCTTTCGTGCGTGGCGTTGCCACTCGCATCGCCTTTCACTTACACTTCTCCTCCACGATGAAGTGGATCTTGAGCCAGCGCTGTTGATTGGCTGGTTTGCTGGACTTGCGTTTGACATTGCGCGCTTCGCTGACTGGCTGCTGGCTGCAGGTCACCACTCACACAACGAAAATCTGCCTGGACTGACTTTACCGCCACCTCGACCTCGACAAGGAGAGTCGGTCGACTGAGTAACAATCACCCTTGGTGTCCCACTGCCGATAGTGCGCAAGTGTTGCAGAGCTGCAAGAATTCAGCTGCTCGAGCAAACGCCATCTGCACCATGGAGCGCAACTCACTGGGAAGTCCCGCCGGATCCAACGATATCTCGCGTGAAGATGTTCTGGTCAGCGCCATGTATCCCTCTCAAGGTCAGTGACAATGCGCCTTTCAAGATTTGTTTTCGGCATACTAACTCACATAGATCCCTCGGTTGCATCTGCTTCTATGACTGCGCCAACTGATGGCTTGTTACTGCCCGACAGGCCTTTCAATGATTTCGATGGGATAAGCCCACGTTGCTCAGCATGCCGCAAGAGCTACGCAACAAGATTGTGAGTGCGAAGTAGCTTGGCTTGTAGTGAACCAGAGAACAACTCACTGACTTCTGTCTGACTGATTAGTTCGGCTACCTGTACAACATAACCGACCCGGTTGCGAAGGCCATCGACTTGGACGTCTCTTCAATACGACGCAGATGGCTACCTGGAACCTGCGAACTGACGGGCTACTTCTACTACTTGCCGATAGAAGTCCATCCTCCCACGAAAACTCCGCTCCTCATTTGCAAACAGCTCCACGCCGAGATGAGCAAGATGCACGGCGCCGCTTTCCGCAACTACTGGACCGCGAACACATTCAAGGTGGACCTGTGCAACCAGTCGTTCGGCGGCAGCGATCACATCGCAGAAGAGCACTTGCGGCACATCCATCACATCGCCTACAACAGCAAAACCCGACGCGGCCACCTGACTCTGCACTTCGTCTTCAAAGAGAGCTGGAGTCTTGTCGTTGAGGTCGCTGATTGTTTGTACCCTGAAGATCGCATGGTGCCACTAAATGGCCTTCGAACCTATCGCCAGTTTGACAAGCTAGAAGAGGTGTCAAGACTGCCGGCGAAGCTAGAGCAGCGATACCGCAAAACGAAGGTACCTCTCGACCCGAGCATCGGCGAAGGGTTCACTTGCGATGAGCTCGTTGCCTTCCTTGGGGCGCTCGATGTTCTGGATTCTTTTGACGATCTCGAAGGGTATTGTCGTATGGCCTCGCTCCGAAAAATGCCTAATTCCTTTCGAGATCTCTAGATGGGAAACTTGGTTACAAAAGAGGCTGAACCCGAGGTCACCTCTGACTTGCAGGTAGCGGCAATGGAAGTTGAGTCTTGCTCTTGCTCTTGCGTTGGTGTTTGTGACGAGTTCGAAGAATCTCGGTGGAGGTACCGATACAACAATCCAAGTTGACTGTTGTAGAACTCTTGTGGAGGATATAAGGTTGATTACGAGTGAGAGGTTAAATACAGTGCAACGTCATGCGCTCGAAGGTCGAGTACGTTTGTATCTATTTGACCATGCTGATATCAGCCCATGCTCACGAATGCATCAAATGGTGCGGAGACGGGATTCCGTACAGACAGACATGTGTGACCTTTAGCGCTTGTCAATGATGTTTCTTTGACGGAAGTTAATCACACCTTTATCCTTTTTATACCTAGGTATTCAAGGCGGCAGTGATTTAGTACCCCAATCACGACTTGAAAGTATCACCCAACCAAGCAACAACCGCTTCTCCAACCTCCTTCGGCTTCTCCAGCATGCACCAATGCCCAGCTCCCACCTCCTTCACCGTGACATCCCCCAACAGCCCTTGCGCCTGTAGCCCTTGAACCGCCGCCGTCGGCGCCAACGGATCCTCCGTCGCGCCTACGAACAAGTACGGCACTTTCACCACATGCCGCCCAGCAGCCAAAGCCGCCTTATCCTCGTCGAGGCTGAGGTTGGCGACAGTAGCTTTATACCAGTTCAGCGGCGCCCTCCACCCATCCCTCTTCAACCGCCCAATCCACGCCTCGCGGAAACCCGCCTCTCGCGCATAAGGCAGCACCTCCACCTCATCTGTGCCAGCGAGCCAGCTCTCAATCCCGCCTTCGACGCACAGCACGTCTTTCATCCTCTGCCCGCCGCCATGCAATAGCATGAACATCCGCTCGAGACGCGCGTCGATAACCGAAGCTCCTTCCTCGGAAGTAAACAGCGGGAAATACCAGATCGAGCAATAGCCCTGGTACTGCTCCAGCATCGCCTTGACCTGGTCGAAATCGAACGGATGCGGCGACGGCGGGATGAAAGCTGTTCCGAGCGTGATCAGGCCCGCCACGCGCGAGGGGTGGTAGGAGTACAGTTTGCTTGCTAGGGCTGCGCCGAAATCGTGCCCGACGACGACGACGGTGCGGAGGTTCTCGGCGTCGAGGAGAGAGAGCACTTGGCTGTTGATTAGGGACAGGCTGTAGAGCTCGAGGGGTGCGGGTTTGGAGGTGTCGCCGTAGCCGATCAGGTCCGGTGCGATGATGCCGTAGCCGGCGGGGACGAGGTGAGTTGTTATGAGGTCTGACCATAGTGATGCTGTGTCTGGGCAGCCGTGGAGGAGGAGTAGGGTTGGCTTGTTGCCTTGCGGCTGTGAGATGTAGTATGTGTAAGTCAAGTTGGCCTCGACGGCGAGTTGTTTGCGTTCGAGAGTGTCCATGATTGCGGTCTGCTATGTCGTGATGAGTTGCGAGCTTCAGTTACCTAGGTAGGCATCAGCGCATTTATGTAGGACCGGTGCGGCTGAGCTCCCTCGATTGTCAAACTAGCATGGGTCATTGTTGGTGTTTTCAGCTCGGTTGGAAGCAGGTTGGAATCCTTCGGGTTTGATGCATGATAAGCGAATGCTTTACGAGAAACATCACCTGCTAGTATACACACGCGCACTCTGACTAGAATAGGCACATATCCAGAGCCAAATACCAGCATCACACAAGTGTGTCTTCAACTGTAACGTTAGTGCATAGTTGGCCATCGTATCAGAACGCAGTTTGAAAGTGATCGATGTTCCATCGCTGTTCCACCGATGGCCCAAACCCTTCGCATCAATCGCCAATGGGCACTTCGTGCACTAACAAGAAGCCAAGAAAGTCATCATGACCAAGAAAAAAATATCATTCCAAAACATTATGAAAAAAGATCTATATATATCCCCCACCAACATCCTCTATAGCCCACGATCGACCAAGAACTTCTGAATATACTCAAACGCACCAGCAGAAGAGTAATGGAAATTCAACCCATGTCCCGCGACCGGCGCAAGATACGACGCGAAATCCGCATCCGCAACATTAGGATAATACGTAGGGTGCACTTTCTGCGCCTGATCAACAGGGACCGTGCAATTGCCTCCACAGAAAGGCAAATCGTTCGCGCCGTCAGCGACGATAACGGGTTTAGTGTAAGCTGATGCTAAACCACCCGTGCCTGCGAGACTGTTCAATTCGCCGTAGGTCACGGAGCCCTTTGTAGCTTCGGCGAGGTCGAGGATGGCTTGGGAGAAGCCGGGGGCTTTGAAGAAGCCGATTTGGTTGGAGATGATGGTGCTGGAGACGAGGAAGCCGTTGTTCAGGCCGCCGAAGCGCAGGGGTTGGTTCTGGTTCGCGAGCGCGAGGTTCAGGGCTTGCAGGAAGAGCGGCTGGGCAGAGAGGTCGGTGGAGAAGCCGGTGAGGATGGCGGCGTCGAGGGCGTCCGGGTATTGTTTTGTGATGGCGTTGGTGATGATGCTGCCGAAGGAGTGGCCGCCCGCGGCGACTTTCTGGAACTTGTTGTCGCTGAACTTGCCGCTTCGGAGGGAGGTGGCCAGGACGTGGGCGATTTCGACTTCGAGAGGTGCTTGGATTGTTTGGATGGGGTCTGGTTTGTCGGACTTGCCGACGCCGAGGCGGTCGTAGAAGAATGATGCGTAGCCGTATTTGGCGGCGACGTCGACGTAGCTGTAGTCGGGGGCGAAGTCCCAGTATGATCCGGAGAACTATGAAATGTTAGCGTCGTTCTGTCGGGGCTCCTGTCCTCAGACTGGATGAAACTTACTCCAACGCCATGTGTAAGTAGCTGCACAGCCTTAGGCTTCACGTTCTCTAACGGCGTGCACAAAGTAGCATAGATGTTCCAAGTGCCCGACACCGTCTGCTTTCCCAGGTTGACATCCCGAGCCACAGTCGAGCCAACAGAGTAAGCGGCGACAAAGAATTCCGTGACTTGTGACTGGTTCTTCGGCAGTTGAATATCAAGCTTAATGTTGTTTTCTGTCGAAGCAGTGACCGGGACGTATCCAGAAACGCATGTTGCGTGGCCGCCGACCGATGGATGTGGGAACGCCTGCTTGAAGCCGGAAGAACTTGGGAATATGGAGATTCCCTGGTTTTGGGAGTTTCCTTGGTTTGAAGAGCTACCGAAAGGAAGGTCGATGCCGAAACCGAATGATTGGCGGCGCTCGATATCTGGGAGAACAGCGCCAGCGGCGACGCTGCCGGCGAGAAGGCTGATGGTCGGCAGAAGCATTGTGGAAGACGCTTTTGGTGATGCTTGGGACGCGACAAAAGGGAACGCACTGCCGATACTGTACAAGATAGAAATACAACGTGAGTAGTAGAAGGAAACAAGTCAGTGGTATACTCCCAGCAACGGCATCATCGAAAGGTATTAGGTTGCCTGAAAGCAATACCCTCGATGGAGCCTATCAAGCGATTTGGAATGGAAGGTTTGCGCAAAATGGAACCATTGAAACCGTTGTGGAAGTTTTATTGGAAATCTTGACCTTCGCTGCTGACGTTTGTGGTCAGGAACGGGCTCGATGAGTAGCTAGGCTCTCAGGGCAGCCGTTCGGCGAGCCTGTAAATGTCGATCGCTTGAGTCAAAGCAGGTACAAGCTTCGCCTGGTCTCAACGGCGCCGGTCGATCGCTTCAATTAGTGTGGTTTGTCTTCATGATTTGTGTTCTTGACGAGGAAGTTACGGTAGGTGTGAGGATTGCGGAAGGAAGGCATTTGTTCCTACAGGTTGCAGGCTGTTATGTTCATGTTGAATTGCCTCGCACCTCGTCAAGCTTGTGCGATGGCGTGTTATCCTCCAAGGGGTCGACTCGATGTCACGAAGTCTCCAGTGGCTCATATGCCATATGCTCTGCTCACATACATTTGATAATGTTTTTCTGGTGGCGCTGATGCAGGCCTACGCGTAACAACAACAATAAAAATGTTTGGTGTGTGATGAGGCTTGAATGCTAACCTGAAAAGAGGCATAATTACTCCTCGAATCTGTAACGCGGCGCAATCTAGAGCCGAATCTTGCTTGCCTAACAATTTCCGAGCGCTCCGGCGCACAGCAACACGATTGCGTGCTGTCCATTAGTCCGTCGACTTTCCAAATTGTTCATAAGTTTCGAACCTACCAGCGTTTTGCTCCTATATAGACCATGTGGAAGTTACATCTTACTGTTGTACGGCAATCAACGCTTTCCGGGCACCTTGTATATCGTTGTTGACTTTCTGTCTTGGAAACCCCTGTGCGTTCTCATTTGACAACCAGTCTTCGAGATTTGATTTTACGTTGCTTGTGAACGGCTAAACGGCTGATTGACATTTTGAAACCCTTACCCTGTTGAGCCGTACAGAGACAGGTGCGTTGTGGACACAGTCTTCGACAACATGGGCATGCAACTGCTCTTCGAAGTCCAGTATCTCCTTGGAGATGATCAGAGCATCTTTCCTCAATACCGTACCTCCGACACAGCGTACAACCATTCCATAATTTTAACCAATGGCAATGTCCGGCAGCACTTGCGAGAGATGCCGCTCTTCGCCGCTCTTGCCCCGCTCTGGTACCCGGATGAGAGTGAACCATCATCCATTATGGACTGGTCATCACAAGTAGGACCTCGCTTACCCCTTCTGGCAATCTGTCAAATCACTGCTTGATACCTGAGCAAACTCATGGACAATCCGGCCGTCAGCGAGCCTGCTGTGCCAGAGCGCCTATCTGGCCAACAAGTCAGCATTGGCACCGAAACCAAAACAGATAGTACAGCACCAAGTCCGGTATCTGAGTCAGTCGCAATCGCCACGCAGGTGTCATCCAAGAATAATGAAGGATGGCGTCGTGTGGTCAGGAACTTTTCGCCGTCGTGTGAGTCTCTTGATGTGGCTTTTCGTCACCACCCCGTAGCTGCAATGGCATTGATATCAGTATATAGGGTTCGCAACGACAATGGGCACCGGAATCGTCGCAGTCATCTTCTCCACCATCCCATGGGATGCTCGCTGGCTGTACTGGCTGAGCATCATCTTCTTCGCCCTGAACACGCTATTGTTCCCGCTCGCTCTCGGAGTGTCAGTCCTCCGCTACACCATATGGCCTGATATCTGGACAGTCATGATCGAAGATCCGAACAATTCTCTGTTCCTCGGCACGGTACCCATGGGCTTCGCTACGCTCATCGAGATGTGGGTCCACGTCTGCGTACCTGCTTGGGGCGAGTGGGCAGCGTATCTCGCCTTTGCGATGTGGGTGGCTGACTGTATTGTCGCCGTGACTGTGACTGTGAGTCTGGGGATCCTGCTCATGTCAGCTTCATATCAACGCTCTCTTGACAGCATTACTGCAGCTCAGTTGTTGCCGATTGCTGCAACGATCGTGGCTGCAGGTGTGGGCTCACAGGTAGCAGCCATCGTGCCAGAACCACAGCTAGCGTTGGGCGTGATCATCACCTCTTACGTTCTATGGGGCATGGCGACTCCAATGGCCTTCACAATCTTGGTGATATACTACCAACGACTCGCACTCCACAAAATGCCGCCGCGAGAAGTCATAGTAAGCGCTTTCCTCCCACTCGGACCTCTCGGCTTCGGCGGCTTCACGATACTCAATCTCGGAAAGCGCGCTGCAGAAGTGTTTCCGAAGACAGCCACACTGGACCCACTGGCGGGACGCATTGCGTACATTCTAGGCTTCTTCGCTGCGCTCATCATGTGGGGCTGGGGACTACTGTGGTTCTGCTTCGCGCTCGCGGCTCTCTGGAAGACTGCGAAGGACCAAGGCGTGCCGTTCAATATGGGATGGTGGGGCTTTACATTCCCACTGGGTGTTTATGCTTGCAGTACGATCCTTATTGGGGAAGAGCTGCCATCGCTTTTCTTCCGCGTGCTTGGTACCATTTTCGGTGCTGCGGTTATTATCCTGTGGATTGTGATCACAGCAGGCACTGCTAGAGGTGCGTATAGTGGCGAGCTATTCCGTGCGCCTTGTCTGGCGAACTTGAAGCCGGAGGAACCGACGGCGCCTCAAGATGGTGCCGAATCGGGGTCAGTGGTCTCAAGTCAATAGGTCGATTTGCATCACAGTGCTGGAATAATGAATGATTAGGAGCGAGTTGAGTGTGGCATTGCACCGCATCGGAGCTTGTTCTCAGTCTCAATATGAATCTCAAGACTCTCGCGCTCAACAGCCCATACAAAAGGTGCAACAATATTAGGAATGGATTCACTGGTGACCATATATGCAGGATCAACAGGTGTGATCGTATCGAACTATACAAATGGGCATGTACTTCTTCGAAGAGCCACCGGAGGTGCCTCCGTAGACTCCGACGGGCAGGTGAATCGGGCGATCTCTTTCAGACTGGCCAATCGCAAGCCGATCGCAACGTTCATGTGGATGCAGTACTGTATTTATTCTCGGGCCGCATTCTGGTCCAGGATTGGACATATTCATACATAAGTGAAGCAGATGAAGATATCATTGTACTCCAGACTACCATGCTGTTATATTCGATAGGACGTTGGAAGCTTGCGTCACAATTCGGTCATAATAGCGAGTCTTATTGCCAAGACGCCCGCATGACACAAGCCGAAATTTCCGATCGATCAATCAACCATGCGATTCGCGTAAAAGTCCATCATAAAACTGCATGGTGATTAGAAGTTCGCCATGAGCGACCAAGTCCGGGCGGCCCACTCTAGACTTAGGAGACACCCCAAATTCCCATTCAGCGAGAATGCAAACATCGATCCGACGTTGGCTTACCCAAGGTCCAGACTTTTGTCCGACTTAAGTGAACTCCCGGATCCTGGTAGCGCCAGTAAAGTCTTTGTGCTCGAAGAAGTTGAGTTCGGAATGCCTGGCGTGCGGCTGTTTGTCCGATCGGAAGAGCAGCCCTATCTTCGCGGAGCGATCAATGCTTTGGAGTGTCTGATTGAACGCCATGGTCTTGAGAAATTGAAGAGCTGTGGCATCGTGGCACAAGAACGCAGTACGTGAATTGTAGGCTGCAAGCACGTGAGGGCTCGCTGCTGACTTGTTGACAGGCCCGCATGCAGAGGATGTTGCGATTGCAGCAAGTGCGTATGGAATACCAACATATGTTGGGGACCTCCGCGACGCCGATGCAGGCGCAGGCACTACACGACGTGTAAGCAAAGTGGTCCTCGCGGTCGAAGAGTTGCACATCGATGGCCAGATGTCGCCCGTAATGACGCGAGAGGCGCCGGTGCCATTCCCGCTACATCATCATGCCGAAGTTGTGCATGGGAACGGTACTATAGCGCTGCAACTGGAACAGGAGATGATGTCAGCTGCCTGCCAAGGGCCTGATTTGTTCGGCGGCAACGCCCCCCAATTCGATGCCATCGTTGCTGACATTGGCAACGGATGCACACTCAGTGGAGTTTGCATGGCTATGCTTGGGAAGTCCACACAAGTCTTCGGAGCAGCACCATCCTCAGGTTTCTGGGAGCATGCTGCCAGTCTCAGACAGACGGAAAGACCGATGCCACAACAAAGCAAGTCATCAGAATACTGGAAAGATTTGGAAATCCCAATTGGCGATGTACCCTGGTCCGTGTTCACGTCGTCTGGCGGTTTGGCCGGAGTATTCGATGTCGACAGCGAGGCTATGGCAGCCGCAAGTCTCAAAGTTATCGAGCGCACTGGACTCCATCTGCATCCCGACGAGGTCGTGCCGTTGGCTGTGGCATTATACAACCAAGACTTCCGCCAGATAGTAGCACGCAGGTTAAAGCATGGTCGAGGTTTTACCATTGGCGTTGTTCTCCAGCCGCGTAAGTCGACATTGACCGGGCATGTTTCTCAGCTGGGCGCAGAAACAATGGCTTCGGGCTCTTTCCAGTAATTCGAGGCAACTGTAAATCTGAGATCACCACATCTGGTGTCAACATCGCAGTGAAGCCGAAACAAATCCGTGGCCTCAGCTTAAAAGGGCAAGCTGCCTTAGCGTTTTGGCAAAGCAAACGAACCATCCTTTTGGTGGAGACATCCGCGCCATGGTGTGAGATGCTGGTCAAGTCGCACCTTCGAAGTAAAGTCTTCACTTAGACTTGTTAGATTGCGAAGCCACTTCCATGATCCAATCAAGCCCACTGAACAACCTGTTGATGTCTTCGAAAGGAGTCGCGAGGAACTTTGGCTTTACATTCGAACCGGTAGCACGACTAGTGCCGGTACTATCACTCGATGCCGTCGGGCCTCTTGATGTGCGTCTTGAAGAGAGCACGTGAGTGCAGCTATCTCTCCTGGTGAAGACCGGTGGGGACGCTCGCAAGTCATGGTCTGGTGGTGGCAGTGAGTCTGTCCACGAGGATGGACTGTTTTGGACATCCATTTGATCGGTCATGATTCGTGGTAGCGGTCTTTGTGCTGCACGTGACGAGTTGAGGTTCTGGTAAGTGTCAATAATCGTGATTGATGGTGAAGTTTCTGGAGTCTCCTGTTCGATAGAGCTCGGTGAAAGGGTGTTCGAGGTATGGAGAACTTTGAAGCATTACACCAGAAAAAATTGCTCGTAGGAGCTGTATAGTACAGCCGTAGAACTACCTCCTACTACCCGGAGATCGCTCCTTGGGTATTGCCTACATAGCGGAACCCCGAATCGGTCGATGGTTTGCAGATCCAGATCCTTGAGAACTGATGCTGGTGAGATGCCAGCCACACAATCTGGGACTGACGTAGCGACGCCTTTGGCAAAGCCACCGAGGAGGGAGCAGTCCTCTCGATTCGAACGAATCAAACATGAATCGCGCATACGTAGGTGGCGTCGTCTGCCGGAAGTCTAATGAAGCCAAGACTTGTGATCCTGGCAGCATATCATCCTTCCCTTGTCGGTGCACAGGGTGCGTTGCATGATTGCGGCCTTGATCATATTATGTAGGATTGCTAGCGTGCAATGATTGCGCAACCAGCAGACTGTATACATGGACTGTTGTTACATGTAAACATAAAGCCAAGGAGAAGGATATATCACCGTAGCTCGTGACAGCACGTGTCAATTCTTTGCATGACGGGAATCGCGATTTGAATTCGAGGCCGATGGCAAGCAATTTCCCCGATTTTGTGAGATTGCGATAACCGTGTAGGCGTGCGCCTAAGGTCTCGGTCGCGATGAAAATCATGAGACGAAATCGCTGCCGTTGGTCGTTTGTTTACGAGTTGTTTGTTGACACGCTCATCTCCATCCTTCGCTGGATATCAAATTTTCGGTAAACGGAAGACAGCCATTGGGATCGCGTGTCACGGATTTACAGCCTCTCTGGCTTTCTGGTTCCTTGGGTGCCGTGCAAGCACACCCAAAACAAAGACGCTCACCTGACATCTTGCATAGCTTGCCATTGAGAACGCTTGGGCGGCGACCACGTAACCAGAGAGTTCGTGATTCGCGCGATCAACTTACGCCGACATGCTATACCTCCTGCCTGCCAATCACGAGAAGATTCTTCGCTACAAGTGCGACCGCTCATGCTCGGGGGTCGTGCTCGAAAATCGAATGCAACTCTTCTCCTTTCTTGTCATCTTGCGTGTTCAAGTTTGAGTTTCATGGGGTACCGCGGGGGAGCTCACGTCGGACATGACGACGAATGGCATGTCCCACAAGCTGGCACAGCTGGGATAGACTTTGAGGCGCCGTTGGTGACCTTTGGCAATGGTTCGTGGTCGAGACCTGTGTACCGCGCCATAGTTGGCAGCGCCGCGCTGTCACCTGGTGGCTTTACATCTGTGTTATTTTGACTGTGCCACTTCCTCTTCTGTTTGGCATCCTTCAAACGAATCGCCAACATGGAGTCAAAACTTGGTATGGCCATGCCTGTCCTCGTGGCACGGCAGCAGCAAGTAAGTAGTCAAGCCATGGCGAAGTCATGATAGGAGGTAGCATGAACTAACAATGGCTCAAGACTGGCAGCAATCGCGGTGGAGGAAGCAACTCTTTGAGTGGAATGGTATCGACTTTGGTGCCAACATTCCTCATCTCTATAGTTGTCTTCGCACTCTTCCTGATCCTTTCACGTCGCATTGATCGTGTTTATCAACCTCGATCATACTTGGCAGCTTTGCGAAAGCCACAACTATCACCCAAACGTACACCCGGATTGTTTGGCTGGCTCAAGGAATACTCCGGCCTCAGCGATGACTATGTCCTCGGCCACTCGTCGATCGACAATTACTTATGGCTCCGGATGTTCAAGATGCTGGCTCTGATGTGCTTTGTCGGCTGCCTGATAACCTGGCCTGTACTTTTCCCGGTTAATGCTACTGGTGGTGGCGGCCAAAGCGGCCTGGATCTCCTCAGTTTCAGCAATATTACCCCAGGCAATCGGTACTACGCTCAAGCACTCGTCGCGTGGGTGTTCCTAGGATGGGTCATCTTCCTGATCTCTCGCGAGACCATTTACGTGACCAAACTTCGCCAACAATACCTCGCGTCGCCATTCGAATCAAGCCGTATCTCCACAAGGACAATTTTGTTCACCAATGTCCCGGAAGAGGCCCGCAGCGAAGAACACATCAGGAGAGAGTTCGCCGGCGTTCGAGCTGTGTGGCTTGTCAACGTGCCCGAAGAGCTTGCTGAGGAAGTTGATGAGAGAGACAAGGCCGCGGACAAGCTCGAGGTCGGAGAGACCAAGCTCCTCCAGAACTTCGTGAAGAGGCAATTGAAGAACGAGAAGAAAAACAAAACTAGTGCCGTCACACCTGGCGCGAACGGAGAACAAACCTCTACCGACGTCGACAAGAAGGATCGCCCGACACACCGTCTGAAGGTCTTGAAATTCCTGCCATTCGGCAAGAAAGTCGACACTGTCGAGTGGTCGCGCGACGAACTGAAGCGCCTTATTCCAGATGTTTCTCGCCAACAACAGGCAACCCGCCAGGATCGATCCAAGCCACAAGGTGCATGCTTCGTTGAATTCGAGAGCGTCCAGGCTGCATATGCTGTCTTCCAGAACACTGGCATGAAGAACAAGATCAAGATGACACCTGCCGAACTCGGAACACACCCGGACAACGTCGTAAGTCTAGTTAAACTATTACATCTTGGACTCTACTAACTTCGCAAACATAGATCTGGAAGAACACTATCAAGTCTGCCGGGAAGACACGAATCATGAATATCCTCGCGACTGCATTTGTGTGGTTTTTGTGCATCTTCTGGACAATTCCAGTTGCAGTCATCGGTGCTATCAGCAACATCAACGTAAGTGATCTCGTTCCCATCCTCTGGAGCAACGAATAACATTAGTAGTATCTAACTGAAAACGTTCCCTTCCTGGGATTCATTAATTCGATCCCTCCGGTCATCTTGGGAGTTGTCACCGGTCTCTTGCCTGTAGTGTAAGTTTTTAATAGCGTAGCCCTCATGAGAACGAAAGCTAACGATAGACTCAAGTCTACTCGCTGTACTGATGGCTCTCGTGCCTATCGTGTGCGGTATACTAGCTAGGATGTTTGAGCCGACTGAGAGTCGAGTTCAGATGAAGGTGCAAGGCTGGTCAGTATCACTCAATGGTTGTCGCTGCGCAAACCCCAAACCCATCTGGCGGCACAACTAAGCAAATCGTGAAAGCGACATGAAACTAACACTTCTACAGGTACTTCCCCTTCCAGGTCATCCAAGTCTTCCTTGTTACCACGTTCGCCAGTGGTGCTGCCAGTGTGGCCTCGCAGATCGTATCCGATCCTACAAGCGCCGTGTCACTACTAGCCGAGAACCTGCCCAAAGCCTCCAACTTCTACATCTCTTACTTCATCCTCTTCGGCCTGATGAACGCAGCAATGCAGTTGCTACAGATCGCGCCGCTTCTATTCTTCCTGATCCTCGGCAAGATCCTGGATAAGACACCTCGCAAGATGTACAGCCGCTACGTCAGCCTGGGTGGCCTCGGCTGGGGATCTCTCTACCCAAAGTTCACAAACTTGGGAGTTATTGGTAAGAAGACTTTATCACTGAATGTGTGAACTTATGCTGACATTACAGCCCTTGCGTATTCATCCATCGCTCCATTGGTGCTAGGTTTCGCGACCGTCTGCTTTTTCCTACTGTACCTTGCCTTCCGCTACAGCTCGATCTTCACTCTCGGAACCGATGTGTCAACTCACGGCGAATCTTACGGCCGCGCCTTGTTCCAACTCACAACAGGCCTCTATATCTCCGAGCTCTGTCTTATCGGCTTGTTCGGTATCGGCATCGGCAACACCACAAGCTCCATTGGGCCTCTGGTCTTGATGGTAGTCTTCCTTGTCGCGACTATTCTGTGGCACATCTGGCTCAAGCGCAAGATTAACAAGCTCAATGAGGAGTTCGCAAGCGGAGCCGTTGCAGGCCAGCCTACCCAGAGCGCTGGTGCCCACTACGGCGATGCACGAGAGTCACACGATGTTGAGAAGGCGAGAGGTCTCAGCGAGGATGGCCACGCCAAACCTCATTCGCCTTTCAGCGAGGACCAGACCGAGCCTCGCGCACCGGCTACAACTTACGTGCAGAAAGACAAGCTGCCGCTCGGGCAGCGAATCAAGGGCTTCTTCGCTCCAACTACCGCCGCCCACCAAACTGTCCAGACAATCTGGCCGACTATCGGCTCTCCGGTCCGCCCTTACACCCAAGAAGAGCACGCCGAAGCATACGTGCACCCAGCCATCATCACTGACTGTCCGATCGTTTGGATCCCCAGGGACAAGTACGGCTTGTCGAAATTGGAAGTCGCCGCTTCCAAACAGACGGTCGGCAAAGACCTCTTGAACATCACGGACGAGGAGGCTTGGTTCAACGAGAAGGGCAAGATTGACTGGAGACACGAAGACGAGGGCGATCTACGCAGGGTGCCAATCTGGGAGCAAGAGCCGGTTTACTAAGAAGGATGGTGATCTACTTAAATTTCCTTGAGTTTCTATAATACCCTTTGTAATGCGATAATCTGCTTTTCTTAATCCTGAGCTTTCAATTTTTCTTCAATGGCCGACCAGTCCACGCAGCTTTCTGGCACTGCGCCCTCAATCTCGAATGCCCAAGATGTCGGACTTGAACTTTCCACCACCTCCTGCTCCGTGATCGGGCGATCATCCTCGCTGGTCGGCATCTGTGGCAAAGCAGCGAGCTGGGCTTTGTAGTTCACAAAATCTTCGAAAAGCAGCAAGGTTCCCAAGTCACTCTCACGCTTCTCTGCAACTTTGCCTGCCTGAGGCGTGTTCCGTCGGTCGTAAGTAGCAGCATCGGGTTCAAAAAGAGCAAGGCCGTAATTATTGGATCCCTGCCAGAATTGGTACACACAGCCACCAGAGAAAACCTCGGTCATCCGCGGCGAGTAAAGTGTTGGCGTCTCGGCGAACGTGCGAGGAGCTTTTGTGGTGTCTCCGGCACCATACTCGGAAATGACGATCGGAATGTTGATGCCGTTGTATCTGATGATCTGTCGCATGTAAGTCAGTGGTGTAACTGTACAAGCAGTGTCGTCGACTTGCGTACCAATTCGTCACGGCCTTTCAGCATATCTGCGTCCGATTTTCCGGCTAGCTGAAACCCACTACACTTTCCCGCTGTCAGTAGTTTCCATAATGCAGTCATGGGTGACAAGGACGAACCGTCCAAAAGTCAATGCAGCTGTCGCTGTTGCCCGCTGTCATGTAGTCCAGGATCTTCCTGTCATACTTGTAAGAGCCGCCACCAAGTCCCACAGGCAGAGGACGTTGACCATGAAGTCGATTCTTCAAGTCCATGTACTGCTTCAGGTCTCGAACAACAGCTTTGATGACTGGGGCACATTTCTCCGAATCCAAGTTGTTGATTAAATGTTCGGTAATGAGAACACCCAACACATTGGGAAAACTGGCCATCGCGTCGACTGTTTGGAACAAGGCAGTGAGAAGGTCGTCGTTGTACGTCCCGTAAGGGTTGTGCCTGTGAATGCAGTGCTTTACGGTCGCAAGAGTCTAGAGCGTTAGTTGCGGTGTTAGTCTGGTTGAAGCCATGAACTGAGTTCGAGGGATACTGACAATGATGACATGGATTCCTGTCTCTTCGAGCAGCTTCATAGCCTTAGCATGGGGTTTTGTAGGATCGATTGTGTCTTGTAAGTTAGCACATGCGATGGCCAAGGAGTCATGTGAACCTACAAATGAGAAGAGTGTTAATTCCCAGTTCTTGGAAGAGGTGCACATCATTCTGTAGCTGTGCAAAACGGTCGTCTGACATTAAATCGCGCCCACTAGGAGAGAAGTCGTCGCTGTGATTCGCTTGATACACAACACCTTTCACGAAGAACTTGCACAGCGTCAGTGCATGTGTTAAGGCCGAGACTCTTCATGCTTCTCTTACACGTTCATCATCTTTCCATAAGTACCGTCCTTGAACTTGCACAGAAGACGTTGTTGCGGTCATGTTCGACGAGACTTGATAGAGCGGTCGACCCTCTGCGGAGCAATCTGATTGCACAAATTATGGAACAATGTCGCCTTCCGGGATCATGAAGCGGTGACCGCAGGTCTTGAGCATCTTCTCAAATTTGTATGCCTTGAGCTGCCCGGCTGGGTGGCAAAGGCTGCAACCCCGCCGAGATCCACTCGGTATCCTTCGACCTTCCATTGCTTCGCGTCCACGGCTTGGAACGTTGAAGGACGCACCAAGTACCAACATCTCAAATCGTCTTGATGAGTGATTGAAGGGGATGTTCTTCGTCGAGGTGTCAGCGGTCGAAAGCCCCTGAACCAGAACACGCTTTTTTGGGGTTTGCTGCCACGGAACCGACCATGAAGCCGTGACTTTTCGCAGAAGAAAGATTGACCACGAACGAACTGAGAAACCATGTCGGCCTCGACTGCCCACAAAACACCTGACTTATGACTAGAAGTAGTATCTAGTGTGAAGCCACTAAGCTATGTACCCAGCGCCTTTGGTTCGCTGGTTCGCCACAGTACCTGACGCTTCCCATAGCCGCGTTCCCCTCCTCCGTGGGCGGGGTACGTGATCAAATCGAGTACGACTATCTAACATGACCGCAAACACATTGATTCGGTTTACGAAAGCTCACATCGACCGGATCACTGCATCTCTCCACTATGGCTTCCAAAACACTATCCGACCTCAAGAACAAGGACCTCTTCAAGACGAAAGGCTACATCGACCATGCCTGGGTCGATGCAGCCAGCGGTGCGACCTTCGATGTCATCAACCCAGCTACGCTTGACAAGTTAGCCAAACTCCCCGAGATGGGCGCCGAAGAAGTCGACAAGGCCGTCAAAGCCGCGTCCATCGCTTTCCAATCATACAAGAAGACCACCGCAAGGCAGCGTGCTCGATGGCTGCGAAAATGGAGCGACTTGTGCCATGACAACATAGACGATCTGGCACTGATACTGACCCTAGAGAATGGCAAGACGTTGACCGAGGCCAAAGGAGAAGTCGTGTATGCAGCTTCGTTCTTGGAGTGGTTCGCGGGCGAAGCGGAAAGAGTTCATGGCGAGACTGTGCCCACTGCCAATCTCGGTCAGCGCATAGTCACTATCAAGCAGCCGTTGGGTGTGGCGGCTTGTCTGACGCCATGGAACTTCCCATATGCCAGTTGAGTCATACCACTCTCATGTGTCTTCGTTCGTGGCTAAAACTCTCCCAGTGCTTGCACGAAAAGCAGGCGCAGCCTTAGCAGCCGGCTGCACCACAGTCTGGAAACCCGCCGGCGAGACACCTCTCAGCGCACTCGCATACGCTGCACTAGCAGAACAAGCCGGTTTCCCCAAAGGCACGATCAACGTCGTCCTCACCCTCGACAAAGTCGCAGAAGTCGGCGAAACTCTCTGCAAATCCAAGAGCGTCTGCAAACTCAGTTTCACCGGATCGACTCGCGTGGGAAAATTGCTTGCTCGACAGTGCTCTAACAACTTGACGAAGCTGTCTCTTGAGCTGGGTGGGAACAGCCCTTTTATTGTTTTTGACGATGCGAAGATTGAGACTGCTGTGGAGGCGTGTATCCTGGCTAAATTTCGTAACTCTGGACAGACTTGCGTCACGGCGAACCGGATCTTCGTACAGGAGGGGATCTACGATCGTTTCGCGGAAGCACTTGCCGACAAGGTCAAGACGCTGAAAGTGGGCAGTGGACTCATCGATGGGGTCTTTATTGGTCCGCTGACACACGAACGTGCGGTGGAGAAGGCTTTGAGCCATATCGAGGGTGGGCAGCACCTTCATACAAACTACAACTCCTGCTAACCCATCTCCCCAGACGCAAAATCCCACGGCGCATCTCTAATCCTCGGCGGCGCATCCTACCAGCCCGACAATCTCAACGGGTACTTCCTACAACCAACAATCCTCTCCAACATGGCCAAAGAGTCTTTGACAACACGCGAGGAGGTCTTCGCGCCAGTCGTAGCGCTGTACCGCTTCAAGACCGAAGAGGAAGTCATTGAGATTGCTAACGATTGCGATGTTGGTTTGGGTAGCTTTATTATTACGGAGAATATCGCGCGCAGCTGGCGGGTTGCTGAGGCTTTGGAGGTTGGGATGGTTGGGGTTAATCTTGGGTTGCTGTCGGCTTGTGAGAGTCCTTTTGGAGGTGAGTTTTGAGAATTGATGAGGGGTGATGATGGGGTTGTGCTGACTTGACTTTGTTGTGTAGGTGTTAAGGAGTCTGGGTATGGAAGGGAGGGTGGGACACAGGGGATTGAGGAGTATCTTTCTGTTAAGAGTATCTTGATTAACGTTGCAGGTTGAGGCGCATCGAAGGAAACAGTTCTTTCATCGCTTCAATAGCTCGATGTAGATGATTTGAGAACACTGTTCACACTGAACGACAGTCTCGAGCTGACATGCATCAAGCAGCTACTGGGGAAGAGTGATTTGCGTAGTCAATTTGCTGCATTTTCTTTCACAAAAAACGAAAAGTACTGTGCCTTTACCTAATAGGAGGTACCATCTCACTCGCAAAGGTTTATTGTGCTCCACCAAGGTAATCCCAAGCTGTCAAAGTGTGCACCCTGATAATGTGCAAAAACTCCTCGATGCTGACTTTCTCATCCCTCTCTGCCATACCACGAGGATGCGGACCATAAGCGTAAGCAGGAATCCCATGCGATCGGAAATGCTTGCAATCTGTTGCACCAAGTGAGCAGATGGCCAATGGTGTCTCCCCTCTTAGCGCTTTTGCATTATTCTGCAGCAACCCAACCATCTCGTGCTTCGGGTCGCTGTAAGCAGCCTCATGAGAGTGGTTCTCACGGACAGAGTACGAAACGCCTTCGAAGTCCCGAACGATGTCGTCGATGTATTCGCGAACAGCTTCTGATTTGACTCCGATGGGAATCCGGATGTCTGCGGTGAACGTGCACTCGGAGGGTACCATGTTGATACTGGTACCTCCCCGGATAGTGCCAATATTGACCGTTGGGAAGAGCATGGAATTCGATGCACCCGGCCACATTATCTCGTCTGCCAGCTTACGCACATCTGGCTGCTGCATGTGTCTCCTGATACTCTCGTCCATGTCCAAGTCAACCTTTTCTAAAGCTACCAATCTTTCAATAAGGTGTGTTGCGATGCGGATAGCGCCTTCGCTGCGATGTGTGTACGCTCCATGGGCGCCGGGCGCTGTCACCGTGAAGTCAAGTCGCAAAGTGCCCTTCTCGCCGAATCGCACGCTCTCCAGACTTGTTGGCTCTGCGACAAGGACGCAATCTCCTTTCCACTCTTCCGAGCCATCGTCTTCGAGGAGATACCTGGTTCCCCAGCGACCTCCGGCTTCTTCGTCGGAGACCACTTCGAGCGTGCACCTTCCAGAAATGTGAGCCCGCAATTTGTGGAGGTAGCTGAAGGCTATGATGGACGCGGCGGTTCCGGCTTTCATGTCGACTCCAGAACGACCGTACACGAACCCTTCCTCGACGTCGCCAGAGTATTGGTCGCGCTCCCATTCATCGGCATCACTGACAGGGAACTGATCAATGTGGCCGTTTAGGACGAGTCTACGGCTATAGTTCCTGGCATGGGGATCCGCTGTGCCATGCAGAACGCTCACCAGGTTCGGAGATTCGGGTTTGGGGGCGATTAGCTTGGTAGAGATGCCACTGAGGTCCAAGTATGTACGCACGACGTTGATAGCGTCTGCTGTGTCGCCGGGTGGGGTTGGTGAAGGAGTGCGTATCAAGGCTTGGAGGAAAGCGATGTGCTGTGCTGTATCTGTGTTGATGAGAGCTAGGAGGTCTTCTTTGCCGAAGTGTGTTGGAGACATGATTGATGAGCTCGAGTGTATGGCCTGAAGTTGGCGTGAATCGTAGTCAGGCCGCTGCTGTATGGATTCCTCGCGATATCAAGCGTATGAGCGGCGGATGGTAAGAGTGGCGATGGAAGTACGATACCGCAGTTGACCGGGGTTTCGAGATATTTGAATAGCAAGATCCCCTCAATGAGTCAGTCTAGATGTTCGGCTTCACTTTGCATTCTCTTCATGGTATCGTAGATGGAGGTTGTACTCCGTATCTCCTACGTTGTTGGGGTGGGCACTACGGTGTTCGGCCTGAGTGATTGGGAAGGTCCTCAAGCGGAGATAAAGTGAAGAGTACCTGGACTATACGAATATGTAGAGATCGCCTAGTCCGTCCAGAGATGCCCAGTCCAGATTCCAGACAACATTCCGTGTTGATGAAGAGTACAGCAACGTTCGTTTGTCGTCGTGAACCCCAGATGTGTTCTCGCGAGACACTTGAGGGTTCGGGTTGATGATGAGCTCATGCATACATAAATCTACATATGTTTCAGTGTGTGTACTCAATCAACTAACTTGTGTGCCAGGAAAGCCTCACTACAGATATACATATACAGATCGTTCGCAGTGTATAGCTGTCCGAACATACTGATTGTCTAAAGGTCATAGTCGTCTTCATTTCCTTCGTGAGCTAAACGAAGACGTCTGAAAATCGAAAACCATCGTTATGAGAGCTGTAAGCTTGTGAGCAAACTTGTGGCAAGCATCCGATGTCGCTGCGGCTGAACGATGTCGTGACTGCACGGAGAAATCATGCGCTGGTTCATACAAAACCATCAACCTCGCCATTGACGTTGAAGGCGTCGAACTCGAATGCTTAGATTGCCGACTTTCCGTGAAGAATCAATCTTCCAAACACAAAAATCACACAGCATGCGCTCCATCACCGGATAGAAGGCCCATTGAGAAGCCAAATACTCTACCAAGCTTCGTGCGTGCCGCGTTCGTAGCGTCCCATACATGTTAGGATAATTATTACCCAGGTACGCAAAACCTCCCGTGGCGCGTCGTGTCGGCGATCACACTGGAATCACGTTGAAGACGAGCGGAGTATATTCTCCCGAACCCAACTTGGACGCACGAAGCTTTCTTCAAGCAAACCCAAGCGCCACGTGCTAGATAGCCCTGAGCCGCGAGCATCATGTTTCACCTCATCCATGGCTGCCAAAGAACCAGTACCAAGTCACCCACTCTGAAACAGCTCCAACTGGCTTTTGACGCCCAGGTACAGATTTGAGATCGGGCAAGCGCTCGCAGAGACTCTGACCGGGTCTGCTGAGTAGCCCATCTACTGTACACACGAGCGTGGGTCCCTCTCACCAGCTCAGAACGAGCACTGAGTCTTTGCGTGCAGTCGAGGGTGGGGATTTTAGGAGCAACTCTTTGCCTGAACTTGTCAGTCCGCCTATAGCATCCATAGGCAACCATGCCTTCAAGTCATACTACTAGTATTCGAACCTGCTACAAGTTTCCGTCGAACCTCATACGTTCGTGCTACCCTCGAAGCTTCAATCCTTCTCGCTTCACTCATGGTTGTATCGTCACCGTCTGCCTGGCGCTCTCGCTTCTGGTTTTACTGGTCATCATCATCGCTCCGATCGTCCACACGACTCCCAAAGCACGAAAGGCAAGCACAAACCTGCCCACGCCTGAGAACTTCTTGCAAGACAATGGCACCAAGTGGCAGATCGAATATGTCGGTGATATCAAGTTCACCGGTCCGATGGGCAAGGAGGGACTCGGCGGAGACAAATGTCGCTCGAGCTCGCTCGCTGGCAGAGACATATGGAACTGCGGCGATATGCAATGCGACTCAGACGCTACGATCTGCGGCTTCGATATGGGGCCAGCCTTTTATGGCACTCGTCACGTCTCAGTCATTGACACTTCGGCATATTCGGTGATCTCAGACTACGCGTTCGCCTTGCCGTGGCCAGGAGATCCAAAGCCAGTGTCGCCCCAGACCATCTATGGCATGGACACTTCGAATGTAGTCCCAATCAACGAGACTACTGGGATCGCCTACGTCTGGGAGATCACACGAGGAGCATCCGATGGCTCCCATGTCAATCAAGGTGCTGGTGTAGTCGCTGTGACACTCGGCCCCACCAAGCCTATCGCTCAAAGAGTCGGACCTCTACTCACGGGACCGCAATCTATACAGCTGGGGCTTCTAGCGATTCTGAATGCTGGAGGGTACATTTACAACTACAATCAGCAAGGCCCGTTTGGAAACATTCTGGTCGGTCGTGTCAAAGCTGACGAGGCTGCCTTCGATGCAACAGAGTATGAGTACCTTGTTTTTCATTCCGACTCTACAACAGATCCCGAGTGGATCGCTGGTATACCGGCTGCGAAAGATGCGGATTCCTACGGCATGCGCACCTCAGAAACGACCGGTCGGTTTACGTGTACCCAATATGGTAGCGTGACCTGGAGCGAGTACTTCTCCAAGTACATGCTGATGTGCAATCTGTATCTGAACTTCACCTTCTTCTACCTCGCAGATAATCCTTGGGGCCCTTGGACTGGTGGTTTCAAACTTCTCAGCGACAGTGGCTGGCTGGGCTATGGCGTGGACGCGCATCCACAATGGTCACCACGTGGTAAGGAGAACGAGCTGTACTTCTCACAAGGTCCCAACGGACCTTTGAACATGTTCAAGGTTACGTTCCACTATTGAAGCTGCAGATTGTATCAGGCGCGGATCTTCTAGAAACATTCTCCCCGAACGAGTCATTAGCAAAGCCTCGGGATTGCAAAGACTACCAGATAAAGTAACGAATCGATGAACATATGGCCTGCTTGCCTGTGCAACCTTGTGCCTTGTTTCAAGATCATGTCGATCTTTGGATCTGCCGGATATCCGCATCCATGCCGTCTGCGCTATACTCGAAGAATTATACTTTGTCTTCAGCTCAAAACCGCAGCCATGGCTCACAGAACTCGTTTAACGGCGGGGAAACCAATGTTCACAATGGAGCCTGTTCCTGGAACATACCTCCATACCTTGCAGCAAAACAACGTTTAGGCTTGCCAGCCTTATACTGTACTGCGAACCGGGATACTGTGTAGGCGCAAAGTTTAAACGATGCCACTATCAGCGGCGCATGTCTCAGTTCAACCGGAAGTGTGGCGCTCGCGTGGTCTGCAAGCTGCAGCTACACCGTACAGTACAAGCTCATGAGCTTCTGAAGAAAGTGTGCGAACGGACTGTGCACATCAGGTTACCAGCTCAAACGGAGCGCTCTTTACATCACCGAGATCCAGCGTGCTCCCCTTGCACAGTACTACATCTCTGCCATTCGTTCCCAGAATCAGCAGACACACATCTTGTTCATCAGTCATGTTGCTCAATCGTTCACATTCGGGCAAGCGTACTGCTTTGGGTGCTGTGTTCATCAGCCTCGGGTGCCTCGTATTTTTCCTCTCGAAAATCTTGACTATTAGCTCTGCAGTCAGCTCGCTTCCGGGACATGTTTCGAATCGGAGAGTTGTAGAACAGGCACCACTGGACCTCTCAAGGCCTCAAAATCTCGACGACGACGACGACGAGTTAGATGATAACTCCGCGTTCACGCACGACGAAGAAGATTATCGAATCCTCGATTCTCTATATGCGGATGACTTCAATGCCGATGAAGAAATTCCAAGCGCTCAAGGACATGGTGACGATATCGTTGAAGTCAAACCTTTGTTGGAGAAAGATCAAGAGCACGGCAGCATTTCCACAGGCGGAAAAGAAGATTCCAAAGACGACGATGACGACGACGACGATGAAGTCTACTCACCTCTCCCCGACGGAATCGACTATCGGGAGTTATTCTCGTTATCGACAGCAGACCGCAAATACATTCCCATATTCACTGGAGGTGCTGCCATCTATAACCCGAACATCATCCCCCATCCGACTGACCACGACTTGTGGATCATTGTGGGACAGCACGAGCAAAGCGGAAAGGAGAGCAAGTACTCGGAGCAATTGACCTGTACCGGTGGTATCATGAACGGAGTCATGATATGCACAGCCGAACCGACCGTCCTACCTGTTGATCCTTCCATCAACGGTATGTGCGACGGCGAGCTCGCCTATTTCAACTTCCGTCCCGGACCTCGAGACGCAAGGATGTTCTTGGGACCCGACGCACCATACATCGTCTACGGCTCCCAATCAGCCTACACATGTCTTGGTATCTGGCTCGAAGATGTTCGTATGCTGCTGCAAGACTATGAGCATGAGAGAGATGTACTCCCAAAACTGTTCACGCACGCCACTGAACTCCAGCGACCGCCGCCAATCAAAGCCATCGAAAAGAACTTCTTCCTCTTCTGGGACAGTGATGGCAAAGCCTATGTCCATCACGACATCTATCCTCAACGAGTCTTTGCGCAGCTCTCGTACGACGGCTCCGTTGGTCCAGATCTGGCGCTCGAATCGGCGCACAAGGACAACATGTGTCTCACGACATACATGCCGACTCTGACACCTGAAGAGGAGTCGATCCATCAGGCATCCAACTCGCTCAGCATCACGATGTGTAGGCGCAAAGACCCAGGATGTGTCCCTGATGCAACAAACACATTCATCTTTACCGTCTTCCACCACAAGTCATTCCATGATTGGCACGGCATCTACGAGCCTTATGTCATGATGTTCCAGCAGACCGCACCCTTCGCAATTCATGCGATTTCTCAACGACCTTTATGGATACACGGACGAACAACGCTGACCAAAGACACTCATGCAATACTGTATGAGAACGAGCCCAACAAGGAGATCCCTGCCAATCACACCGAGATGTTCTACGTGACGAGTGTGAGTTGGAAGACTCACGGGCAGAAGTATCACGGTTATCTTGACGATCCTTTGTTCCTGGGATTTGGCATCGAAGATACTCGTGCGGGAATAATGGATGTATTGGCCGAAGATTTGTTCCAGGATCTAGGTTTTTGTGTATGATGTATATATTGTTCGCTAGTCTTATAGACAGAC
>Ga0265797_10002947_pt1 | contig 27925 bp, 26 predicted proteins | sample P2T30metagenome_FD_192433 | JGI IMG/M metagenome (GOLD analysis project Ga0265797, IMG submission 192433) | Plant litter microbial communities from East Loma Ridge, Irvine, California - P2 T30 | ecosystem: Environmental > Terrestrial > Plant litter > Unclassified | place: USA: California... | reverse complement strand
GCAGGAATTCGGGCAGCTTGAACGCTATCACGATCGTGTAAAAGCCGATCAGCCCCAATTGTGCAAGCCACAGCCAGCGGCGCCGCGCCAGGAACAGGATGCCCAGCCCCATCAGCAGGTCGAAGGTAGCCGCTCCGTACAGCATCAGGGGCTGCAGGTCGGGCGACACGCCGGTGCGCGCCAGCAGCTCGTAGCTCGCTTCGACCGGATACAGGCCGAACGATACGATCGCGGTCAGGATCCACACCGCCGCGATGCTATGGCGCAGCATCGGCAGCAGCCAGCCGAGTTTGGCGCGTGCGCGTTCGCCATCCGGGTCCAGGACGAATTCCTGCGGCGCGCGCGGCAGGTGGCCGAGCAGCATCGCGGTCTGCATTACGTCGGCCGTGCTGTCGCGGTCGAGCATGGAGAGGGCGTCGCGGCTGATGAGGGAACCGGGCAGCATGCCGGCCGCCAGCCGTGCCAATGGTCCCGGCAGGGTCAGCACGCGCTGGCGGCTCATGCCCATGCGCGCGCGCAGCAGGCCGAGATAGTCGGTGAACGGCATCGCCTGCGGTCCCACCAGCGGCACGCGCATCGAGGTGCCGCTGCCCGGCATCATCGGCAGGCGGTGCTTGAGCAGGCCGATGATCGCCACCACCAGGTCGTCGATGTGGATCGGCTGCACCAGTTGCGGCTTGCTGCCGAAACGCAGCGTGAGCGGCATGCTGGCCAGCGTGCGGAAGGTGCGCGAACTGGCGCCATCGCGGCCGTACACCAGGGATGGCTGGACGATGAAGGAGCGCAGCGGGAGCGACGCCAAAAAGTCGTCTGCGTCGCGCTTGGATAAATGATACGGCGTTTGCGCATCGCGGTCCGCGCCCAGGGCCGACAGCTGGATCACCATCTGCACATCGTGCGATTCGGCGCAGGCCGCGAACAGCGCGCGCGGCGCTTCGCGGTGCAGGCGCGCGAAATTCTGCTTGCCGCTCTCGCGAAAAATGCCGACCGTGTTGATCACCGCATCGATATGGGACAGGCGCGCCTGCCATGCGGATTTATCGGTATCTTGGGAAAAGTCGGCGTGGATGTACGTCAGGCGCGGATCGTCGCTGTGCGGCAGCTTCGCTTCAGGCGCGCGCACCGCGCACACGACGTGGTGGCCTTCGGTGAGCAACGCCTGCAATACATGTTGCCCGATAAAACCGCTTGCACCCGTCAGCAGAATCCGCATCCGTTGTTCCCTTTACACGATCGAAACGAGGATTGTATGGAATATTCCGCATTACAGCGCACACTCATCTCCGGCGCCACGTCGAGCATCCTGTCGACGGTCGCGATGGCCTTGATCGGCAAGCAGCAAACGGGCAGCGCATTCGGGCCGACCAATGCGGTCAGCCATTACGTGCATGGGAAGAAAGCAGGCTACCGCGACCGCTTCTCGCTGCGCTATACGGTGCCGGGCTACCTGATCCACCACGCCAGCGCCACCTTCTGGTCGTTCGTGTTCGAGCGTCTGATGGGTGGCGTGATGGATGGCAAGAATCCGGCCGGGATCGTGGCTGCTTCTGCCGCCACCTCGGCGTTCGCCGCCTTCACCGACTACAAGCTGACGCCCAAGGCGCTGCAGCCGGGTTATGAAAAGCGCCTGTCGCGCAACGCGCTGGGCGTGGTGTATGCGGGGTTCGCCATCGGGCTGGCGGTGGGCGCCATCATGTCGCGCCGCGACGAGGCGTCGCGCTGACGAGCGAGGTGCCGTGAGAACGGTAGGGTGGACGCGGCCGGCGAGGCGGCTTTGCAGTGCGCGCGTTCAGACGAGGCGAAGCAGATGCTGTTTGACCGCGTGGGCGGCGAGCCGCCCACCCCACGGTCTTGCCAATTGAACGCCACGACGCTCAGTGCGCCGCCTTCTTGCCGAACAGGCGCTTGGCCAGCAGCACGACCGCCAGTACCGCGGCGCCCACCAGCACGCCGATCAGGGCGTCGACCAGGATCGGCGCCAGGAAGGCCAGCACCGGGCCCACGCCCGGCACATCGGCTACCGACGCCGCCACGCCTTGCGAGAAGTGGTGCACGGCCTCGATCGCGTGCGCGATGATGCCGCCGCCGACCATGAACATGGCGGCGGTACCGACAACCGACAGCACCTTCATCAGGCGCGGCGCGGCCGCCAGCAAGCCCTTGCCGATGCCGCGCACGGCGCCGTTCTGGCTCTGGCTCAGGTTCAGGCCGGCGTCGTCCATCTTGACGATGGCGGCCACCAGGCCGTACACGCCGATCGTCATCGCGACCGCGATGGTCACCAGCACCGCTACCTGCTGGCTCAGCGCGGCGCCGGCCACGGTGCCGAGCGAAATCACGATGATCTCGGCCGACAGGATGAAGTCGGTGCGCACCGCGCCCTTGACCTTGTCTTTTTCCATCTGCACCAGGTCGACCTGCGGGTTGGCGACGGCTGCCTTGTGGGCCGCCTTGTGCTGGGCGTCGTCCTCGGCGCTGTGCAGGTATTTGTGGGCCAGCTTCTCGAAGCCCTCGTAACACAGGAAGGCGCCGCCGATCATCAGCAGGGGCGTGATCAGCCAGGGCGCGAACACCGAGATCGCCAGCGCCGCCGGCACCAGGATCGCCTTGTTGACCATCGATCCCTTGGCCACCGCCCACACCACCGGCAGTTCGCGCTCGGCCTTCACGCCGGTGACCTGCTGCGCATTGAGGGCGAGGTCGTCGCCCAGCACGCCGGCGGTCTTCTTGGCCGCCACTTTACTCATTGCCGCCACGTCGTCGAGGATGGTGGCGATATCGTCCAACAGGGTAAACAAACTGGCTCCAGCCATGGGTCATGCTCCTTCATATCAAGTTGCGATGATATTAACCGAGGCGCACAGGCGCGGCTACACAGTTCGGTGCGCGCGCCGGAAAGCACCACAGTCGCCGTTCGGCGCGGCTTTTTGCGTTCCATCCCCGTAAATCTGCATCTCGTCGCTTCAACCGGGCAAGTTGTGAAACCTGTACGTATAGTGCAGCGTGAAGGTTGCGGTACTGCAGCCTCGTCCCCCCTACGAAGGAGATCTTATGAACACCGATTCGATCCAGCCTGCAGTTCCCGTGCGCCGTGCCCGTCCTCCGAAACGCAAGACCCGCATCACCATCTATCTCGACGATGAAGTGCTCGAGGAATTCCGCGTCCTGTCCGAGCGTTGCGGCACCGGCTACCAGACCCTGATCAACGCCGCGCTGCGCAACCGCCTGGGTACGCCGGCGATCGACGCCGGCATCGTCTGACCTTGCCGGTACGGGCCTGCTGGTGGCCGGGATACCGGCGCCAACCGGCTTGCGTGGAGCGAATTTCGCGTTTTATCAGGCGCAATAAGGCTTACTTTCAAATTTCCCTAGGGCGGCACGATTACACTTAGCAATATTTATGCTAATCTTCCCGCTCTTTTAACCCCGGAGGGATTTATGAAAAAAGGCGAACTGATCGCAGAATTCGCGAAGCGTACCGAGATGTCGGGCGCAGCCGCTGGCGCAGCCGTGAACACCATCATCGAGATCATCACCGAGCGTCTGAAAAAAGGCGATACGGTTGGCATCACCGGCTTCGGCACCTTCTCGGTGACCAAGCGCGCTGCACGCAAGGGCCGTAACCCTGCAACCGGCGAAGTGATCAAGATCGCGGCGTCGAAGAGCCCACGCTTCTCGGCCGGCGCGACCCTGAAGGCATCGGTCAACCCGACCAAGAAGAAGTAATCAGTACCACGGCCTCGCGTCGCGGCCCCTTTCGCGGGCTGCGCGCGCTGGCTGGATGTGCCGCACCCGCAGTTCTCCTTTCCCCGCCGTTCCCCATATTGTCTACGCCACCATGAGCTTCGCCACCTGGATCGCCTTCGTCATCGCCGGTTCGCTGATCGCCATTTCGCCCGGTTCCGGCGCGGTGCTGTCGATGTCGCATGGCCTGGCCTACGGTCTCAAGAAAGCCAGCGCCACCGTCCTTGGCCTGCAACTGGGCCTGGTGCTGGTGCTGGTCATTGCCGGCGCCGGGGTCGGCTCGCTCCTGCTGGCGTCGTCGGTCGCGTTCACCGCGGTCAAGGTGATCGGCGCGCTGTACCTGATCTATCTCGGCATCAGCCAGTGGCGCGCCGCCCCGGCGCCCGGCCCGACCGCCTCGACCGCCGGCCTGGAAGCGCATCCCTCATTCGGCAAACGCGTGCTGACCGGCTTTTTGACCAATACCACCAACCCCAAAGGCATCATCTTCATGGTGGCGGTGCTGCCGCAGTTCATTTCGAAGGATGCGCCGCTGCTCACCCAATTGGCGATCCTGGGCGTGACCATGGTGGCGATCGATTCGATCGTGATGCACGGCTACGCCGCGCTGGCCGCTTCGATGCAGCGCTTCATGCGCGATCCGCGCCATATGCGCCTGCAGAACCGCATCTTTGGCGGCGTGCTGGTGCTGATCGGTTCGATGCTGTTCTTCGTCAAGCGCCAGCCGGGCTGACAAGCCTGATAAGCTGACCAGCGGCGGGGTATATTTCCGTGTGCCGCCAGTTGCAACTTTATGTAAGCCGCGTTGTCCACAGAGGCGCTGGCGCGTTGTAATGAGGTTGCGTCTTCCCGTCCGCGTTCCTTCTCAAGGCCCCGCCATGACCCACCGTCTCGCCTACACCGCCGCCGTGCTCGCACTGGCCGCGTTTTCCACCTGCGCGCCTGCGCAGACCGTGCTGCAGACCGATACGCTGGATCAGGCCCAGGCCGATAGCGGCGTGCTCGAGACCGAGGCGCCGGGCCGCGTCGGCCGTGTCACGCTGGTGCAGGGCAAGGTCGATATTGGCGGCGTACGGGGCACCGAAAGCAGCAGCGCGATGGTCAACTGGCCGATCACCAGCAGCAACCTGGTTACCACCGCGCCGGGCGCGCGTCTTGAGGTCCGGATCGGCTCGACCTCGATCCGCCTGGATGGCGACAGCTCACTCGAATTCACCGAACTCGATGACGACAGCCTGCGCCTGCGCCTGCACTACGGCAGCGCCAGCATCCGCGTCATGAACAATGAGGTCGTGCGCGAATTCGAACTGCGCACCGCGCAAGCCACCGTGCGCCTGACGCAGCCGGGCCGCCTGCGGGTGGACGCCGACCGCACGCCCGATGTGAGCCTGGTGAGCGTGCTCGATGGCGAAGCCCAGGTCGACGGCGCCGGCGCCAGCCTGACCGTCCGCGCCGGCCGCAGCGCCGAAGTGCGCGACGAGGACGTGCGCACCCTGCAGGCGCGCCGCGACGGGTTCGACGACTGGTCGCTCACGCGCGACCAGACCCTGGTGGCCGAGCAGTCGGCGCGCCACGTCGGCACCGAGATGACCGGCTACGAAGACCTCGACCGCTACGGCAGCTGGAGCACCAGCTCCGACTACGGCAGCCTGTGGACGCCGCAAGTGGCCACCGACTGGGCACCCTACCGCGACGGCCAGTGGAGCTATATCGCACCGTGGGGCTGGACCTGGGTCGACAACGCGCCGTGGGGCTATGCGCCCTTCCATTACGGACGCTGGGTGCAGGTCCATAACCGCTGGGCCTGGGCCCCGGGCCGCATCGACCGGCGCCCGGTCTGGTCGCCGGCGCTGGTCGGCTGGGTGGGCGGCAGCAACTGGAACGTCGGCTTCAACCACCACAACCAGGCGGCGCACGGCTGGTATCCGCTGTCGCCGCATGACCGCTTCGTGCCCGGCTACCGCTTGTCGGACGAGCGCCTGCGTCGCCTGAACGACTGGCGTCACGTCACCCGCCGCGCCCAGAACCGTCCGGGCCAGCCGCATGGATTGACCGTGGTGCCGCGCGAGCAGTTCGGCAACCGCGGGCCGGTAGTCGTGCCGCGCGCGCCGCGGCCGAACCGCGCGCCGCAGGTGGTGCCGCGCGACCAGGGCAGCGCTCCGCCGCCGCCGATGGTCGCCCGCAACAACTGGAACGACGAGCGGCGCGATTTGCTCGAGCGCCGCCAATCGCGTGACCAAGTTCGCCAGCAAGCCATCCTCGACACCGGCAGCGTCACGCGCGACCGCTTCGAGCCCGACCTGATGGCGCGCGACCGGGCCAACGGCGAGCGCCTGGCGCGCGATCGCGCGCAGCAGCAGGAACGGACCGTGCGCCAGCGAGACGAGCGCGAGCGCATGCAGCGTGACCAGGACAATCGCTTCCAGGCCGACCGCACCCGCTTCCAGCTCGAGCGCGCCGAGCGCGATCGTCATCAAGGAGACCGCATGCGCGAGCGGGCCGAACGCGTTCAGCAACAGCAGCAGCGCCAGCCGTTCCTGAACACCAGCCCGGCGCCGTCGTTTGCGCGGCCGGAGTCGCGTCCCGAGCCACGACCAGCAGCGCCGCCGCCGATGGTGGCCGCGCCACGCCCGGCACCACCGCCGCAGATGGTGGCGCCGCGTCCGCAGCAGGCCACACCATCGTTCAACCCCGCCCAGCGCGCCGAGCAGCGCGGCCACACCGACGCCCGTGGCGTATCGCACCGGGAGCGCTGAGCGCCGGCATTGGCTACAATGCGCTTTTACAAGGATTAGTCATGGACCCGAAAGAATCACTCATCGAATACCCGAGCGACTTCCCGATCAAGGTGATGGGTGCGTCCCACATCGATTTCGCTCCGACCATCATCGCGCTGGTGACCCAGCTCGATCCGACCTTCCATGAAGGCAAGCTGGAAACGCGTCCTTCGACCAAGGGCAACTACACCGGCCTGACCGTCACCATCCGCGCCACCAGCCGCGAGATGCTCGACGAGGTGTACCGCACCCTGTCGACGCACCCGATGGTCAAGATGGTGTTGTAAAAGTCTGTTGTCATTGCGTTAAGCCATTCGGCCGTGTCGCCTTAGCCACAGGCACGGCCCATCGCGCTGGCTTATAATGGCGGGGCTGTCCATACTCTGGCCTGATGCCCCGTCCCTATTCATGTCCTCGATTCGCACCGCCACCACGCTGATCCGCGAACTCGGCCGCGCCGACTACGAAACCACCTTCGCCGCCATGCGCGCCTTTACCGATGCGCGTACGCCTGACACCCGCGACGAGGTGTGGATCGTCGAGCACCCGCCCGTGTTCACGCTCGGCCTGGGCGCTGACCTTAACCACGTGCTGACGCCACACGACGTGCCGGTAGTGCAGACCGACCGCGGCGGCGAGGTCACTTACCACGGCCCCGGCCAGGTCGTGATCTACCTCCTCATGGACCTGCGCCGCAACAAGCCGGGCGGCAAGCTGTATGCGCGCCAGTTTGTCGAAAAAATCGAACAGGCGGTAATCGATGTGCTGGCGGCGTATAATCTTGACGGTGAACGTGTCGCCGGCGCGCCCGGGATCTATATCGCGCACGGTCCGCGCAAGGGCGCCAAGATCGCCGCGCTGGGCTTGAAAGTACGCGGCAATGGTTGCACCTACCACGGCGTATCGCTCAACGTGGGCATGGACCTGGCCCCGTTCACCTGGATCAATCCGTGCGGCTATTCGGGGCTGGCGACAGTCGATATGCGCACGATGGGCGTCGACGCGCCGCTGGCCCATGTCCAGCAGGCGCTGGCCAATGCCCTGGTCGACCAGCTGGCTGCCCCCGTCCAGCTGGAACCGAACAACATCAACTGACGCCCTTGAGGGCAACGAGCCAAATGACTTCCGAAATCGATACCGGCATTGCCTCCGCCGCTGCCTACAACGCCAGCGAAAAACAGAAAGGCGCCAGCAAGACGTCGCGCATCCCGATCAAGATCGTGCCGATCGCGGACGTCGAGCGCCTGAAGAAGCCCGACTGGATCCGCGTCAAGGCGGCCACCGCCTCGTCGCGCTTCTACGAGATCAAGGACATCCTGCGCGCCAACAACCTGGTGACGGTGTGCGAGGAAGCGTCCTGTCCGAACATCGGCGAATGCTTCGGCAAGGGCACCGCGACCTTCATGATCATGGGCGACAAGTGCACCCGCCGCTGCCCGTTCTGCGACGTCGGCCACGGCCGTCCCGATCCGCTGGACGTCAATGAACCGGCCAACCTGGCCAAGACCATCGCCGCGCTGCGCCTGTCGTACGTCGTGATCACCTCGGTCGATCGCGACGACCTGCGCGACGGCGGCGCCGGCCACTTCGTCGAGTGCATCCAGAAGACCCGCGCCTCTAGCCCGAACACCAAGATCGAAGTGCTGGTGCCGGACTTCCGCGGCCGTCTCGAAAAGGCCCTGAACATCTTCGCCGACGGCTTGCCGGACGTGATGAACCACAACCTGGAAACCGTGCCGCGCCTGTACAAGGAAGCCCGTCCGGGCGCCGACTACACCCACTCGCTGGTGCTGCTGCGCGACTTCAAGAAGATGTATCCGACCGCGGTCACCAAGTCGGGCCTGATGGTCGGCCTGGGCGAGACCGATGAAGAGATCCTGCAAGTGATGCGCGATATGCGCGAGCACGATATCGACATGCTGACCATCGGCCAGTACCTCGCGCCGACCAATTCGCACCTGCCGGTGCGCCGCTATGTGCATCCGGATGTCTTCAAGATGTTTGAAGAGAAGGCGTACGAGATGGGCTTCGTGCACGCGGCGGTTGGCGCGATGGTGCGTTCGTCGTATCACGCGGATCAGCAGGCGCATAACGCGGGTGTGGCGGCGTAAAACACGCTGCAGTAACGCGTAACAAGGGACGGCTCTGCCGTCCTTTTTTTTCGTCTCGGTATTGTGAGTTTGTTGCCGGGACCAGTATGCGGAGACGGATACCAGCGTTGCCGGAATACCCACACGTCTTTGTATCATTTGTCACGAAAATATCCGCATACCATCGAGCAATTCACCTTCTTGCGTCTACGCAATTTGTAGCTCTCCGTATTCTTAAATAATGATCCTTGCTCACGGCACGGCATGTATCGACTTTGACTTACTTGTGTCACCGGGCAGCGAATTCTAAACACACCGGGATGCCGCATGACCAAGCTAAATGTCTCGATCCACGACTTGATCGATGAACGGCAGCACAACCGTATCCTGCGGCTGTCTTTCCCCAACGATGATGCGCCGGCTGCTCAGTTTCTTGTCAATAAAATCGATGCAACGGAAAGCCTGTCCACGGAATTCGCGTTCAGAGTCGAATTACTATGCGACGCAGAAGACGTCGTGCTCAAGGAAATGCAGGGAAAGCTGCTCAACATCGAACTGGTGCGCAGGGATGGCAGCCTGCGCTATTTTTCTGGCTATGTGTTCAGCTTTCGGCGCTGCCGTTCCGATGGCGCCATCACGGTGTACGAGGCCAGGCTTGGGCCTTGGCTGAATTTTCTTGGCCTGCGCAAGGATAGTTACCTCTTTCACGGGAAGAGCTTGCGAGACCAGACGGAAGACATCTTCCGGGACTACGGCATCCACGCCCGCTGGGACTGGCGCGTGAGCGGTGCCGATCCGGTCATGACCGATGCTTGCCAGTTCGATGAAACGGATGCCAACTACCTGAGCAGGCGTTGGGAGGCGGCAGGCTGGTATTACTGGTACGAACACGACGCCACCGGTCACAAGCTGATTGTCGGCAGCGATTCCACGTATGCGCCAACGATCGATGGTGGTGGGGTAGTACGGTTCCATGACGAAGGCGGTGCGCTGGAGGAGGACGCCATTGACCAATGGGAGCCGGTACGCCAGTCCGTCCCATCCAGCATTGCTTTGAGTGGCTTCAATTTCAAGGATCCCCGACCGGCTAACTTTAGCATTCCCACACTGAACAATCAGGGCAAGGTGCCGGCAATCGAATCGTATGAATACGCTGGCGCTTATGGTTTCAGGGACTTCCGTGATGGAGATGTACAAAGCCGGATCCGCATGGAAGAAATCGAAGCCACGGCCAAACACGTTGAAGCGCAGGGCAATAACCGCTTCCTGATGCCGGGACGCTGGTTTCAGCTCGTAGGTCATTTCAATTACGTTAGACATCGCCGCAGCAACGCTCCTGGCAAGGACGAATTCCTGATCCTGTCGGTCAGCCATGCCGCCACCAACAATTATCTACGGGAGGGGGATAAAAAAATCCTCTATCGCAATCGGCTGACGTGTACTCGAAAAAACGTGCCCTGGCGGCCGGGAAGATCCTTCAACAGTGTAGATACCAGGATAGTCGCCCCTCAGACTGCCATCGTTGTTGGCCCATCCGGTCAAGGCTCGATTTATACCGATGAATACGGTAGGGTGCGCGTGCAATTTCATTGGGACCGGATCGGCAGCAACGACGAACGGAGTTCAGCCTGGATACGGATAGCCAGTTCCTGGGCCGGTGCCGAACTCGGTGTTGCTGCAATTCCCCGTATAGGGACCGAAGTGATTGTCCAATGGCTGGGAGGATGTCCGGACCGGCCGATCATTACCGGGGCCGTTGTCAACGTGCGCTACATGCCTCCGTGGATCTTGCCGACACAGCAGGCGCTAACGGGTTTACGGAGCCGCGAGCTGGCGCCTGGTACTGGCAACACTCCCGCCGGGCGTAGCAACCACCTGATCCTCGACGACACGAACGGTCAAATCCAGGCACAGCTCAAAAGTGATCACCAATGCAGCCAGCTGTCACTTGGCCACATCACCCGGATCGAGGGTACGGCAGGTCGCAAGGATGGCCGTGGGGAAGGGTGGGAGTTGCGCACTGACGGGCACGGTGTCGCGCGTGCAGCGAAAGGACTGTTGATCACGACCGAGGGACGCGAGGAGGCACGTGGCGCCATCAAGGACATGGAGGAGACGCAGAAGCGACTGGACGCCGCACGCGAACAGCATGATGCCCAGGCCAGTGCTGCACTGCAGGGATTGGCGCAAGAAAGCGGGCAGCAGCACGATGTCGTCGATGTGCTGAAGGCGCAGGAGGACGCAGTGCGTGGAACTGGTAGCCAATTCCCGGAACTATCTGACCCTCATCTTGTTCTCTCGAGCTCCGCAGGCATTGAAAGTACATCGACAACATCGACTCACATCGCCAGCGGTGAGCACACTGCGCTGACGACCGGCCGCAATCTCTCGATCGCGACCGGTGAAAGTGTCTACGCAAGTATCAAGCAGACCTTCCGCCTGTTTGTCCACAAGGCTGGCATGAAGCTGGTTGCGGCGGCCGGGAAGATTACCGTGCAGGCGCATGACGACGACATCCAGGTCATTGCCAACAAAGTCCTCTCTCTGATCAGCCAGTCCGATTGGGTCGATATCAAGGGAAAGAAAGGGGTGCGGCTGCACGGGCCCGGGGCCATGCTTGAAATCACCGACCGTATGCAGGTGTTCGCACCCAAGCCGGCGCTGTTTCACGGCAATCTGGAAACCCTCGGCCCCCAAAACCGCCCGCATCCATCGGCGGAGCACAAGGTCACCATTACGGAACCGAAGACGCCGGAAGACCCCAGGCAGCTTCTGTTCATGCTGCAAACGCATGCTGAAAACGGTCGCCCGTTTGCGAACGTCCCGTACACACTCTACAAGAGCGGCAGTCTGGTGGAGGAAGGTATCACGGACGACCTTGGCCGGGTCGCCATCGAACATGCGAGCGGAACTCAGGAATATGCGGTCGAGCTGGCGAACGGCGAAAAATTCGACCTTAAAGCCTGTGCCAGATTCGATCCCAAGGATAAGGCCTTGCACAGCGAGCAGCTTCTCTCGAACCGAGGCGCGCGATCGCTCGACGGCTCGGTAGATGGCCGCACCTATTCCTGACAGCTGCGACAGAACAGGGAAGATCATGAGCGCTGAAAAATATCTGCGAACCGAGCAGGTCCATATCGACGAGGTCGGTTGCAAGGCGACATCCACGATTCAATGGTTCGTCGAAGACAAGAACAAAAAGGGAAGCGCCACCCATCCCATTACGCACAACAACAAGCTCAAAGTCCTTATCTGCGGGAAAGACGGCTTTGCCGCCATCGCCAGCGACATCGCGGCAGCCAAGGAAAGCATTGACCTGGTGTGCTGGGGCTTCGATCCAGGCATGGAATTGGTACGTAATGGTTATATCTGGCCGCGCGCCGAAACCTATGGTGACCTTTTGATTGCGGCGGGAAGGCGCGGCGTGCGGGTGCGCCTTCTGGTCTGGTACAGCTACAGCGGAGGCAAGGTGCAAAAGCACATGCCCGGCCATACCCACGGGAATCCGTGGATGACTCAGACCGGCGATATCGCGGTGCAGCAACTCAATGCGGCTCGAAGCGTACAGCTGATACGAGAACATGCTCGAGAAAACCGCTGCAAAAAGGAGTGGAATCTCCCGGGTGACCAACTGGCGGCGCTGGCAAGGGAAGAGTATTGCAGCAGCTGGTACAAGGCGGCGTTCGCTGGACGGCTGCAAGGCATCAGTATTCGTCAGCGCGACGGCAATTCCGACAGCATCGGCGAGTCGCTTGACCGGGAAACGAGAAAGCCCGACTTCGTCGAACGTAAATTATTCACATTTGGCGGCACTCATCATCAAAAGCCGATTCTGATCGACTTTGCCTACGACGACGGCAAGAAGGCGGTGGCTTACGTCATGGGACTGAATTCGTTGACCGACTACTGGGATACCCCCGAGCATTGCGTTGAGAATCCGCTACGTGAGGAAGGTGCCGGCAAGACAAAGTGGGAGCGTGCCGAAGGCGTCAAAGATTACTCCGATTTCGATACGTTGAAGCCCTACCGCGACTACGCATGCCGTATCGAGGGTGGCAGGGCGCTCATCCCAGTCCATGAGAATTTCGAACGGGGCTGGGAACGTGCGGGTGGCGCGGCCGCCGCGAAGCCCTTCGTATGCAGCGCGCCGCCCTCCGCGTTGTTACGCAAGACCGCGCCCGGCGACTCGACGGTACAGATTGTCAGGACGCAGCCAGAGGAAAACGACTTCACGATCAAGGACATCTACTTCAATGCGACACGGGTCGCCGCTGCGGGGACGGGTTACCTGTATATGGAAAACCAGTACTTCCAATATCAGGACTGGGCTGAGCACTTACTGGCGATTAGAAAGAAGGTGATCGCTGGCTGGAACCGCAACTGCGCGAAGATCGGAAAGAGCAACGAAGACTTGCCGATGATGCACGTCTTCGTCGTCATTCCTGCGCCCGAAAAAAAGGAGATGATCCCGCGTACCTACGACACCCTGACGACGCTGGGCCAGCAGGATGGCATGACCGGGCAGGTGAAGATGATCGACGAGGCAAATGAACAGGCCAGGCGCGACGAGGCGGCATCCAAGCAGTATGCGTTCAGGGGCGTGACCGGCATGCGGGCGACACGCGAAACCTTGCCGGATGTGATTTCGAAAGCCAATGGGATCGACAAGCCTTCCGGGCAGATTCTCGAGAAAACTTATGGCTTGCAGGTGTGCGTTGCTGTGCTCAATGCCTGCGAGTTCAATCAGGCACGGCGTCAGTGGCGCTACCGGGAAATCTACATCCATTCCAAGCTGCTGCTGATCGATGATGGATTTTTCACGCTCGGCAGTGCCAACCTGAACCAGCGCAGCATGACGGTGGACAGCGAGATCAACCTTGCCACAAATGATCTGCGGCATGCGACTGCCCTACGAAAACGGATCTGGTCGCAGTTGGCAACGGAAAAGAATAATGGCGGAAACGCGACGCCACAGGAAATCGAGGAAACTTTCAAGGAATGGGTAAAGCTCATGAATCGAAACAAGAAAATGCAAAAGTCGCTCTCAAATGACCCGGTAGACAAACAGATGAAGGGTTTCATCGTCCCGCTGGACGATAGCCGAAGCTCGACAATACGCTTCGGTTGAACCATGGTTACCCTTACCGCTTATTCCCCACTGCGTTGCCGCCATCTGGCGACTATTCTGACTACGCTTACTTTTCTGATGGCCTGCAACATGGACAAGACCACGCTCCCTGGGTACATGCAAGAACTGCCGCCCTTCGACCCGCACATCGCTTCCTTCGAATGCCAGACCGAAGCGAGCAAGGTGCCGCCGATTGACGCCCAGGCCGACGACTGGTTCCTCGAGGCGCGCGCGCTGGAAGACGGCACGACATACGTCGACGACGTGGACTATAAGAAGGTCGTTCGTTTGACACGCCAGGCCGCCGAACGACATCACTGGAAGGCGATGCTGAACCTGGCCAGCCTGTATGTAGAAAGGCGCGAACCGCCTAATGGCGAAAACGAAGCGGCGGCGTTGGTGTCAGAGGCGATCGAACTGGGGGTGCCGGCCGCTTACGACAGGATGGGCACCTATTACCTCAATGGCACGGGCGTGAACGCCAGTGCCGACCGCGCCTATGCCTTTTTTCAGAAAGCGGCTCAGATGGGTAACCCGCAGGCGATGGCCTTCCTCGGCGAGAAGATGGATGCCGGGGCAGATAACCTCAAGCCTGGCTATTGGGGAAACATCCCGATCGCGATCAAGATGTTCGAGTGCGCGCTGGCCCAAGGCTACGGCCTGGCCGCGCAGGAACTGGAATACATGTATGAAGTTCCCCGGGCGTCAAATGGAACACAAATTGGAAAAAGAACTCCGGAAACCCTAGATCGGGTAATGCGGGTCGTGCACGAGGGCGTGAAGGGCGGCTGCGAGTATTGTGCAAACAACTTGGCCAGTGAGTTCGCCCGCCCCAGCGACTTAGAAAACATGTTCGTTCCCTTCATCGACAAGGCACGAGGCCAACGTTACGACATGCTTGGCGATGCCCTCGGCTTCAACCCCGACCGCCGCTTCCCCAACCTCGACAAAATCGTGCCTCTGCCACCCGCCGTGCTACCGCCATGGGACGGCACACGGGCTAGTCTGCTCGCGGATGCCATGGCCGTTGTACCCGTGTCGAAGACCCCGGCTCCAACCGAGGCCTCGCTCAGGAAAGGCCGCTACTTCCTTGACAGCGCCTACTTGTTCCGGGCGATCAAGGAAACGACCGAAGCGTTACAGGCGCCTGTCGCCGGCTACTGGCAACCGACAGCGCCGAACGAAGCGGCCGACGTGCGCAGCTTCCTGGCCGGTATCACTCCCGGCCTCTACGGCAAGGGCGAAGCCTTCGAGCAGCCGCGTTTCCTTGGCGAAGCGGGACCGAAAGCCATAGCGGGTATCATCTGGCAACGTGTGCTCACCATACATAACGACGGTGGCGCGGTCGCGCCGCGTACGGCGGCCAGGCTATCCCGGCAGGTGATCGTGCCCGAGCCGCGGCTCGTGCATGACGGGAACCAGAACTGCCCGCGTACGGGAACCTGGCAGCCATGGCTGGCGTCCGGCCATCCACTGGAATACGAAGTCAACCAGGCGTGGCGGCAACGCTGGTTGACGACCGGACAAGCCTTCCCTGACCCAAAACGCGACTGGATGCTGCCGCTTGATAGCGCCGATTTGACGTGGCACTTGCTGGAGGCGGAAATGCCCGAGCATGAATGACACCTGGATGAAATGATGGAAGGAGATGAACCCTATGAAACACGAAGGACGTGGCGTTGTGCGTTTGAATGACAAAACGGATCACGGAGGCCAGGTCGTATCAGTGTCATCCGGTACGTTGGTGATGGGTACTGAGGCGGCACTCGTCGATGACCTCACATTCTGTCCTCAATGCAAAGGAAAATTCCCCATCAAGCCTGACGGTGCTGGCGCCAAACACGAGGGACGTGCCTACGCATATCACAACGATCTCACTGCCTGCGGTGCGAAACTCATTTCCTCGATATAAACGCGCGAGCACGTTGTCGGCACGTGATCTTAAGCTAGCGACGGCTGCCAGTTGCTCACGCGGCCACGCCAGCCCTTTCCATCTTGCGATAACGTGCCGGCGACGCCAGGCCATGGCTGCGGAAATGACGCCGCAACGATTCGGATGAGCCAAGTCCAGCCAGATCAGCAACCTCTTCCAGCGACAGCGTCGGCCGGGTAGCCAGAATGCGCTGCGCCAGTTCGACCCGCTCGCGTACCAGCCAGCCCAGCGGCGTCAGGCCCGTACGCTCCTTGAAGCGGCGCTGGAAGGTGCGCGTCGTCATACACGCCCGCGCCGCCATCGACTCCACCGAATGGACGGCGCGCAGGTTCTCGCGCACCCAGTCCATCAGCAGGGCGATCGCATTGTGCGCATAAGCGGGCAATGGACGTTCCACCAGCTGCGCCTGGCCGCCGTCGCGATGCAAGGGCAGCACCAGGCGCCGGGCCACGCGGTTGGCGATGTCGACCCCGAAATCGCCGCGCACCAGGTGCAGCAGCATGTCCAGGCCGGCTGCCGATCCGGCCGAGGTCACGATCCGCGCGTCTTCCACATACAGCACGCCCGCTTCCACGCGCACCGCAGGGAACGCCGTTTTCAGCTGCTCCAGGTAGCGCCAGTGCGTGGTCGCCCGGCGCCCATCCAGCAGGCCGGCATGCGCGAGCACGAAGGCGCCCGAACAGATCGAGCACACCCGGGCACCACGCGCGTGGGCGCGGCGCAAGGCATCCAGCAAGGCCGCAGGCGGCGTCTCGCCGGCGTCGCGCCATCCCGGGATGACGATGGTGTCGGCATCCTCGAGCGCATCGAGCGCATAAGGCGCGGTAACCGTCAGGCCGCCAGCGGCGCGTAAAGGGCCGGCTTCGGCGGCGCACACCGCATACGTGTACCAGGACACGCCGAGCTCGGGCCGGTCGAGCGCGAACAGCTCCACCGCGCAGCCGAATTCGAAGGTGCACAGGCCGTCGTAGGCGAGGATGGCGACATGGTGGAGCATGGCGCGATGTTACCAGTTCCTGTCGCGTCGACATCTGGCTGCCCGGTCTCGCGACTGCCACACTGAGTGCTCATCCACAAGGAGGACCACATGGCTTCAGCCGTATCCGCAGTACCGGCAGCGCCGAGCGAGCAGGCGCTCGCCCACTTCGCCACCAGCTTCACATTCGAGACCGATTGCGCCGACGTGCACGCGGCATTCGCAAGCGGCCAGCCGGATTTCGTCCTGCTCGACGTGCGTAGTCCAGCGTTGTTCGCAGACGGCCACGTGCCCGGCGCACGTAATCTGCCGCAGGGAAAGATCGTCGAGGCCAAGCTGAGCGGCTATCCATCGGACACGCTGTTCGTCGTCTACTGCGCCGGCCCGCATTGCAATGGCGCCCATCGCGGCGCCGAGCGCCTGGCGCGGCTGGGGCGGCCGGTCAAGCTGATGATCGGCGGCATCACCGGCTGGCTGGATGAGGGATTCGACCTGGCGCGCGGCGAGCACACCTGACGGCGGCGCAGGCGGGCAATGCGTGCTGCGCTTCCACGTTATAGTGACGGGAACCGATTTTCACGCATTGACCCATGAACGATTCCCAGATTCCTGCATCTCCCGAGCCCGTCGAAGACGACTCCTTTCTTGAACGCGAACTTGGCCTGGCCGAGCGCGGTATCGAACTGGTCAAGCTGGAAGGCCGCGTCTTCCTGCGCTTCTCGGGTGAGGTGCGCTACGAAGGCCTGCGCGTGCCTTACCGCCTGGTGCCGGCACGCGGCGTGCTGGCCAAGCCGAGCAAGTGGCGCAAGATGGAGTTGGCGGCGCGCCGTGAACTGATCGAAGAACGCACGCATGATGCCGATCTGCAGCGCCTGCACCAGGAAACCGAGGAATTCGTGCGCGACATCGCCGGCGACGCCGACGATTTCGGCTGGGATCCGATGACCTTCCTCGACGTGCTCGCTGAACTGCAAACCTCCGAGCCCGCCGAATACGTCTTCCAGCGCATCTCGCAGCGCCTCACCCACGCGGCCGAGCGCGAATCCGAAGAGCGTCACGCGGCGCGTACCAAGGAGAGCATCAACCTGGCCGAGTATCCGCGTTCGTTCGAGGTGGCCAGCCGCATGGGGCGCAAGTTCATCGCGTTGCTCGGGCCCACCAACTCGGGCAAGACCCACCGCGCGATGGAGGCGCTGGCCAAGGCCGCCAGCGGTGTCTACCTGGCCCCGCTGCGCCTGCTGGCGCTGGAAAACTACGAACGCCTGCAGGCCGCACGTCCGCATGGTGAAGCGCTCAAGGTCAGCCTGATCACCGGCGAGGAACGGCGCCTGGTGGAAGGTTCTACCCACGTGGCCAGCACGGTCGAGATGCTGGACACCAAAACGCCGGTCGACGTGGCCGTGATCGACGAGATCCAGATGCTGGCCGACCGCGACCGCGGCGCCGCCTGGACCACCGCTGTCTGCGGCGCGCCGGCCTCGGTGGTCTATCTGGTCGGCGCCATCGAAGCGCGGCGCGCGATCGAGGCGTTGGCCGAGCGCCTGGAAGTGCCGCTCGAAGTGCATGTCTTAAAACGTATGGGACCACTCGAGATGGAACCCGGCGCGGTGCGCAAGCTGTCCGGCCTGCGCCGGGGCGACGCCGTGATCGCGTTCTCGCGCCGCGAAGTGCTCAAATGGCGCGACATGATCACCGAGAAGGGGCTGTCGGTGGCCACCGTCTACGGCAACCTGTCGCCCGAAGTGCGGCGTGCGCAAGCCGAACGTTTTCGTGAAGGCCAGGCCGACATTGTGGTCGGCACCGACGCGCTGGCGATGGGCCTGAACATGCCGATCGCGCGCATCGTGATGACCACCACGGTCAAATACAACGGTGTCGAGGAAGAAGAGATCTCGGCCGCGCTGGCCAAGCAGATCGCGGGCAGGGCAGGGCGCTATGGCGTGCACGAAGAAGGTTTTGTCGCCGGCTACGACGACGACACCCACCACGTCATGCGCGCCCTGATGAAGGAAAAAATCCCGTCGATCGCGGCCACCGGTTTTGCGGTGGCGCCGTCGCTCGAGCAGCTGCACCGCATTTCATCGGTGACGGGCGAGACCTCGCTGGTCAAGCTGCTCAAGCGCTTCGTGCATAACATCGACGTGCCGGACGGCTTCTTCTACCCGCGCATCACTGAGGAGCAGAACGAGCGCGCCGAATGGCTCGACACGCTGCCGCTGTCGGTGGCCGAGAAATTCATGCTGTCGCTGGTGCCGATCTCGAACCGGGTGCCGGCGCTGCAAAGCGCGTGGGAACACTGGTGCCTGTCGCTGGCCAAGAAGCACATCGTCACGCTGCAGCCGCACCGCAATCCACAGCAGCTGTTCTACATGAACCTGCAAGAGGTCGAGGATACCTGCCGCGTGTATTCTGCGTATGCCTGGCTGGGCTACCGCGAGCCGAAGTACTTCCCGAGCATCGAGCTGGCGCAGCAGCTGGCGCGCGAAGCCTCGGAGCGGGTGGACGCGATCCTGCAGCAGCAGAACTCGGCGGCGCGCAAGCGGCAGTCTGGTGCGCGGCCCGGCGCGAAGCAGGGTAGTAGCAAGCGCAGTGACAGCCGGCGCCGCTAGGCCGGCCTAGACGCCGTACTCGAAACAGGATGGCGTTCCCGGTGTACGATGCCGTTTTTAAAACAAGATCGAGACACCCGTGAACACACAGCACACCCCTGAATCCTTCAACCAGTTCGGCGCCACCTTCCTGCCTGGCCACCTCGGCATCGTCATCACCGAGGTCAGCCCGGGCAAGCTGGCCGCCGAGATGAAGGTCACGCCGCAGCTGATGGCGCCCAATGGCTACCTGCACGCCGGCAGCGTGGTCACGCTGGCCGATACCTGCGCCGGCTATGGCTGCATCAGCAACCTGCCGGAAGGCGCGCAGAGCTTCACCACCATCGAACTCAAATCGAACCACCTCGGCACCGCGCGCGAAGGCACGGTCTCGTGCGTCGCCACCGCCGTGCACCTGGGCCGCACTACGCAGATATGGGATGCGACCGTCATCGATGCAGCCAGCGGCAAGACCATCGCCCTGTTCCGCTGCACCCAGATGATCATCTATCCGAAGGCCTGAACCTTCGGCATGCCAGGGCCGGCGTTCAGCCGGCCAGCTCTTTTTCGATCAGCTTGTGGACGGCCCCAAAATCGGGCTCGCCCACATAGGTCTTGATGATCCTGCCCTGCTTGTCGATCAGGAACGTGGTCGGGGTCAGGGTGACGTCACCGAACTGGCGGGCGATGTCGCCCGCCGAATCGAGCGCCACCTTGAACGGCAGCTTGCGCTGCTCGGTGAAGTTCAGCACGTAGTCCGGGCGGTCATACTGCATCGCCACCGCGACGAACTCCAGGCCGCGGTCCTTGTACTTGTTGTAGGTCGAGACCATCTCGGGCATCTCCTTGACGCAGGTGACGCAGGAGGTGGCCCAGAAATTGACCATCACGACCTTGCCGCGCAAGGATTCGGTACTGATCTTTTCACCGGCGATGCTGATGAAGGTGACGTCGGGCGCCTGGGTCGTGCTGCTCAGGGAGGCATAGCCGATGCCGGCCAGCGCCAGCACCACGGCGCCGATGGCGGCGGGCTTGAACCAGGAACGGGAAGAAGTAGATGCAGTCATGGTGTGCGAATAAAAAAAGCGGCAGGACCATTATAGTCCTGCCGCTCTTTCAGGTCTGGAACAGGCCGGATCAGTTCAGCGACGCCTGCGCAGGGCTGTTCTGGCGCGCACGCGCGTCTTCTTCGCTGATGTACTCGAAAATCTTGACCACGCGGGTCACGCCCGAGACGCCCTTGGCGACATCGGCGGCGATATTGCCTTCGCGCTGGGTCACGAGACCCATCAGATAGACAATGCCGCGTTCGGTGGTGACCTTGAACGAGATCGCCGAGACGGTCTTCATGTCGACCAGGCTGGTCTTGACCTTGGTGGTGATCAGGGCGTCGCTCGAACGCGAGGTATAGCTCGACGCGCCGGAGATGTCCAGCTCATTGATGACGGAGACCACGTTCTCGATTGCGCGCACTTCGCGTTCGGCCTGGTCCTTCATGGACTGGTCGCGCACTTCGCCGGTCAACAGCACGCGGCGGTTGAAGCTGGTGACGTTGATGTGACCGGCGCCCATGGCGACGTCGTTCATCTTGAGCTCGGCCTTGACGTTGATCGCCTTGTCCTCGGTCTGGGCGCCCAGCGTGCGACGGTCGACCGTGGAAACGGCGCCGGCCACGCCAGCACCGACGATCAGGCCGAAGCAGCCCGAGAGGGATGCCAGCAGGCTTGACGCCAGGACGACTTTCGACAACAGCACGACCGTGGAACGGCGGGCATTACGCATTCTCGTCTCCTCCGAACAGCGCGACGTCGATGCCGTCGCAAATACAGTGAATGGCGCACAGGTGGACTTCCTGGATGCGCGCGGTGCGTGCATGCGGGACGTTGATGTGCACGTCGGCGTCGGTCAGCAGCTTGGCCAGCTGGCCGCCGTCCTTGCCGGTAAAGGCCACGATGCGCATCTCGCGCTCCAGCGCCGCCTCGACCGCGGCCAGCACATTGCCCGAATTGCCCGAGGTCGAAATCGCCAGCAGGATGTCGCCTGCCTGGCCGAAGGCCTGCACCTGCTTCGAGTAGATCTCGCGGAAGCTGTAGTCGTTGCCGACCGCGGTCAGGATCGAGGTATCGGTGGTCAGTGCGATCGCCGGGAGCGGGAAGCGCTCGCGTTCGAAGCGGCCGACCAGCTCGGCTGCAAAGTGCTGGCAGTCGGCAGCGGAGCCGCCGTTACCGCAAGCGAGGATCTTGTTGCCGTTGGAAAGGGCGCCGAACATGAGTTCGATGGCTGCCGCAATGGAAGGAGCCAGGGTTGCAGCCGACTTCATTTTCAGGTCGGCGCTCTCCTGGAAGTGAGCGAGGATGCGTTGTGTATTCATAGCCGAGGATTATAGTGCAGTGGCAACCGGCACTGGGCAAGTGCAGTAAAAATTGCTTACACTTCAATGATGTTCCGCAACCACTCAATCTGCCCGCCATCGATGGCGACCAGGTCGAAGCGGCAGGGTGGGGTGACGGGAAAACGCAACAAATAGACTTGGGCCGCATAGACGAGCCGGCGAATCTTGGTAGGGGTGATGCTGGCGGCTGCGCCGCCGTGGCTGCTGTCGGCACGTTGGCGCACCTCGACGAACACCAGGGTTGCGCCATCGCGCATGATCAGGTCGATCTCGCCGCCCTTGCAGCGGAAATTTTCTTCGATTGCTTTCAGTTTGTGGCGCTGCAGATAGGCGAGGGCGGTCCGTTCCCATTCCTGGCCCTGGGCCTGCCGTCTGGACAGGCGCCCGGGCCACATCTCATTGGCCGGTCGAGACCGGTTCGAACACGCGGCGCGGGGCCGGGGCGGTATTGCCGCCGGCGTCGTCGCTGAGGATGTCGTCGGTCGGGCCGTTGTCGCGCACCACGACGCCGGTTTCCACTCGGCGGAAGGCACGCGCGCCCTGGCCCATATTGATCGACAGACGGCCGGTCACACCGTCGACCTCGAACGCGCCGGTCGGCTGCAATGTGAGTTCGAGCGCGATGCGGTAGGCGTCGATGCCCAGCGCGTACAGGCGCTGCAGGTCGAGCGCCTCGCCGCTGCTGCTCCAGCGCGGATAGCCGGCGACGGCCGGATGGTCGGGCTGCACGGTCCAGGGCAGGTCGAGGATGCGCACGCCGGCCAGTTCGGCCGGGATGCTGGCCGGATCGCGGCCCGGGTTGACCGTGGCGGTGCCATAGGTCGGCAGCGAGGTGCCGAGCGCCATGCGCACCTGGCGCAGGCTGTTGGCGTCGAGCGCGGCATACACCAGCTGTGGCGGTTCGGCTTGCAGGTGGCGGCGCAGATCGGCCAGCGCGTTGCCGTCGACATAGCCATCGGCGGCCGGCAGTTCGACCGTTGCCTGGCTGCGGCCCAGTTCGGACCAGCGCTGGCCGAAGGCGCCCGACAGGCGCTGTTGCCAGGCGGCGCGGCCGGTCAGCACCAGGGCCTGGCCGGCGGGTTGTTCACTGGCGGCCCATTCGGCCACCTGGCGCGCTTCGTCTTCGAGCGACAGGCCGATCACCAGCATCTGGCGCGGCAGCGGGCCACTGACTTGCGGGTGGTTCAGGGCGATGGTCGGTTTGCTGACTGCGCCGCTGGTGGCCAGGGCCGCGACCGCGGGGCGTGCCAGTGGGCCGACCACGATATCGTTCTGTTCGGCTGCCTGGCGGTAGGCGTCGAGCGCCGCCTGCGACGAGTCGCCGGTGGGCACCAGGTTGACGACGATGCCGCCGCGCTGCTGCTCGTGGGCTGCCATGAAGCCGGCGCGCACCGCCTCGGCCGGTTGGGCCAGGGCCTGCGATTCGAGCGGCAGCAGCAAGGCCACGCGCACGCCGCTACCATCGGGGATGGCGGCGGTGCCGCCGCTGGCGCTTGGCGGCAGCTCCACCGGGCTGGTGCGTACACCGTTATCATTGCGCGGCGCAGGCGGTGTGTAGGCAGGCGCAGGCGGCGCGGGGCTTGTCACCGGCGTCGCGGGGCCGCACACTCCGCCTGGCATGCCACAACCGGTATCGGGTGGCAGTGGCGCGTTGCCGCAGCCGCTCAGTAATGTAATGACGGCGGCGGCGATCAAGCCGGTAAGATTATTTTTCTTCAGCATCGGAACCCTTTATGACAGAACAGCAGACCATCGACATCGCCCGACTTCCCGTCATGGGCGAGGCGGCCCAGCAGTCCTATCCTACCGCAACGCTGTACGTCGTGGCTACTCCGATCGGCAACGTCACCGACATCACGCTGCGTGCTTTACATTTGCTGGCCCTGTCCGACGTGATCGCCTGCGAAGATACGCGCAAGACCGGCGCGCTGCTGCAGCGCTTCGGTTTGAGCAAGCCAACCATTGCCGCGCACCAGCACAACGAGCGCGAAGTGGCCGACAAGATCGTCGAGCGCCTGCAGGCCGGGCAGCGCGTGGCGCTGGTATCCGACGCCGGTACGCCGGGCGTGTCCGATCCCGGCGCGCGCATCGTCGACGCGGTGCGCGCGGCCGGCCTCAACGTGGTGCCGTTGCCGGGGCCGTCGGCGGTCATTGCCGCCCTGTCGGCCAGCGGCCTGGTCAACGACCGCTTCCACTTCGTCGGCTTCTTGCCGGCCAAGGCCAAGGGCCGCGAGACGGCGCTGGCGCCGCTGGTGCGCGAGACGGCGACCCTGGTGTTCTACGAGGCGCCGCATCGGATTGTCGAGTGCGTCGAGGCGCTGGCGGCGGCGTTCGAGCCGGCCCGCCAGGTGGTGTTTGCGCGCGAGTTGAGCAAGATGTTCGAAGAGATCCATCGCTGCCCGCTGGGCGAGGCACTGGCGTGGGTGAAAGCCGATCCGAACCGCGAGCGCGGTGAATTCGTGGTGCTGGTGGAAGGGGCGGTCGAAGCCAGCGATGCCGAGGATATTGAGGCCGAGCGCATCCTGCAGATCTTGTTGAGCGAGTGCAGCGTGAAGCAGGCGGCGAATCTGACGGCGCAGATTACGGGTCGCAAGAAGAATGCGTTGTACGACCGGGCATTGCAGATAAAAGGCGAGTGATGCCGGCGTGGGTTGAACGCGTCGGCGGCATAGCCGCCTCGCCGGCCGCGCCAACCCTACGTAGGGTCGGCGGGTTTCCTGCCGACGCGTCCAACCAGCTCACGCGTCACCGCTCACCACTTGCACCCCGAATCCTTCTTCTCCATCAACAAATAAATCGGCGCTAGCAACCCGCCCGGTAAGCCATCCTTGCAATCGGCACGCTTGGCCGCGGCAATACCACGTGCCAGCTTCGACTCGGTCTGCAAAGGCGGCTCGGGGAACTGCGCCAGCGCCGTGCCTTCCCTGGCCGGATCGCGCATGTTCGCATTCGCACGCGCCAACGCGCGCGCCGCGTCCATATTGAACCTGGGCGCCGGTTCCGGCGTGTCTTGCTGCTGCACGACGAACGGCGCGGGTTCGGGCGATGATCGCTCGGGCACCGCAATGACTGCTTGAGGCGGTGCGTTCCGGGTCGTGCGTGCTGCAGCCGGTGCGCTCGGCGCCGCTGGCGTGGCACGCGCCACGGGCGGCTCCGGCTCCGGCGGAGGAGGCGGTGGTGGAGGCGGTGCAATCGTCACCTCGATGGCAGTTGGCTCGACCGGCCCGATCACCATGGTCCTGAACCCCGCATCCCGGTACGCCAGCACGAACAGCGCATGCACCGCGAGCGAGACCACAACGCCGATGACGACGCGCCGATTGCCCGGGTAACGGACGGTGGAATGGTTGAAGCTGACTGCCATGGACATGGGGAACCTGGTTCAACAGTGATCAGGAATGCAACGAGGATTCTATTTTGCATTGTAAGCCTTGACCAAGCCACGTCAAAGGCGTATTATCTTGCTTCTTCGGAGTGTAGCGCAGCCCGGTAGCGCACCTGGTTTGGGACCAGGGGGTCCAAGGTTCGAATCCTTGTACTCCGACCAGTATGAAGAGAAAAGCCGACAACGTGAGTTGTCGGCTTTTTTCGTTGTGGGCTGGATTTTGTGCGAGGTGCGTTACGGCCAACGGTCACCGCGTGGACGGCAGAGCCGTCCACCCCACGAGATGTCGGTCAGCTGGCGCGCTTGGCGGCGATCCCATTCCCGGCTCGGCTGATGCTCTTGCGCCCCAGTTGCTCTGAAATGAACAGCCCGGCATCGACCACCTGGTCGAGATCGACCCCGGTCTCGATCCCCAGCCCCTGCAGCAGGTACAGCACGTCCTCGGTCGCCACATTGCCGGTCGCGCCCTTGGCATACGGACAGCCGCCCAGGCCCGCCACCGACGAGTGGAAGATCGCCACGCCCACTTCCAGCGCCGCATAGATGTTGGCCAGCGCCTGACCGTAGGTGTCGTGGAAGTGCCCGGCCAGCTGGCCGATCGGGAATTCCTGCGCCGCGCGCAGCATCACGGCCTGGGTCTTGCGGGCGGTTGAGACGCCGATGGTGTCGGCGATGTCGATCTCATCGCAGCCCAGGTCGCGCATGCGCGCCACCACGCCGCCCACGGCGTCCAGCGGGACCTCACCCTGATAGGGACAGCCAAACGCCGTGCTGATCGAACCGCGCAGGCGCAGGCCATGTTGCTTGGCGGCCTTGGCCACTGGCTCGAAACGCGCGATCGACTCGGCGATCGAGCAGTTGATGTTCTTTTGCGAGAACGCCTCGGACGCTGCGCCAAACACGACCACTTCGTCGGCACGGCCAGCCAGCGCGGCCTCGAACCCCTGCATATTCGGCACCAGCGCCGAGTAGATCGTGCCAGGACGGCGTTCGATGCGCGCCAGTACCTCGCTTGACGTCGCCATTTGCGGCACCCACTTGGGCGACACGAAGGCGGCCGCCTCCACATTGACGAAGCCGGCGCGCGCGAGGCGCTCGACCAGCTCGACCTTCACATCCGCGCTGAGCGCTTCCTTCTCGTTCTGCAGGCCGTCGCGCGGGCCGACTTCGACGATCTTGACCTTCCGTGGAAGGGGGGCTTGCTGGGTCATGTCAATATCCAAGGTGGCGGTCGACCAGGTCGTCGACCGGTTGGCCGTGTTCCAGCGCGGCGATCTTGTCGGCGATCTGGCGCACGGCGTCGAGGCGCATGGTGAGCGCCGAGATATGCGGGGTGAGTGCGATGCGCGGTTCGTTCCAGAATGGATGCTGGGCCGGCAGCGGCTCGTGGCGGAACACGTCGAGCGTGGCGCCGGCGATGTGGCCGGAGCGGATCAGCGTCATCAGGTCCGGCTCGGCCAGGATCGCGCCACGCGAGACGTTGATCAGGTAGGCACCGGGCGCCAGCTTGCCCAGGTTGTGGCGGTCGAGCAGGTTGGTGGTATCAAGCGTCAGCGGCAGCAGGCACACCAGCACCCGCGTGCCATGCAAGAAGTCATCCAGCTGCTCCATGCCGGCATAGGTGGGTACGCCGGGGATATCCCTCGGGCTGCGGCTCCAGCCGCGCACCGGGAAGCCGAAATGGCGCATCGCCTCGACCACCGGCATGCCCAGCCGGCCCAGGCCCATCACGCCGATGGTGAACGACTCTTTTGGATGCTGGGGCAGTGGATTCCAGGCGCCGTGCCTGGCCTGCTGTTCGTATTCGTCGAAGCGGCGGAAGTGGCGCAGCACCGCATGCGCCACATACTCGGCCATCTGCACGCCCATGCCGGCGTCGCCCAGGCGCACCAGCGGCACGCGCGGCAGGGCTTCGCCGAACTTGAGCACGGCATCGACGCCGGCGCCCATCAGGAAGATCGCCTTGACCTCGCTGAGCTGGGCCAGCAGGCCAGGGGCCGGGTTCCAGAGTACCGCGTAATCGCAGGGAGCCAGCAACTGGCCCTCTTTCCAGCTGACCATTTCGACGCCTGGCATCACGGCCGAGAACTCGCGTTCCCACGGCTCGCTGACGCCATCGCCCCGGTACAGGACAATGCGCATGTCTCCCCCTCGGTTTTGTCAGGGTGGTTGTTATGTTTTTTTATGCTGCCTTGAAGGCCAGCAGCGGCGCGCCATCGGCGACCTGGTCGCCGACCTGGTACAGCACTTCCTCGACCAGGCCGTCGCTTGGCGCGGCAATCGTGTGCTCCATCTTCATCGCTTCCATGATCACCAGCGGCTCGCCCTTGACCACCGTCTTGCCGGACTGGGCCAGCACAGCGACCACCTTGCCCGGCATCGGCGCCGTCAGGCGTCCGCCAGCGGCTTCGATCTCGCCGGCATGAGCCATCGGGTCATTGTACGTCAGGGCGACATGACGGCCACCGCTAAACACGTGGAATACGTCGCCGTCGCGGCGCACGCAGCCGTGCAGGGCGGTCTCGCCGACGCGCAGGGCGAGCTCGGCGCCATTTGTAGAGACCAGCTCAACGCGCTGGCGCTGGCCGTCCAGGTCGATGTCCCAGGCGTCGTGGCGGTAGGTCAGGCCGACGCGGTAGGCGCCGTGCTCGTCGCCGAAGGACAGCACGCGGCGGTAGTCGCCGTTCATGCGCCAGCCGCGCGCCTGGCTCCACGGGTCGCCGTCGTTGGCCGCCCCGTGCTTTGTTTCATCGCTAGTTAAGGCGAGCGCGGCCAGGGCCAGCAGGCCCAGCGGCGCTGGCGCTGCCGGTGGGAACAGGGTGGCGTGATTGCGCTCGATCAGGCCGGTATCGAGGTCGGCGTTCGAGAACGCCTCGCCCTCGACCAGGCGTTTCAGGAAGGCGATATTGGTG
>Ga0265797_10002946_pt1 | contig 27930 bp, 16 predicted proteins | sample P2T30metagenome_FD_192433 | JGI IMG/M metagenome (GOLD analysis project Ga0265797, IMG submission 192433) | Plant litter microbial communities from East Loma Ridge, Irvine, California - P2 T30 | ecosystem: Environmental > Terrestrial > Plant litter > Unclassified | place: USA: California... | reverse complement strand
AGGAGCTCCGCAAGCAGTACGAGGCCGCCCGCCAGGAGAAGAGCGCCAAGTACCAGGGCGTCAACCTCTACGTCAAGAACCTTGCCGACGACATTGACGACGAGGAGCTCCGCAAGATCTTCGAGCCCTACGGTGCCATCACCTCCGCCAAGGTCATGCGCGACACCCAGCCTCTGGAGGGTGACGAGACCCCTGCCAAGAAGGAGGGCGAGGACGAGAAGGAGGGTGAGAAGAAGGAGGAGGCCAAGGAGGAGAAGAAGGACGAGGCTGAGAAGAAGGAGGATGCCGATGTCGAGGACCTCACCAAGAAGATGGACACTGCCACCATTGGCGGTGAGAAGAAGCTTCTCGGCAGGAGCAAGGGCTTCGGTTTCGTCTGCTTCTCCAACCCCGATGAGGCTACCAAGGCCGTCACCGAGCTCAACCAGAAGATGGTCCACAACAAGCCGCTCTACGTTGCTCTCGCGCAGCGTAAGGAGGTCCGCAAGAGCCAGCTCGAGGCTTCCATCCAGGCTCGCAACCAGTCCCGCATGCAGCAGCAGGGTCCCGCCGGTGGCATGCCCCCGCAGTTCATGCAGCCCCAGGTCTTCATGGGCCCCAACGGCCAGCCCATCATGATGCCCGCTGGTGGTCGTGGTCAGGTTCCCTTCATGCAGGGTCCCGGTGGCCGTGGTGGCTTCCCCGGCATGCCCCAGCAGGGTGGCCGTGGCGGTCCCGGTGGCATGCCCCAGATGCCCTACGGTATTCCTCCCCAGATGGCTGCTGGCTTCGGTCCCCAGGCCTTCAACAACCCCGCTGCCTACGCCCAGATGATGCAGGCTGTTCAGCAGCAGGCCGCTGCCATGGGTGGTGGACGTGGTGCTGGCCGTGGTGGCCCCATGCCCATGATGCCTGGCATGCCCGGTATGCCTCCTCAGATGGGCGGTGGCCGTGGTGGCTTCCAGGGTGGCCGTGGTGGCCCCATGGGTGGTCGTCCCGACGAGCAGCGTGGCCGTGCCCAGAACCGTGGTCCTTCCGCTGGTCCTGGCCTTGACGCCAACACCCTCAACGCCGCTCCTCCTCAGCAGCAGAAGCAGATGCTCGGTGAGGCTCTCTACCCCAAGATCCACGCCCAGCAGCCCGAGCTCGCTGGCAAGATCACCGGCATGCTCCTCGAGATGGAGAACTCCGAGCTTCTCAGCCTGACCGAGAACGAGGACGCCCTCCGCGCCAAGGTCGACGAGGCCATGGCTGTCTACGACGAGTACGTCAAGACCCAGGGATCCGAGGAGAACGCCCAGCAGCAGCCCAACGGTGCTGAGAACGCCGCTCCCGCCACCGAGGACGCGAAGCCCACCGAGGCTTAGGCACCTCCTGCGTTTCGCGCCAGTATAACGCCGATGATGATGGGAGCTCACTGAGCGTCTCGACATCTTCGTGCACACCTTGCTGCGGCGCGGTGATTCCAGTCTTCTAGGATCTAGAATCAGCAAGGTCATTATTTCCTTTTCTGTCCTGGCTGCGCTGTAGTGGTCCCCCCGGCTGCTGCATATCGTGGGCCAGGCAATCAACAAGCTTACGATACCCCCTTTTTACGATCGAAGAACTATGTGCGGAGGTGGTGACTTAAGGCTCTCATGCAACAAGGAGGCCATCAACAGACAGAAGCAAGCGAACAACCAAATTCTTGGCAACAATTCCAACTGCTACTTTTCACCGTAGCCCTACTTTTCCCAGCTTTCCTCTTGATCACGTGCAATTCGCCACTGGATAACGAAACGATATTCCTCGGCATTCTCGTCCAACGGATCTCTGGTAGTGTCGATCATGTGCTACGGGGGACGCGAGACCTGTTGGGAAGAATTGATACGTTTTTGTTTTGCATATTGCATGGCATGGCTTGGCCAACAGGGGTAAACGGAGGGGAAAAAACGACTTCTCTTCTGGGAAACTTGTTTGTGTTTGGTGTTTTCTTGCTTGATACTTGCACGTTTCTTGTTGGGGGTTGCTTTTCTCTTTCTGTTGCTTCTGTTTGGTGGCTTTTATACTGTGTGTGTATGATATGTGGTTGGGGAAGTTTGGGCTTTTTTGGCTTGGGCTCTCTTCTGGCTCCTGCCTGGTGGAGGATTCTGCCTTGGTGCATTGAAAAAGTTTTTGCTAAGTTGGTAGCAGTGTAGTGGGATAGGCGAAATTGATGTGATATGTTTAAAAAACAAGACTTGATGGCTTCGTAGCTTGGGGGTGATGTGGTAGTGCTGTCGTTGGATCTTGGTAATGGTTGTGAGGGTACCGTCGTGTGGTTGTTGGGATGCTGCCTGTGAGTGTGGTACAACATCTCGCTGGTACTTATGCTGATACTGTGGCTCCCGGACATGATCGTAGGGCGCAAGACCAGCGAGAAGAACGCTTTTGAACGGCCTCTGTTTCTTATCTTGGCGCATGTCGACCAACGTATGTTTATGGACTGCTGGAGCTTTCTCTCTCTCTTTTGGTCTTGTGCTGATGCCAATGCTCCCGGACTTGAAGGTTGAGACTTGCTCCGGTGAGAGAGCTGTTTTGCTTCCGTTACCTTGTAAGGAATTTGAGTCTGCTTTAGCGAGGGAGAGGTTACATCGACCATTGAGATACTTCTGATGTAGGCGAAATGGGATCTGCTCAAGTTACGGAACCTTCCAGGATACTACAGGCACGAACAGAACATTCTCTGACAACGTGGGTGATGGCATTAATGGTTGGGCTTCCCGCTTTTTGAGCAGTTATTCGATTCACTCGTTCGCTCTTCTATTCTACCACACCATTGACGACTCCCCAAATTAATCAGAAGCGCGCACTACGGTCTGTACGTCGAGCTTGAAGAAATATTATGCTTTTCACAACCATCATAATCGTCATGGCCTTGGTCATATGCACCCTGGGAACGCCGCTCAACATTACTTCGATGCAACCTCTGGTTCTCGGAAAGCGTGGCGCTCCGTCGGTGAAGGAGAAAGACTACACGAAACAACCGATTCAACAGATCAAGGAAGGGCATATCGATGCCATCAAACTGGCGTCGATGGTTGTTTCGCAAAGCCAAAACCCGGACACATTCGATCCAATCTTTCGAAATTACTTTCGAGTCTCAGACCGAGACACTGTCATAAGTAAACAATAGTCCTGCATCCTGCCTTCGTTTGGGTCCACACACTGACCACATGTTCCCAAATGTCTTCAAGCAGATCGTAGGTCCTAGAGATCTGCGCAACGGAAACAGCCTTTTGGCAGACATCACGGTCGTCAAGGACTCCAAAGGCAAAGACGGCCAACTCTCATGCAACGCGCCAAACATCGAAGCCGAACTCATCGACTCCAACACTGACAAGCCCAAGCTCGTCGTCTGCCCGCGAGCTTTCACACGCGGTGCTTCCAGTGGTAAGGGCTACCCTGGCGCCCCGGTAGTCACTTGCGACCGCTGCTACCCGCGTATCTCCAAGAATATGGAAACCATCGGGATGATCTTACTGCACGAGTACACGCATTGGGACAAACTTATGTCACCCGTCCTGCCGCCTGGCTTCAATGCCACGTCCACGGTCGATTACAGCTACGGTGCCTTTTTGACGCTACTCGAGAACAAGATACTCGCGCCTGAACTGGCGATCTGGAACGGCGATAGTTATGCGTGGTTTGCCAATGAGATCTGGTGGACACAAGCATGCGTTGGTTCACATGGACCTCTCACGGCACCATTGAGAGGCGATAATTGACTCATGATAAGAGCAAACAAGCAGTGGCGTTTCTACATATCAATCCTGATGTATTTTGGTCCTGATATTACTGGTCTACATGAGAACATTTCTGGTCGTCTTTCTCTCCGCTTGGTCCGGTGCTGTACCAAGCATCCTAGATGCAACTTTCAGTGCGTTCTCGGACGAAAGCATTGTGACTTGGATGACCTCTAGTGATTATGCTTGCTAGGCTGACTATATTGTGCTGACAGGTGCTTGCTAGGCGATGTCGCCAAGATCTAATATCGATGAGTGAACAGACTCTATTTTGCTACCTGGTCATGACTGTCCCTGCGACTTTGCAGCTCTGCTCTTAAGTCCTCACACAATGCCCTAATATGCAATACTAGCACGACATGAACCTCTTGTCTAGGCTGTCGTTCCTTCCGCGTCGCTTGCACTTAACATCAGGGCACAAGAGATTGCTTGCTACCTGTCTATGACTGTTCCCTTTAGATATGAGTCTTTGCTCAAGAATGCTACCTTCAATATCGATCATAAAACGGTTTACCTCCATTCCTTCTCCAAAGAGTGCCGATCTGCTCTATTGACGGCCAAATTGGACACCATTTAGTATCAACTGTTCATTGAAGAAAGATATAATGATCACTCTCTCTCAGCTTTAGTATTACCTATGGCTAGAACTGGTCAGCAGACACGAAAATCACGGCATCAACCCACCGATAACCATGAATTTCCTATATACTTGATCATTGACCAATATGGATCAAGACAGCACCATTCTCTATCAGAACAGAGAATGGTATATCAATGGGCAGGATCCATGCTTCGGGGCATCTTTCTTTCCTCACCTATCCGCTCTTATCTCACACCACTCGGCACTACGTACGATACTTGAAGATTACATACCACACTCTACTCCTGACTAACATCCACCAATATGCTTTTGAAGGCCCTGGTGGGCCTCGCGGCGTTGATCTTGGGCACGATGGCAGCTCCACGCAACAATACCTGGTCACGTCGGCGGGCACTTGCTAAGCGTGCGGTACCGTCCTTCGAGCCTGGTGCCTATTCGGCAGAACACATGCAACAGATAGATGACGGTCATTGGGATACTATTATGATGGCTGCGACAGTTGTCGAGTACGCTGATGACCGGCCACCACCTGATGATGAAGATCCATACTGGTTCGATGATATCTTCAAGAAGTACTTTAACATAGATGACATGCCGACCGTCATTGGTAAGCCCCTGCGCCGGATCTTACAATCAAAACGAAGACTAATATCACCCAGAGGTCTTCAGGCGCATTGTGGACAATGATCCTTCAGGTGACGGAGAGGGCAATGCCCGTCTCGGGAACATCCAGTTCGTCTCCGACTACATTGACCCTCGAAAGGGTCACGATGTTGCTTGCGATCCCAATGACCCCACCGAGGCCGAGCTTCGCCTGTTCAAAACCAACAGCCCAAAGCTTGTACTCTGCAACGAAGCTTTCGCGTACGGCGTCATCGGCACCAAAGCCTACACAGGGGCTCCGGGTGTCACATGCAACACGATCTACCCACGTGTATCGTGGAGAATGGAGACATTCGGACACAATCTACTCCACGAATACACCCACTGGGACAAGTTGCTGGTCGAAATTTTTGAGGGTCCGTTCGGCATCAAGGGCATTGAGGATGTGGACCCGGAAAATACTGTCGCTGGGCCATACGGCTGTTGGGCTGTACGTCAACTTGATCGGCCACAGTCGCAGAGAAACGCTGACTCCTACGCGTGGCTTGCCTCTGAGGTTTGGTGGACGCAAACATGCTTTAGCACGCATGGTTATCTCCAGGAGCCACGTAGGGAGGACAATGCGCCTTGAACAGCGTGGCGGCGACCACGTTACGATGATGTCTTGGACATAGTGATCCTGAGAATAGCCTAGCCTGATAGGAGTTTGTCATTCAATGGGAATATTGCATTTTCATTTCGTACTTTCCGCATGACATGATTCGCAATCTCGAAAGGCGTTAAATGTTTTGGTGTTCTGAAGTCCAAAACATGTAAAACTGAGACACGCAAAGAGTGAGTTTCTTGGACGCCAAGCAGATCTCGTCACTGTGAGCTTGGGGTAAGTAGGGTTGATGCACGATAACAATAACATCTTTGTTTCGACCATGCGCATACATGCCCAAGTGTTAAATAACACAATTCCTTGCACTACAGACGCTGCAAACGTGTGGTGTGGTTGATTTACTGCTGTCGCCACAAAATTGCTCAAGATGACCTTCATTCCGAGTGTGAGGTTTCCATTGGGACAAACCGTCCAACAAACAAGCGGATCGCGGGAGAGCATTACCTTTCCTGCCGTCAAACAACATTTTTGCTAAGTAGATTGAAACATGGACGGACACGTATGACTCGAAGCGCGGCATCGAATCATCACATGAAGACTTGTATGCATTACCTGATGCGATATTCCACAGTCACTGATGGAGGCACAAGTGAGGCATCATTGAATGACCAAGTGAACGTTGCTTGCATGGATACATGTAGCTACTCCTCTCCACGCTACCCGCAGTTTTGATCACCACGTTGCACTCAAGCTTGCCTCGCACTCGCACTTACTAGGGCTACGCTTGTGTCGCAATATTGCGCTACTGCCAATCATGTCGAACCAAAACGCTCCTCTGATATCCGTCACACTGGGCCTGGACCCGACCAGCATCACCGAAAGTGAAGCAATGGAGCTGTCCGTAACGGCGGTATCTCATGCCTCTTACCCAATCACTATCCTTGACTACTGGACGATATTCAACGTCGGCCTCGCACAATCGCTCAGAAGATCCAGTGGCAACTTCCACCTCCACGATATCGACACCAACACGGAGTTAGACCTACAGGACATAGGATGCAAGAAACGCGGCGCTATCCGTTACGAGCTGGATCACAGTGACAGCCAGTATTTCCACACACTCCACCCAGACATACCCTACAAGTTCAGCGGACCTTGCCATGTATCGCACATGGAGCTGGTTCCGGACCACAGGTACCGTTTGTCGGTTGGGGAGGAAGAAAAGGTTGGGTGGTGGAAGGAAGGTACTAAGGAAGATGTCCTTCAATCACCTGGCAACAAGCTGCTGGAGTATCCGCCAAAGTCTAGTGGAGATCCTATCATCATAAGGAACATTGCGCCTATTGATTTCACAGTTCCTTCTGATTGGAAAAACATTGCGGCCAGCGTAGGTTCAGATGTAAGTGGTATGGTCGGAGCAATGTCTAGGGGGACGTCGACACCACCCACGATCACAGCCACGATGTCTGTCAGTTCGCAACTATCCGAAAACCTGGCAATGGAGCTGTACATCACGGTATTGTCAAAAGCTTCCACTCCCATCACGATCTGGACTTGGCCGACAATTCTTTGCACAAACAAACTGCAACGCTCAGAAAAGGGCTCCAGTGCTTATACTCTTATTCACTTGGACACAGACACACCTGTACCAACGCAGGAGATGTTCCAAACGAAGCAACAAGGCGTGGTACACCGTGAAGACAGGTACTTTCACACTCTCCAACCTGGACAACCATACAAGTTCAGTGGGCTCTTCACGCCTGCCTTCACAAGGGAGCTCGAATCAAGGCCTGGCCGATATCGCCTTGCTGTGAAAGACAGCATCAAGCTAAAGTGGTGGAAAGAAGGGACCAGAGAAGAAACCGTCACACCACTTGGCCAGAAGCCAGCCGACGACATGTACGTGGCAAGTGGTGAGCCAATTGTCGTAACTGATATCGAGCCAATCGAGTTCACGATTACGGTTGACAAGTAGAACTTCAGGTATGCTTTCTAGTATTTTCGACATACAACGGATTACGCTGACCACGGTTCTCTGCCAGAATGCTTTACCTTTGGCTGTAGTAGCCGTTCCTCGATCTCTGACAAGTGTGGGCATTGGGAGTCGAGGGGACATCAACTGCAGGCGTGGGTGATTAGATTTTCTTTTTCTTAGAAGCTTTGCATCCGGCGTGTGTATGTTGGTTGGAATGCGAGCCGCTGTTTTTTGCTGTTGTCCATCAGGTGGACGTACACTAAGGTTGCCATTTGCAACAATGGCTTGTCGGTGCCACTGGTCTTTCGATTCAGTTTTGAGCGCGGCATGATACAGTCGACCGCAAGCAGGCGACTGAAGACGAAGAAAATCACACTTCGTATCCAGAGAATAGATCAAATTTCAAAATGCACAGGGTTGAATCTCATTAATGTTGTGCTGCTTGCTATTCTAAGTATGTACTACCCAATGCCCTCTTGGGCTGTACACCCAGATGCCCCATTCAGAAGTCGTATCTATCGTATGCCAAGGTATCTCGTCTATACCGAGTCTCGGGAACTCCGCGCTTAAAAACGAAGAAACGCCGTCGTGTCCATGCTGATGCTCATGCGTATGCATATGTCGATGCCGATGCCGATGCAAATGTTGATAAGTGAAGAAGAATGAAAGAAGAAGGAAACTCAACAACTCCCGATAATGCTCCGCTAAAGGCAGCAAAGTACCATGAGCAACACCGCCATCGCAAGAGTAGAAGACATCTCCCTACCAGCGGCAGCGCCAGTCTCTTCAGAAGTGAAGCCGCCGGTCTGAGTTGGTTCCTCGCCGTCTTCGCCGCCATCGTCAGTAGGTGTCGCTTCTTGTGTCTGGAAAGGACCAGGGAGAGGCGAAACCTCGGAGGTACTGTATGTGCCAGCCTTGCCAGATACTGTGGTCGGGAAGGAGGTACCGATGGTGGTTTGTTGTGGGTATGGCACATCGTCTGGTACATCGTCGGAGTAGTCACAAAGGCCAGAGCCGTAGAGCAGGTCGGATGGGTATAGGACCTTGGGTTCGCCGGCCTCCATTTTCAGAGAGATGACACCATCGTCACCGACAGTGTATTCCTCGCAAGTGAAGATCTCAGTGACTGAGGCGTTGAAACCATGACCGGTCAGGGCGAGGTCGCGTGCTTCGCCGTTCTCACCGTCACTTGTCAGGACGGTGACGACTTGGCTGCCATCATTTCCTTTACGGAGGGCAATAGTGCCAGCCTCGCTGTAGACAGCATAGTGGTGGAAGGTGGTGTAGTTGTACGAAGTGCGAACAGCGTGGTGGCGGATGGCGTTGAGAGTTTGAATGTGGAGATACAACACAGATTCAGTGTCGTATCCAGCCTCCCAAAGAGGAGACCTGTTCATGTACGGATGAACGCCACCAGCTTCGTGTTGCTCTTGACCCTGGTAGATGATTGGGACGCCGTCTGCGAGCAGAGTCAAAGCAATAACGTTCTTGGCCAGAGCCATGTCAGAAGTCTGATTTGCGAAACGTGCAACATCATGGTTCTGATAAAGTCAGCGTTTGGTCGCACCATCGTATTGCTTCTGGAGAAAGCTTACCTCGCTGAAGCTTCCCATAGTCGTGGAGTCGTCGCAGTTTAGGTTGGTGCTATTGATGGCATTCACGATACCATCCATGGTGACACCCGGAGCAGCGAATGCGCGGGTCATGGCGTAGTACATGGCATAGTTGAAGACGCTGCCAATTGTCTTTTCCCACTTGCAAGATCTCTCAGTGCTTTCAGTCAAAACTTCGCCAATACCAAAGACACCAGCAGCCTCCATGAATCCAGGGAAGAAATCAGGCTCGATGTGGAGAACGGTGTCGATACGCATGCCATCAATGCTGTAGTTCGCAACCATTCCTGAGATCCAATCACCAAGCATCTGGCGAACTTCCTCGTCTTCGGTTCGAAGATCTGGCAGTGGCACTTTCTTGCTGTCACCGAGCCAGCATTCAATGGCATCGCCATCGGGGGTATAATCGCTGATCAAGCAGAAGTCGTGGTAGTACTTCTTGTCGTTGAATGGATGAAGTTGGCTATAATCGATGTCCTTGTGGTTGCCATTCCAAGCCATGTGATTTGTGACAACATCCAACATGAACAGCATGCCCCTGTTGTGGACATCCTCGATCAAATCGCGCAGGTCCTCTTCGGTGCCATATTCGTCATTCAGGCTGTAGAGATCCTGTTGCCAGTAGCCGGCATACGCGTCTCCCAAGGCAGTGCGTTTGGGAATCTGACCGACCACCGGTGAAATCCAGATGGCGTCGAAGCCCATGTTCTGGATGTAGTCCAGGTGATCCTGGATACCACGCCATGTGCCGCCGCAGCGTCTCCCCATGTTGGGTTCGCATAGCCCATGCTTGGTGCCATTCTCCTGCGCGAACCTGTCCGTCAGGATTTGGTAAATCGAACGCGTACGCCACTCATCCTTGCTAGCGGCTAGAGAGGCTGAGATAAAGTTCTGAAACACGAGGGCAAGTAGCAGGCAGTGCTTGAGCAGCGGTGAAACGAGTGTAGAAGCCATTTTGTGGGCTCTTATACAGGCAAAAAAGAGAGACATGCAACTACTAGGTCGATCCTAAAACCCAAGAGACGGGGAAGACACGAGTGTACACCCCATCGCTGCAGGCTCTGCGTGTGACGACCATAAAACAAGGCAGGGAACGGGGCGAGTAGCTAGGGCCGATCTATAGGACGAGAAGTCATCTCCCGTGGGCGTTTGGGGGCAAAGCGTGCGTTGAGTAGATTTGCAACGTCACCCATCACCTGAAATTCTGGGCATCCGGGCACACGGTAGGCTGTGCACTACCCGTGCGGCAGCCGTGATGAAATGTAGAGTGCTGAACATCGATGTGATGGAAATGGTGGGATGTAAACAATGGAAAAGACCCACGATGTGGGAGCAACTAGGCACACACGGCACCGTGATCGACCAATTCGTTGATAAGGCTGAAGAGATCGACTTCCCGCATTCGAACCTTTCAGGTACGCGACAATTAGGCTTTACGAGAAAAGCACCAGCGGGAAGAGTAGGTTTCCACGATTTCCCATATGTAGTAGGATCGCAGATTCGGAGTATCGGCTTTCTTCAGGAAACACGGTAGATCCACACTCGTAGAGGTAATTGTAATACTTGTATCGGGCCGTGTATTAGAGCCGTGTGAAGAGTGCTGTTTGCTCAATTATGGTTCATTCTGATGAATTTTCGAGGTATTGGACGTTCATCGATGATGATGCAGGAGTGCTCGGACTGCCGCGAAATTGAGGGCGCGGCACCATTGCAAGTGACGAATCAGCCAAGGCTGTCAGTGGGTGTCGCAAATGAAATAGGGGACCTGGATCATGGCAGACACACATCGTGTTTCGAAGTATATAGAAAGTCAAATTACGAGAAAAAGATATTGGAGCAACTTAACAATTAATGCGCGTAAGCCACAGTGGCATTATTTAAATTAGAACGAGGGGCGAAGATTCAACTCGCACTTTGCCAATTCTGCTCCCAAGTGATGTTTGTTGTGATGGGCCCTTGGCAAACAACCGCAGTAAGGAGACGCGTGGATGTGAAGTACAACCAAGGCCCTCGGTGAATACGTTGCAGATAGCTAAAGAGGCAGCTAGTTGACAAGCTATCCAAGAGCGTTATGTTGAATGCATGGCGGTAACTCTCAACCTTTGTAGATACACGCTTGCAGGACGTTGCTAGGAGATGTCAAAAACGTGTATCCTTGAAGATCAGCCGCTTAGTGCATTCAATATGCATCGTAGCCTTGGAAGGTCAGCATTGCGGATCAAGATCAAAATCAATCCTCAAGCTGCTAATGCTCCAGGAAAAAGTGGAAGTCTCGGGTGTGGCGGAATGGCGATGATGCGAATGATGGCAATTGCCAAACAGCTTACTTGACTGTGTCCATCCTGCCATTTCCTAGTGTCTGGACTACTCAGAAAGCCTTTCGCGCCAAGTGGGCTGCTTCTTTTTCGAGAGCAGCGAGTTCCTGCACGCGGAAGATCGTCACAAAGCACCGACATGTCGAGCACCTTCTGCCGACTCAGCATCACCAAGAAAAGAATGGCAGGGGTTTCTTCGCTCTGTCTCTGTTGTACTAGGGCATGATGTCGACCATCAGAGCGATGTGTCTCAGATGCGGACCGCGGCAGCAAACGGGAGAGACGCGGTGCGCCATTCTTCTGCGAGTGGAGGCAGATTACAGGGCAGGGGAAGCTCACAAGCCACGATGAGCCGAACTCACTTGCCGGACGCCCTCGACGCCTTGTGTAACTTTACTGTTGTGGCCTGGGAGCCTGGAAGGATTGACAGAAAAGAGGCTATACTACATTTGGCGCGACAATAATCGCTGGTACAGATGCCCGCGCCTGAGCCCTGTGCATATAGTGGATCCTTCGAGATACTGGAAATTGGACCACATACGATAAGGTATGGCGGCTGGGAATATGGAATAAGGCCGAAAAGCAAGGACGGACTGCGCTGTGTTTACTAATGTTTGCGAGCGAATTGGCACCGCGAGGCCGGTACAGGTCCACTTGAGACGCTTCAGCAGTGTTGTTGAGACGAGTGTTAAGGTCATACACATATTGATTATTGTGGCAAGCCGTGGACCATGTCGAACTCGAAGCACACAAAGTGAGGTTGAGAGCTTGCTGCATGTGAGTATGCAGATAGATAGGCTTGTGCGATGCCACATGCAGGTACGGATAGCTACTCCTGCGGGATCCTCGATGGATGCTTCGCGGAGCTGGGCTATCCTGGCACTATTGGCCTCCTACTGTACGGTCGCACCTTGTTGCAGTAACGATTGAAGTGCATTCACCATCTGCGACCTCACCGGCGCCACGATCCCGGTCTACGACCTGTCAACCGCTCTCTGGGAGAGTTTTTGGTGAGGCGTTACTGCCAGACTACCAAGCTTTTACGGCCCGCGGCGCGTGGCTGTCGAAAAGGTGGTACGGAGTCTGTTTGCTAGCCCTCCCTCAACACATGCTCATGGGCATGGGCACGATGATTCGTGCTGGGCAGTCTGGCACAAGGTTGGCAGACTGACGGCCCTCCGCCATCTCCGTGAGGAAACACGGTGACGCTGACCACTCTGCGGTTGGCATGTCGAGTCTACCCCTGGAAATCCATAACAGTCTCACTTCAAGACTCTACCCCTGTCGCTGGCCTGCAGTGCCGGCAAGGGCCAGGGGGCTTGCAGTCGTATACCGAGCACACGTCCGGTTTTCTCGAGTCTTCACCGTGCCACCACTGCTGCCGACTGCTGCCCTGCCAGATGGGCATGACTACTGTGACAACAGAAACACCGCCTTCCGCCCGCGGTGCAGACTGCGTCGCCGTCGACGGACAAACGCTGAAACGCTAGGGCATCTATTGCTGCTTCCAAGCTCGCTCTTGGTGCAGGCGGCTCAGGGGAGCGTTGGCTATCCGAGTCTAAGCTCCACTTGACCACCGAGTCTCGCGAGTTCACCAGCCAAGCTCTCGTGTGCTGCGGCCAATGGCAGACCGGACTGCCCCCCGGCCTCCGGTCCTTGCCATGAATCAGGGGAGCAGTACTGTTTATTTGTGCGCTGCAAATAGGCATGCCAGGCCTGGCGTCCGGCAGCCGACTGACGCTAGCACCCATCGTCCTGCCGCCAACGTTCGACTGGCGATCACTATCAACAGAGTTCGCCCTGCCACCAAGATCCCCGTCCCGCCCTGACAGGTACGCCGCTGATGCTTCCGGCAGCGCTGCACCTTGTGCCAGGCACCCAGGCCGTGGCCGCACGGGGACCGACTTTTCGTGCAGTCGTGCCTCGCGCTGTGTTTCTGCTTTATCGCCCGCACCGCCACCGTTCGCTCGCGCGGCTCTTAGACCCACTGCCATTGCTGGCCTCCTCCCTTGTCCCCTTGGCTTCGAGCGGTTCACCTGTTGCGCCACCCGTTCCGCTGGCCTCTGCTTAGCCCCACCGCCATCTGGGATCTGAAGTGCTTGGTTTCGCTCTCTCGCCAAAGTGCTCCCTCCACCCCTATCATAGACAAAACTTCTTTGCTGTCCTCTCCCTCGTTCCTCTGATAGCACTACCCTCTACCCAAACACCTGGAGTGTTGGCCCGATCTCTGCCCGGCTTTTGCCATACGACACTCTTTTACACTCTGGATCCCTTAATGCTAATCGACTGAAGCGACGTTTTACGACAGCGACCAGTAGCCATCCGGCGCCCAAGAGCGACCGACGGTCCACAATGATACGACCATGGCTTCTTCCGCTGGCCCTCCTCACCACATTGACTTCGGCGTCATGGGTAGACGAGAGGGAAACACCATGGAACCTCAACACAAACGCCAACGCGAAGACCGTGTTAGAATACGAGATTGATTGGCCCGGAAAGACGGAATACACAAAGAGTCCGGAAAACTGGCGGTTCCCATTCTACAGCTTCTTCCTCGACAGATACGTGAACGGCGATCCTACAAATGACAACGCAAACGGCACAGCATGGGAACACGACCCCAAAGCTACACAACTGCGTCACGGCGGTGACTTGAAGGGCTTGGTTGATTCTCTGGACTACATTCAAGGCTTAGGAATCAAGGGACTTTACATTGCTGGCAGTTTGTTCCTCAACCACCCCTGGGAATCCGACGCATTCAGTCCTTTCGATCTGACCATTCTTGACCACCACTTCGGCAAGCTCGACGAGGTTCGTGCCGCGATTGACGCAATCCACGCCAGAGGCATGTACGTTGTTGTCGAGAACACGTTCGCTACGATGGCCAACATGTTCGCTTTCGAGGGATTTGAGAACGCCAGTGCACCTTTCAACTTCAATGAATACGACCTCCACTACAAGGGAGAGGAGGTCTACAGGGATTTCCATCAATCAAACGATTTCGACAAAGAGTGTGATATCCCGTTCCCGAAGTTCTGGAATCAAGAGGGAGTACGATACGATGATGTGAACATGACAAAATTCAAGGGATGCATGGACAGCGACTTCAACCAGTTCGGTGATGTGAGTGCCTTCGGCACTTACCCGGAATGGATGAAGCAGCTCTCCAAATTCGGTGGTGTCCAGGATCGTCTTCGTGATTGGAACCCTAGCGTTCTTGCTAAGATCAACCACTTTTCTTGCATGTGGATCAAGGGCCTCGACATTGACGGCTTCCGTATGGATAAGGCTATGCAGATCCCAGTCGACTCCCAGGCGAACTTCTCACGTGCAATGCGCGATTGCGGCAAGGAAGTTGGCAAAGAGAACTTCTTCATTCCCGGCGAAATCGTGAACGGTAACACCAACGCTGCTATCTACATCGGAAGGGGTAAAGAGCCCACCATGAAGTACGACAACTACACCGAGGCGATCACATTCAACCGCACCCAGGACGATGAGGATTATATCCGTGAAGACGATCGCCATGCTTTGGATGCTGGTGCTTTCCACTATTCTTTCTACCGTGCCCTTATGCGCTTCCTCGGACTCGACGGTAACCTGCTCGCCGCTGGTGAGGCCCCAACAAACTTTGCCGAACAGTGGGATGAGGTTCTGAAGTCCAACGACTTGCGAAATGCATACACTCAGAAGTTCGATCCCCGTCATATGTACAGCGCCTCTAACCAGGATGTGTTGCGTTGGCCCGGCCTGATTAACGGCACTGAGCGCCAGCTTCTTGGTACGTTCCTGAGCACACTGGTTATGCCTGGTATCCCTATGGTCAACTGGGGTGAAGAGCAAGCGTTCTACGCACTTGACAGCACCGCCCCCGACTACATTTTCGGCCGTCAGCCCATGTCCTCCGCCCAAGCTTGGCAGATGCACGGTTGCTACAAGATTGGAAACCAGAACTTGAACAACTGGCCTGTCGACAGCTCACTGCACGCTTGCAAGGACGACTGGATGTCACTCGACCACAGAGACCCGTCTCATCCTCTTTACCGAACATACAAGCACTGGTTCGAGCTCCGTAAGCGCTACCCAGTCCTCAACGATGGCTGGGATTTCAAGCAGATCTCGCAGCAGACTGACGAGTACACGATGCCCGGATCCTTCGGCGTCGCTACCGTCCACGGCCTTTACAGCGCTGTCCGCGCTAGGATGCCCAAGATGGGCGACGATCAGGATTTCTCTGCCCTTGCCGATGCCAAGAATGGCATCTGGGGCAATCAGGCTGTATGGGTTCTGTACTCTAACCGCAACTACACCGAAAACTACGTGAGCGAGTGCAGCGATGATGCGAGTGCTATTGGCGCTCCTTTCCCTCCCAACACCACTGTCAGGAACTTGTTCTGGCCTTTCGAGACCTACGAGATTCCTGACTACGCTGCGATCAACATCGAATTGGAAGGTACAAGTATCATGGCTGGATGTCTCCGTAACATCACAATGCCTCCTTATGGCTGGAAGGCTCTTGTTCCCGCCGGCAACTGGACCAGACCTGGACCGAGTATCAGCAAGTTTATTCCTGGCCACGACAACCGTCTCATCTCTAAGACTGGCCCTGAGCAGGCCGATGAAGTCGACATTGAGATCCGGTACACTGATGAGATGTCTTGCGACTCCATTCGTGAGACCATCTCCTTCAACTCCACCACACAAGGCGGCCAGCAAATCCAGAAGCCTGCCGACGAGGACTTCGAGTGCGGCGTCATGACACCAGTCCTTGAGAGCAACTACTCTGGCCCTGCGCCGTCTGTTTGGTCGTTCAAGACAACGCTGAAAAATGTTTACGACGGTGTGCACACGATCACCCTGAAGAACTCTACCAACCAGGCCAATAACGCTACTACTGGCACCACAGACAATTTCATGTTCCGCATTGGCCAGGTTGACAACCCTATGATTTTCCCCAAGGCAGCCAACTACAGCACCGAGCTTCTCTTCAGGGATTCCTCCAAGTCCAAGCGCGCTGAGATTGTCCAGGGCGATGGCCTTTACGTCATGCACAAGGCTCCTGGCGCTGACAAGTGGCGCTACACCATGTCATTCGGCGCTGTTTGGTCTGACTGGATTGACTACACTGGTGGCAACTCCTCACTTTCTGACCAGAAGTGGACCGGCAAAGACAATCAGGACTGGGAGGGCGAGCACGTTCGAGTGCAGTACTGGTCCAAGATGACTGGTAGCGCCGATCACATCGTTGAAGGTAACGTCCACGGCTCTAATCTGCCACCCAGACGTTACCCTCACTTCTTTGTTCACGGTTCCTTCAATCAGTATGGTTTCGATGCGGGTATCGAGAACAAGATGCACCAATTGGACAATGGTTCCTGGGTGTACGACTTTATGGCTGAGTGGCCTACTCAGTTCCAGCTTAACGTCTGGGGCATGGCTGACAACGGCCAACCCGATTTGAGCACTGCCATGGGCGATGTGAACAACGATACCGTCTTGGACCGTATCAGTCCCGTGTCGCTACAGGGCGCTGTCACCAACATCACCAACAATGGCCCTGAGGGCTCCAGCCTGGCCTGGCGCATTCTCTTCGATGACGGAACCATGAAGTACTGCCTTGTTCCTGTTGGCAACCGCTGGATCCAGCTCATCATCTGGATTCTGCTTGCTATCATTCCTCCTGCTACTGGCTGCCTCTTCGTCTGGTTCTACATTGGTGCCTTCTACGGTGTCAAGTTCAACCAGATCGGTCTTGCTGAGAAGAAGAGTTTCCTTCCCGTCTCTATGGCCGCTGCATTCAAGCGTCGCAACAAGCTCGATGAAAAGAACAGCGATGCAGGCACACCTGGCCTCAGCCGTTCGATCTCCCCTACCATGGACAACCGTGGATCTGTCATTCAGGATAACTTCGGTAGCGCTGGCGCTGTCGTTGAAGGCAAGCGTCGCTGCGTGCTGATCGGTACCATGGAGTACGACATCGAGGACTGGAAGATCAAGATCAAGATTGGTGGTCTCGGTGTCATGGCCCAGCTCATGGGTAAGAACCTGCAGCATCAGGATCTTGTCTGGGTTGTCCCTTGCGCTGGCGGTATTGACTACCCAGTCGACACCCCTGGTCTCCCTATCGACGTGACCATTCTTGGCCGCACCTACGAGGTCCAGGTCCAGTACCACAAGCTGAACAACATTACATACATGCTTCTCGACGCACCTGTGTTCCGCAGACAAAACGCAAAGGAACCCTACCCCGCTCGTATGGATGACTTGGACTCTGCCATCTACTACTCTGCGTGGAACCAGTGTATCGCCGAGGCTATGCGCCGTTTCCCCGTCGACCTGTACCACATCAACGATTACCACGGAACTGTCGCTCCTCTTTACTTGCTTCCTGACACCATTCCTTGCTGTCTGTCGCTTCACAACGCAGAGTTCCAGGGTCTCTGGCCGATGCGCAACCCTCGCGAAGTCGAAGAAATCTGTTCCGTCTACAACCTGCCCGAGCCTGTCGTTCAGCGTTACGTCCAGTTCGGTGAAGTCTTCAACTTGCTTCACGCCGGTGCCAGTATCCTTCGTATCCACCAGAAGGGTTTCGGTGCCGTCGGTGTGTCCAAGAAGTACGGTAAACGTTCGTGGGCCCGTTACCCCATTTTCTGGGGTCTCAAGAAGATTGGTTCCCTGCCTAACCCCGATCCTACCGATTTGGCTGAATGGGACAAGAAGGTCGCTGACCCGAACTCCGTTCAAATCGACAACGTCTTCGAATCTGGTCGTGCTGGGCTCAAGCGCCAGGCCCAAGAGTGGGCTGGTCTTGAGCAGCGTGCCGACGCTGAGCTCTTCGTGTTCGTCGGCCGTTGGTCTATGCAAAAGGGTATTGACCTGATTGCTGACGTCTTCCCGGCCGTTCTTGAAGCACACCCTCAAGTTCAGCTCCTCTGTGTTGGTCCTACTATCGATTTGTACGGAAAGTTCGCTGCTCTGAAGCTCGACATCATGATGCAAAAATACCCTGGCCGTGTCTACTCTAAGCCTGAGTTTACTGCACTTCCGCCCTTCATCTTCAGTGGTGCCGAGTTCGCCCTCATTCCCTCGCGTGATGAGCCCTTCGGTCTCGTCGCCGTCGAGTTCGGTCGTAAGGGTGCTCTTGGTGTCGGTTCCCGTGTCGGTGGTCTTGGTCAAATGCCTGGTTGGTGGTACACCATCGAGTCTCAGACAACCAAGCATCAGATGCACCAGTTCAAGATGGCTATCGCTGGCGCTCTCAAGTCTGACTACAACACTCGTGCTACTATGCGTGCTCGTTCCGCGAAGCAACGTTTCCCTGTCGCTCAATGGAAGGAAGATCTCGAGATCCTCCAGACCGCCTCTATCAAGATTCACAAGAAGCGCATGCAATATGTTACTGGCAAACACACTGGTATGAGCTCTGGCACCACTAGCGGTTGGGCTACTCCCAACCTACCTGGATGGATGACTCCTCGCAGCGGTGCGAACACCCCCAGAGGCGCCAGCACTCCCAGAGGCACCGGCACTCCCGTCGCCAGCAGACCCACTTCCCCTACTCGCGATCAGGCTCCTGCCAACGGTCAACTCTCCCTCGGTATGCGTCTTGGTCCCGGTCACGTTCCTGAGGAGAGGCTTCCCCGTGGAAACGTCCCTAGCTACTACTCGCAAGCACCTATCGAAGTCGACCCCGACAGAGATGGCCCCGAAGAAGAATACATCACCCAAGCTCAAGTTGACGAGGCGAAACGCGGATCCCGCATCAACAATGTGGGCGACTTCCACTTCGACCTCCGCGATGGCACTGCCAACCGTGGCGACCCTTCTCAGCAACCTGGCTACAACCCCTACTTCTCGCCTGCTGGAACACCCGGAGCTCAGACACCAAACAACGGCAGCTACTCCTTCCTCGAACACCCGCCCACTCCTTCTGGCATGCTCTCTGGCACCCAAACTCCCTTGAGCACTGAGCAAGTCGTGAACGAGAAGGAGGACAAGACACAGCAAGAACTCACACCTTTCTTCGAGGATCCTACTGGTCTCTACATGAGGACCTTTGAGAAGATGTTGTCTGAACTCAACGGCAAGAACTCCGAGAAGGACTACTGTGTCGAAGAGTTCTTGGAGAAATCCGAGAAGGCGTGGTTCGCACGTCTGCACCATGCTAAGATGAACAAGGTCGGCACCGCTGGTCACTCTAAGGGTGTGACTCCTGCAGGTTCCATCTACGAAGGTATCGAGTCCGAGGAACCCGTCAGTCAGTTCTTGCTTCCCGACAATTACGAGCCACCGACTGGTATGAGGCGTTTGATGTCCACTAAGCTTGGTGAATGGCCAATCTACACCCTGCTCCTGGCTCTTGGTCAAATTCTGGCTGCCAACTCTTACCAGATCACCCTGTTGACTGGCCAGAACGGTCAGACTGCCATCCAACTCTACGTCATCGCCTCGATCTACCTCGTCTCTTCTCTCATGTGGTGGTACATCTTCCGTCGCCTGGCTTGCAAGTTCGTAATGTGCTTCCCCTTCCTGTTCTACGGACTTGGCTTCTTCTTGCTCGCAATCGCGCCTTGGCCAGGCAAAGACGCACGCGCGTGGCTCCAGTACGTCGCCACTGCCAGTTACGCGATTGGTTCCTCAGCCGGATCTTTCTACTTCGCTCAATCATTCGGTTCTACTGGTTCTGCACCAGTTAAGGAGTGGGCTTTCCGCGCTTGTGCTATCCAAGGAACACAGCAAATCTACGTTATTGGCATGTGGGCCTGGGGTACTCAGCTTACGCAGGCTTCAGCTGCGGGCTCCTCTAGCGACTTAGGCCCGAAGATGACTGCTATTGGTTTGCCAATCGCCTTCTTCCTGTGGGCCGTTGGTGCAGTCCTTTGGGTTGGTCTGCCCGACTTCTACCGTCAAGCACCTGGTGGACTTCCCTCATTCTACAAGGCCGCTCTCCGCAGGAAGATCATCGTTTGGTTCTTCTTCGCAGTCTTCGTCCAGAACTTCTTCATGTCCGCTCAATTCGGTCGCAACTGGTCTTACCTGTGGTCGAGTCAGCACGCGCCTACCTGGGCCATCGTCCTCCTGGTTATCTTCTTCTTCGTCATTCTGTGGATTGGTATCCTGTACCTCTTTAGCAGACTATCTCAGTCCCACAGTTGGATTCTGCCTATGTTTGCAGTTGCCCTCGGTGCTCCTAGATGGTGCCAGATTTGGTGGTCTGTTTCCAACATGGGTTACTACTTGCCTTGGGCTGGTGGCCCAGTTGGCTCGGCTATCCTTGGTCGCATCCTCTGGCTTTGGCTTGCCGTGCTTGACTCTCTCCAGGGTGTCGGCATTGGTATGCTTCTCCTCCAGACCCTCACGCGTTTCCACATCACCTTCGCCTTGGTGTTTGCGCAGGTCATTGGTAGCGTTGGCACTATCATCAACCGTGCCAACGGACTTTCCTCGACAGGCCCTTTGCCCTACTACCCCTCAATGGCCTACAATGTCGGCAATGGTCTCAGCTACGCAGGCTTCTGGATTTGCATGATCTTCCAGATCATCATCTGCATCGGCTACTTCGCCTTCTTCCGTAAGGAACAACTGAGCAAGCCTTAGACGCTGCTCGACGGCCATACATTTCCTTTTTTCGATACATGTCCTACTGCGCTGTACAACTATATCCCACGTTGCACAGCGGATACGATTTTGCATATGATGCATTCCATTCTTCACAGGATGCATCCACACCGGCGTCGGAATACACACATATTTTTGTTTACTTTTTTCTGTCTTCAGAGATCTTCCTCTCTTTCAAATGATCGTTCTGGCATGTTATTGCTGCTTCTTTTAGCAACTGCGAATATCATTCTGTTTTTCATTTCTTTCTCATCAACAACAAAGTTTTCACTTCGACCCTTCAAAACCTTTTCTCCAGCTCTCGCCTTCATTTTCGCGGCTTGAACACGATTGCGAAGACTTTATTTTCTCCAGCGTTTGCGAAGATACACGAAAAGTTTGTAATCGAGAGAGCGGGTTCTGGTTTTGGAGGGGAGGAGATTTTTCATTTTCGGAGAGAGGAGTAGAGACATTGGGGGCCAAAGGAACATATATTAGAGACGCGGACAATCATAATAGATGATAGAGGGAGGACTAAGCCCTCGAGGGGGGTCGAAGTGCTCGACCTTTTCTTTTTTGGATACGTCGATATGGATGTCATGTACATAAAACCCAAATCTCTTGCAAACAAATCTTTTCTACTTTCACTGTGGTTGTTTCTCACTTGCTTTACTGTCTTTCTAAGAGTCCTTCATCTGTGAGACTGCCCGGTCGGCTGATGCTGTGCTCTCGTGCTGGGTGGTTGGCTGTGGCTGTTGGATCGCCGCTTTGCCTGCCACCTTGGCAAGCGCTTTGTCCTTTCGCTCATTACTTTTTGCTTCCCATTAGAATACCTTCGACATTCACATCTCTTTTTTGGATCACGTTCGGCAGAGAGGCAGAAAGCCGCTGATGCATGGTTGTCGCGCTCAAGCATTGTTAATACAGTCGACTTGAGCCTAAGATGTCGCCCGCAGGACGATGTCACTGCTTGCTTCACTTTGAGCATCTGAACACGGCCCTAGGACAAGCACGACTTTGGCTGCCACTCCTAGACCACGACATGATCTGGAAGGATCATACATCTTATTTGAAGGCAACATAGTGGTAGCGATGCCCCAAAACAGGTGGTGTATTCCGTGCTAGCTGTCGTCTACCCAGCAGACTCCAGACCCATGTTCGCCGGAGGCTACACTCGAGGACGATTGTATGGGCCGATCACGCTCAGATATACACGATTCTAGCTCCCTCGGCCTGACTCACGAGAATCTTATCTCAATCTCTACATCTCACCCCAATCTTGAGTAGAGGTGCATCAGCGTCAGCCAAGCAGCGTAGCTATGGCATCGTCTTGCGAATATTGTCGAAGGTGCGAGTAGTACTAACCCAATTCGCCGATGCGTTGTCAGGCTTCCAGCAAAGTCGCGAATGTTGACTTCCACTACGATGGACTACAATCTTGAAGGTTCGAGCTCATACTTGACCTCTCATCATCATGCTACCACCAGGCCTGCCTCCGATACTTAAGGCCACTTGCCTGCCGTTCTGGCCATGATAATTCCACTACCAAACACTCCTCTCCTCCTTCCTTCCTCTGCATCCTCTCAAATCAGACATTCGGATAACTCACTCGACCACAACTGGCAAAGCCACCATGGCGATGTTCACCAAACTCATTCTTATCTTCACGGCCATGGCCATGGTAGCAACCGCTCTGGTGGTTTCTCCAAACATGGCCTCCAGATCCACTCGACTTCTGCACAAGCGAACACCCCTCCCTCATAACTACGATGTCTACATCCCCAACACTCTTAGGACGAACAAGAAGACTGGCGAGTCAGAAAACACCTACACGGCTCAACAGATGGAGCAATTCCAGCAAGCTCACATGGACGTTTTGATGATGTGTAGGAAGGTCATAGAAGCATCGACATGCCAAGCCGACCGCTTCGACAGGATCTTCGGCGAATACTTTTTCGCTATCGACCGTGACCTCGTCCTCAGTCAGTCCCACGCACTACACCATGTATCGGCAAATTGCTAACTGCTTGCAGATGTCTTCAAGAAAATACTCGACTCGGACGGCGAAGGCAAAGGCAGTCCGAGATTTGCAGACATTGACGTTGTTGATGATTTCCCGCCGGAACTCAACACCAGCAAAGACCAGTACTGCGAAGAAGACCATATTGCATTGGCCATCAAAAAGCATGTGGACACAGTACATCACAGGGCACAGCTCATTTTGTGTCCTAGATTCTTCAATTTTGGTACCTTTGAAGGCGGCAAAGGAAGAGAGTGGCCAGGCATAACAACGCGAGTGTGCAGCAACATCGGCGACCGCTTGTCCTATCTCATGCACACGCTAGGCCGTGGCTTGTTGCACGAATACATGCATGTCAATGACCTCGTGTGGCCGCCTCTAGACAGGGATGTGGGAGACATTGTCTACAAATTCTACGGGGCTCGAGGACTTAGCAACAAGGGCATGGCGAGATTCAACGCAGATAGCTATGCTTTGTTCGCCTCCGAGCTAACGTGGTCGATGTTGTGCGACCGGGACTTTGAGGCGCCAGTCAAGGACGATATTCCGAAAGCACCGTTGAATAATATCAAGGAATCTCGAAGCGAGGAACTTGATACCAACGGAGCTGATACAAAAGGATCTGACACCAAGCAAACGGAGTCCAAGAAACTTGATACACAGGCAGCTAGCACCAAACAACAAAGACCGCGAAACGAGATCCAGTCCGTCCCATCGTTAAATAAGCGAGCACCCTTCAGTCGCCCCTACAAGTACCCGATACCGAAGGTGGAGGAGAATTACATCCACATTGACCTGAGGGACCAGTACTTGGATGCTCATATTGACGCTCTGCACTTATGCTCAGTTGTAATCGAACAAGCCACGCGCGATCCTAACCGCTTCGACAAGATCTTTCGCGAATACTTCAAACCTGACGATCGGGAGCTCGTCTTGGGTAAGCATCTACTACAATTACAAAGAGACGCCAAGGTTGCGTAGCTGACTGACCCGCTTTAGATGTATTCAAAGCGATCCTGGACTACGATGGCGCAAAGCACGGCAGTCCGCAATTCAGCCGCATGAAGCTCGTTCCAGACCATGTACGCAGTGACCCGAATGACAGAAGAATGGTCTGCGCCGACAAATTTGACGGTGCAATTACAATCACCTCGACAGACCCCAAAATTGCTACAGAACTGGTTCTCTGTAACTGGTTCTACCAGCTACGCACAATCGAAGGAGTGCCCGGGAAAGACTCGAAGAGCGGTGCCAGGCCAATGACGTGTGACGAACTCGGCACACACGTTAGTACGCGCATGGTAACGAAAGGCCAAATGCTGTTGCACGAGTACACGCATGCCCGGGAAATCATGAGGCCCGTTCTCGGAGAAGGACCCACGGCATCGACATCGGGGAAGACAACAGACCATGTGTATGGCTTTGGAGATTGTCGAGCTTTTGATCAGAAGCTAGCTACGTGGAACGCCGACAGCTACGCCAACTTCGCGTCTGAGCTATTATGGACGAAAAAATGCGACCGAGACTTCGACGCGCCAAAGCCAGACGATCAGTTTACCCGTCGTCAACTACTCGAGGAAAGGCTGGTTCAAATTGGTGTTACATTCACCGAGGAACAGTTTAGAACTGCGGCTGGAGAAACCGCGGAAGAAACGCTCACTAGGTTAGGATACCTTCTTGAGATTCAGCCAGTCCCGGATGAAGATGATGATACAAGTTCAGACGAGTATTCTGAGGAAGAGGCTTCAGGTGGGGAAATAATTGACAGTGTGGGAACAGATTCAGCTGCGAAAGGAGACTCAGCTGCGAAAGGAAACTCAGCTGCCAATGGAAGCGGTTCCAAGGGAAGCGGCTCTGAAGGAAGCGGCTCTGAGGGAAGCAGCTCTGAGGGAAGCGGCTCTAAGGGCAGTGGCTCCAAGGACAGTGGCTCCAAGGGCAGTGGCTCCAAGGGAAGCGGCTCCAAGGGCAGTGGCTCCAAGGCAAGTAGCTCCAAGGGTAACGCCAAACGACGGAGTCCACGACATGAGATCCAGTCCACCCCCTCATTGCATAAGCGAACAGCCTTCAGTCAGGCCTACCCACACCCGATACCGAAGACGAACGTCGACAATACCTACACAGTGGAACAGATGGATCAGTTCCTGGAGGGCCACATCGATGCTCTGCAACTTTGTCGGGTGGCAATTAAACAGTCCACGAAAAATCCCACCCGCTTCGACAAGATCTTCCGCGAATACTTCGACCCCAATGATCGTGCACTTGTCATCAGTAGGTTTCTGATACGCTGAGAGCTAATTAGAAGCACAGAGGCCAAGTAGCTAACCAACCTTCTATAGATGTGTTCAAAACCATTCTGGACATCCGTGGTACAAATCAAGGCAGCCCGAAGATCAGCGACATCGAAATCGTCGACGACTTCAGACCTAACGAAGAAATCGCCAAAAAGTATCACCTTCCCAAAGACAGGCACTGCAGGCCGAAATCGTATGCTTTGACCTCCGATCATAAAACCCCGACAAGAATGATCCTCTGTCCAATGTTCTTCACTCGCGGCACACTCGGCAAGTCAGTCACATGTGACACAGTCGGCACACGGGTGGGTCCTACCATGGCAACGAGAGGCCACACTGTGTTGCACGAGTACACGCATGTTACTGAGGTCATGCAGCCGATTTTTGGGCATGGAATCCCCCCGAGAGGGAAGACAGATGATCATGCGTATGGCTTCGATGGTTGTCGAAAGCTTCAAAAAGACCAAGCGTGGGACAATGCCGATAGCTACGCTTCTTTCGCGACCGAGCTGTTTTGGACTACGACGTGCGACTGAGACTTTGAGCCACCATTGCCAGCTGGCGCACCAGCATCACCTGACGAGCTAAAAGACGTGTTGGCCGGTCTTGATCTTGACCGAACTACGAAGGGAGAATCATCTGCAAAGGGAGAATCATCTGCGAAGGGGGACTCAGCTGCGAAAGGAGATTCGGCTGCAAAAGGAAGCTCATCCGGGAAAGGCAGCTCATCCGGGAAGGGAGCCCGGAAGTGATGTTGCCAAAGAGCGATCTTAGAAGAGCTCAGGTTCGATTAGTGATACTGCAGGTCAAGTACCTTGGCGCAGGAAGCCGAAGCGGTGCTTTTCCTTCCTCATCATGCAATGGGTATGAGGATTCGAGAAGCTGAGGAGTGCTGGTTCACCCTCCTGTTCTGTTATGCGAGATGATATTTCTTAATGATTCAAATCTGCCCAGCTACTGCGATGTGCAATCATTATTGAGAATCGAGCGAGATCATTCCCCTTTTGATGTTTGAGACGCGGCTTAGCTAAGCATGTAAAGTGCGGAATTGTCAGTATTTGAATAGATAGCAAATTGATTGACTTTACTCATGAACTTATTATACTTTCGGCGTTGAAATCACGTCAGCCGCCGAGGCTCGCTCGTTCGCTGCCCCCACCGCGGGGACGCAGAGCGGCAGGTCAGTCATCATTGAAATATATCGGAGGATCGCCCTGCATACACCTACATGTACATATCCGGTCCGGCTACTGCACAATTTTTAACATCCCGTCTGACTCTTATATACCAACAACATCCGATTGCTATCTGGGAAGAGAAAGAATTTGACACCATTGAACACCCGGCGACGTCGGCATTGGGAACCTTTCGGCTAAGGGAGACTGTGCGCGGATACCATACCATTACCATTGCCCAGTCGATACATACACCGAGGAAACCACTGCAGCGTAAGCTGAGAAGCCTCTGAAAACATTCACCCCAGACACCCACCCACAATGTCGCCTCATCAACAACCAAATGGCACCTCCAAGCCCGCCTTCAACACCATCCCAGAAGCCATTGAGGCATTCGGTTCGTCCTCCCCAGCCCTCCTACACATTCCCCAAGTCCCACCAGACTAACACTCCCTCCTCCCAGCCCGCGGCGACGCCATCGTCGTTCTCGACTCCGAATCCCGCGAGAACGAAGGCGACCTAATCATCTCCGCCCGCGCCCTCACGCCCGCCAAAGCCGCTTTCCTCATCCGCCACACCTCCGGCTACCTCTGCGCGCCCCTCCTCCCCGCGCGCGCCGCCGCCCTCGAGCTCCCGCAAATGGTCGTCGCGAACGAAGACCCCAAAGGCACCGCGTACACCATCACCGTCGACGCCGCGAGCGACGATGTCACCACCGGAATCTCCGCGCACGACCGCGCGCTGACGTGCCGCTGGCTGGCGGACGGCAAGAGGGGGAAAGCGGATTTCAGGCGGCCGGGACATGTGGTGCCTTTGCAGGCGAAGGTTGGGGGTGTGAGGGAGAGGGCGGGACATACGGAGGCTGCGGTGGACTTTTGTAGGTTGATTGGCGAGAAGGATGAGGAGGCTGTGGGTGTGATAGCGGAGCTTGTGGAGGATGGGCTGGAGATTGAGGGTAAGGGAGAGTTGGGTGGTAGTGTGGGTATGCTTGGTAGGGATGGATGTTTGGCGTTCGCGAAGAGGTGGGGACTGGTTTGTGTGACTGTCGAGAAGCTGATCGAATACCTGGAAGAGAGGGACGCGGGTAAGAAGGCTTGAGAGAGCCGTGTTGAGAAGTTATGGATTTGGATGGAAATATTTGATTGATTGCGATTGAAGCGATATGATACAATAAAGGTATACTCTTCACTTTTCAGCTACGGCGCTGACAGGCGTGAGTTCCAAAAGCGCAATACCCAAGAAGCCAGTGTTGAAAAGCCAATCTTAGTCTCCCTGTCCAAATCCTAGCAAAAGGGAAACAATCTCTTGCAGCCCGTCAACAATGCCGGGACAAGCATGTCGACGAGCTCTTCTGCAGTCTCGATGCTGCAACATTCCCAGAGACGCCGACATG
>Ga0265797_10002945_pt1 | contig 27940 bp, 22 predicted proteins | sample P2T30metagenome_FD_192433 | JGI IMG/M metagenome (GOLD analysis project Ga0265797, IMG submission 192433) | Plant litter microbial communities from East Loma Ridge, Irvine, California - P2 T30 | ecosystem: Environmental > Terrestrial > Plant litter > Unclassified | place: USA: California... | reverse complement strand
CGACGCCGAGCTGCCGCGCGGCGTGCTCGAACTGGACCTGACGGAAAGCATCTCGATCGACGACCCGGAACGCAGCGCCGCCCTGATGGGGCGCCTGCGCGAACTCGGCGTCACGCTCAGCATCGACGATTTCGGCACCGGCTACTCCAGCCTCAGCTACCTCAAGCGCCTGCCGGTCGACAAACTCAAGATCGACCGCTCCTTCGTGCTCGACATGCACCAGAGCGAAGAATCGCTGGCGATGGTGCGCGCCATCATCGCCATGGCGCACAGCCTGCGCCTGGAAGTGATCGCCGAAGGCGTCGAAAACACCGCCCAGCTGGAAGCCCTGCGCGCCGCACAATGCGATCACATCCAGGGCTATGTGTTCAGCAAGCCGCTGCTGGCGGCCGAATGCGCGGCCTACCTGTGCGAGCACGTGGCGCGCGCGGCCGAGCCGGTTGGCTGATGTAGTCTCAATGAGGCATTCTGACAACATCCATTTTCTTATGAAATAATGTCATCTAAGTTTCTCTGATACACTATTATCAGCGTGTCCCCAAGCACCGCCACGCCTCCAACGGCGGACCCTCTCGTCCCCAGCCAGCCCGCTGCCTCCCGGCAGCCTTCCGGGCCGGCATGCCAATACCAGCTCTATCGAACCGGACGACAGCAAGGACATGCGATACACCGAACATCACAAGGAAGAAACGCGCGAGCGCATCCTCGACGAGGCGGCGCAGCGCCTGCGCAAGGACGGCATTGCCGGCACCGGGCTGGCGCCGCTGATGCAGGCCGTGGGGCTGACGCACGGCGCCTTCTACGCCCACTTCCCCACCAAGCACGCGCTGGTCGAGGCCGCGCTCGACACGGCCGTCGAGCAGACGCTGGAGCGCTGGCCGCAACCGGCCGGTCCGGACCAGCTGCGCGCCTTCGTCGACGGCTATCTGTCGCCGCAGCACCGCGACGATCCGGGCCACGGCTGTCCGCTGACATCGCTGGCGGCGGAACTGGGCCTGCGCGGCACGCCCAGCGCCACCACCGACATGCTGGTCGCCCGCTTTGCGCGCCGGCTCGACGCCTGCAAGCTGGAAGCCGGCCAGCAGCACGGGCTGGTCGCGCTGGCGGCCCTGGTCGGCGCCGTGACGCTGGCGCGCGCCGTCATGGATCCGCCCACTTCGAACCGCATCCTGGCAGCCGTGCACGCGGCGCTGGCGGTCCCGGCCTGAGCGTTACAACCTGACCCTCAGGGATAGCGCACCGGCCGTCCCGGCAAGTCCGGCAGCGGGATGAACTCGGTTTCGCCCGGCACCTCGGCAAAGCGGCGCGCGCGCCAGTCTTCCTTGGCCTGCTCGATCCGGTCTTCCGAGCTGGAGACAAAATTCCAGGTCAGGTAACGCGGACCGTCCATCGGCTCGCCGCCGAGCAGCATCACGCGCGCGCCGGCGTTGCCGGCGGCGCCCAGGGTCAGGCTGGCGCCCGGCTTCAGCACCACCAGCTGGCCGGCGCCGAAACTGCCATCACGGCCGAGGTCGAGCGAACCCTCGACCACATACAGCGCCTGCTCCGGATACTCGGCCGGCAGGGTCAGGCGCGCGCCCGGCTGCAGCGTCAGGTCGACATAGAACATCGGCGACGCCACCGGCACCGGCGAGCGCTTGCCGAAATAATCGCCGGCGATGATGCGGGCGTGGACGCCGTCGCCTTCGACCGTCGGCAGCGCATCGGTCCCGAGGTGGACGAAGCCCGGATCGATCTCTTCCTGCGCCTTCGGCAGCGCCACCCAGCATTGCAGGCCGGACAGGATCGAACCGGCTGCGCGCTGTCCCGCACCGGTGCGCTCGGAGTGGACGATGCCCTTCCCGGCCGTCATCCAGTTGACTTCGCCCGGCTTGATGTCCTGCACGGTGCCCAGGCTGTCGCGGTGCGAGATCTCGCCCGACAGCAGATAGGTGACGGTGGCCAGCCCGATGTGCGGGTGCGGACGGACGTCGATGCCGCGCCCCGGCTGGAACACGTGCGGCCCCATCTGGTCGAGGAAGACGAAGGGACCGACCATGCGGCGGTCGCGGTGCGGCAGCGCGCGCCGCACTTCGAAGCCGTCGCCGAGGTCGTGGGTGCGCGGGACGATGATGGTCTCCAGCATGCTGTCATCGTCGTGGGGGGCGTGGTCGAGGGTGCTCATGTCAGTGGGTCTCCGTGGTGATAGCGATCTGGCCCGACAGGGTCTTATGGACCGGGCATTTGTTGGCGATTTCCGTCAGGCGCGCCTTTTCCTCTTCGGACAACTGGCCGACGTAATGGATGCTGCGATGCAGGGCATAGGCCGCACCTTCCTGGCCATGGCGGATGCTGACCTGCACGTCCTCCAGCGCATAGCCCTTGCGTTTGGCGTACAGGTTGACGGTCAGCGTGGTGCAGGCGGCCAGCGCCGCTGCCAGGATGTCGTGCGGTTCCGGACCACTGGCTTCGCCGCCGAATTCGGGCGTGACGTCGGTCACGATGCGATGCGCTCCGATCTCGATTACTTGCTGCAGCGGCCCGTTGCCGCGGTGCGTGGTCACTTCCATGCTTGCCCCCTCGTTGGTTGTCGTCAATGGTGCGGTTCGATTGTAGGTGAGCCCGCAGCCTGCTTCGCCTGCCTTTGGATCTATTATCGCTGCGTCGTTCGACACTTGAAAACGAGTTATTTTCTTGTCTACCATCGAATTTTTCGATAGATTGCCCCCCATGCTCAAACTCAGCCTCGATGCCCTCCTCACCGTCGACACCATCGCCCGCCGCGGCAGCTTTTCCAGCGCCGCGAAGGAATTGTTCCGGGTACCGTCGACGATTTCCTATACCGTCGCCAAGCTCGAGGAAGATCTCGGCGTGCAATTGTTCGAACGTTTCGGCCCGCGCGTGGTGCTCACCGCCGCCGGCGAAGAGCTGCTGAAGGAAGGCCGCTACCTGCTGAAAGCGGCGGGCGACCTCGAAAGCCGGGTGCGGCGCGTCGCCTCCGGCTGGGAGACGGAGTTCGCGATCGGCGTCGATTCGGCGCTGGCGCCGCTTGGCCTGCAGGACGATATCCGCGCCTTCTATGACGTGGCCGACCAGACCCGCCTGCGCATCGTCAAGGAAGCCTTGTCGGGCACCTGGGAAAGCCTGCTGGATCGCCGCGTCGACCTGCTGGTGGGCGCGGCCGGCGAAGGGCCGTCCGGCGGCGGCTACACGGCCGAGCCGCTGGCGCACATGTCCTTCGTGTTCGTGGTGGCGCCCTCGCACCCGCTGGCGCAGGTGAAGCACCGCCTCGGCAAGGCCGAGCTGTCCGGGCACCGCGCGGTGTCGGTGGCGGATTCGGTGCGCACGCTGCAGGCGCGCACCGTCGGCCTGCTGTTCGGCCAGGACACGCTCACGGTGCCGGACATGCAGACCAAGTACGAATTCCAGCTGGCCGGCCTCGGCTTCGGCTTCCTGCCCGAAGCCTGGGCGCGCGCCGACATCGCCGCCGGCCGCCTGGTGGTCAAGGCGGTCGAGGAACCCAAGCCGGACGAGACCCTGTACCTGGCCTGGCGCACGGGCGAGGATGGCGCCGCGCTGCGCTGGTGGCGCGAGCGCATGCGCAGCAATCCGCCGCTGGAGCGCATGCTGACCATGAATTGTCCGGTCGAGCGGGCCGGGGCTGCGGGCCTAGACGACTGAGCCTTGTCGCTCACGCGTATAGATGCCGACTGCTTTGCCGTATATCTCGGTTTCCGCTTCATAAGCCAAACCGAGGCGCCTGGCGACGCGCAGCGATGATTCGTTGGCTGAAGCGATGAGCGCCCGGACTTTTGGTTCGCAACGGATCTCTAGCGCATGGTGCAAGGCTGCCGCCGCCGCTTCGTTCGCGAATCCCTGGCCCCAAAAGGCACGATAGGTATTCCAGCCAAGCTCCATCACGGTGGATTGCTCGCGAAAGAACGCGCCGACACTCCCGATTAGTTGGCCAGTCTCCTTTTCCTCGACGGCCCACCAGCCAGCGCCGTGGATAAGCCACAGTCCTGCCTGGGAACAGAAGATGCGCCATGCAGTTTGGCGATCCGCCGGAACCAGGTGGGCCGCGCTGACCGGGTCGGCGCAATGGGCTGCGAATGCGTCGAAGTCTTCGCGTCGATATTCGCGGAGCGTGAGGCGTGCCGTGTGGAGGTAGGGAACGGAAGTAGTGAACTTGTTATTCATGTGCTGGATTTCAGTTTGTTGGTGCGTTCTTGGGTACGTCGTGTTTCGACCCAGGCTGTGTAAAAACGCTGACATAGATGAAATCCTTGGCTAGCTCGACTGTTCAAAACGGCCACTGCAGCGTTTTCGGACCGGCGGTAATGGTAAAGCGACCCTTGAAAATGAGTCGACTTCGCGTTTTTACACGGTCTGGACCCTAAGCGGACGGTCACTCAGACTGAGTATGCAAGCGTTGCGTACGTGGCCACCAACTTTTTACGGACTGTCTGCCCGCTGCTGCAGCTTATTCTGGCGCAGTAAAATTCCATAACCATCCATCCTACAGCTACAGGCATGACGGTTCCCACAAACGCTAATGGGAAAGCGACGGCCATGACCATCATTAAATGATTCCAGTCGCCGTAGCCCCCGTCACTAGAGAAACAAGTACTTTTGATATAGTGAAGCCAACGGCGAAGGCCGGAACCAGCAAAGTGACAGCACACATGTATACGGCGAATCGTTGCATGTGGGTCAAGCTGTCAACTCTTCGAGCGCGCAAGAGCCTTCGTATGAGAATTCCCGTGCAAACTACGGCCGCAATATCTCCTATCGGAACACCGGTAACGACATGCGAGTCAACCATAAGTTAAACTTTCTGCAAATTAGAATCGATGTTTTGGTTCTTTGATCATCGAGGGTGTTGATAACATTGTCACAAAATTCCTGCGCAATGTACGTGGATTCTCACCGATTTGTACGTGACACCTCTGGGAATGAATGTGTCTGCGGTTCCCAACCGTCGCTTATTCAGAGCAGCGATTGAACGACCGCTTATGGCGGAACTCGGCCGTTCAACTCAGCATAGCAGGTTGCTAATCTGTAAAAGTGGCGGACTGTCACAACAGGCCGGAGTGGACCCATTACAGACGTCGTTTCCAGGCGTAGCGCCGCAATTCCCAACGGGTTGTGAGGGTCTGGCAAAGTGCTGTCACTGCTCGGTCTGTTCTCAGCGGAATGCTCGTTGGCCTGTGCGCCGAGACAAAATCGCTAGCGTACGCTAGTACTGTACATTTATACAGTATCATAGCTCCTGTTCGGTTATTGAAGAGAAGCAGCATGTCGCAGCAGCGCACAGCCAGAACTGATTACACTGCTGTTCCATTCGATTTTCCATACGAGCCCGGTGGTACGCACTGCAATCGCTGCGTGACTTGGAACATATGCGAGGAACTTGCATTGCACCTCGCGAGCGAGTGTGTTCAAGTCCAACTGGAGTCGGATCGCTCTGTCAGACGGATCGACATCCTACTGAGATCGTATCGTCTGGTCGAGGCGCTTGGATGGGGCGAACCACCTTTATTACGGTGGGTAATCCAGCGCGTCGCGGCCTTGCTGAACTGGCCAACGCCAGACATTGCGCAACAACCATTAGCAAAAAGACAACATTGGTAACAAGGTTTATTCAAAGGGATTAACGATGAACTTCAATCTAAATTTTTTGGAACACGACGTTTCGATTGCTGAGGACACATGGACCGCTTTAGTCACGACTGGCAGCGATACGTCAGTTGCGAATGTACGGGCTACGATCCTGGGTGTTCTGGGGCGGAACGGTACTTTTACCATTGAGGACAGCAATGACCAAGCTGTGCGCCGCATTGAAACGGCTGCTGAATTTGAAGGATTCATGCAGGAAGTCCTGATGCAGCGCACGCAGTTTCAACAGGATCAGGCTCAATAAGATCCGGTTTGGATATGGCAGCTTGCCCGGTTCGAGTTCATGCCTGGGCGACTGCCAGCTACTGGATACACTGCCAAGCAGCAATTATTTATTCCTCAACAATGAACAAGAACGCCTGCTACTGGCTGTTCTGGGCCTTTCAAGTCAGCACAGCAAATTGTCAAACAGAAAGCCACAAACAGTCACGACAGGCAGCTAACGACCCATTGCGGACCTTTCGATGGTCTACTGCAATCGACTATCTATCTACGGTCGGCCGTGGAGGATACTGAATTGCTAGGCCGACGGCAAATGCCACAGTCTGATGATGTGGGCAAGGAGAGATTACCCATTTTCCCATTTCGCAGCCGAGTGACAGCGCAAATCAGTCTGGAAATCCTTCCATAGAACTGTGAGGGGTTGGCCATACACCTTGACTAGGGCAGGTCCAAAACGTTGTCCAGTTTCGATATTGCTGATCAGGTCCCTGAACGCTTTCGGGTTACGCCTTTGCAGGTAATCGACCAACAGGGATGCCTGTCGATAGTACATTGTGCCACTCAGATTAAAGTCGCTGGCATTAGAGGGGAATAACAGCGACTCAGCGTCGCGGGGTGTAAAGTGGCGTCCATGGACAAGCGCGAAGATCGCTTGCTCCGGCCTAACTATCCCGGCCCCGCCACCCCCGGATATGAGCGTCGCCCAGCCTTCCGTGAACCAGTTTGGCAGACGCATCATCGCCATCGTACCGGCGCGTTGCGCAAGGTGTAAATGCGATAGCTCGTGCGCCAACAATGCTCCGTACTGCGTAGGAATGGCCTGCATTGCAGGCGCCAGGTGCACCTCCCCAAACGACGTCGTCGCGGAGCCCCCTCTGGTACCTGAGTACAGAGCGTAGCTGTCTCGACTACTGTAAGTGTAAATTCTTATCGGACTAAAAAACGCGCTGTACTGCCTTTCTTCGACCTGCACGATAGCTGTGGGTAGCAGAATCGCGACAGCGCGTGCAAACGACTCGGAACCGGGTTCGCAGAAAATGCGGGGATCGTTGGTACAGGAACTGAAGCGCTCTGTGGACCATGCATGTGCAGCTACAGCGCGGGCAAGTCCACTTGACGAGAACGTAACGCTGACAACTGCTAGAACAATCGCCCAAATAATTTTAGTTAAGTTAGACATCAGCCGATCTCACGGTCTAAAAAATGAAAGGTTAAGGGCACCTCGAAAAACCGTCGCGAGCGGCGGCAATTTCAACTGAGAAGCGCAGTCGTACGGGCGTACGGCGAGCATCGCAAGTTGAAAGTGCAACGCGCAGCAGGTTTTTCGAACGTGCCTTAAGTTGAGTGCTATCAGTTTTAATGGCTCAGGCACCAACGATAATCAATGTAGACATCAATGTCTACATTGATCTGCATTTTTCATTCTTCAACGTAGACGCAAGGCGACGTCGTGAACCGGGAACTTCTTTATTTGAGAGGTGCTGAAAGGTCAGCTTTTGGCCGATCTCGGCCGTTCGACCCAGCATAGCAGGTTGCCGAGCTGGAAAATTCACAGAGTGTCACGAAGGACCGGATCCGACCCGTTGCAGACGTTCGCTATCGTAGTCTTGAGCCGTTGGGATTGACTGCTTCCTCGTCGCGACGCGTGGGGTAATAGGCCTTCTTGTGTTCGCACTCGTAGAACAGGATCCCGTGAATGCCCATCGCTTGGCGCTTCGGTACACGGCGCTTCCAGATTTCGGTGAACGCCGCGTCCAAAGTTTGCGAGGGCTGCTTTTGGTAGACCTCATCGATAAACGCCACATCTGCGCCATTTGGGAAGATGAGCGCAAACTCCTCATCAGTCGCGGCGAAGATGTCGTAGACCGCGTTTTCGGCTCCATCAAACACCTGAATATTCTTCACTTTGCATTCCTGTTCAAAGGCCGCTTATGGCCGATCTTAGCCGTTCGAGCCAGCATAGCAGGTTGCCGAGCCGGGAAACTCTCGGACTGTCACGACAGTCTGCTTCCGACCCTATAGCAGGCAGTTGCAAACGCTGTGTGTAAGCTGCTGTTGCATCCAAAGCAACCGAACGGTTTTGTCAGGACTTTCAGGCCGTGTCCGCGCCTACCCGCAGCTCTGCCAGGCGCGGCACGATCTCGGCGCCCAGTTCCTCGAGTTGCTCCGCCACCGGCCGCGGCCCCTGCAAATTGACCAGCATGTGATCCACACCCAGCCGCGCCATGCGCCCGAAATACGCCAGCAGCGCGTGGCGGCCGGCACGCAGGCCCAGTTCCAGCGGCGCCGCCGGCGCGTCCGGGTCGGCCAGCAATTCCAGCTGCAGCGATTGCACGAAGGGCTTGCGCCGCCCCGCCGCACGCTCGTCCAGCGCGCGTTGCCACAAGGCGATGCGGCCTTGCTGGCGCGCTTCCTCGCGGTGGTAGGTGGCCCAGCCGTCGGCATGCGCGGCAATCCACTGCAGCGACTGGCGCGCCGTGCCGACTGCCAGCATCGGGATACGCGCGGCCGGCGCCAGTCCGGGCACGAAGCCGGCGGTGGCCGTCAGCATCGCCGCGCGCTCATCGATCAGCGGTGACAGCGCGCTGCGCAGCAATTCCCAACGCTCGCGGTACAGGACTTCAGGCGCCTGCTGCACGCCGAAGGCGGCCAGTTCTTCCGGCCGGTCGCCGGAACCGAGTCCCAGGATGAAACGCCCGCCGCTGAGGCGGTTGAGCGACAGCGCCGCCTTGGCCAGGTGCAGCGGATGGCGTAGCGGCAGCACCGCAGCCGCGGTCCCGATAGCGGTCTCGGGCGCGGCCAGTGCCAGTGCGGCCAGCCAGACGAAGGGATCGTCGAGCAACGCCGCTTCCCCGCTGCTACCCTGGGGAATCGCCAGCGGCACGTCGCGCGTCCACAGCGCGGCGATGCCGAGCGCGCCGGCGCGTGCCGCCAGCGCGGTCTCGCGCGCGATATCGGCTTCTTCCCTGGGCGCACGTTCGAGCGGCGTCATCAGGCCCAGGGTCAGGTGGCCGGCGCCCAGCACGTGGGCGTGGGCACGGTTGAAAGGGATGTTCGCTTCGGGCGGCATGTGGATCTCGTTAATGTAGTACTGGACATGGCATTGTAGCCAGCAGGCGCACACGCCTGCGCCAGCGCAAGCCCGACGCAGCGGCAGCCCGTATCTTGGTATGCAGGATCGATAAAACAGGCAGCATCGGCAGCCCGCACCAGCGTGGTGCAGGTCCACCTTTCAGCTTCGGGAGCGTCGGCTTATGACTACCAACAAGACCGGCAATTACGTAACGACGGCGGACGGTGTCCGCATCTTTTATAAAGACTGGGGCCATGGCACCCCGATCGTGTTTTCGCACGGCTGGCCGCTGAGCGCAGACGACTGGGACGCCCAGCTGATGTTTTTCCTGGCCCAGGGCTACCGCGTCATCGCCCACGACCGCCGCGGCCACGGCCGTTCGAGCCAGGTGTCCGACGGCCACGACATGGACCATTACGCCGATGACCTCGCTGCCGTCGTCAACCACCTCGGCCTGCTGGGTGCGATCCACATCGGCCACTCGACCGGCGGCGGCGAAGTGGTGCGCTACCTGGCGCGCCACGGCCAGGGCCGCGCGGCGAAGGCCGTCCTGATCGCCGCGGTGCCGCCACTGATGGTGCGCACCGACGCCAACCCCGGCGGCTTGCCGAAGGAAGTCTTCGACGACTTCCAGCGCCAGACCGCTACCGACCGCGCCCAGTTCTACCTCGACATCGCCAAAGGCCCCTTCTACGGCTACAACCGCCCCGGCGCCCAGCCGAAGGACGGCGTCATCGCCAACTGGTGGCGCCAGGCCATGGAAGGGTCGATCAAGGCGCATTACGACGGCGTGGTCGCGTTCTCCCAAACCGACTTTACCGAAGACCTCAAAAAAATCGCGATCCCGGTACTGGTGCAGCACGGCGATGACGACCAGGTCGTGCCTTACGCAAACTCGGCGCCGCGCACGGCCGAACTGTTGCCGAACGCGACGCTGATCACCTACCCGGGCTTCCCGCATGGGATGCCGACGACGCATGGGGAGCAGATCAATGCGGATATCCTGGCGTTTATCAGGAGCTAGTGGCCACAGCTCGCATACCGTCGTCCCCGCGAAAGCAGGGACCCATGCCGAGCTTCCGGATTCAGTAATTCTGGAGCTATGAAGTAGCTTCCGACGTACCGAATTGGTTATTCAGTATGGGTCCCCGCCTGCGCGAGGACGACGGTTCAACTAACGCATTCGAATTCAGGCGCCGCCCTCACACCTCCGCCCGGCTACCCGGCGACACGCCCCGCATCGACTTGTTCGCCTCAGTCGACTGCCCCGGCTGCGCCGCCTTGCGGATGACGATCGGCACCGATTTATAGGAAGGCGTGCCGCTGCGCGCATCGAAGTTGGACAGCGCCACCAGGCTGTTCGCCTCCGGATAATAAGCGGCAGCAGCCCCGCGCGCGATGTCGAAGGCGACGGCGATGAAGTTGCGCACGATACGCGGTTCGCCATCGTTTTCGCAATCGGCCACCGCTTCGATGTCGATCAGGTCGCCATGCTCGAGGCCGCGCTCGGCCATGTCGGCTGCGTTGAGGAACACCACGTCGCGGCGGCCGGTGACGCCACGGTAGCGGTCGTTCTTGCCGTAGATCGTGGTGTTGTACTGGTCGTGGCTGCGCACCGTCGCCAGCACCAGCGCATCTTTTACGCCAGCGCGCGCGAGCGGGCGCTGGTGCTTGCTGTCGAACACGATGAAGTTGGCGCGGCCGGACGGGGTGCGCCATTCGCGCCGGCTGGCCGGGATGTCGAGACGGAAGCCGCGCGGCACCTGCACGCGCTGGTTGAAGTTGGCAAAGTCCGGGAACACCGCTTCGATCGCATCGCGGATGCGGCTGTAGTCGGCGATCATCGCGTCCCAGTCGATCTTGGAATGCAGCAGCGTGGCCTTGGCGATGCCGGCCACGATCGCCGGTTCCGATTTCAGCTCGGGTGAGGCCGGCGGCAGGCTGCCGCGCGAGGCGTGCACCATCGACATCGAGTCTTCCACGGTCACCGATTGCGGCCCGGTTTCCTGCACGTCGAGCTCGGTGCGGCCGAGGCAAGGCAGAATATACGTGTGCTTGCCGACCAGCAGGTGCGAGCGGTTCAGCTTGGTGGCGATGTTGACGCACAAGTCGAGTTTGCGCACCGCTTCGAAGCAGGCTTGCGGATCGGGCATGGCCACCGGCAAATTGCCGCCGAGGCAGATCAAGGCCTTGGCGCGGCCGTCGCCCATGGCCTGCAACGCTTCCACCGCGCCATGGCCGTGTTCGCGCGGCGGCTTGAAGCCGAACACGCGTTCCAGATTGTCGAGGAAAGACTGGCTCGGAATCTCGGTGATGCCGACCGTGCGGTCGCCCTGCACGTTGGAGTGGCCGCGCAGCGGGCAGATGCCGGCGCCTTCGCGTCCCAGGTTCCCGCGCAGCATCAGCAAATTGGCCAGTTGCTGCACGTTGGCGGTGCCGTGCTTGTGCTGGGTGATGCCCATGCCGTAGCAGATGATGACGCGCTTGGCCTTGGCGTACACGTCGGCCGCCGCTTCGATGTCCGCGCGCGGCAGGCCCGACACCTGTTCGATCTCGTCCCACGAGGTGCCGTCGATATCGGCTACCAGGGTCTCGAAGCCGCTGGTGTGGTCGCGGATGAAGTCGCGGTCCAGCACCCCTGCCCCGCCCTGTGCCAGGTCCGCGGCATCTTTCGCGAACAAGGCTTTCATCATGCCCTTGATCGCTGCGCAATCGCCGCCGACCTTGACCTGGTAGTAATGGGAGGCGATCGGCACTGCCTTGCCGACCGTCATTTCGAGCGGGTGCTGCGGTGACTTGAAGCGCTCCAGGCTGCGTTCCTTGAGCGGGTTGAACACCACGATCGGGGCGTGGCGCAGCGAGGCGGCGCGCAGCGTGGCGAGCATGCGCGGATGATTCGTGCCCGGGTTGTGGCCGAAAGAGAAGATGGCGTCGCAGGAATAAAAATCTTCCAGCGTGACGGTGCCCTTGCCGACGCCGATCGACTCGGGCAAGCCGACGCTGGTCGCCTCGTGACACATGTTCGAGCAATCGGGGAAGTTATTGGTGCCGTATTCGCGCACAAAGAGCTGATATAAAAACGCTGCTTCGTTGGAAGCGCGTCCCGAGGCGTAGAACTCGGCCATGTTCGGATCCGGCAGGCTGCGCAGCACGGCGCCAATGTCCTTGAATGCCTGTTCCCACGACACCGGCACGTATTTGTCGGTTGCGGCGTCGTACACCATCGGATGGGTCAGGCGGCCTTCCCACTCGAGCGCGAAATCTTCCCAGTTCCACAGTTCGCTCACCGTGTGGCGGGCGAAGAATTCCGGGGTGGTGCGCTTGTTGGTCGCTTCCCAGGACACGGCCTTGGCACCGTTTTCGCAAAACTCGAACGAGGAGCCTTCACGCGGATCGGGCCAGGCGCAGCCGGGACAGTCGAAGCCTTCGGGCTGGTTGACCTTCATCATGATCGGGGTGCCGCTGGCCGACATCTGGCCACGGATCGCCTTGGCGACCGCCTGCAATGCGCCCCAGCCGCCGGCCGGACCGCCGTATTCGCCGATACCCGGCAAATCTTTCTTGGACATACGGACTCCTTTGAAACTTGTAACGTGGATGCAATGCGGGTCATTCTACGGCGCGGCTCGACTAGCGCTTATTCAGTAGACTGAATGCAAGACATCATGCCGGCGGTCCGGTGGGCCTGCTCTGCTGCGCCGACGCCCGATTGACTCTGTCACAATCCTGTCATCTGCGGCTTCTACACTCTATTGTCTCGAGTGAAATATTCAAAACCATGGATTTGAAGTTGAAAACCGACGAAGCACCCGGTACATCGGCAGCGCTGGTGGTGCCGTCAGACCCGCACGCGCAAGTTTTCCTGAACCGGGAACTCTCGCTGCTCGAATTCAACCGCCGCGTGCTGGAGCAAGCCGAAGACCCGACCGTGCCGCTACTGGAACGGCTGCGCTTCCTGTGCATCGTCAGCAGCAACCTCGACGAATTCTTCGAGGTGCGGGTTGCCAGTCTGCTGGCCCAGTACCAGCACAACAGCGGCGTCGACGATGTCGCCAGCATCAACCTGGACGGTGCCAGCGAGGAGTGCCGCCAGATCATCGCGCGCCAGTACGCGCTGCTGAACGACCAGATCCTGCCCAAGCTGTCCGAGCAAGGCATCCACCTGCTGCGCCGCGCCGACCGCAACGCCGCCCAGAAAGCTTGGGTCAAGCAGTACTTCGACAAGGAAGTGCGGCCGCTGCTGACCCCGGTGGGGCTGGACCCGGCCCATCCCTTCCCGCGCGTCATCAACAAGAGCCTGAATTTCATCGTCGAACTTGCCGGCAAGGATGCCTTCGGGCGCGGCACCGGCATCGCCATCATGAAGGCGCCGCGCGTGCTGCCGCGCGTGATCCGCCTGCCGGACGAGTTATCGAGCAAGCCGGGCGCGTCCTACTGCCTGCTGTCGTCCGTCATCCAGGCGCACATGGCCGACCTCTTCACCGGACGCGAGGTGGTGTCGTATTCGCAGTTCCGCGTGACCCGCAACAGCGACCTCTGGGTCGACGAAGAAGAAGTCAAGAACCTGCGCCAGGCGCTGCAAAGCGAGCTGCACGGCCGCAACTACGGCTTCGGCGTGCGCCTGGAAGTGGCGCGCGGCTGCGCCCGTCACCTGTCCGACTTCTTGCTTGACCAGTTCTCGATCGACCGCTCGCGCCTGTTCCAGGTGGACGGTCCGGTCAACATGGGACGGCTGCTGGAAATCGCCAACACCAGCGCGCGCGCCGACCTGAAGTTTCCGCCTTTCGCGCCCGGTTTCCCGGCCAAGCTGGCCACCCACCACGACATCTTCAACGTGCTGGGCAAGCAGGACGTGCTGCTGCACCATCCGTTCCAGTCGTTCCAGCCCGTCATCGATTTCATCCGCTGCGCCGCGGCCGACCCCAGCGTGGTGGCGATCAAGCAGACCATCTACCGCGCCGGCGCCAATTCCGAGCTGATGGAAGCGCTGATCAACGCCGCCCTGCGCGGCAAGGAAGTCACCGTCATCGTCGAACTGATGGCGCGCTTCGATGAAGAAGCCAACATCAACTGGGCCGAGCGGCTGGAGGAAGCCGGTGCCCAGGTCGTGTACGGCGTGGTCGGCCTCAAGACCCACGCCAAGATGGCATTGATCCTGCGGCGCGAACCGGGCGGCCTGCGCCGCTACGCCCATCTCGGTACCGGCAACTACAACCCGACCACCGCCAAGCACTACAGCGACTTCGGCCTGCTCACCTCGAACGACGACCTGACCGCCGACGTCAACGAAGTCTTCATCCACCTCACCAGCCTGACCCGGCCGACCCAGCTGAACAGCATCTGGCTGGCGCCGTTCTCGCTGCAGAAGGAAATCGTGCGCGCCATTCGCCACGAAGCGGCGATCGCCAGGGACGGCAAGCCGGCGCGCATCATCGCCAAGATGAATTCGCTGACCGACGAATCGGTGATCCGCGCGCTGTACGACGCCTCGAACGACGGTGTGCGCATCGACCTGATCGTGCGCGGCGCCTGCGCCCTGCGGCCGGGCGTGCCGGGGCTGTCCGACAACATCAAGGTGCGGTCGATCGTCGGCCGCTTCCTGGAGCACACGCGCGTCTTCTATTTCCGCAACAACCTGCAGCACGACATCTACCTGGCCAGCGCCGACTGGATGAACCGCAATTTGTTCCGCCGCGTCGAAGTGGCTTTCCCGGTGCACACGCCGGCCCTCAAAAAACGCGTGCTGCGCGAAGGTTTGCAGGTCTACCTGAAAGACAACGTCAACGCCTGGGAACTGGGCAGCGACGGCCGCTACCGCCGCCGCAAACCGCGCGGCAGCCAGAAACCGTTCAGCGCGCAGCAGGCGCTGATGGACATGCTGGGTCTGGGTCCGGACCACCACAACAAGGAAAACGAACATGGAACTGATCCTGTGGCGCCACGCCGAGGCTGAACCGCACACCGAAGATGCCGTCAGCGACCAGTTGCGGGCGCTGACGCCGAAAGGCGCCCGCCATGCCTCGCGCGTCGGCGCCTGGCTCGACCGCCAGCTGCCGGCCGGGTGCCGCATCCTGAGCAGCCCCGCCACCCGCTGCGTGCAAACCGCCGAAGCGCTGGGCCGCAAGTTCTCCACCGTCGACGCGCTGAACACCCATTCGAGCGCGGAAGCGATCCTGGATGCCTGCGGCTGGCCGCGCCAGAAGACGCCGGTGGTGGTGGTCGGCCACAATCCCCTGCTGGGCCAGGTGGCGGCGCTGATCTTTTCCGGCGTCGCGCATGAGTGGAAGATTCGCAAGGGCAGTGTGCTGTGGATCGCGCGCAAGGGTGAGGAAGATCCGGCGCCCTTCGTCCGCCTGGCTGTGGGGCCGGATTTGGTGGGCAAGCTGCGCTGAAGACCGGGCGGGCCGACGGGCCCGTTTGGTGTTCGGGTTTAGGCGAATGTCGGTTAGTTGCATAAAACGAGGATTTTAGCGGGCAATGACGGCTCATCCGGCGATTCATGCATCCCATCGCAAATACGCCGATTGTCGGACACTTCTCGCCAATAATGATTTCACCTCATCCAGAAACCAAGCACAAAAGCTGAAAGGATCCATCATGCTCCGCTCCGCACTCGCCATCGGCCTGGCCTTCGCCGCCGTCCACGCCCACGCCGCCGAACAGGTCCGCCCCACCCCGCCCTTCACCTCGATCAGTGTGCAGGGACCGATCAGCGTCACCGTCGATGCCGGCGCGGCGCAATCGCTGACCGTGCGCGGCAATGACAAATTCGTGAATGAATTGATCAGCGAAGTGGTGAATGGCGAACTGCGCGTGCGCATGCGGGACAAGAACTTCACGACGTCCAAAAGCGACCAGCAGATACTCATTTCGATGCCGGCGCTGCGCGCATTCAGCGCGAAAGGCGCGGGCGAGATCAAGCTCAACAAGATCCGCGGCGACCAGCTCGACGTGACTTACCGCGGTGCGGCCAGCATGCAGATCAACGGCACCGTGAAGAATTTCAGGATGCGCGCCGAGGGCGTGGGCGAAGTCGATGCCAAATCGCTGATTGCGAATAATGCCGACGTGCGCTTCCAGGGCGTCGGCGAGGTGCAGGTGTATGCGAAAGACCGGCTCGATGCGGTCGTGCAGGGCATGGGCAGCCTGCGTTATTACGGCAAGCCGCGCACGGTGAACAAGTCGGCGGCCGGCATGGGTTCGGTCAGTGCCGGGGATTGACGTGATTACCGGTCCTTGCGGAATCGTTTGAGCTTTTCCCGCGCCGCGCTGATCTCGCCTGGGTCGCGTTGATGAAACAGCCAACGCGACCCGTTGCCGTCAATAAGTCACAAACTCTCCTGTAAGCTGCCATCGCCGCGTCGATCCATGCCGGATGAATGCGCCGCCTCAATCCGCCGCATATGCCCTTGCCTAACATCGATTGCAGAGACATCCACTGCATTCGATCAACATCGTCCAGCGCTCTCAGCCGGAATCCTTGTTGTGTATCAATGCGACGAACACATCCGATAAATGCTGAACGATGAGGTCTGACATGAACGACCGATTTGCGGCATTTCTGAGCCGGTCGCGCTGGACCTGCGCGATCATGGCGCTGGCCTACCACGTCCGGTTTCTCCAGTTGGTCGACTACGATGCAGTCGATGCCAAAAGCCCGCTGTCGAAAGTCTTTTATTTCCTGACCGGGCTCGGACACGAATCGTTCGCGGTGGTTTTCGTCCTCGATGGCATCGCGGCCGGCCTGATCCTGCTGCATCGTCGCGATCCCGGCGCCTTGGCCAGGCATCTGGGCGCATTTTATCGGCTGTTGCTACCCGGTCTGCTATCGGGTGCAGCGCTCGATGGCTTGGGCATGCGATTCTTTAATCAATCGGGCATTTATACCAATTACCCGGATTTCAGCACGCTTACACTCGGCTATTCCACGCTGCTGGGCAATGCATTCATGCTGCAGCCTTTCGTGGTGCCGACATTCGGCAGCAACGGCATGCTGTATCTGCTGTCCTATCTGTTCTGGTGCTGCATTCTGCTGCACCTGTTTTTGCGTGCCGGCGCGGGCGGCAAGCGGCGCGGCCGCATTGTGCAAACGGCGCTGATGGCCCTGGTACTCATCCTGATGCCGGCACAATTCCTGACCTGGGCGGCAATCTGGCTGACGGGCGTGGCCGTCGTGGTAGTCGGCCGGTCCCGGATCTGGCGTCCATCGCGTTGGCTTGCCTCTGTCGGCTTCCTCTCCACGCTGGTTTTATCCAGGCTGATCGGGTCGAACAGCAGACTGCTGCCCCAACCGTTCGGCACATGGCTGGTGCACTACAAATACCTATTGGTCGGTGCCGGCTTTGCCCTGCTGGCCTGGGCGCTGTATCCCGATCCAACAAGCGCCAACTGGAACCTGTCTTCCACGGCGATCGACGGGCGCGAAAGAAGAGACGGCGCATCGTTCACGTTTTTCTTCCATTTCGCGGTCGTCATGCTGATATTCGCTTGCGCGACGGTGCTGTTGCACCAGCCGCTCATGCAGCAGCCCACCTTGCTGCGCTACGCCGGATTTGCCGTCATTGTCAGCGTCACTATCGGCATCACGATCGGCATCGCACGCGCATTTGCTGCTGTGCTCGACCGTATTTATATTAGAATCAATCCACTGATGAAATCGATTTCTCTTCGCAAGCTGAAAAGGGAGTGACGATGGTGGACTTGAATCGACGCGGCCTCATGCTGGCTGCCGGCAGTGCGCTCGCTGCCTCGACGATGGGCGCGCCCGCCTTTGCGGCGGCGCCGGAACGCAAGATCGGTTATGCGGTCGTCGGCCTTGGCGGTTATGGTCTCGGCATCATCATCCCGCAATTCAAGAATTGCCAGCACAGCCAATTGGTAGCATTGGTCAGCGGCGATCCGGCCAAGGCCAAACGCGTGGCCGCCGAATACGGCGTCCCGGAACGCAATATCTACAATTACCAGAATTACGACAGCATCCGCGACAACCCGGACATCGACGTGGTCTACGTCTGCCTGCCGGTATCGATGCACGCGGAATACACGATTCGCGGCGCCAAAGCCGGCAAGCACGTCATGTGCGAAAAGCCGATGGCGCTGTCGTCGAAAGAATGCGAAGCGATGATCGCCGCCTGCCGCCAGGCCGGCAAAAAGCTGATGATCGGCTACCGCTGCCATTTCGAGCCGAACAACCTGGAAGCGATCCGCCGCGCCCGCGCCGGCGAGATCGGCAAGCTGCGCTACTTCCGCTCCGAGCACGGCTTCGTCGCCGGCAATCCGTCGGCCTGGCGTCTGAAAAAGGCGATGTCGGGCGGCGGCTCGCTGATGGACATCGGCATCTACGCCCTCAACGCCTCGCGCTACATGACCGGGGAAGAGCCGGTGAGCGTGTATGCCACCGAGCGCACCGACCGCAGCGATCCGCGCTTCCGCGAAGTCGAGGACATGATCGAGTTCGAGCTGGAATTCCCGTCCGGCGTGATCGGCTCGTGCATGTCGATGTACAGCGCCAACCGCAACCAGATTCTGCTGATGGGCGATAAAGGCCGCATCGAGCTGGAACCGGCCACCAGCTACCAGGGCATCCGCCTGCGCGCCGGCAGCGGACAGGGGGAAGCGGTCACGCCGCCGCCCGCAGTCGGGCTGAGAGCGGGAGCGACCATGTGGGCCGGCCAGCTCGACCACCTGGCGCAATGCATCCGCCAGAACCGCGAGCCGATCGTCGCCGGGGAGGAAGGCTTGCGCGATATCCGCATCATCGAGGCGATTTACCAGTCGGCGCGCGAACGGCGGCGGGTTGTGCTGCGATAGCCCGTCGCCCCCGCGAAGGCGGGGGCCCATGCTGAATAACAGAATTCGGTATCTTGGAAGCACTCGAAGGCTTCAGAGATACGGACTTCTATGGCGCAGCATGGGGGTAAATAGCCCAGTGGGCTATTTACCGCCTTCGCGGGGACGACGGAGGGGTCAGCGCAGCACCGGCAACTCGATATAACTCTGCGCCTGCCCGGCGTGATGGATCACGTTGTCCGCCACCACACCCGTCTTCTCGCTTTCGTTCGGCCCACCGGTATTCAGGTTGCGCACGAATTTCGGGAAGTTGGACGAGGTGACTTCGACCCGGATGCGGTGGCCGGTGTCGAAGCGGTTGGCGGTGGTGATCGGCGTCGGGTGGATGGTATAGACCTCGTTCGGCGACATCAGGGCCGGCTTGTCGAAACCGTCGCGGTAGCGGGCGCGGAAGATGGTGTCGCCGATGATCCAGGCGGTACCGTCGGGTGCGACGTCGACCAGCTTCACGGCGAAGTCGGTGTCCCTGGCGCTGGACGACACCTTCAGCACCGCATCCACGAAGCCGACCACGTCGACCGGTTTGGTGAGCGGGTCGCTGGTGTAGACCAGCACGTCGCCGCGCGCCTCGACCTGGCGCTGGTCGAACGCGCCCGGCACCACGATGCCGCCGTTGCAGCAATCGCCGCCGCCGACCGTCTGCACCGGGTTCATCGGGTCGTAGCGGTAGCGGTCCGCGGCTTCGGTGGCCGGCGGCGCTTCGGCCAGCAGGCGCCCGTCGCCATTCAGCGTATTGGCGCTGCCGTTCGAGCGCAGGTACAGGCGCATCGGCTTGGCGTTCTGCGGCGGCCACTGGGCCGCGGTCTGCCAGCGGTTGGCGCCCATCAGGTAGTAGCGCACGTGCGGGGTCGAGGCGGCGAAGGCTTTATTGTCGCCCTTCAGCCAGCGGTCGAACCAGCCGTAGATGGCGCCGTCGACGTCGAAGCTGGTATCGCCCATGTTGCGTTCACCGACCACGGTGTCCGGTCCGAGTTTCGCGTACTGGCAGTGCGGCACCGGTGCCACCACCGCGTACTGGTTGGCGCTGGCTTCCTTGTCGGTGCCGGCCGCGCGCGCGGCGTTGAACAGTTCCAGGTTCGGGCCGATCGAGACGTCGTACCAGCTGTTGAACCACAGCGCCGGCACGCCCCAGCCCATGCCTTCGTGATACAGGCCGCCCTGCTGCCAGGCCGGATCGGCCGGGGTGCGCTTGATGAACTGCTCGAAGGTCGCTGGCGGCTCGCCCAGGCTTGTCAACATCTGGTCGACCGGCAGGTGCTTGATCTGCTTGTTCCAGTCGACCTTGGGTTTGGTGGCATCGAGGTCGTTATAGGCTTCGATGCGGGCGCGCAGCTTTTCATCCGTCAGCGCGGCGGACGGCAATTCGGCGCGCAGCGGATTGTCCACGCCGTACAGCCACACGAAGAACAGATTGCGCGGCACGCCGCCGGTGTACCAGTTGCCCTGCTCCTGGAAGCGCCCGACCTTGCCGATGCCGGCGCCCGAGGCCATCGGCACCATCGCCGCGTGCGCCGGATGGTTCATGCCGGCCAGCGCCAGCTGCCATTCGGCCGACGATGAGCATCCCAGCGTACCGACTTTGCCGTTGGACCAGGACTGGCCCGCGATCCAGCTCAGGGTGTCGTAGCCGTCGGTCTGCGGCTTGCCGAGGATTTCATATTTACCTTGCGAGAAGTAGCGGCCGCGCTCGTTCTGGACGATGAAGGTGTAGCCGCGCTTGACCGATTCCAGCACATAGCGCAGCGTGCCGCCTTTCAGCTGGTGCTCGTTGTAGGGCGTCTTCCACAGGATGGTCGGCAGCTTGCCCTTGGCGTTCTTCGGGGTGTAGATGTCGGTCGACAGCGCCACGCCGTCGCGCATCGGCACCATCACGCCCAGGCGCGACACGGTGGTCCGGGCCAGCTCCGTTTCCAGGGCGGCGGGACTGTACTTGCTGTAATCCTGGAAGGCCAGGGCATGGGGGACATAGGCGGCGACCAGGGCGGTCACGACAAGCTTGGCAAACAGCGGTTTCAAATGCGCTCCTGCTAAAAGGGAATGGAATTGTCGAACTGACTCTTCAGCCCGACAATTCTAGCAGGCGCGCACTGGACCGCTTTTTCTACAGGCCGAGATCGGTAATGAAGCGGTTCGCAAAGCCCCAGTTTCCCGCCTGCCCATAGGTATTGCAGGTCGGCGATGCATACCCCGGCGCGCAATCCGTATCGCGGTCGAGCGACCAGTAATGGATGCCGGCCAGGCCATTCTGTTTCGCCCAAGCGGTCATTTTGTCGACGTCGGCCAGCGAGAAGGTTTCGTCGATGGTGTCGTTCCCGCCGATCATGGGCGTCAGTTCGATGCGGTTGTAAGGTACGCCCCAGTAATCATGCAGGCTGACCGCCGCCCGGATGGCCGACTGGCCCATATCGCATTTGCCGTTGCTGCCCAGCGTGCACACCCCGGTCCCGGCGGTGCCGTAATCCATCACCATCAGGTTGACGTAGTAATTCGTCAGCCCGGCCGCCTTGATCGCATTCATGACGTTCACGCCGGTCGTGCCCAGGTTTTGCGCCGCGCTGCTGCCCAGGGTGGCGAGCGTGAAGCTGAAGCGCAGCTTGGGATAATTGGCTTGCGCCACCTTGACCCGCTGGATCAGGCTGTTGATGACGGCCTGCGATTGACCGGCCTCGATGTCGAAATCGACGCCGCGCAGATTGGCGCTGTTGTAGCGCTGGATGAAGGTGTTGAAACCGGCGTCCGAGCCGCAGGTGAAGGAGCCCGCGGCGCCGCCGGTCGACAGGATGTAGGTTTTACCCGCGTTGACGAAATTCTGCACGTTGGCGTTGGCCAGCGCCTGGCCCTGCACCCCGCCCCAGTTTTCGCTGCCGCACTCGCCGGTCGCGAACGACCAGGTCACGGTGTTCAGCTTGGCCGGCATCACGCCGAGCAGCGGCTGCAGGCTGCCGGTGACCTTGGTCGACAGCACGTTGGTATTCCAGTTCAGGTTGATCGTCACGTCCTTGTACGGACCGAAGACGAAGCCGGTGGGTGCCGGCGTCGGCGTCGGGTTCGGGGTGGGATCGGGCGTCGGTGTGGGGGTGGTGGTTTGCAGTGCCCATGGACCCCATTCTTCGGTGCCGGGCACGTTCCCCTGGGTCCACCATTTGGCGGTGTAGATCTTGTTCTGGTAGGTGATGCACATGCCGGCCGTGTAGACCTGCGATGCGCTCCAGGCCGGACACGACTGGGCGGTCGTGGCCAGCAGCCGGGTGGATGGCCCGCTACCGCTGTCCTGTGTGCCGCCGCCGCAACCTGCCAATGTACCGACTACCAAGGCAGCGATAAGACTGCCCGTGCTGGGGTTTCTCATTATCATTTCCTGTCTCCACTGAAGGTTGCGCCGTGTGCCGATCGGCTTACCTAGACTCCCACCGCGTAAATACGTGGTCAAGTGGTTTCAAGAAATGGTTATTTTGAAATACCAGTTGGGAGAAGTGGTTACAGGCGTAGTAGGTCGGCCGCCCCGCGCGAGGCGTGCCGCTGCCATACCAATTTGATTCTGAAAAGCACTGGTATTAATCAGTACGGTGCGCCCGTAACCTGCAAGGCAAGCTGCCACAGCGCGCCGGCACCTGTCAGGTACAGGGTCTTGCCGTCGACGCCGCCGAATGCCGCGTTGGTGATGTTGGCATCGACGCGGATCACCGCCAGTTGTTTGCCCTGCGGCGAAAACACGCGCACGCGTTGGGCCGAATGCTCGGTCACGTACAGGTTGCCATGGCAATCCACCGTCATCCCGTCGGCCACGTCCAGTCCCGTGACCAGATCACGCCCTGCTCCCGGCACGCCGTTCGCGATCGGATACGCCTTCAGCAGGCCGTCGCTCGCGTTCACGTACAGCACGTCGCCGGCCGGCGACAGCGCGATACCGTTCGGGTTCTTGCGGCTGCCGTCGACCAGCGTCACCGTGCCGTCGGTGCCGACGCGGTAGATGCCGGTCACCGGCTGTCCGCCCGGCGCCGCCGCCTTCTGGTAGTCGGGGTCGGTGAAGTAGATCGTGCCGTCGGCGGCGATGGCGATGTCGTTGGGTGAATTGAAGACCTGGCCCTGGTAGCGCTGGGCGATTGGGGTGCGTTTGCCATCCGTTAGGGTATAGCGCATCAGCGCCTTGTCCTTGTGGCTGGCCACCACCAGCCGGCCCTGCGCGTCGACCGCCAGGCCGTTGCTGCCGCTGTCTTCCAGCGCCGTACTCACCGTGCCATCAAGCGCCAGCTTGCGGATGCGCGACGGGAAGCCGGGGCCAAAGCTGAAGTCCGAGAAGTACAGCGCATCCTTGACCCACACCGCGCCTTCGTACAGGCCGGCTTCCTTGCGCGTGGGCTGGACGGCGGCGATGCGCTGGGCCGTCAGTTCGCCCGAGGGCGCCTGGCCGGTGCAGGCCGCGGGCGTGGTGGCGGCGGCGGCGGCGGCTGCAATATCGGGCAAGGTGGAAGACAACAGCGCAAACGACATCATGGCGGCAAACGGGCGGATACGGACTGCGTGAAGCATGGGCGGAACTCCTCGGTATGCGTGGATGGGACAGGCCAGCAGCGAGTATAGCCGGGATGCTGAACGGGGCCTCAGGCCTGCGCCACCTGGAATCCGATCCCCACCTCCCCCCAAGCCGCGGCCTCCTTCTCGAACCAGCTGGCCACGGTCGGATGCTGGCGCAGCCAGCCGCGCGGCGTCTCGATCTCGATGCGGCCCTTCATCCGCAGGCGCAGCGCGTCGGCTTCGGCGTCGATGCGGGCGTGCATGAACACCGCCGCCAGGCGTAGCGCCAGCACCGCCTTGGCCAGGTCGGGTACGGCGAGCGCCTCGCGCACCTTGCGCAGATTGCCCTTCTGGCCCAGCACGATGGCGCTCATCAGGCGCTGTTCGCGCGCCGTAAAGCCCGGCAGGTCGGCGTGTTCGACGATGTAGGCGGCGTGCTTGTGGGCGCCGGTGTGCGACACCGACTGCCCGACTTCGTGCAGCATGCTGGCGCGCAGCAGATGGGGCTTGACCGTGTCGTCCTGCGGCGCCAGCCGGTCGAACAGTTTGGCGGCGATGGCGGCGGTGCGCGCGGCGCGGCCGGCGTCGATGCCGAAGCGGCGCATGCAATCCTGGATCGCCTGGTCGCGGCGGTCGAGGCGGTTGGCGCGCAGTTCGAGGTCGGACAGCACGCCTAGGCGCACACCCGCATTGATCGCATTCATGGTTGTCACTCCCAGCTCCTGCATCACGCCGATCAGGATGGCGAGCCCGCCCACCATCACGATCACGCGCTCGCGCTTCACGCCCGGCAGGTCGAAGGCATTGATGTGGCCGAGATCGATCAAACGATCGCGCAGGGCCAGCAGGCTGGCCAGCGACATGGCGCCGTCGCCGATGCCGTTGCGGGCGATGACTTCGGAGATCGCGCGGATCGTGCCCGACGAGCCGTACACGCCATCCCAGCCGGCAGTGCGGTACTGGTCGGCCACGTCCTCGACGCGGGCACGCGCCGCGTTCACCGCGGTCTCGAAAGCGTCGGGCTTGACGTGGCCAGCGGGGAAATAGGTGGCGCTGTGCGGATGGGTGCCGATGCTGAACGATTCGACCAGCGCGATGGCGTCGCCGGCGCCGATGATGATTTCGGTGGAGCCGCCGCCGATGTCGATCACCAGGCGCCGCTCGTCCGGACGCCCGAGGGCGCGCGCCACGCCCATGTAGATCAGGCGGCCTTCTTCTTCGCCCGAGATGATCTCGACCGGATAACCGATCGCTTCCTCGAGACGCGGCAGCAGCACGTCGGCGTTCTTCGCCACGCGCAGGGTGTTGGTGGCCACCACGCGCACCGCGTCCAGGCGGTGCTGGCGCAGGATGGCGCTGAAGTCGCGCAGGCAGCGCACCGCGGTGTCCATCGCCTCCTGGCTCAGCCGGTTGTCCGGGCCGAGGCCGGCGGCGAGGCGGATCGGGTCGCGCGCGGTGCGCACGATGTGCATCTGGCCGGCGACGGCCTCGCCGATGTGGAGGCGGAAACTGTTGGAGCCGAGGTCGACTGCTGCGTACATGGGTCTGTCCGAAAAAACGTAGCCGCCAGTATAGCGGCCTGGCGCGAGACCCGGGGCGCGCGTTTGGATCGCGGCCCCGGGCATGTCCATGCGCGCGTTTGCCATCGCCTCAGCGCAAGGCTTCGGTCAGCACCCGGCCCTCGGCGGCGGCCGGCGGACGCAGGTGCAGGATCTGGGCCAGCGTCGGGGCGATGTCGACCACCTCGGTGTACTGGGCCTGCACGCCGGGACGGATCCAGCGTCCGCCCATCATCAAGAGCGGCACATTGGTGTCGTAGTTGTAGGGCGTGCCGTGGGTGGCGCCGCTGTCGCCGCTGCCGAAGGCCGTGTACGGCGCCGTCATCACCATCAGGTCGCCCGACAGTGCCCGGTTCCAGGCGCGCTGCATCAGCGTGCCCACGCGCGACTTCGATGCCACGCCCTGCTCCAGCTGGGTGCGCGTGAACACATCGGCGATGCCGGGCTGGGTCAGCAGGAAGCGTGCGGCGACCTCCTCGACATCACGCTGGGCCAGCTTGTTGCGCTCGATCGCGGCGGTGTCGAGGTAAATCTCCGGCAGATACGAATTCTTGACCAGGCCGGCGATGCGGAAACGCTCGGCCAACGCGGCTTCCAGCTTGGCCACCAGCGGCTTGGCGTCGATGCGCGCCGCGTCCATGTGGCGGCCCTGCGAGAACTCGGCGGTGTTGGCGAAGCCGTGGTCGGCGGTGAGTACCACCAGCACCTTGTCCATGCCGATGCGCTGGTCGAGGTAGTTGAAAAAGTCGGCGATCTTGCGGTCGATCTGCTGCAGGTGGTCGTGCGACATCCGGCTTTCCGGGCCGTAGGCGTGGTTCACGTAATCGTGGCCGGACAGGCTGATGCCCAGTAGGTCGGTGGCGCCGCTGGCATTGCTGCCGAGGTTCTCGCCTTCGATGGCGGCGCGCGCGAATGCCAGTGTCAGCTCGTCGACCGCGGGACTGGTCTTCAGCCGCGCGTAATAGTCGGCCGAAGGCTCGCCGCTTTCGCTGTAGAAGGTGAAGGCGAAGCGGTTCGGGCTTTTCAGGCTCGGGGCCGGGTCGGGCGCGTCGTCGGCGTAGGCGCTGTCGGGCAGCAGCGGCTTCCACGAGGTGGCGTAGTAGCGGTCCTGCGGCTTGGCGGCATTGAAGCGCTCGGCCCAGGCCGGGTGCTGCTGCATGTAATAAGAGGAGCTGGCAAAGTCGCCGGTCTTGTCCATGAACATATAGGCAGTGCCGGTCTTCCCGGCCAGCAGGATGGCGCCGCGGTCCTTGCCGGACACCGCCACCACCTTGCTGCGGTTGCCGCTGGCGTAGCGCAGCTGGTCGCCCAGCGTGTCGACGCGCAGCTTGGCCGGCGAAGTGCCGTCGTGCTCCGTGGTTTCCTCACCGATGTAGCGGTAGCGCGCATCTTCGGTGCAGTAGACCAGGCGGCCGTTGGCATCGATCCAGTTGTTGCCGATGATGCCGTGGCGGTAGGGGTAGGCGCCGGTCAGCACCGCGGTGTGGCCGATCGCGGTCACCGTCACGCCGTGCGCCTGGTGCGCGTTGGTGAAGGAGGCGCCCTGCTCCATCAGGCGGCGCAGACCGCCCTGGCCGAACTGGTGGCGGTAGCGCTGCAGCTGTTCGGCTGGCAGGCCGTCGATGACCATTACGACGACGAGCTTGGGGGCCGCGGCTTCGGTGGCGGCCGGGGCGGCCTTGGCGGCTGCAGGGGCCGCGTGGGCGATGTGGGCGACAGGCGCGAGCAGCGCGGCGCAGGCGAACAGGGACAGCGTGGGGTGGAGCCGGGAGTGTCGGGACATACGGGTCGCTAAAGTAAATGGACAGGCTTGCCAATCTAGCATTTTAGGAAGTGCATATGTCAAATTGATGACATCTTGTGGCCGGTTGTGACATTCGGTGAATTTTGTGCGCATCCGACGTGGCTAGAATCGGTCGCATGACGACCTTCATGACGACCTGTGGCACGCCCCTGCCTCCGCCCTCGAATGCGCGCGGACCGTGGTTCGGCTGGAGCATCAGCCTGCTGGTCCATGCCTGCGTGCTGGCCTGGCTGGTGCACAGCTGGCCGACGGATCCGCCGGATGCGGCGCCGGCCGAGCGGATGCATTTCGTGCTGGTGCCGGCGACGCCGCAGGCAAAGGTGACGGAGCCAGCACCGGCGCGAGTGGCGAGCGTGCCTGCGCCGAAGGAAGCGGCGGCGCAAGCACGTCCGGCGCGCAGCAGGCCGGCGCCCTCCGTACCCGCACCTGCCCCCGCATCCTCCGATGCAGGCGAGCGCACCGCGCCCACCGAACCGGCCGCCGCCATCGTGCCCGACGCGCCTGTCACAGCCACCCCGGCCGAACCCGCGCCCGCGGCTGCCGAACCCGACACCTCTGACGCCGGCGCAAACGCCAGCGACGCTGCGCCCCACCTGGACGTCAAAGCCGCACGCGCCACCGCCCGCCTGATCGAAAAACACCGCAAGGACGGTCTGGTCGCCTTTCCCAAGCCCGATCCGCCGCTGAAACGCGACGACCGCCTCGAACGCGCCATCGAACGCGCCCACCGCAGCAAGGACTGCAAGACCGCCTATTCCGCCATGGGCTTGCTGGCCTTGATCCCGCTGGCCAAGGACACCCTGACCGGCACCGGCTGCCGGTGGTAAGCTCGACGAAATTTACCCGACACCTCAATGACACGCTCCATGAAAAACCACGGTTCCACACCGCAGCCTTCCAGGGCTTTCGCCGCGCTGGCATTGCTTGGCCTGTTCTGCCATCCAGGCATCCAGGCCGCGACACCCGCCCCTGTACAATCGCGCGCAAGCTATGAAGCCGCCTTCGCCACCATCTCCACTTCGCCGGCCTACGTGCTGATCGAAGTCGGCGACGGCGACACCGCGCCGCTCCATCCCGTGTGCACGACGGCGAACTTCGTGCTCGGCGCGATCGACCGCGAATACGAACTGGGATCCAGCCGTGACGATGTGGTAAAAGCATCGCAGATCGCGGTGGATCATGCGGACCATGTGTTCCGCTTTCATCGGAAAGCCGCCCTGGACAACATCCCGGCACGCTATTCCGAAGCCGAGCTGGCGG
>Ga0265797_10002944_pt1 | contig 27956 bp, 30 predicted proteins | sample P2T30metagenome_FD_192433 | JGI IMG/M metagenome (GOLD analysis project Ga0265797, IMG submission 192433) | Plant litter microbial communities from East Loma Ridge, Irvine, California - P2 T30 | ecosystem: Environmental > Terrestrial > Plant litter > Unclassified | place: USA: California... | reverse complement strand
ACGTCGTACTATGCGGACACCTACACCACGGAAAGACGAGCTTTATGGATATGCTTGTCGCACAGACACACGATGTATCTGCCTATCAAAACGGCAAGACTGGAAAGGCACGCGACGACCGACTGAGATACACCGACACACACATTCTGGAGCACGAGCGAGGCGTGTCAATCAAGTCGAGTCCCATGTCGTTACCACTGGAGAGCACAAGCGGAAAGACACACCTCATCAATATCATCGACACACCCGGCCATGTAAACTTTGCGGACGAGGTAGCAGCCTCAATGCGGCTGGCGGATGCGGTAGTGTTGGTGGTCGACGTCGTAGAAGGCGTGCAGGTGCAGACCGAACTGGCTATCAAGCACGCTGTGCTCGTGGATCTTCCTATCGTCCTGATAGTCAACAAGATGGACCGTCTGATCTTGGAGCTCAAGCTTCCGCCCAACGACGCATACTTCAAGCTGAAGCATGTAGTGGAAGAGGTGAACACCAAGATCGAGGAAGCGCTCCCTGGAAAAGGCGAAAAGTTCCGCGTCAGCCCCGAAAAGGGGAATGTTGCATTCGCAAGCAGCATGATGGGCTGGTGTTTCACATTGCCCAGCTTTGCAAAGATGTATGCCGAAAGCTACCCATCAGCCGAGTTTGACGTCCAAGGCTTCAGCAAGAGACTATGGGGCGACATCTTCTTCAACCCGCAATCACGGAAATTCACAAGAAAGGCTATGGAAGAGGGCGCGAAGAGATCATTTGTGAACTTTGTGATGGAGCCCATTTACAAGCTTTACAGTCACACACTTTCAGAGAGCCCCGAAGACCTGAAGAAGACGCTGAGAGATCTTGGCATCCAGCTGAAGCCTTCGCAACTACGCGCAAATGCAAAGGATTTGCTAAAGATGGTTTGCGAACAGTTCTTCGGCAACACAAGCGGCTTTGTGGACATGCTGGTAGAGCACGTCCCAAGCCCCATCGAAGGTGCAAAGCAGAAGCTGGATCATTACTACGCCGGACCACAAGACTCCAAGACCGCCGAAAGCATGCTCAAGGCAGATGCAGACGGTCCTCTTGTTGTCAACATCACCAAGCTCTACAACACACAGGACGCTTCTGGCTTCCACTCCTTTGGCCGTGTCATGTCTGGTACAGCACGGATAGGAGCGACTGTGCGAGTGCTTGGAGAGAACTACTCGATCGATGACGAGGAAGACATGGTCACAGCTACAATCTCAGACGTCTGGATGGCAGAGAGCCGATACAACGTGCCTACAACTGGAGTTCCTGCTGGTAACTTTGTTCTGCTTGGCGGTGTCGACAACAGTATTGTCAAGTCGGCCACCATAGTAGCACAAAAGCTTCCGGACGACGAAGACGCCTACATCTTCAAGCCCGTGACACACTTCTTCGAGAGCGTCTTCAAGGTCGCGGTAGAACCCATCAACCCCTCAGAATTGCCCAAGATGCTCGACGGTCTCCGCAAGATCAACAAATCCTACCCCCTCATCACAACCAAAGTTGAAGAATCAGGCGAACACGTTGTCCTCGGCACAGGCGAACTATACATGGACTGCGTCCTGCATGACCTCCGCAAACTCTACGCAAACATGGAGATCAAGGTCTCCGACCCCGTGACCCGCTTCTGCGAAACCGTCCAAGACCAGAGCAGCATCAAATGCTACGCCCTCACCCCCAACAAAAAGAACAAGCTCACCTTTGTCGCCGAGCCCCTCGACGACGGCATCGCCGAAGACATCGAGAGCGGCCGCGTCAGCATCAAAGACCCCGTGCGCGCCGTCGGCAAGTTCTTCGAGCAAAACTACGGCTACGACATGCTGGCCAGCCGCAACATCTGGGCCTTTGGCCCCGAAGACATGGGGCCCAACATCCTGCAAAACGACACCATCTCCACGGAAGTCGACCCGAAGATCCTGCGCAGCGTCCGCGACACCATCAAGCAAGGCTTCTCGTGGGCGACGCGCGAGGGCCCCTTGTGCGAAGAGCCGATCCGCAACACCAAATTCCGCCTCACGGACATCGACCTCGCCGCGGAGCCTATTTTCAGAGGCGGTGGGCAAGTCATCCCCACCTCGCGCCGCGCCTGCTACTCTTCCTTCCTCATGGCGGGCCCCAGGCTCATGGAACCCATCTACTCGTGCACCATGCTCGGCCCCGCGAACGCTGTCTCAGATTTGTACACCGTCCTTGCGCGCCGCCGCGGCCACGTGTTGCAAGACGCTCCCGTGCCCGGCACGCCGTTGTACTCCGTCAAAGGCCTGATCCCCGTCATCGACTCGTTCGGTTTCGAGACTGATTTGCGGATTCATACACAAGGGCAGGCGACGGTTTCCCTGGTCTTTGATCGCTGGAGTCTGGTCCCCGGCGACCCGCTGGATAAAGAGGTCAAGCTGCGCGCTCTGGAGCCTGCGAGCGCGCAAGCCACCGCTAAAGACTTCGTTACGAAGACGCGCAGGCGCAAGGGCCTAGCGGAGCATGTTAGTGTGGGCAAATTCCTGGAACCTGAGTTGTGGCGTAGTCTACGTGAGAGCGGAGTCTTGGATGGGCCGGTGTAGAGTACACGTACGAAAATGATGATGCTGTCTAAAATTACATTTCTGGTCCTTCAACTCCCCCAGTCTCGTGCACCTCTTTCTTTACTCTGATCCCTTGCCGCCGCCAAAGTACTTCAGCAGTGAGGTTTGCACAGGTGCGACGGTCGAGGCGTCAGAGTCGGAGCCGTGCATCGTTGCGTAGGCGCGAACTTTGGCGTCGTGCTTCTTGTCTTTCTTGATGTGGCGTGTCTTGTCAGACTTGGAGGCGAATGTCTTGTTGCACGGTGTGCAACGATGAATCCCGGATGCCTTGACCTTTGCAGCGGCGATTCCTGCGGCAGTCTGAGGCTTCTTCTTGCCGTGCTTGACGACATACTTGTGAGAGTCGCTGCTGTAGTGAGACTGGAGAGCGAAATCGCCCTGGAAGGGAAGCTTGCAAGGCTCGCAGAAATGCTCCTCCGACTCAATGATCGCCGCTCTCGCCTTGGCCGCCTTCGCAGCTCCAGCACCATCTTTGTAATACCCCACCAGCTGTAGCTCGCGCCTCCTTTGCAGCCTCGCCTCTGCGATCTCATCAAGCTGCTGCGAAGTGAGATCTACGTCGACGCGAACATGCTCTGTCAGCGACAAATGAGAGCAAAGATGGCCCCAGCAGACTGCCTGCCCTTTCCAGAGATAGAAACCCTCGATATAGAAGTCGGAGGCGGCTGGATAAGCGCCTCGGAGGAGGATAGTAAAGACAGCCTCGATTAGCTCAAAGCGGGCGTTCAGTCGGGGCACAAGTGATGGAGTCGGGAGATCGGTCCAGCAGAGGAGGCCAGAGGCTGTGATGGTATAGCCGTCTTCAAAAGCAAGCCTGACGAAGCGAGGGAGATCTCTTCCACCCTTGTAACATTGGAGACGAGAATATACGCCGTCTCTCGCATCATTGCCGGTGCCAACATAGATTTTGTCGGGGCAGCCATGCTTGCTCATACGATGGCCGTAAACCGCCCAGAGTTTCTTCACGCTTGTTGAAGGCGCTTGAGGCAGATGTGACATGAAGTCGAGTGATGTAGGAGGCGATGTCGAGGAGAGTAGCTCCGAGATTATGGGAGCAACAGTGAGAGGCGAAGATGAGACGACATTTGCGTAAATGGCTGCGTCTTCGAAAAGCGCTTTGAAACCGCCTGAGATGAACCAGACGGGAGCTTCGATCTGAGAGATTTTGAGACCGAGGGCGTCGATATGGGTGGAGAGTTGAAGGGCATCCATCTTCGTACAGGCAGTGCTTGAACTGCGGTACCAGAGTGATGAGTGTGATGGAGGATGAAGCACATCGGGCGGAAAAAACTTTGGATGGGCCTCGTCCTCGTCCAGGGCGGTGAGGCGCTGTAGGCAGCCATCGCGTGTAGTGGTGCTTGGTATGGAAGGCACGCGCTTCCCCGTAGGAGTATGTTGAGGAAGGAGCGTTGCTCGAGGTGTGGACCCGAACTTTGACAACCGCAAACAAATGCGACGTCGACGGCAAGGGTGAGAATGGACCTCGCCGTCTGCAGGCCTGCACATTGGTGCGTAAGAACAGATGATCAAGGCTGCGCAAGTGCGCCTGAGCAGAGCTGCGCACTTCAATGCGACGGCGAGGGTGAGAATGGACCCCACCGTGCACTGTCGAATGTATTAGCGAAAGTGGTGGATTGTAGGGAAGAGGATGATGAAGCGAAGTAATACAAGATATACCATTGGTATCATCACATGCAACCATCGCTACCTACTTCACCGCTTCATCACCTTCATTCAAATGAAGGCCACGTCTTCCCAGGACTGAAAAGATGCCACTACTGCATCGCCACAACCCACATGCTAGCAATCAGCATAAAACTCGGATCCGCACACGCCTCCGCCTCGAGATTTTGTCATCACCACAATCAGTAAATATACCGAAAGTTCAAATTCTCCCGATCCGTCAAATCCCCAAACGCAGTCGCGTCCAAATCCCGCCCCTCCAACCCGCCCTCCATCGCGCTCTGCAGCGCATCCCGGCGCTTGTTCTCCCTCGACAAGATGAAGCGCAGGGTCAGGATCAGGGCGACTTCGATCAGGTGCGAGACAATCATGCTCCAGATGCCGAGCTCGTAGCGTGGGGCCTGTGAGGAGAGGTAGAAGAAGGGGCCGGCGATGTTGCCGGTACAGTAGCCGAGGAAGAGGCAGGCTGGGAGATATTTTTGTTAGTTTAGTTTAGTTTAGCAAGGATTCTTTTAGCGGCTGGGAAAAGAAAGGGGTGTCTGGCTTTCGGCGTGGCGTGTGCCGGGTTGAGAGGAAAGGGGATGGATGAGGACATGATGAAGGGGATGAGCAAGCTGAAAGAAAAACAACAAAACGTACCATTCGTGACGACTTTCTTGGTATGCCCCGCCGTGTTCGCCGTGCTCATGCTCAGCACCATGACGAACGCCGCGTTGTACGGGCCTGTCAGGTAGTAGCTCACCAACCTCCCTGCCTGGTTGTCCGCGTCTAAGTATGCGAGGCCAAAGGCTCCGGCGATGTTCGGGGCTAGGAACAAGAGGATGAACCACGAGCGGGCCTGGCGCCCGGTCTTCTCGACGTACTCGTTGGCGAAGACGCAGATGAGGATGCTGAGGGCGATGATGGCACCGTAGGGGATTTGCATGAGCGTGGTGACGAGGGTGGAGAAGCCGAAGCCTTTGATGATGATGGTGCCGAAGTTGGATATTCCTTTGTGAGTAGGGCAGAGTCAGTTTTACCTAGGCTTCGAGTTTCTCAAGGGTCGTTTGGTGTAGGAGATGGAATCGGTGGGGGAAGGAAGGGGCAGAGGCAGGTACTCACCGCCGTTGGGTATGTTGCAAACCATTCCTAGCAAGAAGAACAGGTACAGCTTGATATCGCAAAAGGCCTCCTTCACCTGGTAAGCTTTCAAGTGCTTGTTCTCGATGCCAGTCTGGTTGCCTCGCAGCCTCTCGACCACAACTCTCTTCTCCCGCAAAGTCAACCCTTTGGCGGTAACCGGGCTGTCCGGAAGGAAAATGTACATAACAATGCCCCAGACGAAACACAGAGCGCCGATGATGATGAACTCAAACTTCCAGCTAGGCAGACTGCCCTTGATATTGCCGATTCCGAAACCGAGCAGGCCACCTAGAGCAATGCCGAAGCCATTGGCGAGATACCACGTTCCCATGGCGCGAGGTTGCTCAGAGCGCTGTCCACCATGTTAGTCTGGCCATAATTCATCCCAAGAGACATAATCAGCCCACCTTGTACCACATGCTAGTAATCAGCATGAAACTCGGATCCGCACACGCCTCCGCCGCCCCAGCCAACGCCCTCAACGCCGCCAGCCCAGCAAAATTACTCGCAGCCGCCTGGATCATCAAGAAAACCCCCCAGAGCATAATATTAAACCCCAGGTACTTGCCAATCGGCAGCCGTTGCATCAAGAAATTCGTCGGAAACGCCCAAGCCAGGAAGCCAAAGTAGAAGATCGAGCTCAGCCAGCTGTACTGCGTGCCCTGCAAGTTAAGGTCCTCGCGGATGCCGAAGATGGCCGCGTACGAGAGGGTCGTCTTGTCGATGTAGAAGAAGGCGTAGCAAACGGCGAGGTAGGGCAGGATCATAAAGTCCACTTTGCGCTTCACCCGGGCGTCTTCTTCGGGGGTGATGGGGTCGTTTTGGAGGTCGGCGGGGGAGGCGAAGAGGGACATTGCGACGTCGCCGTCGCCGGAGCGGGAGACTTTCCATTTCTGCGAGGAGGGGGGTGCTGTTTCGGCGTGGATGGCGGGTTCGGGGTCGAGGGATTTTTCATTGTCGGGTGGCGTGGAGGGTGTTGGGGAGATGGTGGTGATGTTGGGTGATGGGGAGGGTTTGCGGTTCCAGATGGCCATTTTGGTGGAGGGTTGTTGGGAGAAAGAGGTTGGTTGGTACTTTGGGTACGCTCAAAGTGGAGCGTGTCAGAGGATGGAGATTTCTCCGGGGTATGTATGGTTCGATGCGTTTGATAGGAGTGATCAAGATGGGGGAGAAGACGAAGAAAAGAGATGAAATGTGAATGTAATTGTTGAAAAATTGGTTCGTACAGACGTGTATTGGCAAGGCCTAGCGCACAGTCTTGACTGCATAGCCGCACCCCTCAGTGCCCTCCTCCCATCATCAAGTTACCGTCGGGTAAACATCATAGCGACAAAGGCCGACGAAGTACATGTCTCGCGCGTGACTCGACGGAAGGGCGAGCATGTCAAGCGAAGACATGCGTGAAGTCTCGCAGTAACCAAGAGTCCGTGGCTGTCTTTCCGTCTCCAACCCCGCGCATAAGCTCTCCACATTGAAGCGAAGAGGAAGGGATCTGCGCAAAACACCCCGTGACGGGGCGGGCAAGGCAAAGCTTGGGGAGCTTTTCTTCCTTGTGTTTGGTGATTGGCACGGCTTGTGATTGACTGTATCCGCCTTGCCGAAGGTCGGTGGAATTTCCACTCATATCTGGCATGGGTTGTGCAGTTCATCTCATCGCGCTTCACTTGAGGATCGTCTTAGGCAGCGCGTGCGCAAACACTCTGCATCAGTGCATTGCCGGTGGTCTGGCGCCTTCGAGATAATGAGATGATAGCCTCCAGGCACTCAAACCCGCCGAGAACAGGATGCCGGGCGAGATCTGTGTCAAAGAAGCGACGTTGCCGCCTTTTCGCAGAAAACAGGCAACAACATCGTCTACCCTCTCCGCTTCGCACCATAAGGGTCGTAAACGCCCGTCAAGTCGACCGACTCATCCCTATAGCGCTTCTGCCCATGTCCAGAAACGTACGCTGAAGTGAAAGCATCCTGCCACATATTCGGCGTGACAGTCGGCATTGGCGCAAAATTGGCGCCCGGCATGGATGCCTGCTGCTGACCTCGTAAGGCTGCGGTCGCTGAAGGTGGCTGATAGAAGCTGGCCTGCATACCCGCACTGACAGGCTGCTGAGGTAAGGATTGGCGTAGGAGTGTCGCTCCAGGTGCTTGCTGCGAGTACTGGGCTGCTGGCGGGGAGGGCTGCGTGGGTGCTGGCTGGGGTCCGAAAGCCGTGTTCCACTGTGAAAAGATGCCGGAGGGATCCCAGACTGGTGTCGTTTGTTGTTCGTTGCTTGGGACCCGCTCTAGAGAATACGGCTGTTGATATGCCGTGTTTGTAACGTGACTGAAGTTCTGCGCGGGATAGGCTGTGGAAGTCGGGATGTCAAAGCTGCTCGTGTTGAAGGTGACAGCGTTGGGATTCGGCATCGACGTCGGAGCAGATGTAGCAGCATATTGTTGCATGTAGCCAGGAGCGGTGCCTACCGGTTTTGGAGGTTCGTCATTGTTTGTCAGTGGCCAGCCTGGATTCGACGAGGGTTGGCTGACGGGTGGTTGTATTGACTGCGAGACAGCAATATTGACCACCGCATGCTGATCCATGACGGGACTGTGCATGCCCAGAGTCAGCTTCAGTTCGAAAGGCTTGCTCGTATCTCGGCTAAAGGCTTCGCGGAGCGCATGTATTTGTTGTTGAATTTCCGGCGTTGTAGATGAAGTGCACTGTTCAAGTACACGCATGTGTCTGGTGAAGTATCGACGAGCTTGTGAGTTGAGCACCGGATCGGGACATGTAATGGCAACCTGAAATTGTCAATTTGGGCAGCTCAAAAATGGTAAGAAACGACTCACTAGGTGAAGCATGGTGCAAGTCAAGACACAATACACTGTGAAGTTGATGCCACGAAGCATGAAGTTCAGCCCATGAAGGCCAAAGTCCCGCAACAGGGCTTCTTGCAACCTGCACATCTTGATGGCGGAATCGACACAGATGTCAAGGTGACGCCGCCAATCCGAAAGACCCATCTCAATCTTTGTCTGTAGCTGTGGTCGATGGTGCATAACAATAACCAGGTGGAAGTACGCGTGAACATCGGCCAGGAAGTGATCACCACCCAGCCAAGGCGGACTTCCATCCTCAGGATAGTGTATCCGCAAATCTGCCGGCATATTCTCAAAGAAGTCATCCAAGTCTTTATCATGCTGGCCCATTGCAGGATCGAGTGCCCACGTCGCCGATTTTTTCCGTTTGCCTTTCTGCATCATGGTATTTGACACCTTGATGGCATGTCCCGCCTGTGCCATGAGTGTATGCCGTCTAGTGCACTGATAGTCGAAGACGTCAATTTCGGGCGCAGGATAAGGAAAGTCCTCATCAACAGTGTCGGATTCAATGACGAGATCTGACCTCCCTTGCGGCCCGCCAATGATGAGCTCAAGATTGAACAAGACCTGCCAGATTCGCGTGTACATGAAGCAATCGGCGCGTGGAAGTGCGCATGGGGTGCCCGCACCATGCTTGTCATGATGTTCGTGCATGTCCAGATCCATCGCCATTGTGATGATGTATTTCAAAGACATCCAGGACCGGTAGAAATAACCAGCCTTGGGGGCAAACTCGCGTGCCTTCATCAATATGATCAAAGCTTGAACAGTGCTGACTCTGGGTAAATCCTTGTAGCTTTCCTCGTGTCTTGCGGCTAATGCGAGCCATCTCTTGCACTCGATCGGGTGGTCAAGATAGCGTGCCACTGATGCAAAGATGGCCTCCAGAAGAAGTGGAGGAACCGTATCTCGTGCAGTCTGCCATTGCTCGTAAAAGGCTTGCTTGTTTAACACCGGAATATAAGGGTGGACGTGGTTGAAGTAGTAACCAAAGTAGTCCAGCACTCGCTCATCATGCGGCATCATCTCGGGAGGGATCCTTCCGGTCGTATCTGTCATCACGCTCGCCGGGAGTGCGACTTCAGGCTCGTCGCGTACTGGGGCTTCGCGTACGCCTTTCTTGTGGTTGGAAATCCAGGGAGAGGCACTTGTAATGTCTACAGCGAGGTCGCCCATCTGGTTCGTGAGACTTTTCACGGCAGCGTCGACATCCTCAGTGGTACTTTCCGAGCTCGTCGAGACTTCACTCTGATTACGCACTGCCCGAGGTACATCGCTAGGCGACTGGTACTGAGGTGGCACCGCCATCTGAGAGTAGGCGTATTCAGAGGTCGGCATCATAGCCGGAGGCTGAATCATTTTAGGTGGAAGATAGCCAGAAGAAGCGGCGCTGTCCGTCTGCGAAGGTGCGGAAGTAGGCGCGGAGCTGAGTGGCGATCTCGTCGAGTTGCTCCAAGAGTAGTCGGTCGGAGCCGGGCTTGATGTGTGAAGTGATGACTTGCTCGTCGACGGGTTGAAAGTGGTGTTTTGGAAGGTGAATTGAGTGTTGCCGGCCGAACCTTCGGCGGCTTGAGTGATGGGGTCGTCGTCCGGATCGAGGGTAGGTGGTACGCATTTGAGCTTCAGACGTACACAAGCTCCACACGGCCAAGGGCCATTCTGCAAGGCCCCGTCGCAACGGATCTTGCGTTTGCGGCATCCATCGCAGGCGCGCATGACCTTCAGACGCTTGTGCCTGTTGTATTCGTCGACGAACACATACTGCTTGGTGTGAGGAGCAGCGGCGGCTGCGGCAGCGGGCTCGGCCATGGTGAGAAGACCAAAGGCAGACCAGACGTTCACGGCAGTCAGGGCAGCGGGCGGGCGTGTGTTGAAGGGTGTGCAGACAAGAAGGGCTGAAACTCGCCAGGTGGTGCAGGGCGGGCTGGGGCGTCACACATGAAGCGATCTAACGAAACAACGACTCCGGAAGCTTGGTCCGAAGCGCCATGCCCCTTTCCGAGGGCAGCTGGCGACGTAGAGATGCAGGCGTGCAGTTGTTGAAGAAGCGAAGAGCAGCAGGGGTGGTGGCGGGAGGGGAGTGAGGTGGTGACGAGGGGTGGGTAGCTGGGAAGTGAAGAGGTCTGGTGGCGGAGCGGTACGGGTTCGGAGCGAGGTGTCACTGGGACTGGCACAGATGATGGCAGAGCAGAGGTAGAGCCCGAGCGACCGGGCGCAAGCGTCAAAGGGTTGATTTGAATCTCTGGACGTGGGTGGGCACTTGGGAGCAGCCACCCAAGACTAGAGACTAGGTAGAGAGGGCGCGGGCCCGCGAGACATCTGCCTAGCTCGACCAGAGCACACAGCACAGCACCACCACCTCACCTGAGCACCACCCAGCACACACTTCGCTCGTGTGGGGTTTGAATTGCGGAAGGACGCTTCTCGCAGGCACGGATGTTTGGCATGTCCCGTACCCGGTGCTGTCAGGTACTGCTTGTACCACTGTGCCAGCGACTACACCTTGACCGTGACCTACCACGTACCTTACGCACGTTGCTCGCCAATGGTACCTCACTTGAGTATCCGATGCTGCAGCTTGGCCGGCCATGCGAGCCCGCAGGCATGTCACTTGCATGTGCCATGCCATGCCAGCTGGGAGAGCGTTTTCCCCAGCCAACGGAAGCTGAGTACAGTGCATACAGTAGACTGCAGCACCAGGGACAGACTGTAGGAGAGGGCACACGCCTTCACCTCAGTCCACACTCTGTGCTCTCCAACCCTGGCACGCCGAGGTACAGCTTTGCGGAGTCGAGACGGTGCCTGCATTGCGTGCATTTTGCAGCATGTGAAAGCCGGGCCGTTTGACATCACATCCTTTCATCCTGTAAGTGAGACAATGCTCGCTATCTCTCGCTCGCTTGTAGGCTTCGTAGCGCGTGAGAGATACGCATTGGTTGGGACCGCAGGACAAGCTTGCGACTTGACGATTGACAGCCGAGAAAGATGCACGCACGATCAGCGAGCAGCCAGGCCAGATCATCGACTACCGTCCGTGCAATTGGGCTTGAACCCCACTATGTGCGGTGCCTCTTTCACCATCGAGCATCATACTGCATGGCCATCTCTGCTTCCTCGGGGACTCCGGAAGATGGTGGCCGCTACACACTACAAGTAGTGGACACTACTACTACTTGTTACTGGGGCAGTGCTGGTTGGTAAGCCTAGTTTGAACCCCACTGCTCGTTTTGGTGGCGTGAGGTGGAATCGTCCATTCGAAGAGTCCAGCATCGATAATTATACATGCAAGATGTGTGTGTAGCTCGCCGAGGAGGCAACACATGATAGTCCGCATCCATTGGTGGCATCTTACAGTGCATCATAATTATTCCTAGCAGCTGCTATCCCTGGGAGCCAGCACAGCAGCACCAACCGGATCACGGCCACGTATTCCAGGATGCCAGTACCTGAATCAGGGCAGACCACTTGACTCGCACGGCACAGCGGGTTCACGGCGATGCGTGTAATCCTTCAAGAGGTTTCGGCATCCTCCAGACCCTGGCATGAATGGTCGTCGTATTCATGTTTTGCCAGCGTGGCCAGATCTTCTGTCTAGGCAGAACGGTACCAGACATGGAAGATGGATTGACTTTGGACGAGTCTTGGCCTAAACATGAGGAGGCTTTGATGATGTGTGCTGGGGTGTGTCGATCATGCGATTGACCAATTGATACTGGGGGCGAGATCAATATTGAGTTGGTCCGATTGCGCATAGCAAAAGATGGTTTGCCATATTGCGCGGCCGTTGGCACCTTCTTTCGTCACGCCTTGCCGCGTGGAGGAGGTGCAGCCTTACAGTACCAGAATTCGACCGAGGCGAATTCTGTCCAATCACCAACTGCCGAGCCGCTTCTTTTGAATTGTAATTCATCATCAAACCATCAACCATCAACACTCGTCAAACCAAGCGCAACGACCTCACACTTAGGTATCATCCATACCAACGACAATACACCTCAAACTCACCGCCAGTCATGGACGCCGACAAGGACAACCCCAACCCTACCATCGTCAACGCCTCCGACCTGCCCTCACGTATCCCCTCGAACCCCGCCACCAAGCGCGCGACTCTCTTCGACTCGCTAATCACACCTGCATACCCCTCCTACGCCGCACCCCTCAACGACCTCTCCTCACCAGAGGGCTCCGATGTTGCCTCGGACGACGACGACGATGACGCACCGCGTGAAGAGATAGACTCGCAGGAAATCTACGATCTCATCGCCTCCATCCAGGACCCGGAACACCCAAACTCGCTCGCCAGTCTTGCCGTCGTCAACCTGCCCGACATCTTCATCACCGCTCCCTCAAGTCCGACATCGCGCATCTCCACCGTCACCGTCCTCCTCACACCGACCACCGCTCACTGCAGTCTGGGCACCGTCATCGGACTCGCCGTGCGTGTGCGACTGGAAAATGCCCTACCGCCACGCTTCCGCATTGATGTGCGTTTGAAAGAGGGCACACATACCACAGCGGACGCAGTCAACAAGCAGCTGGCCGACAAGGAGCGTGTTGCCGCTGCCATGGAAAACGGGACTTTGGTAGGCGTGATCAGGAACATGCTCTCGACGTGCGAGTAGGCCGGTGTTGCTGGTATTGCTGGTATTGCTGATCTCTCTGCGATTCATGCGGCTGCAGAGAACTGACGCGATATAGCGACAATCTCGCAGATCGGCCTTATCCTGGCGTTGCGCGTAAACAGCAAACATGCCACACAATGCTATCACACCGGAGTCCAGTCGCGAGTCCATCTTTCATCAAGCTGCGCTCTGCAAATCGGTCTCTGCTATGATGCCCGCGCGTGCCGGAATTTTAGAAGAAAAGTAACGTCAGAGGACTTGATTTCATGGACGATTCACTTGACGACTCGAGGATGCCTTGGATTCTTGGACAGCCGACCCAACGTGCTATGCTGGAGTCTCGCGTTGAGCAAGCGAACATATTGTGAACGGTCGCTGTCTTCTCCATCAATTCATCAGCAATTGACAAAGGGGATATGGTCTAGCGGTATGACATCTTCTTAGCATCGTACAGCAATGTACCTGTTAAGTGGAGAAGGTTCCCGGTTCGACTCCGGGTTTCTCCATAACGTCTAGCATCTCATCTCGGGATGTGTTCTTTTGCTCGTAATCAGGAATTTCTTTTTCTTTTCTCTAAGGCCGCAGATTCGTAGGACATAGAGAAATTTGGGCTGTCACGCAACTCGCCCTTCACCCGACCACCGCATCCGATCGCTGGAACTCGAGTTTGTTTGCCCATCATGAAAAGCTACAACCTTTGCTCTTCTTCCTTATCTCAGTCTACGGACCTGCCAGATCTGGAAGTTGCACGACACTGCTCCACAACAAACTGCCGCTCCGAACGAAGGAAGCGACCGAAACGTCTAGCTATCATGAGTTCAGGAACACGCCGTTTGGAATACTGGCACGACTGGACTGGTCGAAGAAATGGCAATGCGTCCGGAGTTTCAAGACATGCACGCTGGTGTTTTGGAAGGAGCGAGCGTAACTCGGCCGGAGGCTGTGGCAGTGCTCAATGATAAAACTCCGTTTCCGACGGCCATTTACTACTACGCGTTTCAGGTTCATTCTTCTCGGGCCTGTGTCCCGAGTCTAGAAGGATGGAAGTCTAGGAGCGTGTCCACTTTTGCTTACATGATCAAAGTAACCACGGCTACGACGACCTGGCTCTTGATGATGAGTTTGAATATCACCTTTCCTCCCAATATCACCTTTCCTTCCGGCGTCCAGTGAAACGTCAAACTCCAATTGTAAGCATTCAATATGCCTCCGAACTCTCTGCGTATGCTAGAATCGAACGTAGGGAATGCAGGACTTTTTGCCTTGTTATCTAAAAGTACCTGAGGAACCCCAGAGGACTGATGCCTCTCTTCTTCATCTTCTCCATCTTCGACTCTCTAGTTGTCCAAGACAAATCTCCCGTATCCATGCTGTGTGGTTTCTGGTAGCGGTGTAGCGCCTCGGCAAAATAACAAACAGGAAAATGCATCGCACATGGAAACTCCCTTTTTCGCCCCTGTTGCAGCCAGAAAAAATAATTCAAACAAAGACCAATGGATAGACAGCATCAAGCCATTCCATCTCTGATGCATGACTTCACCTCCCTCTTCTTTCTCCTCCAACCAGTCAAACTCTCTCCGTCCTCTTTTTCTCTCCCTCAAACTCAACTTCCCCTCCCAGCAACAGCGTCAGGCGCCCGCACCTCCCCACTACTCTCCCCAACCCTAGCAGCACCGCCTCCATCCCCGAAACTCTGGTCCGCAGCAACTTTACTCCCTCCAACAGGCGGCTGGTAAACCGGTGGCGGCGCATCCCCAGCATTGTAAGCCGGCGGCGGCGGCGCGTTCATCCCGCCCTGCATTCCGATCATGTCCGGATGTTGTTGCTGCTGTCCATAATACGGGTTCTGGTTGTACATCGGGTGGCCGTGCGGGTTGTAGTGGTAGCGCGGGTGGTTGTGGTGATGATGAGGGTTGTTGTAGCGCCTCACCATCCAGCGGTGGTAGGCGAGCGGGGGGAGGTTTTTGCGTAGGCGTGCGCGGGCGTGCAGGTAGCCGCCGACGAAGTAGGCTATTAGGAGGAAGAAGAGGATGGATACTATGGTGTAGCGGACTGCGGAGCCGGTCTGTGTGGGAGAGGTTAGTTCTGTGTGGTTGGGGACGGTTTGCGATGTGCAAGGGGGTTGTATGTATGGGGGTGGAAGGGATGTGGACGAGGCTGAGAGGGTACAGTGGACTTACACTTGACCACCACCAACTGCAGGTGTGATCTTGGTAGCAGGTTGATGGATCGTAGCCGTAGCTGTCATAGTCGTCGTATGAGGTGCCGGTGTCGTCGAGCGGGCTTTGTCGTTTCGTGAGGGTGGACATGGTTTGGTGTGTATGTGTGTGTTGTATGCTTATCGCCAGGCGACTGTTGTGGACGTTGCGTTTGTAGTTGGCCCCGTAAGGCTGTACGTGCTGTGAGCTAGGTACTCGGTCGAAGAAACGAAAGCAGTCGGTCGTCGGTGAGTCCTAGAGGGGTGTGACCGAGCCGGCAATGGTGAAACGAAGGGTGTTGATTGTCTCCAGGCCAGGGCTTTGTTGTATATAGCAGTAGTGGAGGTCGGATCGTTTTGGATGAGAGCGACAGTAGTGGACGACGACGGCGATGTTGACGGGAGAAAGCCAACAATTCACTGGTATAGAGTCGACAAGAACGATTGGCAGAGATTTGGTTGATAGAGCAGAATACAAGACAAGACACGACAAGACAAAACAAAGAGAGAGACAAGATGGTTGACTTGGTCGCGATGGCTGGGTTTAGCTCCATGTCCGTAGCTAGCTTGCGCGGTAAGGAGAAGACTAGCGCGCCGCATGCTCGATCCAAGTGGCTGGTGTAGCGCGGCACGAGAGAGAGATCCACATGCTTCGAATGTTTCAGCCTCGGATTCTGTTTACGCGATGTCCTTGCGCGTCCAATGACATCAACTCGATGATTTACACAAGCATGCACGTAATCTACCTTGGAATTTCGACAAAGGGTTTGACGGTATTGCTGACTGAGGGCATGCACCTGTGAAGCTCATCCCAACTCAACCTAACCCATGCTCTGCCCTCCCTTTCGCCATCCGGTCTCTGATTCTACCGACATCTTCCCTCCTGCACAGGGCATCCATCCATGCTACATACCTTGGATACTTGACGTCCAGATTCTGCAACTTACCCAGCTCCCTCAGCAGCCCTTGTCCCACCAGATTCCACGTAACGAAGGAGAGATCAGCGAACGTGCACTTGTCACCGACGAGCCACCCAGTGCCATTCTTCTCCAGACCGAGATCGAGGACGCTGATCACACGCTCGATTTCATTCGTGTATCTCTCAATGGCAGACGGGATTTTCTCTGGATGGAAACGGGCGAACCAAGTCGCTTGGCCGTAATATGGCCCTTGTCCTGCGCTCTCCCGTCAGCTTGTGTATGTTGGAAGACTCTTCCGATGCTCACCTGATATCTGGAAAGCGAGCCATTGCTGGGTTTGATATTTCTGGATCACACCGTCGAAGGAGATGGCGTGGTCTTTGTCGTATTGATCCACGAGATATTGAATGATCGCGCCAGACTGTGAAATTGCTTAGCATCACAGCCCACGCAGTGATTTCGAAGTGTAGGTAGCAACTCACTTCAGACAGGTCCAGCCCAGTGTTGGGATCTTGCAGAGTTGGCAGGCGACCATTCGGATTGAGTCTGACATAAGACTCTTGCTTGACTTCCGACAACTCCAGCAAGCGTGTCTCGTAAGGCAGGCTGAGAGCATCAAGTACAATGCACACTTTGAAAGGATTTGGGGCTCCCCAGTGGCCCCACAGCGTGAGTGGCTTGATGGACATGATGGAGTGGACAATTGGATGGAAGAAAACTTGAACCGGACAGCACAGTTGACAAGTCTTTCGCTTCATTTATATAGGGCTCTCGCATCGCAACCCTCCGGTAGGAGTGCCTTACCGTCAACATTGTCGTCATGTTTGCGAGTTTGATAGCGTTGCGAGACATGTAGTCTTGCGAGCTCACTAGCGCATCCTGCAAATAGAGTTCACTAGCGCTGACATATGTCACTCGCATGTCGATGTCTGAAGACGTCGACTTCACTCAGACCAAAGAGAAGATCGATCAGCTTACAATGTCCAAGAAACATGGTGAACCCAGGGCACGCGAGCAAAGGCTGTGTAAATTGCAAAGCGAGGCGCGTCAAGTGTGACGAAGCTTTGCCGAGTTGTCAGAGGTGCGTCGCAGGCGGAAGGACATGCCTTGGATACCGCAGCTACGGACGCGGTATAGTCAGAGGCGCTCATAGTAAGCCCGGATCTATGAGTACGTCGCTATGTGATCTCAATCCCCGGCGTCTGGAAAAACGAAGCCTGAACACTGTCGAATCGACTTCCGTCTCGGCTCGATTGATGGCTCCATCTGCTTTGGACGCGGACAAGTTGGAGGTTGACTTTAATGATGGTTTGGCAAGATCATCTACAATTCGACGCCAGATTCCCAGTCGATGCATCCTCGACACTGTGGAAATATGCTTCGCCGGCCTCTGGGATCCATTGCAATCCAGAAAAACACGCAGGTTGATGCTCCAGAGCTACCACAACGCACTACATATGTTGCGAATAGCCCTCTTGTCAGACCCGCAAGACGATGCAATGGTTACGCCCACGCACTCTCTTGCTCTCTACGAGGTGTGTTACTTCGCATCTGCTTTAACCTTGCCCCTTAGCTGATCGATGACCGCAGATGACAGTCTCATCCGACTGGGAAGATGATACGTGGCAGACCCATCTTAACGCCTACTTGGTGATGCTTCGTCAAACTTCGGGAGCACCACCAGATAAGGGCAGGGAATCATTACTTGTCCAAGCCCTTCAACTTGTCAACGGCAATGCAAAAGGCCAGCTCTCGTTAAACGATCCGAGCAAGACCGACTCTGAGACGGCCAGATTGCTCATAGACGTCTGCAAGCTCCGGCTGTGCGATATAGCCCAGGATCTCGCCGACCTTTTCGAAAGGATGCCGCAGCCTCGGAAACTCGACATCCAGAAAGTACGCCTCTCGGTAAAGCATGTATACGCCGACGCGCTCTCCGTGTCCGGACTCATTTCTTCGTTAGACTCGAAACTATTTAGCTCTTTCTTAATCGAGATCGCAGCAGTGCAGATTCTTGCAGCCAGTCTTCTGATCGAATTCGGCGAGTACCTTCAACCTGCTGAAGCGTTTCACGGCACGCGAGAGTACAATTGTCTGGCCTCGTCAGTCTCCGAGGCAAGCGTTGCGATTCGCAAACTCGTCTCGGATGTCCTTCCAGCTATGCCAGTCGTTAGCTGGACTGTTGTGGACGGTTCTACAAGCGAGAGACTCCACATACCATCGATCACGAGCGCAGTATCGGTCATATGGCCGATGTTAGTCGTCCGTACTGCAAGAAACCAAGGACAGACAATGCAAGACTGGGCTGGGCAGACTCTCTACCGAGTCGGGCAAGAGGCAAGAATACCAAAGGCCTTACATCTTGTAAGATCCGTCGCGATGCTTGTTGTTTGCTTCAACGTACTTGTCAAGCACTAACATATTCCCTCCAGGCAACGAGCGCAGGCGGTCTCGGTGTTCTAGATCACCTCTCCGATACCCTGGCGGGATTGATACTAGCCAGTACGATACAGTAGCTGGTATCTCTTCACCCTTGGACCTCCCGTCTCGGGAGAGTCATCAGACACTGAACTCCGCCCATCTCCGCTTCCTGTCAACCACGTACACATCGGAAACCTCAGGAAACCCCTCTTCCCCCAACCGATCGAACATCCGAACCGCCCACTGGAAATTCTCATCATGATCTAAACGATCAAGACTCATCCCCAGCGCCACAATGAAGTTCGTCCTAATCCACTCCCTGGGGACAAACCCCGCCCTCTCCCAGTCAATCATCCCCAAACGCCTTTCCAAACCATTCCAGATGATGTTTCCCGGGCTCAGGTCGCAATGATAGAACTCGAAAGGCGACGAACAAGACATCCCCAACTCATCGCACCTTTCTTGCAAGAACCCGGGCGAGAAATCGAGGTCATCGTCGTCGGCATAGATGGCGAATCCATTCTCCGAGAGCTGTTTCCCATCCAAACCGCAGATCTGGGAATTCTGGCGCCCAGCAGCCAATCCTTTGCAAGCATCCGCGGCTCGCTGGACGCAGGTTCGCCGCTCTCTCTCTCTCTCGGCCATGTCCCACCAGGCTTCGATCACGGTCTTGCCCGGGATTTCGGACAGAACGATGTGGTGGCGACCAGCCCATTCGCCATGGAAGAGGACTCTGGGGATTTCGAAGGAGAAGGTCTCAACGGAGAGGGCTTGCAGGGTGGTGTGCTCTCGTGTCGCGAGCGGCGAGTCTGGGACGATGATCTTCAGGAAAGCGTTTCCGATCTTCCAGACCGCGTGACCCGAGTAGATCGTCACGCCGCCAGCGTCTTTCTCGATCTCATGGGGCGGCGGCAGCGGTTCGTTTGACCCTGCGAGAGCGTAGGACCATCCTTCGTCGCCTTGCCAGGCATGATTGCCTGCTTCTTGTGTTTTTGGTTGGCATCGTCGACGTATGAGGAGGAATTTCTCATTCACTGCCCAAGTGTTCTCGTCGATCGTCCCGAGCGATTTGTTGACGTGTCGAGTCGCCATTCTGTGTTCGACCCGGTGGTGTCACCTAAGGAGCTGAGAAGGAGACCGGATGGGCTACCACGTCGCTTTGTTGTACGTGGTACAAACGCGGGTTGGTGTGCCAACACCAACGAGCGGGCGATGTATTCCATCTCCCTCTCTACCGACACATGGTACGCAGGTATCCGAGAGGCTCCTGAGTGTTGGTCTTTACTGAGCACTATTGCCCTAGCAAGCCTACCTACATGTTGAGGACTGTCTATCGCCAGGATCGACTGCCAAGTAGGTATCTTACCGCCACATTTGCTGCAGCAACGACGGACTGTTGCGCAGCAAGGGTCATCTGTTAGCAAGCTCTCACCATCATGCCGCTCAATCTTGCAAGCCGTACAAGAAACGGACTTTCGAGCGAACCTACCTACACGATCTCGATGCTCATCAGGTATGGCAGGCTGTTAGCCTCTGGTCTCAATTTTCGTCGACGTATCCGCTTGATCGCTGCTCCGGAAGGAAGAATCTACTCCCAAACGAGGCATGGGTCAGATGTATAAGGGTTAGGGTTGGGGTAAATGTAGATACAACCTCACCAGCCATCGGCTATCTTAATCAACTCGATAATAGCTGGGAGTGCCTCTCGCGATACGCTGGTAGTGGGCATACAAATCCCTTAGTTGATGTATCACTTATTCATATTGAAAGATTCTTCAACAACTTATAACGAAGGCTCGAATCTTAGTCTGAATATTAGCCTGTTCTCATGTACCTTGTGATGGTGCATCTGTTGTGTACAGTATATAGCTTAAGAATTATTGAAGCACTACCCTTCCCACCATAGATTTCAGATAGCTTGATCCACGCGGGCTTCTCTCTACTACGAGGCCTTACACCTCGGAATTGGAAGGTAATGCCTACTGTATCGGACTTTTGGATTTCGACATACAGTGTATGCATGCAACGCCGCTGAGAGGTTTTGTTGAGTCGGGACTGGATACATGTGTTTGGTTTCCTCTCAAAACAAATTAATCCGATCAACCTGATATGATTAGCGGTAATGAATGCAAGTAGGTAACGGTATACAGGGTCGTGCCGACTCCAAAGAGAGCACTCAGAACGTTGTCGGAGCCATGGGATGACAATCGCTGGTTTGTCCAGGGGGTTCGGTTTCAGGTGTCTTGCGGGAATGCCGAACAGAAGGCCGTTACTCCAGATATCGATTCGTTGACGACTGTGTGTTAGATCTTCCTAGGTCATCCCTCTCTGTCAAGAGAAAGCCTCGTCAAAAACCAAAGTGGCGGTTGGAGCTTTGACTGGGAACAAATATCAACACGAGATCTTCGAAAACCAACCGACACGCAAGCTCGTGCAGCACAGACAGTGTAAAAGAATATGTCATGAGATGACAACATGGGTAATCACAAAAGAAAACTACTGTAGCATTGCGGGAGCATTTTCTCGAATCTCCAGCTATATACATACATTGCCGCTCCTCTACTCAACCAAAAAAAAACGCTTCCACATTCTTTTTTTAAAACTGAGAATCTACTCCTCGGAAGCGGCGGCACCGGTGATAATCTCGACCAACTCGCCGGTGATGACGGCCTGGCGAGTGCGGTTGAACAGAATCTGGAACTTGTTGATCATCTCGCCGGCGTTCTTGGAGGCGTTGTCCATGGCGTTGCGACGGGCGGACTGCTCGCAGGCGTGGCCCTCGGCAAGAGCCCAGAAGAGGGAGTTGGCCAGGGCGTACTCGCGGAGGCTGGGGAGGACGGCCTCGTCGATCTCGAAGGAAGAGAAGTTGGCTGGATTGTCATGTTAGTCTCGCGATAATTCCACCTTTCAAAACATTTCAATCCAACATACCAGACTCCCTGATGGCCTCCTCGGAGAAAGCCTCGATGATGGTGGGCTCATAGCTGGTGGCGTTGATGAACTTGTTGTACAGGATCTTGATGCTGTCGTACTGGGTGTTCAGGAGGCAGAGCTGGTCGGCGATGGCGGTCGCGTCGGCGAAAGTCGGGACGGCCTTGCCGACACCAGAGAAGTTGAGGACCATGTTCTTGGGGTTGCTCCTGCTCATCTGGGCCTTGCACTTCTCGCCGAGGACGGCAATATCGATGTCGCTGGGCAGCTTGCCGTCGGTGAGGGCCCTGCGGACGTAACGCGACATACCAGAGTGGATACCACCACAGAGACCCTTGTCCGAGGAGCACATGACCAGGAGTGTCTTCTTGCCCTCGCCCTCGGCGGGGACAGTGCCGGCCTCCTCAAAGGTCTTTTGCGAGGTCTTTCCGTAGACAATGGACTCGTTCATGGCCTTCTGGGCGCGGGTGAGCTTGGTGGAGGCGACGATCTTCATGGTCTTGGTGATCTTCTCGATGTTGCGGATGGACTTGAGGCGGCCCTCGATCTCACGGAGAGTGGCATAGTTGGCGGACTGTGCGACGAGAGGGGCGGAGACGGGCGCGGGGCTATGGGTTGGATGTCAGTTGGTTGTATTGATAGTTGTAAGCAATGGCGCGCGACGGGCTTCCGAGAAGTGGCAGCAGCGCAGGTCGAACATACCGCGCGGCGGCGGCGCCAGCCCTGAAGGCGGGACGGGCAGCTCTGGACAGCATGGCGAGGAGTGTTTGGTGGATGAGAGGGGAGAGAGAGAGGTCGGGTTACGGATGCGCAATGCTAGCTACAGCCGTCACTATGTTGAAGTCGAGGTTCGCAGGAGAAGGCTTGAGCTTGGCCCGTTCCTTCCGACCTGCGGCTAATTCCGCCGATTGATATTCACGTGACCGTCCTGAGAGGCCGAGATGGAGCTGAGACTGTGCTGGAGATGGTTTCGGCGTGCAAGCAGGCAGGAGGCTTCAATTGTTGGTTTTGCCTTTGTCGTCGTGCCTTACTGTACCTACCTTACCTTACTTTAACATTTCCCTTTTATTTTGCCCGCCGACATTCCTTCACATCTCCCTTGTTCCACTATTGCATCGTCCTCCTCACTTCAACACTGCACTCTCACCAGCATTTCACTCCTCACCTCTCTGCGCCTCGGCCTAGGCCGCTTCACGCGTTCCCCTACACGCTTGCCTGCAGGCCATTGTCAATACTTCCACTACCATCTCCCGCCTACTGCCTCGAAGAAGCACGAGTCTCGTTCACGTGCACCGTGGCCATACATCTCACCTGCAGTCACCAACATGTCGAGCTCTGAAGATGACAAGCCGTTAGTCAAAGGTTCGTTCACATGCACGCGTTTGCCTCAGGAGCTCAGCTGTGCCTCTGTTTTGGCTAAGTCCCACTTCACCTGAGTGGGACTTAGTCAAATTTTGCCATCATTTTGCCATCCCCAGCCTCACTTCCATCCGCCAGACGCGTCTTCACATGCCACTTCCGCCTCATCCGCTTGCTACAATCTCTTCTCTTATCTTGCAACACTGCCTCACTTTGATTGCGCATCATTTGCGACTACCCTTTCACCTCAACTAACACATTCCGCCCCAGCCAAGTCGAACGCGACCATACCCCAAGCTCTCGACGACGCCATGGATAAGGCAAATCCTACCGCCGACGATGTGCAACCCGGCATCAGCATGGCCTTTGGTCCGGTTGACGACAACATGGATGTTGACCAGCCCGCAACGAACGGCGCATCTGCAAATGGAAAGCGCAAAGCTTCAATGACGAACGGCAAGACTTACAAAGATGCTTCGGACTCGGAAAGTGACGATGTCCCTTTGGTATGCTATCGGAATCACTCAACAACATGTATGCGCTTGCAGGTTGCTGACTTTGCCACAGCAGAAACGACGTAAGACTTCCGCTCCTGCCGACTCCGACGACGATGACGTGCCATTGGCAAAAAAGACTGGTCCCATCAGAGCTACCGCGCATCAAATCGGCGAGGAATCCGACGACGACATCCCATTAGGACAGAAACTTCAAAAGGAAAAGGCAGACATTCAGAAGCAAGCCGCGAAAGAGGCGCCAGCTGCACGCAAAGCTGCCAAATCCGGCGAGGCGAAGCGCAAAGCTGTGAAAAAGGAAAGCGACAGCGAGGAGGACGACAAGCCTCTTAGCAAGACCAAGAAACCGGCACCGAAGAAGGCGAATGGTACGAAGAAGGTCAAGAAGGAGGAATCCGACGAGGATGATGCGCCTCTGAAAAAGAAGGCTCCTGCCGTGAAGAAGGCAAAGGCTGCGCCCGCTGCGGCAAAGGGCAAAGGCAAGGGTGTTGCGAAAGAGGAAGATCAAGAAGAAGGCGAAGAAGGAGAAGAGGAGTACCGCTGGTGGGAGGATCCAACCAAGGGAGACGGCACCACCAAGTGGACTACCCTGGAGCATAACGGTGTCGTGTTCCCTCCGGAGTACGAGCCACTCCCGCCAAATGTCAAGATGATGTACGACGGCGTACCCGTAACAATGGATCCCCAAGCCGAAGAGATTGCGCATGCTTTCGGTGGCATGCTTAACTCGGCTCACAACGTCGAAAACCCGACATTCCAGAAGAACTTCTTCTCCGACTTCAAGGAAATGCTGGACAAGACTGGACACGCAAAAGACAAGGACGGCAACAAGGTCAAGATTCTCAAGTTCGAAAAGTGTGACTTCAAGCCTATCTTCAACCATGTCGACGCAGAACGACAGGCAAAGAAGGCTCTACCGGCCGCGGAGAAGAAGGCTCTGAAAGCTGCAAAGGACGAGCTCGAGGCACCGTATCTTTACTGCATGTGGGACGGCCGCAAGCAAAAGGTTGGCAACTTCCGTGTCGAACCTCCGGGTCTCTTCCGTGGACGTGGCGAGCACCCCAAGACTGGACGCTTCAAGAAGCGCGTCACACCCGAGCAAATCACCATCAACATCGGCAAGGACGCCATGGTGCCCAAACCACCAGATGGCCACAAGTGGAAGGAGGTCAAGCACGATCAGGAGGGTACTTGGCTTGCCATGTGGCAGGAGAATATCAACGGCAACTACAAGTATGTCATGTTGGCTGCAAACTCCGATGTCAAGGGACAGAGCGACTACAAAAAGTTCGAAAAGGCACGTGAACTCAAGAAGCACATCGACACCATCCGCAAAGATTACCACCGCGAGCTCAAGTCGGAGGTCATGGCTGAGCGCCAACGCGCCACTGCTGTGTATCTGATTGATCAGTTCGCTCTCCGTGCTGGTAATGAAAAGGGTGAAGACGAGGCAGACACGGTCGGCTGCTGTTCCCTCAAGTTTGAGCACGTCACTCTGCGTCCGCCGGAGACTGTCATCTTCGACTTCCTCGGTAAGGATTCCATCCGCTTCTACGATGAGGTCAAGGTCGACCCTCAAGTATTCAAGAACTTGAAGATTTTCAAGCGCTCGCCCAAGAAGGAGGGTGATGAGGTCTTTGATCGACTCACTACTTCCGGCCTGAACAAGCATCTTTCCAACTACATGCCTGGCCTCACAGCGAAGGTCTTCCGTACCTACAACGCTTCCTGGACAATGGCCAAGCTGCTGGAGAAGATGAAGTCGACAGGAACCATCGCGGAGAAGGTCAAGGACTACAACAACGCCAACCGTGAAGTCGCCATCCTATGTAACCACAAGCGTACTGTCGCTGCTGGTCATTCGCAGACGATGGAGAAGATGGAGGACAAGATCAACGGCATGCGATACCAGCAATGGCGTATCAAGCAGATGATGCTCGACCTGGACCCCAAGCTCAAGAAGAAAAAGGGCGCCGAATTCTTCGCCCTGCCCGAGGATCTCAGCGGCGACTGGGTGAAAGAGCACCAGGCTTTGCTCGTCGAGCAAGAGAAGACTAAGATCCAGAAGAAGTTTGACAAGGAGAACGAGAAGCTCGAGGCAGACGGCCAAAAACCCATGAAGGATAAGGAGCTCAAAGAGAGGATGGAGGTTGCTTCCGAGCTCGAAGCCAAGTTCAAAAAGGAGCTCAAGACCGGCAAGGTCGAGGCTGAGGGCAAAGGTCCGTCCGTGGCCAAGTTCGAAACTCAAATCGAGAAGCTGGACCAGCGGATCGCCACGGCCAAGACCCAGAGCGAGGACCGCGAGAACAACAAGGAGGTCGCGCTGGGCACTTCCAAGATCGTGAGTCGTCTTCCTATATGCATTTGTGTCTTTACGAGTTGCTTTGCTAATATTTTATTAGAACTACATCGACCCACGCTTGACCGTCGTCTTCACCAAGAAGTTCAACGTCCCCATCGAGCGCTTCTTCTCCAAGACGCTGCGCGAGAAGTTCGACTGGGCGATCAAGAGTGTTGACGAGGATTGGGAATTCTAGACGATCTGGGGATGGTGGGTTGGGGAGGCGGACCCCCGACACACCGCGCGAAGCGCTTTAAACGCTTTTCATACTAGGATTTGCACACCTCCTCAACAAGCGGCTGAGCTTTCCAGGAAGAAAGAACACATACTCACCACGGTGACAGCGAGTGACGACACCTGAAGGAGGGAATCTGGAACGGGAAATTCGGAATGGCCCAAGCCCTCCTGAAACAAGCCGACAGAAGCAAAGCATGTAGGACTATCGAGAGAGAGAAAGCATATGTCTTTTGTGTTGTTGTTGACATTAGCATGAAAACATTATCCAGCCATCATTACCATCATCAGACACCATTGCGAAGTCCTCATTCTTCATATCACAACTCTGCTTTCGAAACGTGCATTTCTTCATCCATTCTCATTTTTCGCACAAAGTGAATAAACTTTCCCACAGCATCTCTCCTGTCCAACTTCGCAAAAACTCGCAAACGAATATCTCCTTTCCCATGTACAATCCCACAAACCAAGTAAACAACCCTCCCTCCTCTCCATCCATCATCCATCCTCCCAACCACCACCACCACCCTCCCATCTTCTTTTCCAGGTTCCGTACGTTTCCATTCCTTTCCTTCCTCCCCCTATCCTTCTACTTCCAACCCCCTCTCTCCATCAACCCTTCCAATCAATCCTTCCAATCAATCAATCAATCAATCAATCAATCAATCAATCAATCAATCAATCAATCAATCAATCAATCAATCAATCAACCAACCCTCCCAATCAGTCAATCAAATCAAATCAAATCAAAATCAATCCCCAACCCCAACAACCCTAATACTCCTCTTGATCTCCCCCCTTCTCTTCTCAGCTTTAGCCTCCCGCCTGGCTTCGCTGCGGAAAGACGAGAAGAGGCTTGCGCGGCGAGTGGCGCTGTTGGTGTTGTTGTGAGTACTGCTCTCGCGGCCCTCTTGCGCTGAGTCGGCTGCGGGAATGTGTGGGTGTGCTCCACTGCCGATGCTGCTGCCACTGCCACTGCGATGCCGCCCGTTGAGTGGGCGTGCGGGGGTTGTGGTGTGGGTATAGCGGGGTTGGGATTGATGGTAGTTGTTGTCTGTATTGTTGGTACTCTGGGTTCGACTCTGAGCCTCAACCCGGGCGGGGCGGGGATGGGGTTGGAATTGAGCTTCGGGGGGCGGGTAGGGTGTTCGTGGATATTGCTTTGGTTGGGTTGGGTTTTGGGACTGAGATTGGGGTTGGGGGGCGTATTGGAGGTGGGCTGCTGCTGGGGCGGGCGTGCTGATAGTGTTGTCTGTTTGGGTTTGGGGTTGGGTTTGGTTTTGGTTCTGATTTTGGTATTGGCGGAGCAGGAGGAGGTGGTCTCGCTGGTCGTCGAAGGCGGTTTTGGCTGCGTTGCTCCAGCCTAGACTTGGGCGCTGGGTTCGGTTGTCGGGGGAGGTGATTGGTGGTGGGCGATGCTGTGGGTGGTGGTGGTGGTGGAGGTGGGGGGATTCTTTGCGGGCGATGTTGTTGCTGTTGGGATGTGTGAGGGTGTGTAGATTCGCGAGGGTGATCGAGCAGCCTCTTTCTTGATCTTCTCTTTCTTGATCTTTGGCATTTCGAGGTTGGGGTTCGTAGCCCGCGGGCCGGGTGAGTTTGTCTGCGTATTTGACTGCGCTTTTGGATATGCGGGAGAAGAGGGCTTGTTTGGCTGTGAGTTCTTTGGAGGGGTTGGAGTCTCTTCTGATCCCATGCAAAATTGGCTTGCTATTGGAACCTGGTGAGGGTAATGGAGAGGGCGTCGAAATTAATCCCGAGGAATGGGGTTGGTACTGCTGACTTTGCTTTTGCTGATCTTGCTGCTGCTGGACGGACCAGGGCTCTTGAAAGTTCGGCGACCTTTCAGGAGTCAGTGCTGGAGGTTGCAGGCGCTGCGCGATAATGTCTGCTCCCAACAGAGGGCGTCCAGGGCTTGTGGACGAGCTTGGAACTGCAGCGGATGCGGATGGTTGCTTTTCTTTGCTGCGGCGGAAGAGGGGCTCGCTCCCACCTCCCTTGGTTGGGATACGCCAGTAGGTGGACATGCGGTTGTCGTCGCTGTTCCTCCGGTGAGGAGGATTGTTGCGCGGTGGCATAGTTGTTGCTGCTGTAGGAGAGATGGGAGAGAGGCTGTACTGGAAAGGCGGAGATATAGGGATCATGCCCATACTGCTTCGCCGGCGACGGTTTG
>Ga0265797_10002943_pt1 | contig 27962 bp, 27 predicted proteins | sample P2T30metagenome_FD_192433 | JGI IMG/M metagenome (GOLD analysis project Ga0265797, IMG submission 192433) | Plant litter microbial communities from East Loma Ridge, Irvine, California - P2 T30 | ecosystem: Environmental > Terrestrial > Plant litter > Unclassified | place: USA: California... | reverse complement strand
GATCCAGTTGTCGACCAGGTTGCCCAGCACGTCCAGCGGCACCGAGCCGGCGCCCAGCACCAGGTCGTGGAAGGCCGGCAGCGAGAACTTGTCGCCCAGTTCGGTCTGCGCTTTCTGGCGCAGTTCGAGGATGCGCAGCATGCCGATCATGTAGGCATTGGCCTGGCCCGGCCACACGATATAGCGCTCGGTTTCCTGCACGCCCATGCCGTAGTCGATCGCCTGCTGGCGGGTCCAGCCCTTGGTATGCAGGCCGGTGTCCGCCACCAGGCGGCGGGCGCGGAACAGTTCCGAGCCGAGGGCGCCGAGCAGGCCGGGCACGTCGCCTTCGTACCAGCCCTGCTCCACCGCCAGGCGCTCGGTGTACAGCGCCCAGCCTTCCGAGTGCGCGCTGCCGCCGCTGAAGATGCGCTGGCTGCGGAATTTAGGCAGGTTGGTCATCTCCTGCTGGATCGCCAGCTGGAAGTGGTGGCCCGGCACCGCCTCGTGGTAGGCCAGGCTGCGCATGCGGATCATGTCGAAGGTCGGGCCGCGCAGCGGCACCCAGAAGATGCCGGGACGGCTGCCGTCCGGCGCCGGCAGCGTGTAGTGGGCGGCGGCCGACTGCTCGGTGAGTGGCGGTACGCGGCGCACGTCGACCGGGGCGCGCGGCTTGAGGTTGAACAGCGAGGCGCTCCTGCGCTCGGCGTCGCGCACCATCGCGTTGTAGCTGGCGATGATGGCCGGGCGCGGATCTTCGGTGCCCTTCGGCTGGTAGCGCGCGTCCAGCTGCTTCATGCGTGCCTCGATGCCGCCTTCGGCCAGGCCGAGCGAACGCAGATGCTTGTCCATCTCGGCTTCGATGCGCGCCACTTCGCGCAGGCCGATCGCGTGGATTTCGGCGGCGGTGAGCTCGGTGCTGGTGAAGTTCTCGATCGCGCGCTTGTAGGCGGCGGCGCCATTCGGCAGGCGCGAGATGCCGGCGATATCGCCGGTCTTCGGGTGCACCTCGGCCATGAAGGCCTGCACCCGGCGGTAGGCCGGGCGGATCTGCTTCTCGACGATGCCGGTGGCGCGCGCGATGGCCTTGCTGCGCGCTTCCGGGCTGAGGTCCTTCAGCTCCGCGGTGCGCTGGGCCAGCGAGGACACCAGGACGTTGTCGGCGGCGGCCGGCTTGAGGAACAGGTCGACCTGGGCCTGGCCGCGTTCGAGGATGAAGCGCGGCGGGATCAAACCCTTGCCGGCGGCGACCTTGCCGCGTGCCAGCGCTTCGTCCATGCGCGTGCTGAACTGCTCGAGGCGCGCCAGGTAGCTGTCGAGATCCTGGGCGTTACGCATCGGATGCGTGTTGTTCATGAAGTTGACGAGGCTGACCTGCACCCCGCTGAATTGCGAGAACACCCAGTTGTAACCCTCGAACGGCTCGTTGGCGATGACGTTCTGCAGCGACCAGCGCATCACGTCGGCCGAGATCTTCTGGGTCGCGTCCAGCGGCGCCGACTTGAATCCATCCAGGCGCTGCAAGCCATCCTGGGCCAGCTCGCGCATCCGGTCACGCTGGGCCTGCGTCAGCGGGGTCAGTTCGCGGTCAAGCCGGGCCTGCTCGGCACCGCTGAAATACTGGGTCGATGTCGCCAGCTGCGGATTCATGCGCACCCAGTCCTCGGCAAACCGGTCGGCCCAGGTGTCGAAGGCCTTGTAGGGCGCGACGGCGGCGGCGTCCGCAGGGACGTTCGGTGCGGCAGTCGGCGCGGCAGTCGGCGCATTCGTGCAGCCTGGCAGCGCGGCGCCTGCGAGCATGGCGGGAATGAACAGGGCGGCGATGGTGGCGCGCATGCTGCGCTGGCGGATCGATGGCATCGTGTGTGTCTTCCTTGTCGTTATCGGTGAATGGGCGGCAGTACCCCTATTGCCGCGAGGGAATCTAACATGGAAGTGAAAAAATCGACAATATTGACGTTGCCGTGCGGCGTACGTACGCGGCGATCCTGGCGAGCGTACCGGGCGAGCCGCGTCACGCGTCATCCGTCACCCGTCACGTTGCGCCGTAGCGCCCCGCGGCGGCCAGCATCCGCACCTTGAGTTCGGTCTCGCCGCAATACAGCAGCAGCGCCGCGCCGATGCAGGCCACGCCCTTCCAGCCCAGCAGCAGGCTGCCGATGCACAGCACGCCGGCCAGCGCCGCCAGGATCGTGACGAAGCGCCGCTGCGCCATGCCGAACACGGTGCGCCGCTGCGGCTGGTGCTGGAAGAACACCATGAACAGCAGCCAGTACGGCACGGCGTACACGAAGTACAGCAGTGCGCCGATGCCGAACGCGAAGCCGATGACCGGCACGTTAAACGCCAGCATGCCGCCCAGGGCGATGGCCAGCCAGTACAGGAACAGGTGACGAAACCGCACGCGCTCTCCTTGCGTCAAAGATGGCGCATCTTACCGCGCCTGCGGCGATCCCGGCGTGCTGGCGGCGCCCCGTATAATGCGGCCCGACATCACGACAGGACGCACGCCATGCAAGCCATCCGGGACCGGCTCGAGAGCAGCCAGATCGTCCTCTATTTCGCCAGCGTCGCCGTCGGCCTGCTGGCCGCATGGCTGCTGCCCTTCGCCACCGCCCTGGAAGCGGTCATCAATCCGGCGCTGGCGCTGATGCTGTTCGTGACCTTCCTGCAGGTGCCGCTCAATGAACTGGGCCGGGCGTTCACGAACACGCGCTTCCTGGGCGCGCTGTTGACCACCAATTTCATCGCCATCCCGCTGCTGGTAGCGGCCCTGCTGCCACTGGCGCCGGGCCAGCCGTTGATCCGCTTCGGCGTACTGCTGGTGCTGCTGGCGCCGTGCATCGATTACGTGGTGACGTTCGCGCACCTGGGCCGCGCCGATGCGCGCCTGCTGCTGGCGAGCACGCCGGTGCTGCTGTGCGTGCAGGTGCTGCTCCTGCCGGTGTACATGAGTGTTCTGCTCGATGCCGACGCAGCGGCGCTGATCCAGCCGGAGCCGTTCATCGCGGCGTTCATGTTCCTGATCGTCGCACCGCTCGGCTTCGCGGCGGCGCTGCAGCACCGCGCCACGCGCAGTGCCGGCGTGGCGCGCGCCCTGCCGGTGCTTGGCCTGCTGCCGGTACCGGCGACCGCGCTGGTGCTGTTCGTCGTGGTCGCTGCCGTCGTGCCGCAGCTTGGGCAGGCGCGCGAGGCAGCGGCTGGCGTGGTGCCGGTGTATGTCGCGTTTGCGCTGCTGGCGCCGCTGGTGGGCTGGCTGGTGGCGCGGCTGTTCCGGCTCGAAGCGCCGGCCGGGCGCGCGGTGGCGTTCAGCGGAGCGACCCGCAATTCACTGGTGGTGCTGCCGCTGGCGTTGTCGGTACCGGGAGCGTTGCCGCTGCTGCCGGCGATCATCGTGGCGCAGACGCTGGTGGAATTGCTGGCCGAACTGGTCTATGTGCGCGCGATCGCACGGCTTGGCACGTCACGCCACGCAACGCATTGAACTGCGCAAACTGCGCTGGCGCAGTGGGTAGCGCCGGTTCTGCCATGCTGCTGGTCTGGATCAAGCAACAGTGCGAATGAAACATCCATGATTTCCAATCGGAAACTCAACGAGGATGATCATGGATATGTCTATCGCAGCGCAGCCAATCCCGACTGCCCACACCATGGCCCGCAAGGAACGGTTGCCGTTGTGGAATCCCAGGGCGGCGACGTACTGGGGCCTGCTGCTGTCGCCCGCTTTCAGTGCATATATTCATATGCGCAACTGGGAGGCGCTCGGACAGGATGACAAGGTGCGGGAAACCAGGGCCTGGTTCTACCTGATGCTCGGGTATATCGTGTCATGCGGCATCCTGTCGGCAGTGAGTGCGGCCGGCGGGATGGCGCTCACCGCGCCGTCATCGATCGCCCTGGTACTGATGGTCGCGTGGCACAGGTGGGGCGGACGACAGCAGGAACGCTACGTCGTCGCGCTGACGCGCGGCGCCTACACGCGGCGCCCATGGGGCAAGGCCGTCGCGGCTGCACTCGGTACATTCGCGGCGGCCACCATCCTGGTCGCTATCGTGAACGTAATCGTGAACGTGGTCGTGAACGTGAGCGTGATCGTGCAGGACCTCGCACGATAGCGATCCGTCGCAACCCACCCGCGGCAGTTCGGGGATGTTCGGGGATTGCGCCTGACGCTGGACGCACGGGCGAACGTCAGCGGGGATCTGCCACGATCACCAGCTCGGCATCCTTGGCCGGACGCCAGCTGCGCGCCAGCCGCCAGTCACGCGCCGCCCCTTCCACCACCACCTGCCAGTGCGTCGCCTCCAGTGCCGGCAGCGCGGTCGAGAACCGCCCCTCCCCATTCGGCACCGCCTCCAGCACCAGGTCCTTGTGCGGCTGGGTCGGATGGGCGAGCCGGATATGAAATGGCAGCGCCAGCGGCGCGCCGCCGCCTTCGAGCCGGCCGACCAGGCGGCCGGCCGCGCTGTCGTACCTGGCGTCGAAACGCAGCGCCAGGGCGGTGGCGACGCGGTCGCGGCGCAGGTCCTGGTTGATCGCCTTGCCCTGCCTGTAGTAGTCGTCAACCACCATCGCCACCGGCGTCTGCGACCCGAGATACGCCGACACCCCGGTGCCGATCACCACCGCCACCGGACCGATCATCAGGAACCACGGCCAGCGGTGCCGGTACCACGGCGTGGCGTCTTCGCGTCGCGGCCCGGGGCCGCGCGGTGGCTGGTTCAAGTTGTTCATGCAGGCCTCATTTTGGGAACGATCATTTGGGAACGATGAAGGCGGCGCCTTCGGTCACGGTCAAAGTCGAGATCGAGGTCGAGGTCAAGCCAAAATCGTCGACCGAACGCACGGTGAATTCGATCCTGTTCGCACCCGGCTTGCCGGCGCCCGGGTCGATGCGCACCCGCACCGGCACCGCGCGCGTGGTGGTGCCGTCGATCTCGATGATGCCGGTCTCGACCACCCGGGCCGATGGAATGCCACTCGCGCCGACCTGCAGGCGCACCGGCTCTTCGCTGGTATTCATCAGCTGCAGCCGGTACACGTTCTCGATCTGGCCATCGTCGACTTCGCGTCCCATCGCGCCGCGGTCGCGGATCACATCCAGCTTGAGCGGGTTGCGCAGCGCCAGCGAGGTCGCCATCGCGCCGGTCAGGATGCACAGCACCACGCTGTAGACCAGCACGCGCGGGCGCAACATGCGCCTGGTGATCTGGTCCACGCCAAGCTTTTGCACCAGGCCGTTCTCGGTCGCGTAGCGGATCAGCCCACGCGGGCGCCCCAGCTTGTCCATCACGCCGTTGCAGGCGTCGACGCAGGCGGCGCAGCCGATGCATTCGTACTGCAGGCCATTGCGGATGTCGATCCCGGTCGGGCACACCTGCACGCACATGCTGCAGTCGATGCACGCTCCCGCAGCGGATGCGCCAACTGCGCCACCTGCCTTGGCCCTGGCCTCGCCCTTGCGCTTGCCGCAACGCGGCTCGCCGCGCTCAAGGTCGTAGGTCACGATCAGCGTGTCCCTGTCGAACATCGCGCTCTGGAAGCGCGCGTACGGGCACATGTACTTGCAGACCTGCTCGCGCATCCAGCCGGCATTGCCGTAGGTGGCGAAGGCGTAGAACAGGATCCAGAAGGTTTCCCACGGTCCCAGCGCCACGGCGGCAGTTTCGACGCCGAGCGATCGGATCGGCGCGAAGTAGCCCACGAAGGTAAACCCGGTCCACAGCGCCACCACGCCCCACGCCAGATGCTTGGCGGTCTTCTTGCCGATCTTTTCCAGCGTCCAGGGCTGGCGCGCCAGGCGCAGCTGGGCACTCCGCGCGCCTTCGATCCTGCGTTCGAGCCAGAGGAAGATCCCGGTATACACCGTCTGCGGACAGGAAAAACCGCACCAAACGCGCCCCGCCACCGCGGTGACGAGGAACAGGCCGCAGGCGCAGACGATCAGCAGCGCCGCCAGGTAGATGAAGTCCTGCGGCCAGAACACCACGCCGAACAGGTAGAACTTGCGGCCGGCCAGGTCGAACAGGACCGCCTGGCGGCCGTTCAGGTTCAGCCACGGCAGGCCGTAGAACAGCAACTGCGTGAGCCACACCGCGGCCCAGCGCAAGGTGTTGTAGCGCCCCTTCACTTCGCGCGGGAAGATGTCTTCCCGCGCCGCGTACATGCGCACGACCGCTGCGCGCGGCGCCACCCCATCGGGACCGGTCATCTGGCTGCCGTCTCGACCGGTTCGGGCCTGGCTTCGTTGGACAGGCCCCACACATACGCCGCCAGCAGGTGCGCCTTTTCTTCGCCCAGGAAGGCGCCGAAGGCCGGCATGGTGTTGGTGCGGCCCTTGCGGACCGTCTCCATGATCGTCGCCACGCTGCCGCCATACAGCCAGGTCCTGTCGGCCAGGTTCGGTGCGCCGAGCATGTGGTTGCCCTTGCCGTCGGCGCCGTGGCAGGCCACGCAGGCGGCGAACTTCGGTTTGCCGAAGGCGACCTTCACCGGGTCGGCGGCCAGGCCCGAGAGCGATCGCACGTAATGCGCCACGTTCTCGACGTCCTTGTCGGTGCCCACCGCCGCGGCCATCGGCGGCATCATCCCCGTGCGCCCGTTCATGATGGTGGTCTTGATCGCATCCGGCTCGCCGCCATGCAGCCAGTCGGCATCGCGCAGGTTCGGGAAGCCCTTGCTGCCGCGTGCGTCCGAGCCGTGGCATTGCGAGCAGTAGGTCAGGAACAGGCGCTCGCCGATGGCGTGGGCCTGCGGATCGGCGGCCACCACCTCGAGGTCGGCCGCGGCGTAGCGGGCGAACAGCGGGCCATGGTCAAGTCTGGCTTGCGCGAGTTCGGCCTGGTATTCACCCACCTGGTCCCAGCCCTGGGTGCCCTTCCAGGCGCCCAGGCCCGGATACAGCACCAGGTAGACGATGGCGACCAGGATCGAGATCCAGAACAGGCCGATCCACCAGCGCGGCATCGGTGTATTCAGTTCGGTCAGGTCTTCATCCCAGACGTGGCCGGTGGTTTCCTCGGCCTTGCCGTCTGCGCCCAGCCTGACCTTGTAGGTCGACTGGGACCACAGCAGGATGGCGCAGCCGGCAATCGAGGCGATGGTGATGCCGGCCACGTAGTAGTGCCAGAATTCGCTGAAAAAATCGGCCATTTCAGTGCTCCCCTGCCTCGTCCGCGAACGGCAAGCTGGCCGCCGCGTCGAAATCGCTGCGCCCGTGCAGCAGGAAGGTCCAGCCCACGATGCCCATGAAGGTCGCGAAGCTGATGGCGGTCATGACGCTGCTGGCGTCGTGAAAGAGTTCAAGCAGTTGCATGTCAGTTCCTCGTCTTGATCTGCAGGCCCAGGCCTTGCAGGTAGGCGACCAGCGCGTCCTGCTCGGTCCTGTCGACCAGCTCCCGGGGCGCCGCGTCGATCTCGGCATCGGTGTACGGCACGCCGATGCGGCGCAGCGCGCGCATCTTCGGCGCGATCCCGGCCGGATCCAGCTTCGTTTGCGCCAGCCACGGATAGCCGGGCATGTTCGACTCGGGTACCAGGTCGCGCGGGTTGTCGAGGTGCGTGCGGTGCCACTCGTCGCTGTAGCGGCCTCCCACCCGGGCCAGGTCCGGGCCGGTACGTTTCGAGCCCCACTGGAACGGGTGCTCATAGACCGATTCGCCGGCCACCGAGTAGTGGCCGTAGCGTTCGGTCTCGGCGCGAAACGGCCGGATCATCTGCGAATGGCAGCCGTAGCAGCCTTCGCGGATGTATACGTCGCGCCCGGCCAGGCGCAGCGGCGAATAGGGCTTCAATCCGGCGACCGGTTCAGTGGTTGATTTCTGGAAGAACAGCGGCACGATCTCGACCAGCCCGCCGAACGAGATCACCACCAGCACCATGCCGATCAGCAGCCAGACGTTCTTCTCGATCCACTCATGGGTGAATGTCATTTCAAGCTCCTCGTTCAATCAGGCAGGAATCACGTGTTCGGCCTGGCCGGCCGACTGCGGACGCTTCGGCAGCGCCGGGATCGGGACGTCCCGGCTGGTGGTGCCGCGTATCGTCATCCAGGTGTTCCAGGCCATCATCAGCATGCCGGACAGGTACAGCAAGCCGCCGGTAAAGCGGATCACGTAGTACGGATAGGTCGCTTTCACGCTTTCGGCGAAGGTGTAGGTCAGGGTGCCGTCGGCGTTCACCGCGCGCCACATCAGGCCCTGCATCACGCCGGCGATCCACATCGAGGCGATGTACAGGACGACGCCGATGGTGGCGACCCAAAAATGGGTCTCGACGGCAGCGACGCTGTGCATCTGCTTCTTGCCGGCGACGCGCGGGATGAGGTAGTAGATCGAGCCCATGGTGATGAAGCCGACCCAGCCCAGGGCGCCGGCGTGCACGTGGGCGACGGTCCAGTCGGTGTAGTGCGACAGCGCGTTGATGGTCTTGATCGACATCATCGGGCCCTCGAAGGTGGCCATGCCGTAGAACGACAGCGAGACGATCATGAATTTCAGCAGCGGGTCCGAACGCAGCTTGTGCCAGGCGCCCGACAGGGTCATGATCCCGTTGATCATGCCGCCCCACGATGGCGCCAGCAGGATGATCGAGAACACCATGCCCAGCGACTGGGTCCAGTTGGGCAGCGCGGTGTAGTGGAGGTGGTGCGGGCCGGCCCACATATAGGTGAAGATCAGCGCCCAGAAGTGCACGATCGACAGGCGGTACGAGTACACGGGACGCCCGGCCTGTTTCGGAATGAAGTAATACACCATGCCCAGGTAGCCGGCGGTCAGGATGAAGCCCACCGCATTGTGGCCGTACCACCACTGGATCATCGCGTCCTGCACGCCCGAGTACACCGAATACGACTTGGTCAAGGAAGCCGGCGACGTCATGCCGTTGACGATGTGCAGGATCGCGACCGCGAGGATGAAGGCGCCGAAGAACCAGTTGGCGACGTAGATGTGCCTGACCTTGCGCTTGACCAGGGTGCCGAAGAACACCACCGCGTAGGCGACCCAGACGATGGCGATGGCGATCGTGATCGGCCACTCCAGCTCGGCGTACTCCTTGCCGCGCGTGAAGCCCATCGGCAGCGTGACGACGGCCGACAGCAGGATCGCCTGCCAGCCCCAGAAGGTGAAGCCGGCCAGCCTGTCCGAGAACAGCCGCACCTGGCAGGTGCGCTGCACCACGTAGTACGAGGTGGCGAACAGGCCGCAGATGCCGAAGGCGAAGATCACGCCGTTGGTATGCAGCGGACGCAAGCGGCCGTAGCTGAGCCAGGGAATGTCGAAGTTGAGCGCGGGCCACGCGAGCTGGGCCGCGATGAACACCCCCGCGGCCATGCCGATCACGCCCCATACCACGGTCGCAATGGCAAACTGGCGCACGATCTTGTCGTTATAGTTTAGACTTCTGTCCAAGATGCTCTCCTGATGAAGAAACGAATGAATACAGGCAGGAGTGTGCGTTTACGACCTCTAAAAATCCTTGATGTGAATCAAAATATTCCCGAGTGGATAGAGTACGTAGAAGTGTTTCGCGTCCTGGAGCGCCGGTCGTTCCACCGTTCCGGCAGGGTCGCAGTCAATGCGTTTTGATTTGCATCAGGGCCCAGACGGCCCGCCTGCACGGAGGGCTGTTCCCAAGAATCGAAAGGAATAGCGATGTCCCTGTCTCAAGCAGTCCACGAACAGATGCGCCAGCGCCTGCACCAGGCGCGCGAAGACCTGCTCGGCGCCGTGCGCGCCCGCACCACATCCGCCGACGACGAAGCGCCGTCGATCGCACCGCTGGCGCACCAGGGCCAGAACGACGACGGTGCCACCTCCCAGATGATCAGCCACGACGAAGTCCAGCTGGCCGAACACGACCAGCAAAGCCTGCATGCGATCGACGTCGCGCTCGGCCGGCTCGAGTCGGGCGCGGCGGGGATCTGCGAAGTGTGCGGCTGCCAGATTCCGGACGAGCGCTTGCTGGCGACGCCGACGGTCAGCACGTGTATCGGGTGCCAGGACCGGATCGAGAAAGAATCGGGCATGGGCCGCGGCCCGACCATGTAAACACCGGGGCTGCATCACGCCAGTCCCGTACGGCCAGCACGTCGTTCCCGCGAAGGCGGGAACCCAGGTCCGTCGCGTCGCCGTGGATTGTGAAGAAACTGGCCTGCATGCAGACTTGGATTCCCGCCTTCGCGGGAATGACGTGCTGATTGCCAGGCCAACTGTGCGAACAATCTTTCCTGATCGACGTGTGAACCGGCTGGCCTAATCCTCGTCGTGCAGTATCCTCAAGGCCGGCCCTTCCAGGTCATCGAACTGCCCGCTGTCGGCCGCGCCAAAGAAAATCCACAGCGCCAGCGCCACCAGCAGCACGCTGAGGGGCACCAGCAGATACAGCGCTTCCATCATCCTTCCTTTCGCAGCCGCAGCGCGTTGAGCACGACGATCGCCGAACTGCCGGCCATCCCGATCGACGCCATCCAGGGATCGAGCAACCCCACCGCCGCTGCCGGAATCGCGACGGTGTTGTACACCGAAGCCCAGATCAGGTTCTGGCGGATGATCGACAGCGTGCGGCGCGCCGTCTCCGCCGCATCGGCCAGCGGCTGCAGGCTGTCGCCCAGCAGCACCGCGTCCGCATGCAGCTGCGCCAGCCCGGCGCCGTGGCCCATCGCGAACGACACATCGGCGCCGCCCAGCACCGCCGCGTCGTTGATGCCGTCGCCGACCATCGCCACCGTGGCGCCGTCTTTCTGCAAACGGCGCACATACGCCAGTTTTTCATCCGGCCGCTTGCCGCCGATCGCCGTCGTGATGCCCAGCTGCGCCGCCACCGCCTGGGCCGCGTGCTGTTCGTCGCCACTGAGCAGGATCACGGTCTTGCCGGCGGCCCGAAACCGCCGCACCACCGTGGCCGCGTCCGGGCGCAGGCCATCGGCCAGGTCGAAGCGCGCCAGCCAGCCGTCCGCGGCGCCAAGCCACACCGACGTGGTACCGGGCGGCGCCGCGGCGCGCGCCACGCCACCGGCGATGCCGGCCACGAACGCCGCGCTGCCGAGCCGGTAGTGCCGGTTCCCGATCCAGCCCTGCACGCCCTGCCCCACCGTGAAATGGATGCCGTCGGCGGCCGGCGCGTCGGCGGCGGCCGCGCGCAGCGCCAGCGCCAGCGGATGCGGGTTGTCGGCCTCCAGCGCGGCGGCGATGCGCACACACGTGTCGGCGTCCAGGCCGCCGACGGGCACCGTCTGGCGCAGCACCGGCCGTCCGAAGGTGAGCGTGCCGGTCTTGTCGAACACCACGTGGGTGGCGCGGTCGAAGGTCTCCAGGGTATGCGGCTGCACCGCCAGCACGCCGCGCCGCAGCAGGCGGTCGGTGGCGGCGGCCAGCGCGGTCGGCGTGGCCAGCGACAGCGCGCACGGACACGACACCACCAGCACCGCGATCGCCACCTGCCAGGCCCGGGCCGGATCCACCGTCTGCCAGGCGACGTACACCACAACCGTCAGCACCAGCAGCGCCGCCACGAACCAGGCCGCGACGCGGTCGGCCCACAGCGCCAGCGCCGGCTTGCCCTGGCCGGCGCGTTCGGCCAGCCGCACCAGCATCGCCAGCGTGCTGTCGCTGGCGATGCTGGTCACGCGCAGCACGATTGCCTGGGCCGCGTTCACGGCGCCGCCGGGCAGCGCGTCGCCCGCCACGCGGCGCTGGGTGCGGCTTTCGCCCGTGAGCAGCGCCAGGTCGACGTCGGTCTCGCCCTCTTCGATGATGCCGTCGGCCGGCACCGCCTCGCCGGCGCGCACCAGTACCAGGTCATCGTGCTGCAAGCTGGCGGCGGCCACCAGTTCGGTGTCGCGCGCCAGCGGATCGCCGCGCAGGCGCAGCGCCGATGCGGGCAGGCCCTGCTGCAGCCGTTCGAGCGCGCTGGCGGCCTTGCGGCGCGCCCCCAGTTCGAGGTAGCGGCTGCCCAGCAGCAGGAACACGAACATCGTGACCGAATCGAACCAGACTTCGCCAACGCCGGTGACCAGGGCCACGCAGCTGCCGCAGAAGGCGGCGCCGATGCCCAGTGCGACCGGCACGTCCATGCCCGGCATGCCGCGCCGCAGGTCGCGCCAGGCGCCGCCGAAGAACGGCTGGGCCGAGTACAGCACCGCCGGCAGCGTCAGGCACAGCGAGGCCCACCCCATCAGTGCCTGCATGCCGGCGTCCATGGTGCCGTCGTCGGCCAGGTACACGGGAATGGCGTACATCATCACCTGCATCATCGACAGGCCCGCCACGAACAGCTGGCGAAACAGCGTCTTGCGCTCGCGCGCGAGCTGCGCGCCGTGGCGCCCGGCATCGTAGGGATAGGCGGTGTAGCCGATCGCGCGCAGCGTGCGCAGGATCGTGCTGGGCGGGCACACGGCGGCATCCCGGCGCACGAACAGGCGCCCGCTGGCCACGTTCAGGTTCGCCTCGCGCACGCCCGGGATGCCGGTCAGCTGGCGCTCGATCAGCCACACGCAGGCGGCGCAGCGGATGCCCTCGACCGTGAAACTGCCTTCACCGTCCAGGCCCATCGCATCGTAGAGCAGCAGTTCGGGCGCGTCGGCCATGCCGGCGACGACCTGCGGCGCGAACTCGGTGCGGTTGGCGTAGTAGTCGCCGAAGCCGCCGTCGACGATGGCCTGGGCCGCAGCGGCGCAGCCGGGGCAGCACATGGGCTGGTGCGCGCCGTCGATGCGCGCTTCCCAGCGGCTGTCGGCCGGCACCGGCAGGCCGCAATGAAAGCACCCGGCGTGCGCACCGGCCGCGCGCGCGGCAGCGCCGGCCTCGGCCTGGCCCAGGGCGCCGCCCATGGCGGCGCTCGTGGAAGCACTCATGGCAGCACTCATCGCAGCACTCGTGGCAGCACTCATGGCAGCGCTCCCGGGGCCAGGCACACGGCATGCATCCGGCCGGCCGGCAGGCCGCCGGCGGCGCGCAGCATGCCCAGCACGCCGAAGCCGAGGATCGCCATGCCGCAGGCCACGCGCACCGGGCGCCGGCGCAGCAGGCCGCGCATGCGCTGGCCGGCCAGGCCCAGCGCCGCCAGCATCGGCAGCGTACCCAGGCCGAAGGCCAGCATCACGGCCGCGCCGTCGCGCGCCGAACCGCTCAGCATGGCGGTGACCAGCACGCTGTAGACCATCCCGCACGGCAGCCATCCCCACAGGGCGCCGAGCGCAAACAGGCGCCCGGACGACGCGCCGCCGCGCACCGGCTGCACCCGGCGCAGCAGCGGCGCCACGTGGCGCCACAGGCCCTGCCCCAGTTGCTCGAGCCGCGCCAGGCCGCGCCACGCTTCCATCAGGTACAGGCCAAGCGCGACCAGCATCAGGTTGGCCAGCCAGTAGAAGCCCGCCTGCAGCGCCGGCAGGCGCGCCAGTGCGACCACGCCGCCCGCCAGGCCGCCCGCGAGCGCGCCGGCCGCCATGTAGCTGGCGATGCGGCCGGCATTGTAGGCGCCGACATTGCGCAGGGGCGCGGCGCCGGCCGTGGCCCTGGTTTGCACCGGTACCGGGAAAGCGGGCTGGCGCAGTCCGGCGCCGTCACCATCGGCGCCGCGGCGGCCCAGCGACAGTGCGCCCACGATGCCGCCGCACATGCCGGCGCAGTGGACGCTGCCGGCCAGGCCGACCAGGAACACGGGGAACAGGCTGACGCTCATGCGCTCCTCGACTGGTCAGATGGTCTGCGAATGCGAATGCAAATGCGAATGCGAATGCGGCAACGACAGCGACAGCGAGCCCGGCGCACTGTCGGTGCGCCGGGCCAGATAGCGGTCGAACACCATGCACACATTGCGGATCAGGAGCCGGCCCTTGGTGGTCACGGTCAGCCATTCCGGGCCGATCTGCACCAGGCCGTCCGCCTCCATCTGGCGCAGTTCGCGCAGCTCCTGCGCGAAGTGACGCCCGAACGCGATCGGGAAAGCCTGCTCGATGGCGGCGATCGACAGTTCGAACTGGCACATCAGTTTCTGGATGATGGCGCGGCGCAGCGCATCGTCCATGCTCAGGCGAATGCCGCGCTGCACCGGCAGCTCGTTCTGGTCGATCAGGTCGTAGTACTCGTCGAGCGTCTTGACGTTCTGGCTGTAGGTGGCGCCCACCGCGCCGATGCTCGACACGCCGCAGGCCACCAGGTCGGCGTCGGCATGGGTCGAGTAGCCCTGGAAGTTGCGGTGCAAGCGCCCCTGGCGCTGGGCCACGGCCAGGTCGTCGTCGGGCTTGGCGAAATGGTCCATGCCGATGTAGACATAGCCGGCCGCGCCAAGGCGCTCGATACTCAGCTGCAGCATCTGCAGCTTGGTATCGCTGTCGGGCATGTCTTCCTGCGCGATGCGGCGCTGCGGCTTGAACAGGTGCGGCATGTGGGCGTAGTGGTACATCGAGATGCGGTCGGGGCTCGCCGCGATCACCTTGTCGAGCGTGGCGCGCATCGTCTCGAGCGTCTGCTTCGGCAGGCCGTAGATCAGGTCGATGCTGACCGAACGGAAGCCAGCCGCGCGCGCGGCGTCGATGATGGCGACGGTCTCATGCTCGGGCTGGACCCGGTTGACCGCCTTCTGGACATCGGCATCGAAATCCTGCACGCCCAGGCTGATGCGGTTGAAGCCCTGGCGGCGCAGGCTGTGCACCCGCTCGCGCGATACCGTGCGCGGGTCGACCTCGATCGAATACTCGCCCACCTCGTCGGGGGCGAAGCGAAAACTCCGGCGCAGGTGCGCCATCAGGTCGCCCATCTGCTGGTCGGACAAATAGGTGGGCGTGCCGCCGCCGAAGTGCAGCTGCTCGACGTCGTTCATGCCCGAAAACAGCAGGCCCTGCATCTCGACCTCGCGCTTCAGGTACGACAGGTAGGTAGCGGCCTTGTCGCGCCGCCTGGTGACGATCTTGTTGCAGGCGCAGTAGTAGCACACGGTATCGCAGAACGGAATGTGCAGGTACAGCGACAGCGGACGCTTGCCACGGGTGCGCACGCTGGCCACCGCATGCAGGTAGTCGCGGTAGCCGAAGTCGGCGCTGAAGCGGTCGGCGGTCGGGTACGAGGTGTAGCGCGGACCGGATTTGCCGAGGCGCGCGAGCAGGCCGGCGTCGAAGTCGACCGCCGGGGTGACTGCGGCCGCGACGGAGGGATACAGGGTGATGGGTGCCGGCGCATCCGGCGCCGATTTCGCTTCAACGAGCATGAGAATATGACTCCAGCTGCGGCCACCTTGCGGAAATGCAACGTGGCACGATTAGCTGCCAGTTTATTGATCTGCCCTGGCTAATTCCTTGACTTGCATCAAATGTGGCAGAGTCTGCCTTGACCGTTGCTCGGCACCATCACTGAACTTGAATACCGACAGGGCCTGCACCAGGCGCGCGGCTTCATCGGCCACGCTGCCGGACGACAGCGCCGATTCCTCGACCTGGGCGGCGTTGCGGCGCGTGATGGCGTCGAGTTCGCCCATGGTCTGGTTGACGGCGGCGATGCCGTCGGCCTGCACCCGGCTGGCGGCGCTGATCTCGCCCATGAGGGTGGCGGCGTCGGCCACCCGGGCGACCACGTCGCGCATGGTCTGGCCAGCGTGCGCGACCAGCCCGGCGCCCTCGCCCACCTGCGCATCGGACGCCGCGATCAGCGCCTTGATTTCGCGCGCGGCGGCGGTCGATCGACCGGCCAGGTTGCGCACCTCGCCGGCCACCACCGCGAAGCCGCGCCCGTGTTCGCCGGCGCGCGCCGCCTCCACCGCGGCGTTCAGCGCCAGCAGGTTGGTCTGGAAGGCGATGCCGTCGATCAGGCCGATGATGTCGCCGATGCGCCCGGCCGACGCGTTGATGCGCTCCATGGTGGCGCCGACGCGGGCCACGTCCTCGCCACCGCGCGCGGCCACGCCGGACGCTTCACGCACCCGGTGGTCGGCCTGCTGCGCGCCATGCGTATTGTTGCCGGCGGCGCGCGCGATCTCGCCCAGCACGCCGGCGGTCTGCTCGAGACGGGCGGCCTGCGCTTCGGTGCTGGTCGCCAGCTGTGCATTGCCGGCGGCGATGGCGCGGGTGGCGTGGCCGATCGAGCTGACGTTGTCGCGCACGTCCCCAATCACCGCGGCCAGATTGACGTTCAACTGGCGCAGCGCCAGCTGCAGGCGGCCCATGTCGCCCGCGCCGCAGACCAGCGCGCCGCTGCGCCGCGCCAGGTCGCCGCCGGCCAGCGCGATCACGGTATCGGTGGCTTCCCGCAATGGCCGCACCACGCCGCGCTGCACACCGGCCCAGGCGGCCAGCGTGGCCGCCACGCCGCACGCTGCCAGCGCGCGCCATTCACCACCGTCGACGGCGCAGCCCAGGGCCGTCAGCAGCGCGGCCTGGGCGCCCATCGCCCAGCCGAGGCGCTGGCCCAGCGACAGATTGCGCAGGCGCGCCAGCGGACGGCGCCAGCCGGTGCGCAGCGCCTGGCCACGCACGATCGCCAGCCCAGGCTCGCCGGCGCGCACGCGCGCATACGCCGCTTCCGCCGCCCGCACCTGGGCGCGGGTGGGCGCGGTGCGCACCGACATGTAGCCGGTGACGCGGCCGTTTTCCTGGATCGGCACCACATTCGCCACCACCCAGTAGAAGTCGCCGTTCTTGCGGCGGTTCTTGACCAGGCCGGTCCACGGCTCGCCGGCCTGCAGGGTCTGCCACAGATCGGCGAAGGCCTCGGCCGGCATGTCGGGATGGCGCACCAGGTTGTGGGCCTTGCCCAGCAGTTCGGCTTCGGTAAAGCCGCTGATTTCCACGAACGACGGATTGATATAGTTGATGCGTCCCTTGATGTCGGTCTTGGACACGATCGACTGGCCATGGCGGATCACGTATTCGGTACCGGTGACGGGCTGGTTATTGCGCATGGCGTATTCCTTTATGTTGTCTAATGGCAAAATCTTGTTGCTGCCATTCTAAGGATCGCGACTTGCAAAAAACTTGATGTATGTCAAATTCCGTTACGGAAATCTTGATTCAGGTCAAAACGCACTTTCGGTTTACACTTGCGAAATGGATAATTTGACCCACGCCCTGGTCGGCCTCACGCTTGGTGAACTGGTCGACCGCGCCCTTCCCGCCCACCCCGACCCGCAACGCGCCCGCACCCGCCGCCGCGTCCTGCTCGCCACCGGCGCGCTGGCCAGCAATTTCCCCGATCTCGACCTGGTGCTGACACCACTGCTGGCGCCGCCGCTCGGCTACCTGCTGCACCATCGCGGCCATACGCATACCTTGCTGTATGCGGTGCCGCAGGTGTTGCTGCTACTGGCGTTGATGTGGCTGCTATGGCCGGGTGCGCGCCGCCTGCTGCAGGGCGATGCGACTGCGCGCAAGGCGATTGTCGGCACCAGCGTGCTGGGGATGGTGCTGCACCTGTCGTTCGATGCGCTCAATGTGTACGGCGTGCATCCGTTCTATCCGCTCGATGCGCGCTGGCTGTATGGGGACATGGTGTTCATTGTCGAGCCGGTGTTCTGGACCGCGCTGGGCGTCGGGCTTGCGCTGCTGGTGCCGCGTCCATCGCTGCGCTGGCTGTTGGTGGGGCTGCTGCTGGCCGCGCCTGCCTTCTTCGCATGGCAAGGCTTCCTGCAATGGGGCTCGCTGGCCGCGCTGTTGCTGGTGGCGGGCGTCGTGGGATGTGCGCACCGGCGCGGCGCCGTGACGGCACTGGCGACAGCGGTGGCGATCTGCGTCGGCTTCGTCGCCGTGCAGGGCGTGGCCGGCATGCTCGCGCGTGACCAGATTCGCGCCGCGCTGGCACGGCTCGAACCGGGTAGCCGGGTCCTCGATCTGCCGTTGTCGGCGTTTCCGTCGAATCCGCTATGCTGGTCGTTCGCGACCGTGACCCGTGATGGCGGCGCCGGAAGTTACGCGGTGCGTCTTGGTGTGCTCAGCCTGGCGCCGGGCATGGGCGGCGTGGATGCGTGTCCGGTGCGTTTCGGCGGCGAACCCGGGGCGGCCGATGCGCTGGCGTGGAAGTATCGCGAGCAGGGCAGCCTGGCCGGCTTGCGTGGGCTGAGCCAGGAGAACTGTCACTTCGATGCCTGGCTGCGCTTCGCGCGGGTGCCGTCGATTGTGGATGGCAAGGCGACCGATATCCGTTTCAGCGCTCCGGGCGTGGATAACTTCTCGACGCTGCCGTATGCGGAGATGGCGCCGCGGCCATGCCCGGGGCCGGTGCCGCAATGGGGGCGGCCGCGTCAGGACTTGCTGGACCAGGGAGACGGCGCGCGTGAACCCCGCGGCTTCGCCCTGCCTTGATAGGAGCACACTATGTCTCTTTTATCCGATCCGATGAATTCACTGCCGACACTTGCACGCCTGCGCTTCCAGGCTGCCGTCCTGGCGCTGGCTTGCAGCGCCCCCGTGGCCCACGCCGATGACGGCGACGTCATCAATCCCGACCGCCCCAATGTCGCCAACTCCAGCCAGGTGGTGGGCGCTGGTCGCGTGCAGCTCGAGATTGGCGTGAACCGGGATCGCCAGCGCAACGACGACCTGCACGTGCGCACCTTGACCACGCCGACGCTGCTGCGGTTCGGCCTGGGCGAGACGACTGAACTGCGCGTCGAGAGCGACGGGCGCAACATCGAGCACGAGACCGATCCGGCCAGCGGCGCACGCACCACCACGACGGGCTGGAACGCCACGTCGGTCGGCGTCAAGTGGCACGTCGCCGATGCAGAAGGCGCCCATCCGGCGCTCGGACTGATCGGCGAAGTAGCGCTGCCGACCGGCAGCCGGTCGCTGCGGGGCAAGGGCCTTTTACCACAGGTGGCGCTGGCGGCCGAGTGGGATTTGCCGAAGGGCTGGTCATTGGCCGTGACGCCGGGCGCCGGCGCCGACCAGGACGATGACGGCGCGCGCTACCTGTACGGCATCCTGGCAGCGTCGCTGGGCAAGAAATTCACCGAGCACGCGCAGGGTTTCTTTGAAATAGCGGCGCCCCGGATCGCATCTGCATCGCATGGCGGCAACCGCACGCAGGTCGACCTGGGCGTGAGCTGGCTGCTGAACAAAGACTGCCAGGTCGATGCAATGGTGGTGCGTGGACTGAATCGAAACACACCGCACCTGGGCCTGGCGTTCGGATTGTCGGTGCGGCGCTGATTCGGCTGCGCCATAGCCCATAGCGGGCGCCCGGGTCCCTCCTTTTGCGCACCGAGAACGTTCCAGACCCGCGTCAACCGGCCAACGTCGACGCGGTGGATGACCGGCCGGCGTTGCCGACCGGCTGTTATTTCAGTACGAGGGCATCAGACCTTGGCTTCGACGCCCGGAGTCGCCGAGCGCGCCAGGAAGGCCTGGGTCACTTCGGGCAGGTTCTGCAGCAGCCATGCCGCCATGTCCTGTTCCTGGACGATGATCTGCTCGAGCGAGGCGGCGGTGGCGCTGTCGCCCACGGCCTTGGCGGCGGCGATCAGGGCCGTGTAGCTGGCGATCTCCAGGTTCTCGAAGACGTAGCCGGCCATGGCGCCCTTGACCACTTCATCGCTGGCGGTCATGCCGCCCAGGCCCTGGCCGAAGGCGGCCAGCTTGCCGCCCAGGTCCTTCAGCACCGAATTCGTGATGCCGCGGCGGGCCAGGATCTCGTCCAGCACGCCCTGCTGCCAGCGGGTTTCCTCGATGTGCTGGACGATGCGGGCGCGCAGCGCCGGATAGTGTTCCAGGCGCTCGGCCTGCGCCTGCAGCATCTTCTCGGCCTGCTCTTCCATTGCGTGGGCGTCGCGCAGCCAGTCGTTCAGGTTGTCGTTTGCACTCGTGCTCATGGTTCCTCCTCAAGTGATCATGGTCGATGTCAGCGCGGTGCGAACCGTGCTGAACCCATTCACACCTTCGCAGACCCGGCGACAAATGTTTGTTAGGTTCCTCACAGTGCGGGAACATCGATGCGCACGGCTCGGCTCCTTGCACAAGGACAGATGCGCCCATGCGCCGGGCATGGCGGCGCCAGCCGGACGCCAGCCGCGCCGGCTATTCCGTATAGTCGCGCCATGCCATCTCCCGACCGCTATCCCCGCACGCCCGACGGCCGCTACTTCGTCGTCAACGGCCGCCTGTGGCGCACCAGCAATCCGGGCCTCGACCCGGAGGTGCGCCAGGGCCTGGTCGAACGCCTGATGACGGCGCGCCGCCAGGTGGGCGCCGCCCTCAAGGCGCGCGATGCCGCGGCCGAACGCGCCGCGCGCGGCGATGTCGACGCCGCCAAGCAGGCGCTGGGCGAGCGCGGCCCGGTCTGGTGGGACGATGGCGCACCCGACCATCACCGGCGCATGGCGGCCAACACGCCGTATGCGGACTGGTTCGCCGCCCTTCCCCCTGACGACAAAGGAACACCATGAGCACCGAACTGACGCTTCTTGCATGGACGCTGGTACTGGCCCTGGTCCAGATCTTCCTGGTATCGACCCTGCGTACCCAGGAGACCGGCACCCGTTACAACATGGGCCCGCGCGATGCCGAAGCGCCGCCGCCCCGCCCCGTGACCGCCCGCCTGCAACGGGCCCAGGCCAACCTGTTCGAGACGCTGCCGCTGTTCGCGGCGGCCGTCCTGATCGCGCACGTGTCCGGCAGCGAAGGCGACCTGACGCTGTGGGGCTGCTGGCTGTACCTGCTCGCACGCGTCGTCTATGTACCGCTGTATGCGGCCGGCATTCCGCTGGTGCGTTCGCTGGTGTGGCTGGTGTCGCTGGCGGGACTGGTCATGGTGCTGTTTGCCGTGCTGACCGGCTGAGCGGCCGGGCACGGATAAGCGTGCATGCAATAAAGGGTTCGTCGGATAACTGCTGATTGTTTGACCGCGATCAAACGTACATCTGACTTCAATCCTTGACGCCGCGTATAGTGAATTGACGCATGCCGTGCAGCGGCGCGGCAATCCACCTGCGGAGGGGCGATGTTCAAGACCATTCTCGTCCACGTCGACGGCGGTCCGGGCCAGGACAGCCGCCTGCGCGCGGCCTCCGTGCTGGCGGCCGACTGCGGCGCCCACGTGGTCGGCGGCGGCGCCACCGGCATGTCGATGGCCAGCTATGCGGTGCTGAACGGCTCGATGGCGATGCCGGTATCCAACCGCGAATTCCAGGACCTGCGCAATGCCGCCGCGCTCCAGCTGAACGATTTCCGCGAACAGGCCACCCGCCTCGGCATCGAGCGCCTCGAGACCCGCATGGTCGAAGACACCGCACGCGCCAGCCTGCTGCTGCAGTCGCGCTACGCCGACCTCATCCTCGTCAGCCAGGAGCACGGCCACGGTCCCAGCCACATCATCGGCGAGCGCGGCCTGCCGCAATACCTGGCCATGCACGGTCCGCGCCCGGTGCTGGTGGTGCCGCCCGGCTACCGCGGCGCACCGGTTCCCGGCGACGCGCTGGTCGGCTGGGACGGCAGCATGCCGGCCCAGCGCGCGATCGCCGCCGCCCTGCCACTGCTGGCGCGCGCCGTCCGCGTGCGGCTGGCCCTGATCAATCCCGGCGCGCAAACGGGGCTGCATGGCGACGAACCCGGGGCCGACATGGCGCTGTACCTGGCGCGCCACGATCTGGCAGTCGAGATCGTCGTCGAGAACACGCGCGCGCCCGAAGGCGAAGCGCTGATGGAACTGGCGCGCGACTGCAATGCCGGGCTGATCGTCACCGGCGCCTTCGGCCACAGCCGCTACCGCGAATGGATCCTGGGCGGCGTCACGCGCGAGCTGCTCGACCATGCGCCGGCGCCGCTATTGATTGCGCACTGAGTCGCGCACTGAGTTGCGCACTGAATCACGCACTGAACTGCGCACTGAGTTGGCCACTGAATCGTCCACCCATCGTCCATCAACCCGTCCACCACCCACCCTGAGCACGCCATGACCTTTCGCCATTATCCCGGAGGCCAGCCAGGCGCCATCGGCGCCGCCATCCGCCACGCCCGTCGTCACCTGTGCGCCCGCCTGGCCGGCTCGGCCGACAGCGAACGCATGCCCGACGACAGCTTCGTGCGCGAGTTTCCCGCGATCGTCACGGCGGTCGAGGCCGGCTTCAGGCACGAGGAAATGGTGATGGAATCGTTCGACTATGCGCGCCTGCACGAGCATCGCGCCGAAAACGCCGTCATCCTGGCGGCCCTGCACCGGGCCCTGCCGCTGGTGGAGGAAGGCGACATCGCGCTCGGACGGCAACTGGTGGCGGCGCTGCACGACCTGCTGTCGCTGCACCGCCTGAGTACCGACCTGGCGCTGGCAACCGCCCCACGCGCGCCGGCCGGCCGGCCCAGCGGCCGGATGCCGCGCGCGATGATCCATGGGACGATGCGCGCCGGCTGGCGCTCGCGCCTGCACTGAACCGGTTCCCTGCCCCGACATGCGCCTGACGTCGCTACGCCCCCGGGAAATTTGATCACGTTGAAGCTGCATCCATCGAAAGCCGACCATGAACAATACCGTGACGATCCTCAAGGAGATAGTGTCCGCTGTGCTGGCATTGGCACTGGTCGGCACTGCCATCTGGCTCATGGTCGAATCATTTTCGCTCGATCCCAAGATGACAGCCGATGAATTCCAGCGCAGATCCGGTGTGCTCCAGATTGCGGTCGGACTCGCCGGAACCGCCGTCGGCTACTACTTTGGCAGGGTTCCCGCTGAAAAGAGCGCAGATGCGGCGCGGCAGTCGGAAAGCGAAGCGCGCAAGGAACTTGTCGACGCCAACAGGACGGTATCCGACAAGGCCGCGACAGCGGCGGAAGCCTCGACCAGGAATGCGCTAGCCAAGCAAGAAATTACAGGACTGCAAGAACAGCTGACCGCCACGCCACTAGGGGGAGCAGGGAAATCGGATAACGAGGTGATCTCGGACCGGCTCGACAGCATCCGGAGAGCCTTATCATGAGCCAACTACCTCCGTCTTCCAGGCCAACCCTGCTCAGCACCTATGTCCGCGAGCAGCAGGCACACTCAAACTGGTGCTGGGCGGCGGTAGCCAGCAGCGTCAGTGCCTATTACGCGCGCGCATGCCGGCCATGGAAGCAGTGCTGCATCGCATCCGACTGCCTGGTTTTGTCATGCTGCACGAATGCGGGACCGTGCAACCAGCGCCATCGTCTCGAACGCGCCTTGTCGGTGACAGGAACACTGGCGTCGCACCAGCCCGGTCCCTTGCCGTTCAACGACATCGTCACGCACATCGATAACAAGACCGTCGTCTGCTGTTACGTCGACTGGGGCGACGGTACCGGCCATTTCGTTGCACTGGTTGGCTATGATGCGCTGGTTCGCGACGTCTTTATCGAGGATCCGTTCTACGGTTCCAGTGACGAACCGTACGACACGTTTGTCAATGCCTATAACGGCTCTGGAAAGTGGCACTATACTTACCTGACACACTAGCGAGGTAGCAATGACCATCAAGAAATTGGACGGCCCTCTGGAAGGGAATGACGTCCTGCAAGCTGCACTCGAGACCAGATTCCCGGCGTTCAAGGCGCTGGGCACGCCGGTCGGCGGAAGTGTGAGCCTGGCCGGTCCGATTCCCTACTTTCGATTGAGCCTCGACGCCCTGGAGGTTCCCGACCCCTTGACCCAGGCGGAACAAACAGGCTGGCGGGTAGCGGTCAATACCGGGGCGGATGAGAGCCTGGCCAAGTTGAGTAATTCCACCGCCGACTCGCCGACAGTCTTCCAGGGACTGGCAAAAGGAAATCTTGTAAAGGACTATCTCAAGGCCGCCGAACTGGCGGAAAAAATCCTTGGCCCGGAATCCGACGAATACGAGCCACGCCTGCTCGACATACCGTCGGTCCCGTATGCAGCCTTGTGGCTCAAGGGAACCAGCGATTTCTTCGTCCCATTATTGGTGACGGATTCGTCCGCTTCTGCGTCGCTCGACCCGGCCCCGGATATCCTGTCCGACCTCAGAGAGCGCGTCAGACACGAGGAAGACCATGCCGGTGAGGACTCCCAGGCGATGTTCGACAGCGCCCCATCAACGCCGACCAATTAACCCGGACGTGCGCTGTGGCGATGCCGATACTGCTTCGCCGCTGGGCATGATGGCGCAAGTAGCGAAGACAGCGCCATCTACTTCAATCCTGCGCGCCGGCGGTGGATCACCCCGCCCGATGTCATGAAAGTGCCATCGCCCTTGTAATGCAGCGTCTGCGGATGGCGCGGCTGCTTCGCCGCGCGCGCCGCCACCACTTCCCAGATAAAGAAGTCGTAGCGCTCGACCAGGCTGTCGTCATGCAGCCGGCATTCGAACTGGGCGTGGCATTCGCGGATCGACGGCGCCGCCACGATCTCGCTCGGCTCGGCACTCAGGCCAAAGGCGTCGAACTTGTCGATGTCGGCGCCGGTGGTCGAGCCGACGCCCAGCACCGCCTCGAGCAGGTCGACCGTCGGCAGGTTGATCACGCATTCGCCGCTGGCGCGGATCAACGCATGGCTGTGGTTGGCCGACGAAATCACGCAGCCGATCAGGGACGGGCTGAATTCCATCACCGTGTGCCAGCCCATCACCATGATGTCACGCTCGTGGGCGTGGCAGGACGAGACCAGCACCACCGGGCCGGGTTCCAGGTAGCGCCGCACATCGTGCAGCGGCAAGGACGGTTTGCGGGCATGGCGCGCCATTGGCTTTCCTCGAAGTGAACAAGCCCTGATTATCGCCAGCGCCGCGCAGCGGCGGCGCACGCGCGCGCCGGTCAGCCTGCCGTCAACTCGCTCACCAGCGTGCGCACCAGCTCAGCCGCCGGCATGGGCCGGGCCAGGGCATAAGCCTGTCCGGCCCAGGCGGCCGCATAATCCTGGATCCCCTGCGCCGCTGCCGCGCCATGCAGCGCCTTGGCCGCATCGTAGGCGATCGGGTAGTCGGGGATCGCGGGGTGGCCGGCGGCGCCGACCTCGCTGAAGAAGCGGTTGACGATGCCGCGCGCCGGCCGGCCCGAGATCGCCGCCGTCACCGCGGTACCCAGTTCCGGCCGCGCCAGCAGCGCCCGATGGTGCGCCGACGTCGCGGACTCCGGGCAGGCCAGGAAGGCCGTCCCCATCTGGGCCGCACCCGCTCCCAGGCGCAGCGCGGCATCGATGCCCGCACCGTCCATGATGCCGCCGGCCGCCACCACCGGAATGCGCACCGCCCGGCTGACGAGGCGCACCAGCGCCAGCGTGCCGATCGCCGGATCCGGCAGCGCGTCGTCGAACATGCCGCGGTGGCCGCCCGCTTCAAACCCTTGCGCGACCACGACATCGATGCCGGCCGCCTCCACCGCAATCGCTTCCGCGACACAGGTGGCGCTGGCCATCAGCACGCAGCCGGCGCCATGCAGCGCGGCGATCTGCGCCGCCGTCGGCAGCCCGAAATGAAAGCTGACCACGGCCGGACGCGCGGCCACCAGCACGTCCAGCATGGCAGGATCGTCGAGGAAGGTGTTGTAGATCTCGAGCAGGCTGCCCGGGGGCGCGGCGCCGGTACGCTCGAAATGCGGCGCCAGGTGCGCCAGCCAGCGCGCTTCGCGTTGCGGGTCGGGCTGCGCCTTGCGGTGGGTGAACAGGTTGACGTTGAACGGCCCCGCGGTCAGCGCGCGGGTTGCCGCGATGGCGGCGTTGGCCTGTTCCGCGGTCGAAGCCCCGACCGCGATGGAGCCCAGCGCGCCGGCATCGGTGACGGCCGCCGCCAGCTGCGCCGTGCCGACGCCGGCCATCGGCGCCTGAATGATCGGGTAACGGATACCCAGCAAACCGGTCAGGGACATGCGCACTCCAAAAGATGTGGATGAAATGCCAGTATAGCGCAGGCCGGTTGCCGGCCGGTCAGTGCATCGACGGTCGTGCTGTCCGGTACAGGCTGCGTCACCGTGCATCTCACCTCAAGCCACCAGCCCAGGCACGTGCCGTTAGCCCTTACGCGACCGGCGCCCCCGCCGCCAGCGCGCGCTGCAACGCTTCACCGGTCGCCGGCTTGGTCAGGTGCACGTCGAAGCCCGCCACCCGCGCACGCGCCACGTCGGCCGCCTGGCCGTAGCCGGTCAGCGCCACCAGCCGCAGGCCGGCGGCCGCGGCGCCGCCGTCGGCGCGCAGGAAGGCGGCCAGTGCGTAGCCATCCATGTCGGGCAGGCCGATGTCGAGGATCGCGACGTCGGGCATGTCGACCAGCGCCAGGGCGCGCGCCTGGGCCGCGCTATGGGCCACGCGCACGCTGTGGCCGAGTTGGCGCAGCAGCGTCGCGGTGGACGTGGCGGCGTCCTGGTTGTCGTCGACCAGCAGTACCTGGCGCGGCGGCGTCGTGCCGCCGCTGGGGGCTGCCTGGCTGGCCGCCGGCGCCGTGCCCAGCGGCAGCGTCACCTCGAAACGGCTGCCCCGCCCCGGCCCATCGCTGAAAGCCGCCACCCGCCCGCCGTGCAGGCCGACGATCTCGCGCACGATCGCCAGCCCCAGTCCCAGGCCACCGGTGCCGCGCGCCAGTGGCTGCGGCGCCTGGTAGAACGGCTCGAACACGCGCGCCAGCAGCGCGGGCGCCATGCCGACGCCGTTGTCGGTCACCGTGATGCGGGCCGCGCCGTCCTGCGCCGTCAGCGCCACCGTGGTGGCGCTGCTGCCGAAGCGCGCCGCGTTCGACAGCAGGTTGTTCAGCACCTGGGCCAGGCGGGTTTCGTCGCCGTTCACCCAGACGTCTGGCGGCGCGTCCACCGTGGCCGCGCCGCCGGGGGCCGACGCCGCGGCGTGGCGCACCGTGTCGGCCAGGTTCAGGGGCCGCGCCTCGATCGCCAGCTTGCCCGAGGCGATGCGCGACACGTCCAGCAGATCGTCGACCAGGCGCCGCAGATGGGTCGTCTGGCGCCGCATGATGGCGCGTTCGCGCGCGTTGCCCGGTTCGTCGCGCAGGTCCATCAGGTCGAGCGAGGTCAGGATCGGGCTGAGCGGGTTGCGCAGTTCGTGGCCCAGCATGGCAAGAAAAGCGTCCTTGGCCGCGCCGGCCTGGCGTGCCTGGGCCAGAGCATCCTCGCTTGCCACCAGCAGGCGCGAACGTTCCTGTTCGTGGATGTCGCGCTGCCGCGCCGCCGCTTCCAGCGCCTGCCCCATCAGGCGGATCTCCTTGATCCGCGACGCGACCGGTTCGACCGGCGCGCCGCTGCCGAGCGCCGCGGCGCCGCGCTGCAGCGCGTGGATGCTGCGCACGATGCGCTGCGACAGCATCGATGCGATGCCGATGCATAGCGCCAGCAGCACCAGCGTGCCGAGCGCGTACACCGCGAAGCGCCCCAGGAAGGCGACGCCGAAGCCGGCGCCGGGCGCGCCGACACCCACCACCCAGCCGTAGCGCGGCGAGGTGGTGTAGGCGGTGATCACCGCGTCGCCTTCGAGCGTGCGGGTCTGGCCGACGCCTTCGGGGCCGGCCCGCAGCATCAGCTGGCGCAGCGAATCGCTGGCGGGGCCGACCACGGTGCGGTCCTGGTCGCGCGAGCGCGCCACCATCATGCCGGCGCCGTCCAGCACCCCGATCACCGAGTCCGGCAGCACCTCCTGGCGCGCGATCACGTCGAGAAAGCGGTCGGGCTGCACCACGGCGCTCAGCACCCATGGTTCGCCATTCGGGCCGGTCACGGGAACACGCACCGGCACCGCCGGCCGGCCGCCCTGGCCCCGCGCCACATGGCCGGCGATCGGGCGGCGCTCGTCGATCGCCTTGCGCAGGCTGCCCGGATCGGCGATGCGCGCGGCCGGCGCTCCGTACGGCGCCATGGTGCGCAGCAGCGGCTCGCCATCGGGGCCGGACAGCACCACGCCGAGCCAGTCGGGCCTGGCCAGCCGCGCTGCGCTCTCATGGAAGGCGCGCAGGTCGCCGGCCGCCAGCGACGGACTCTTGGCGATGCCGCTCAGCGCGGCCACGGTGGCGTCGAGTTCGGCGTCCACGGCGCTCGACAGCGCGCGCGCATGCCCGACCATCAGGCGTTCCTGCTCCTGCTGGACGAAACGGCCGGCGCCGTG
>Ga0265797_10002942_pt1 | contig 27964 bp, 28 predicted proteins | sample P2T30metagenome_FD_192433 | JGI IMG/M metagenome (GOLD analysis project Ga0265797, IMG submission 192433) | Plant litter microbial communities from East Loma Ridge, Irvine, California - P2 T30 | ecosystem: Environmental > Terrestrial > Plant litter > Unclassified | place: USA: California... | reverse complement strand
GCTCGCGCCAGAGATCGGCATCAGTTTGACTTGCGGGCGCTGAGCAGATCACGTTACGGTCACCGACTGTCAGGCCTTGAATTGGCTCGATCAGATCTGCAACCCAGACTTGATCCTTGAGGCCGCAAAGATGGAAGCGTTTGTGCATCAAACTGAGCTCGTGGAGGCGAGTCAGGATATATGAGAATGGCGTGCCAGGTGGGAAGTACGAGCTGAAGCGCTCCAAGACCGTGGCAGGGGGGTAGATGCCAGCCGTGCGGATTGGTTCTGGTTCGCTGACCAACGCTGCCTTGACAACGGGGAAGTCGAACTTTTCCAGCGTGGTGACTATGCCGTTATTACTGTCCGGAATCTCAGTTTTGGCTGGCTCCTTGCCTTCTTCGGTTTTGGACTCGTCGGATGTCTCAGTCTCAGTAGCCTGCGCAGCGGTGCGGTAGCGACCAGCGCGACCAGCAATCTGTTTGATGTCTGCCACCGAAAGTGTGCGGCGTGCAGCGCCGTCGAATTTGTTGCTAGCCTCGAAGATGACACGCTTGATGGCAAGGTTGAGACCCATTCCGACGGCGTCACTTGCGACAAGGAAGTCGTAATCGTTGTCTGGGTCGTTGAAGAGCCTAGCCTGCTGAGCTCGTGTCTCTGGCGGCAAGCTACCGTAGACTGTCGCGACTTTCTTTCCTGTGGCGCGTTCAATCTGTTTTCTCAATGCGTGGATACCCATGACCGAGAAACTAACAATACAATCACCCTTGCGCAAGTCCTCGATCTTGCCATTGAGAGACTCGTCCGCAATTTTCAAGGGAGAGAGACGAGTGTAGTTGTGGATCACAAGCTTCTCGCCGACCGACGCGCAAAGCTCCTTGATCAGCGGCACCGTTCGTTCCTCGCCACAGAGGTGGACTTCTTTGGCTTTAACGCCGAGAAGCGCCTGTGTCCACGCCCAGCCACGTTCAGAATTGCCAATCATCTGGATTTCGTCGATGACAGCAACATCGAGCGTAAGGTTGAGCGGCACCATTTCGACGGTGCAGCTGGTCATGTGCTGATCTGGTTCCTCCAACCCCTCTGTCTCCGGCACGCGGCGTTCTTCGCCTGTGATCAATGCGCAGTTCTTGCCCTTGGCCGTCATCCTCGTGTAGACCTCATGCGCAAGCAGTCTTAGCGGACCTGCGTAGACACCTTTCTGGGCCTGCTCCAGTCGTTGTAGTGCATGGTAAGTCTTGCCTGAATTGGTCGGGCCGACGTGCAAGTGTACAGTGCGGTGCATTGTTCGTGTTCCTGGGTACCATTCTGTGGGATATCGCAGATCCGCAAGGCCCTTCTGGTTCTTAATGTCGGATTCGGTGAAACGAGCGCCTGTCACATGGCCGTAGAAAGCGTACTTTATCCTGTCGTCCAGTCCTCGTTGTCCTCTCTGCTTGAACGCCAGCCGTAAGTCTTCAGCCAGCTGCTCATGTCTGCTCCTACCGGACCTGCCACCTCCGAAAAATGGCATATCCAGCCTCTCTGCATCCACTCTGGTATCCTTTGTAAATGAATTCCACAGCTTGCCAAAATCTTGCTTTGTATCGCCCGTCTCGCGTCGCTCTTTTAGATAATGCTCCACAATCGGCGCCTTTTTCAACTCCTCTTTCATCGCCTGCATACGCTCCTGCAGCATTTCTGGAAAGTTCTTCTTCCACCTCCCAGCACCACCCTTCTTGTCGCGATCGCCCGGTCCATTGAATCGCTGTCGTGATGCGCCATCTTTCCGGAAAGTCTTGTCCGTAGAGGAATTATTAGTGTATCTGATTTCGAAGCCCTTGCGTCCACCGTCTTTCCGCCCTTGGCTAGAATAAGAAGAAGCCAGGCGAGTTTGTTGCAGGCTCAGGCGCTGAGAGCGGATGGCGCAACGAATGCATCTGCCTGCTGCATTTCCGCGAGCAAGCGAGAGCATGCCACCGATTTGATGGAGGTGTTGTAAGGATTAAATAGGTATAAGTTGATGTGTCTTGAAATAAGAGTAAATCGCCCCCCGTATTAAAGTTATTCAAACGAAAGCACGTGAAAGCGAAAGTTGCGGAGGAGGAGCCGTTGGAGCAGGCCGATACGGTGGACTACACCTACAACCAGGTCATGCTCTCATACCCCGCGGGCGCCTTTAGAGCGACTGCTGCGCCATAACATCCCAGCCAGACAAGTGAGACTCTTGCATTGTTGTTCACTTACACCAATCTTGAGCTGCGCATGTCCTCGCTCAGTCACGTGCTCTGCGTACCGGCTGCTATGACCCTTCCATAAGGCTGTCTTTGCAAGCGGTTCTACTATCGCTCAGCCAACATCGTCACCCGTCCATCAGCCCACCGCCCAGCATGGTCTCGATCTTGGAGGCCCAGCGGGACAGTGAGTGATCTAACCAGACCTCATGCTTGTGTCACAATACTGACAAAATCATAGTCATCCTGACCACCATCCGACAGATTACCCATGGCGACGTCCGTATCCTCGAAACCCTCCCTCCCTCGCAGCTCGACCTGACAATATGCTTTAGTGGAAAGTGCTGGTTCTCGACAGCGCATCGCGGCGGCTGATTGACAACGTGATCGAAGAAGATTCTATATTGAACGAGAACGTCACAAGTATGCTTGCTCCCACATAAATTGGATTCCTGTCAGGCCAAAGCGCAACAGCCTGACTGATTCCAGACATTGAACAGATTGAGCACCGCCGGCCCAGTCAACGTGATGTCGACGTCGTCTATATCCTCACGCCGCAGGCCCACATTGTGGACTGCGTCATGGCCGACCTGCAAAAGAGAAAGTACCGGAAGACGTTCTTGGTGTGGACTTCCTGTAAGTGGACAAATCGCGGGAAAGTTATGAGGCAGCGATTGACTGTTGAGAATAGTGCTGGAGCCCTCGTTGCGAGATCGCATAGACAAGACACCTATCGCGCGAGAGCAGATCGCCTTGTTCAAAGTTCTGAACGTCGAGTTCTTCCCGCGAGAGTCCCACCTGATCACTTTCCGAGATCCTTGGAGTTTCTTTACCTTGTATCACCCTGCTTGCAACAACCTAGTAAAGCAACACCTAGAGGATGTGGCTCAGAAGGTAGTACATATGGCCGTCCGTCTCAATTCAGCTCTGACTTTGACAGATTGTTGGCGTATGTGTGGCTCTTGGTGAATATCCTACGATCCGCTACTACCGACCACGAGCGGCGACGCACGAAGCAAGCATTCTTTGCTCACATCTGGCGAGATTTGTGCAAGATGAGCTTGACCTGTACGCGAAATATCACGAAGACTTTCCTCCTCCGACTTCCAGGCCTAGGGGCACGCTCTTCATCACAGATCGAACAATGGATCTGTTCGCTCCGTTGGTCCACGAGTTTACGTACCAAGCTATGGCTCATGATCTTCTGCCAATCAAAGATGGCGACAAGGTCATATACAGAACAGCTGTCGATTCCGAGCCAGGTGCACAGGAGAAAGACATGGAAATCAAGGAAACAGACAGGATCTGGGTGGAGAACAGACATCGCCACATGAAGGACACGATTGAGAAGCTCATGGGTGACTTCCAAAAGTTCATGGACGATAACCCCAATTTCACCAAGCAAGGAGATAACCCAGCGTCGCTTGGTGCGATCAAAGACATGCTTGCTGGTATGCCACAGTTCCAAGAGATGAAGGCGGCTTATGCACTACATCTGAGCATGGCTCAAGAAAGCATGAATCGCTTTCAGAAGTTCAAATTGCCCGATGTGGCGTCCGTTGAGCAGGTATGGTGCATCGAAATGTAACAAAATGCATACCAACACCTACTAACTACTCATTAGATGCTCGCAACTGGTCTAGACGAGGACTATAAGAAGCCCAAAGGCCTAGCAGACCAGGTGATTCGCATGCTTGACGAGGAAGATATCACACCACCGGATCGCCTGCGTCTGCTGATTCTCTACATCCTTTATCGCGACGGCATATTACAAGCCGATCTACGAAAATTGCTCGCCCATGCACAATTGCCAGCCACCGAAGAAAACATAGTTCGCAACTTGGAGCTACTTGGAGCACGAACATCAAGAGGTCTTAAGGACCCTCGGCCTGGATTTGCACCAATGTTCCCCAAGAAACCTCCCCCAGCCGCAATGCAAGACGAGTATGCACTCTCGAGATACGAACCGGTTCTGCAAGAAATGCTAGAAGCGGCATCTGCAAACACTCTTTCACCCGAAACCTTCCCTTACACGAAACCGCCATTGGACATGGGAAATGACGTTGGCCAGGCGTCCGCTACATCTTTACGTACCGCTAAGCCAACTTGGGCTCGAGGCCGTACCAACGTGTCAATGGAGAACAAGCAACGGTGCATCGTGTTTATTGCTGGTGGCGCAACCTACTCTGAAAGCCGCGCATGTTACGAGATGGGACGCAAAACCGCGCGCGAAGTCTTCCTTGTTACATCTCACATGCTCACGCCGGCATTATTCACTCGCCAGGTGGGCGATCTCAGCACGGATAAGAGACGACTTGGAATACCAGCGGAGCAGCCTAAGCAACAGGCTCCAGCGCACTTGTTCGAGCCAGACGAACAGCCCAAGCCGCCACCAGTCCAGCCAAGTGCCCAGCCTGCGCAACAGAGGCAGCAGGTCGCACCTCCCACACAGCAGATGGCTGCGATGAACATGGGAGGTCGCGCACCGCAGCCTTCGGTGCAAGCGAATAGCTCGGCGAAGCTGACGAAGGAGCCAGAGAAGGAGAAGAAAAAGCATAGATTCTTTGGCAAGAAGGACAAGGACCGCTGAGATAGAGATGGGAAACTCGCCCAAGGCCCTCCCTGTGTGCAACCTTCAACCAGGTTGCCGCCAGACTTCGTCGTGAAATGGGACCATAGTGCGGGTACAGAGTCGAAAAAAAAATTGAATCTTCACACTTCCAATTCAATGTGCCTGTGCGATTGAACTCGTTGCATCATGATTACATTCATGTTTGCTCTGGGTTCGTATTTCGGAGCATACTCCGCACTATGTACCTAGGTATTACAATCCTGTACACCATGGCCGAACAGTCGCAGTCTTTTGGACATTGGCGCTGATTACCCATAGGTAGTCATGCATATCACTTTAGTCTGCTTGCCTTGCGAAAGAACGCCCTATTACGTGGTCCTGCAAGCCAGCATCGACCTGGCACATCCATTATCCGTTCCACCTCTTGACAGGGGCGTCTCGAACTATCCTTTCCACGCCTCAAATGACCCATTTTGTTGGTGTAAGACTCTCAAGCAATGAGAGCTAGACAGAGGGGCTATCTCGAATGTGAAGCCTCGAAATGCTCGTGCTCTCTTACACTCCGGTCTCTCGAGATGTCCGCGGCCTTTGGAATTGTATTATGCTAACTTGTGCATTTGGCAGTCGTGTAAGTGTTCGTTTCTATCGTTTTCGTGTGATTTAGACCCTCACGAGTGAGCGCTTGCTGCTCGAGCATTCTCGCGTCAGGTCGTAGAATCCGAGATGTTTGTTGTGCCATCCACAGTGGCTAGTGTATCGAGTGATGGGGCTTTTCTTGGGCACTCCTGTAGAGTTCAACGAGGCCCTTGGTGGGATCTATTCGGGTCGTTGGACGGAATGGGTGGGTGTGGCATCTCTGCTTGCTGATAGTTGGGATTACCCCGTGGCTGGTACTGCAAATCCGGTCGTGGGTAGGAGGGCATTCTCGAGTCGTAAGCGTGCATGTTGGGAGGTATCATGCTGCCAGGCATGATCTGGGATCCCGCAGAACCCGAGTAGCCTTGGGTGAATGGTTGTGAGGGCCCTTGGCTTCGATCGTATGCGTGGTCGTGTTTCTCGGCCGCAGGATGTGGTGGAAGGTAGTGAGGCCCGCTGTCATGGCGTCCTGGCGGATAATTCTCGATTGGCGGAAGGAGCATCTCCGTGTCTCGTGTCCTTTGGCGTTGACTCTCGTCGATATACTCCTCCCAAGGAAAAGTTCGAGATTCTTGCGAATTCGACCTAGACGCGGGCTCTGTGCCTAGGAGAGCACTGTCGTAGTCGCCATGTCGTAGGCGATTGAGCATTTGGACGGACGAGTTGGCATCGGTGCAGCGTAGAGCGTGGATGAGTGATGAGTGTGATTGTAGTTCCTCTCGGAGTCGTTGCTGGCTCTCTACCATGGCTTGGGCGCGAGTTTGACCAGGGGGAAGCTCGTACGCGCAAGCAAGTCTGGCCTTGATGCAAGGTCTGCAAACAGGTCGGACCTCATCGCACTGATCTATGAGGTTAGGGGATTCGTTTTCAGAGATGTAGTAGGAGGCGTATGTACCTTGATCTTTCGACGACGACACTGCTGGCAGGCCTGTCTCACCTGCTGTCGTCTGCGCCTGTTCGCTAGGTCTCCGTTGGAGACAACGTCGTCGGTGCCAATATCACCATCGATATCAGGGGCAGTGTCGGTTTCGACTTCGTCCATATTGCTTTCGCCGCTCATGGTTAAATGGGGCACACAAGCAACACCTGCGAATGGGCCGAGTAAAGCAGCTTGACTGTGCCTGCGAAGGCGTGGGAAGCTAGCTGATCGCCGATCCACAGTCTTTGCTAGGAGACGCCTACCGAACCTCTTTAAGTTCCAGCGGCTTCCCAGGGCCTCGTCAGAACGGCAACGAGGGCAATTGGGCTCACTAGATGATCGGCTGCTTGTCAAACTCGTCAAAGAGCTGCAGAAGGGACCTGGCTCCGCCGTATTGCGTCAACACGGAATCAGCATGGCATTATTTGCTCGGTTCTATCCTTCCACCCTTCACACAAGAGACAAGCGATTAAGAACGTCTCACTGGTCTCGCTTACATGCGTCCCCAGTGCCGCGGTGGACACCACGGGATTATCACGCTTGGCCGATGGGTGGATGCCTCCAAGAGCGCTCGGCTCGTGCCCCGATCACCCACGTGCTTCAAGGATTTTAAGGAAGCCGCGATTGCTGTGATTGCTGTGATTGTGTGATGTGATCCTAGAAAGTGCTTTGCTTGGCTGCCTTGTCTACGCGTGAAATCTTTGGACCATCAAATCCCATCGCGTTGCATCAATGACAAGTCATACTTTCCTCCTGCCCACACAAAGCCTTGTGGAACGGGTTCGGTACTGCCCGGCGCCACGTTGCAAGGAATGATTCACGAGCACCACCAGCCGTGTGCCGAATGATCGCGCATTAATTATGCCCTTATTCTGGACCCCTTCCAAACTTTGAGGAAGTGGCAGGCAACCAGCGCCCGTGTGCGCGTGATGTCGAATCTGGACGCATCCAAGCAAGAGTTCAATCGCAATATCGAGACTCGCCAGACGTGGGCTTCAGCATTGCCAAGTGCCTCGACTTTTGATCAGTTTTATCACACCTGATCTAGAAGGATTCACTGCTGCTTGACATGCCTCTTTCTAGGAGACGCACTCTGGTACCGTAACATTGGTGTCAATCTCGTTATTCGAGATCCTTTGCGGCACATGAGGTGGGCAACGCTAGTCTAGTGTCTTGACTAGATTGAGGAGCCGCTTCCTCATCTGGTACAGCATCTCCAAGGCAAATGATCTGAATCTTTCGAACACACGACTATGCGACTCATTTGGCCACAGCAAGTCGGGCTGTTCTCGTTCTTTTGATTGTACAATCATCTGGTGAAGGAAACCCCTTCGAGTACGGCATCTGAAGAGCCGGGGGCTGTTTCGAAGATGTGCCGTCGGTAAACGCAACCGAGCGCGCGATGCCGGTTGAGGGCATCTCGGAGTCCGTCCCGTTGGTAAAGGCGTAGCGATCGAAATGTGCGTTACGATGGGGCTTGATCTGCAAAAGCTCGGGTCAATTGGCCCGCTGAACGCGTCGGCGACGGACAAGCCTCCGGGACATTTTCTTTCGCAGTGCAACGTTAATTAGGCTTGATTAATGCGCTCCTTACGAACGAGAAGTGGGTCGTTAAAGCGGTTATCGCCTGCTGAGCCTTAGGCGTCCAACTTTGCTTCCGTGGACGTTCAAACAACAATGATGGAGTGATGTCCGCAACCACAAGTCCAAAGCCGCACGTCCAACCGACCAAGACTCTAAGACGAATCCGGGCAATGCGCATGACGAATAGATGATTGGATCAATGTAGGAGGTAGCAATCTGAGGGATCCACCGGGGTCGGCACTACACAGCGTGTACGCTCGACGCCGCTTCCTCTTAAACATGTGCAAAGGGGTGAAGGGGTCACATTAGCCGACCATACCACTCCCGCCACTATATTCAAAACAAAGAGTACAGGTACAATGACTCCGAACCGCGAACCCTAAACAGGGTTCTATCTTCATCTCTACATAACCTGATATCTGCACCGGAGATGCAAAGCACGATGGGCGCAAATCCTCCCGGCTGCTTCCCCGGGCAAAGCATATGGCACCCGACTCCGAGCATGCTTTTTCTACCAATTTGCATCGCTTGACAACGGCAGTTGTACTTATGCATTCATGATATTCCCGACGAAAAGACAGAAACTCCCAATCGTGTTGCTAGACAATGACTAGTCACGCGGTTTCAATGAGGCACGTGAGGACTCTCGGTTTCTTCCACAGGTAGGAGGGTAGAGTTCGTCAATGAGGGTGCCGCATGATCCAACAACCTTGGCGAAAGGTTGTCGATCGTAGTCGGTACAAAGTCGGCCCATATTGCATCCAGCGAATCTTCGGCAGTTGTAACGATTACAAGAAGCGGATGCGAGGGCTGGAAATAGGGCACGGTTAACGATATACGACGGTGATACGAAGGCTGATCCAGCTTTCGTGCGGTAAAATCTTGCTTTCTTGCTTGAAAACTGGGCATGCTAAATATGCAGTGTGGGCTTGAAGCGACGCCTTGTGCTTCTTACGCTTGTATGTACGTAGCGCTATAGTGTTTATGAAAAACTGTTACGCTGGAAATGTTTCCTTATGCCTTCCACTTTGGTGCCGTTTGTTGTGTGTTGTTGACTCGCTCATGATATGTAATGATCGCCCGCAATTTGGATTCGATATCTGCGCCTTAACGCCCCCTAGCCGTGAGAGAAGCACAGATTCGATAATTTCGATTACGATAACCACCACAGGCATCCGTCATACTCACGAACATTCACTTAAGAATATTCCTGAGCTCGTCTGACAAGAAAGTCAATGTCCACGTGCTGCTGTCCCTGACATTGACAAGTGTCGTGCATGTCTGAGTAAGACAAGATCAATGTTGTGACATAAGCATCCTCCCATGTGGAAGGTGACGTTCTTTTTAGGTTGCCGGCACCTGAAGCCAGTGTGCAAACCATCAAGGTGGTACGCCTTGCGGGCGTCCGGTCCGTGTAGATTTGCACGACCCGTTGCAAGAAGTACTTGCAATTTGTCGTTGAACCTTGAGTCGTTGAATCACGAATCAGGCAAGAAGTAGTCGCCTTAATCGAGTCAACATCGAAATTGTGAGAAATAATAAATCGCGTTCGTTCTGTTTCTCTTTTAACAAGCACTGTAAAATGGTGTTGATGGATCTTGTGTGTACTCATATTCTCGAGTTGAACAAGCCTATGAACCAAATTCTAACCTCGTCATTACGTCCTGAGCCCATCAATTTCGTATAAATCTCCGTTCGAACATAATTTTTCGTCCTCCCACTACCCTGATAAACCCTCGTCTCAGCTATATGATCCAGTGACGAGCTTAAGTCAACGGAATCGGACATCCCAAGTTCGCGAACTCTGGGCCAAGTTTAGTGGCAACGAATGAGAGCGCCTCGACTGTAGGCGTGATGACGCCGTTCAGGTAGCTGGGGAGCTGTCCAGTCGCCAACTGGTAAAGCAAGCAGGAAGTATCCTTTGCACTGATGCCGGCCTCGATCTTACCGTCCTTGATAGCGCCGAAGTTGATGGCGTCGAAGGTGCCGTCGGCGGTGTTTCCACCGAAAAGGACAGGGTTCTCGAGATACATGGTAACAATCTGGTTGGTAACATCCATGTTCGAGTAGGGAGTGATACGGGTGGTCCAGTTGTCGGGAATCTTCTCGTGGACGAAGAACGACTCGATGGTTGCATAGTCGGGTTGGTAGCCGTTGGTGCCGGATGGCATGAGCTCGTAAAGGAAGCTGGCGGCTCCGTAAAGCAGAAGGGTCAACGGCCCGAAGAAGAAGTTAGGGTTCTCAGCCTGTGGAGAAAGTCAGATTAAGGTAAAAAATGTACAAGCCATGTCTCTCGATGCTTACCCTGGACTGCTCGTATCTCTGCAGACGATACTTCGATAGACCTTCGCGGTTGTAATAAGCTCCGGTTGTTTCGGTCATCATGTCGAACAGTGTCTTGTTGAAGCTGAAGTTGTCGCCACCGTGCGTGAAGAAGTCGTTACGGGTGAGCGATGAGTCTGCCTCAAACTTGTTGTGCCCGTCAAGGCCAGGCTCGCTGCCTGTCAGGATTGGGTTGACTGAGGTACGGGTCGTCGCATCACATCCGATACTGAGTTTCTCTGTGACGAGATCTCCATCAGTGAGAGTGAGCCCCAACACGGCAAGCAAGTTGGCGAGATCGTAGCCGACGTTGTAGACATTCTGCTGTGCGTCGACCAGTTCAGTGAACGTGGTGATGCCGTCGTGCGCCAAGAAGTTGTGGTTTGCGGCAGTGTTCAGACCAGGGCATCTTGGATTTACGTTAGAAGAAAGAAGAGCATACTGAGTTGTGGAAGGGACTTACGGTCCGCGAATGTCGTTCTTGCCAGGCGCAACGTATTTGTGCGCGTCGTCACCAGGTGCAGGAACTAGGTAACCTCCCTTTCCTGTTCCCTGGACGCCGTTCTTCGCTCCGGCGTATGGGTACTTCGCGTCATAGGGAGCCGCAGGCTTGTGGTTGTTGTTGTACGGGCAGGTCGCAGGACCACCGGCTCCTTCGCCTACTTGTTGACGGCGATGGTTGCGTGATCCGAGCATGGAAGAATCCACACCTGGCACGTCCACGACCCATGGGTAGGCCGAGGCGGAAGTGACGAGAGCTGCAACGATAGCTTGTTTCATGATCGTAGATGTTTGATGTGAGAAAAGATGATACTTCGAAAACGGTGTACAACACGCGGCGAGCCAGTGCTCTTTTATGTTGTCTGTCCTGGCCATGCTCCCGGGAAAAGGGAAGTCAAAACCACACCCATGGCGAAGGCTATGGTATTCCAGAATCTGCAGATCGCGGCTCAAAACTAGTTACACTGCGGAGATATGACCATCATACGTCAAGTTTCGACTACGATAGCAGTGGCGGCTGGTCAGCAGACTCGATCCGATTGGCATATCCCAATAGCGAAAGCGTGTGGTCACGTTGGTTTGGGAGATCCAGCAAGCGCAACCAATCTATGGCTGCATGTGTAGTAGCTTCGTCCGTGGATCATTAAGCTAACAAGAATAAAAGAAGCCTCGGCGTGTTCTTCTCCAGGCTTGAGGTGTTGCTTGCCATAGCCTGTATGCACGATCCCCGTTCTCAACCGTGGGATCGCCTTGCGTTTGCTTATTCCAGAATTAAGGCGAACCATGATGGCGGATCGGCATTGGCAGGATGCGCGTGGCCAGGGGCAAAGCTTCCCGATCAATAGACGATGTACCAAACTGGACTGAAGGAACCTAAAGAACGAGGTGTCTTTGCGTAATGGCTTGTCGATCATCAGCCATGTCGCAGCCTGCAGCCAATGAGCTTGGCGAAGCCAAATCTGATACCGAGGCTCTACACAAATGCAGTCGAAGGTAATGCACCTTAGACGTTAGCAACAGCGTGGGGTCTCCAGCGCATCACTATTTGTGACAAATTGTAGAGCGGTGACTGGTTCACGATAGACATCTGCGGTCCGACTAAGGAACACAATTCACCACACGAGCGTGTTCTTCCCACCTCCGCGGTCGCACGGCAAGCAACTAACAGTACAGTATCATGAAGCTAGCGAGACGGTTTAACCGAGACAGGCACATCCTCCGGTGGTGGACGCAAGCCACACTAGGTACGTCCTTTGCCCTTAGACGAACAAGCCACGTTTGACGACATGCCTAACTCAGCATCGCTCAAAGACCCGATACAAGCCCTTCAAGTTCGCAACCTCGACCGTACCCTTGAGTAGACTTTTGGTTGCCACCAGTCGCGCTTTGAACGCGGGAAACAATGTGTTTTCGATCGCTCGATGCAGCTCGTCCCGTCTCGGTGTGATGATTTCTTCGTCACTGCCAGAGGTTCCAGCAGATTGTGGTAGTGCCTCGGGCACATAGAAACTTGCGACCTCGCGTAAGAAGCTTTCGAAACACCGTCCTTCGTTTTGCCAATCGACATGTGGACCGAGGCGCAAGAGGAAGTTTGGAAGTTTCGCCATCGACGGCATGTAGCCTTTCACCAACAGCGGGATGCTGAGGAGTTCGCCTTCTTCTGAGATTTCCAAGGCGAAATACTCGGCCAGCATGTCACGTCGAGAGATTAATTGCTCAACCACAGCAGGGATCACTCCATCCCAATCAAAGTCTGTCGAGTCTGGCTCCTGTGATTTCAATTGCTGAACTCCGACATGCAGTAGCTCGTGCAAGTCTAACGGAGGTCCGAATCGGATTGCACCAAAGTTCCCAAAATCTGTGAGACCAAGCTGATAAAAGTACTCCGCCGACACCATACCGTAATCGATCAGGAACAGCTTCACGCCACTTTGAATGGCCGCGATGCGTTTCGTATCATCGACGATGCCAACGAATGTGTGGTTGGAAAAGACGTCAGTGAGCTCACTGTGCATACACTCGCGTACCGAGGCTCGCAGCTCCTTGATAGTAGACAGCCGACAAATTGTTGCTTCCTTGTCTGTGATCTCGTAGTCTAGGCCATCGGAGCCTGCCTCGCGTGAAGGTGATGAGGCCCGCTGAAGCATGGTCGTAATCTTCCTGCTTCTTGTGTCGGTTCGGACCATGTTGTTCTCGTACAGTTTTTGAGTTGTTGGGCGTGAGGCCGAAGGTCGTTTTGAACCAGTAGGCGTGGAAGCATCAGCTTCGGGGATTGAGACAGTTTTGCTGATACTGGGAGTCTTGCCTCCGCTGAGAAGGCTTTGCGTCATGAATGTGCGACTTGTGTCTACCTTGCCGAGCTTGGATCTGATCTCATCGCATACCATCTCCACAATCTCCTCCTCATTCAAGAAGTTCACCTCGCGCTTGGTTGGGTGAACATTGACATCCACTCTTGCTGGATCGATCTCGAGGCTAAGATAGACAAAGGGTTTGCCACCTTTCGGCAGGAAAGTAGAGTACGTCTGCTCTACAGCTTTCTTGATCACCGAGGAGTCGACAGACCGATGGTTGATGAAAAGCAAAAGTGTCGTCCTCTTGCCATTGTAATTGGCATTGCTCGCGAGACCTTTCGTTTTGAAGCCGTATTGATCGTTAGTCAGCTCAAAATCGATCAGCTCATTGGCGACCGCGCTGTTGTGAACGATCCGAATTCTGTCTTTGGTACTGGCTGCCATGGGTATTGCAATGCTGACGCCTGATTCGCCGTGTTTCTTGCAAGTGAAAGCCACGCCTTGGCAGTGTACAGCATATTTGCCTACCTGCTCCATGATTTTCGCATACTCCTCGCTGGCAGATCGGAATGCCCGACGGCGCGTCGGGACGTTATAGAAGAGGTCTTCGACTTGGATTTGTGTCCCTTGTCGACCTGCGCACGCTTTGGGATCTGCACTTTGACCAGGCTTCGGTGGTGCCAATTTGCCGGCGGCATAGTGAGCTTTCCATGCACAGCTGGAGTCTGCAGTCTTGGTGGTGATGCTTAGGTGGGCGATGTGAGATATGCTGGCCAGCGCCTCGCCTCTGAAGCCATACGTGCCGATGGACTGGAGATCTTCAAAGGATTTGAGCTTCGATGTAGTGAAACGCTCGCACAGGATCGGCATGTCATCTTTGTTGATACCGCATCCGTTGTCAGAGATCTGTAGTAGTTTTAGACCGCCGTCTTTGACGAGGATCTCCAGGCTGGTGGATCCTGCGTCCACGGCGTTCTCAATGAGTTCTTTCAGCGCATGCACTGGCGCGACGATGATTTCACCGGCAGCGATTTTGTTGACGACATCTTGATGAAGAGCACGAATACGACGAGGGCCGTCTGGCTCGTCTGCCTTGCGCTTCGTCCCTCGAGGTGGCGAAGAGATCCCTGGGCTATGCGATGGGGCGTCCATGATGGGATGATATAGTCATGGATGGCAGCAGCCGATGATGAGTGATCAATGGGTGTCTCGGCGTGAGGCAGACGCGACGCTGAAAGTGGAAGTGCACGTGAAGATAAGTCCTACGGGCCCGCCCGCCGCCAGCGCAGGCACTTTTTGAAGGTCGCAACAGCTCAATCGCAGACTGGCAGCGACTCTACCCATCACCTCGCGCACGACCACTCCATATACCCTTACCATCTCCCGCGACAATTCAAACGAACGCGATCATGTCGGACGCCACTTTGTACGAAGAGACCTTCAACGTCACCTCCACCATCGCCGACAAATACGACCGCGTTACCCGCGTCATCGGCACTACACACGATGCCTCGACTGAGCTCGCACTCGATGTGAACCACGAGTTGTACCCTCTTTCCAGCGGCGAAACAGTCACCATGGTTCTGGCGACAACGCTCAACCTGGACGGCACCAAGGATGAGCGCGGCTGGAGGGAAAAGAAGGGCGAGTCGACTCTCGCGGACATGTACGACTACGTGTGCTATGGAAAGGTGTACCGCTTTGAGGAGGGCGAGGACGGCAACACAATGTAAGTGTCGCGGTATCGTGAGCTACAACCTAGGTGCAAAGTGCTGACGACCCAATAGCAAATGTTATGTCTCCTTTGGTGGCCTTCTCATGTGCCTCGACGGACCGCACAAGAAGCTGTCGCCGCTCCGCATCGACCACGTCTACATGCTGCTCAAGAAGTAGGACTTGTTGAACATCGGGTAGAAAGGTTAAAACGTTGTGGGAGGCGATCAGAGAGAAAGGAAAAAGTCAATTTAGCGCGGCGTTGGTGGCATTTAGCTGAGAGACGCTTGTTTTGAAATATGCCGGAATGGGTATCACACACAAGGCTACGAACTCAAGACTTTGCTTGTTCACAAAGTTGGGAATTCCAGTCTGCGATGCAGCCTGGCTACGATCTCCAAATACCCTTCGTCCTCTGAGGTGAGAATACCGTGTCGAACGAAGAAGTCCAGCAACACAACGGCACAATTCGGCTTGAATTCTCCGTCGCGCAGGGCGACTTGAGCCTCGTCGACTGTCATCAGCTCGAAGGCTTCGACTTCATCGTCGCTGGGTTGCGGTTCGACGTCCTCGGCTAGCTCTAGGTCGTAGATGTATTGGACCTCTGGCTGCAACAATTTGGTCTCTCCTCCAGCGCGACGGTCTCGGATGTGGAAATATGTCACTGTGCCCACAGCCTTCACATCTTTTCGAACCAGGTCTTCTGGGAGGGAGGCCTCCTCGCCAGCTTCGCGTACTATACATTCGAAAGGACTTTCTCCCGTCGCAATGCCTCCTGCAACAGTGTTGTCCAGCATTCCGCCATAGGTCTGCTTTGTAGCCGCCCTCCGAGGCACCCAGAGCTTGAGCTCGCCGTCTTTCTTTGTGTAAGCCATCATGTGGCAGCCGTATGTGACTACGCCGAATAAGGCAGATGCAGCTCTTTCGATGCTGAACAGCAAATCGCGGTTTGGTCCGTAAACTGGGTACAGTTCGTTCCTCCAGCCTCTTAGGATCTTGAAATGATCGGTGGCACGCATAGCTTCTGCGGTAGCTGCGACGACTCTCGATCTCTCTTCCTCCGTCGAACCAGTCGTGAGTGTGAGTGTCCGGTCATCATCGTTCACGAGCCAGTCGGGAAGACCGCGAAAAGCCTCAGCAACAGATGGTAGGATGAATCCGAGGTCTGCTTCGGGGTACTGGGGTACCTTCAGCGCATAATATGTGTTGATGTGCGCCAGGAATAGCTTGGGGTTGGTGTGGTAGTATGGGAAGTTGTCGCACTCTCCGATCAAGTCGAGGTTGCTCTTCGGTCCCGTCGCTTTGGGGTTCGGTTCTGGCAAGGCTACCGAGCCGTTGGAGTCCTCGTCGTTGCCTGCAACTGACGGGTCCGAAGTCGCGCTCTGGTCTTGACTGGCGGGCCAGGAGGGCATCCTGGGAAGCTGCTTCGGGAGGAGCTCACGGACTCGCGCGAGGTTGAAAGAATCCATAGCTGAACAGACCGCAACCGCAAACACGCTCGCGTGTACTTTGACGAAAGTCTATCGGAAGATGGGGTCAAGTTGATCTGGTTCGTGAGATTCTCGTTGATACCCCCTCTAATCTCGAAGCTTACTGTCAGATTCGCTTGAAGCGGGGTGGTGATCTGAATCGCGCCGGAAATGTGAAGGACTTTCTAGAAACGACCAAGTCTTGCAAGTGGAATATACGCAGTTTTAAGGTCAATCTATATCAGCTCTGGGAGGAGGCAAGACTAGGAATTCAAGCCAATATCTCCTTATCATCTCTACAACCAGCACGAAAATGTTCGGCCTTATCATCTCTGGCAGACCTGTGGACGCTGCACCACAAGCCATCACCGAGTCACAGTTCGCCTTCAGGATCCCGCCCGTACCTTCATTCAGCCATATCGTGGTGTTCCTTCTACCGGGTACGCAGCTACCCGACGGAACTGCAGCAAGTGTCTACGTTCAAATTCCACCATCTCAAGAATTCAAATTTCTCGGCGGCATCGGGCCTGGCAAAGAGAGCGCGATCTTCAAAGTCAGCGGCCTGAAAAATGGCGGCTCAAATGAAATGGACGGCGACGCTATGACTGACGATGCCGGCCAGCCATCTGCAAACACCAACGGCACCGTCCCAGCGGGAGCCGACATAGTCGTTGGGATCTCTATTGAACCTGCGGCACAAGTGGAAGCTCAGATGACATCTCTCAAGGAGCCCGCTGGTGTCCCACAAATGGCCATGGTGCGCCAACAAACTACCACTGGCGATCGAGTGACGACAAAAGTCCTCGCGCAAAGGATCATCGGCAATGCGTTCAATTTCCTGTCGTCTTTCGGCAGCGATACGGTCCCTCTCAAGGCTTTCCAGGACTGGTGGACGAAATTCGAAAGAAAGGTGGAGCTCGACCCGAGCTTCTTGGAACGAGAGCAACAAGGTTGAGCGCAGAGATTGTTTGCTATAAAGACATCAACAAATACCCAGATCCATGTACCTCACGTACGTCTACGGGCTCTACCGATAATCGCTCTGAGATTTGCTCAGGTAGAGCTGATTCGGCATCGAGCTTGATGGAGACCAAACGACTACCACGAGAGCACAGGCCTGCTGTCCTGTCTTGCCGCTGGTAGGAGGAAGGCAGAGAGAACCGAGTACAGTCAAGATCGGATCAACAAGCTACGAGCTTAAACGCACAGGGCTGATGACGATCATCCTGTACGGAGCGCAAATCAAACCTTGCCAGATCACAGTTTGCAAACACCAGACGGTCTTCCGCCTGTCACTCGAGAGTCCGAAAGCCGCAAAGGCTTCGTAGGAGTGACTGAAAGTTGGTGTCGTGGTCCGAAGAGTCGGATCATACGATGAAACACAAACAATGGGAGGAAAGCTTACGACAGATATTTACGCTAGTAATACTCCATTTATCTCACCACCCTCACTATGTATCCGACTGCTCGAAGAATTACTTGAGAAGTCCATCCTTCGTCGGTGGAGAGTAGTTGTCGTACCTGAACCAACGTTAGTCAAGTCCCATGGTTGTCACCTCACAAAAGTAGCTTACGATTGGGTGTAGCCAGGATATTTCTTGAATTGGTCTTTGTCGATGTTGTTCAACTTTGGGCATCCGAGCGAATCTGACTCGGCATTGATAACGGAGCCAAGCTTGTCCTCGGCAGCATCGGTATCCGTGAAAAGACCAGATAGAATGTCAGGAGTCTCCTGAATGGTGAGTTGCATAGCGTAGCAGAAGAGGTTGTTGCCCTTGGTAAGTGTGCCAGCGTTGTAAAGACCCCCTGTGAGGTTGGCAGGGTCCAAACCGACGAAAGAATTGACAGTTCCGGTGTTTCCACCGATGCTGGCAAACTCTGGGTACTGGTTTGCCATTTTGATTGTGTCTAGCTCGAGATACGGAATGGTATAGTCGTCGATGACGTTTCGCGTGTACCAGTTGTCTGGGATGCGTTCGTGGCCACGGTTGTAGACGAACTTGCCGTCGTCTCCAGTGATGGCGAAGAAGGACTTCAGCACCTCGCCATCAAGCTTACCAGTCGGGTACTCTTCGGACTTATTGGCCATGAAACGGTAAATGAACGACCACGCTGCAGGTTGGGCGATCACACCAGCGAACGGCGCGTTGAAAAAGTAGGGGTTGGTGTTGAGGCTCTCCTGGAAAGATACGTGTCGTAGATCTGTGAGCATCTGCAGGGTGTAGTCGTCCTTTGCCTTGCCCGCATCGTACAACCTCTGGAATCTGCTCAAGACAAGGTCGTAATCGTTTCCATAGACATACAGGTCGCCTCGAGTGGGTGAAGCGTCGCCTTCGTACTTGTTGTGCGAGCCAGAAATGCCCTGAGGTTGGCCGAGGAGGTTGAGCGGAATGCTCACACGGTCATCAGGTCCACCGATGGACCAGCTGTAAAGATTGCCGTCGAATACGGAACCGTAGACTGCAAGAAATGCGGCAAGATCGGCACCCATGCCGAAGACTTTGATGGTCGGTCAGTGATGGTCGCTCCAAGTCAACAAATATGTCACTCACCTTTTACAGTGCTCTCAACAAATTGAGGGATTGTAGCAATGCCATTGTGGGGGAGATACCCGTGATTGGCGAGAGCGTTCAAACCAGGGCATGGGCCTCGTTGGTCATTTGGTCCTGGGGCTACGAAAGAATACGGGCCGGTAGTATCAACGTATTGGGCTTGAGCATCAAAGGGTGGTGTACTGTAAGGCGTCTGCCTCTTCTCGCGACGAGCACTGGCACCCGCTTCTTCGAGGTGCTGCAGGATGTCTGGGTACGCGGAAGCCAGGCCGGACAACGCAAGACAGATGATTGATGTGGATTTCATCTTTGGCAAATGATGATTTGGACTGAGGGACAGGAGTATTCAACTTGAATCTCGGTGGAAAAGGACATACTTCTTATACACTCATGAGAGGATTTCTGGCTTCATAACGATGTACGATGACGGAAGTTCTGTTCTGCTGGCCGAGGAGACGCAACCAACTCTGTTAACGGGTCGTTGCGTGGTTTATGCTTCATTTCAAATATCGGTCAGCTCATTGGTTCTTAGCAGGAGGCTGACACTGAAGCATCGTGGAGATGTAAATATCGGGAACGTAGGAAGGAAGGATGGTTTGGGGAGGGCGCGTGTCCGAAGCTAATCAAGCCGTGGCTTGTGATCTGCAGCACAAGAGCTAGACATGGGATGATCAAGCTTCTGCATACTGCAGCCACGAACTCTCTCGGACACAGGTCGTCTTCTGGATAGTCCATCATAGTCGTAAGCGAACTCTGACCTCGTGCGGACATCGACGCTCGTAAGAGACGCGATCTCGAGTGGTGTGACTGAGTTGAAGTACCCGATCTCGTAACTGGCTGCCACGGTAGCACATCTCCGTCCTAGCCTACCAAGCGATCGTATTGCCTCGGTTCAGAAGAGGTAAGAGGTAAGGAGGGGGGCAAGGAGCAATATTGTTATCGTTGCTAGGAGGTAGCCTACGCTGTTTAGGCCCACGATGTGATGTGATGAGCGTGAGACTTAGCAGCATGCAGTGACAGCCATAGCGTCTTAAAGACCCACGTGCATAGGTGAATTTCTGCAACTGTCTTCACAAGGCGGCTCGGTCGTGGAGAGGGTGCTTACAACGCTCTCATCTTCTTTCAAGACGTGTTGCATGTCTTCATTCTCCGTTAGAATGGACAGGAACAGATGGGGTGAAGGGGCCTCGGTTTGATGTGGTGGCGCGACGACCGCAAGCCTCAGCCGCCGCCACTACAGAGTACCTGCGTGGTACGCAATTGCTGCCCCTCGAGGTGATGCAGTTGAGTGACATGTCCGCCGCCGATCAAGTCATCGATGGATCTCGAGAAGTTGGAAGATCGGGCAGTTGCACCTGACTAATAACGCCTAACGCTGCTGGGGACGAAGCTTAGCAGTGCTTGCGTCGTCAGACTCCAGCGCGTGGTCAAGCATTTGCAGGACGAAACTAATCGCTCATCGAATGTGCCATGGCTCGTCACCGATGCATTAATTGAGATTCAGAACCGTGGGCTCGGATGTCGGGGGTCTGCCAAATGCACAATGTTCGGATCATCCCGGGGCCGCGAAGCCGGCCAAGCCGGTTGAACCTGAAATCCACTTCGAGCCTGAGGCCGAAAATTGCGTGTGATCAAGTCTACACATTCGTGCCACCACAAACGCACCTCGCCCGCTAGCGTGAAATTTGGACCTCGAATCGAGCATCAAATGTAGGCATTCTCTGCGCATTGGGAAAGTCAATCAACAGCAAGACTATCGCGCAGCATGTCGAAGCGCGTGAATGAAGCAGAAGACACTAGTCGCCCCCCTAAGCGGGCGAGACCTGAGCAAAATCAGCCACCGAAACCGGCCGAAGAAATCTGGTCGTCTCGACAGCTACAGGATTTGCTTGCGTTCAGACAGGATGGTCTCCAGGAACTGCGCCACGGCGTGACATCTCTTAAGGTCTTCCTCGACAACATCTTATACAACCGCGACGACGACAACAGGGGTCGCCACCTCAGCATCCTCCGTGATTTTTTGGACTCCCAGAAGCCAAAGGACCCACAGGACACAGAAAAGCCATTCTTAACTCAACTGTGGCAGGCTTGGTCCTTTGCCAACCAAAACAACAACGACTACCTTGCATCGTCGCTGTGTGCCATCTTTGCACTCCTCTTGAAGACACTATCATCCCTTCTTGATTTCCGTGAGCTTGGAACTCTGCTCTGCCGAACGATTCTGCAGCATCAGCATTTGCGTCTTGTCAAGCGCAGCTTAGATGCGCCAAAACACAAGGATTTCCTAGTCTCGCCCAGCTTGCGACTTCTTACGGAACTGACGAGTTTTGATGGTGGCGTTTTTGCGAGAGAAGTCTATAAGCGAAGGGAGCAGACCTTCGACCTGACGGCGCTCAGAAAGAATCTTGGACATTTCAAGACCGAGTACGTTTCCCATCGTTAGCTGCTGAAGATGACTTGTTGTATCGCCAACGGGGTGATCAGATTGGTCTCAAAACTAGCACTCAAAACTAGCACTCAGGCTAACTAAATGCAGTGTTCCCGAGGAAGAGGCCAAGCGCAAGCCTGCGATACGGACGCTCACCGTACGATACATCCTGATACACTTGAAGTATCAGCCAGAGGGCGGCAAGATAGATATTTTGAAGCAGCGTCCTCTCTGTGGAGCTCTGTTCCAGTACATACGCGAGGATCCGGCCGACCTTGTCCTGGAATTGCTCCGCACTACCGAGCAAAATGTGTTCAAGGACAAGACTCTTCCGCGTTCCACTAAAGCTGCCCTGCTGACGCAACAACATCTCGAACGTGTTACTGAGATCGCATCGCGCTTGGAGACTGACGAAGGAGTCGCAAAGGCGGCTCTCGAATGGCTAAAGGCCGTTTCCACCAACTCGTCTTATGGCGTACTTCGAGCGAGTGGATGGTATCCACCAGGAACGACAAAGTCAGAGCACAATCTCAGTGATACCGACGGTGCAATCGATCTTGGTATTGATAGCTTGGAATTCTACGAGGACGCTGGAAACTTCCAGGTCCGCAACACGACCTTACTTTCTTGGATTCTCACTCTGCGACCCCAAACCGATGTTAAGGAGCGTGAGATTGTTTTGACATGTTTCAAATCGGCTCCCGAGCTTGTACACGCGTACTTCAAAGAAAAGGGCTTCCAGTTGGATCCAAAATTGACGAACACCTGGATCGGCTACGCTTCATTTGTATTCGAAGTCATTGCACTGGCGGTTCCTTCTACACTCGGCCATACCGAGGAAGGTGGATATGCCGATGTGCCGCCGCAAACCTCGATCGTGTTGGACAACATCATTCCCAAGCCACTAAGTCAGAAGGTCTTGACACGCTGCCTGAATCAAAGCAATGGACTCATCACATTCTTTGCGCTCCGCCTCATGGTCATCTCTTTCCAGAAGCTTGCCAAGGTCCAAGCACAATTCAAACAAGCCGCAGCCTCATCTTCGCATGAGAGACTCTGGAAGGAAGCATCGGACAGGCTGCAGAACCGCTTCGTCGAGCAATGTCCGAAGATGAAGGACGTCATCAACACATTTAGGCAGACGCCTGATGACCAAGAACACATTCTGCAGCGTGAGGCGGTCACCAAATTGTTGAGTCTGTACTACGAAGTGACTCCTGTACAGGCTCTGGAAGAGCAGTTCGATGTCTCAGGAGCTCTTACCGCCGCCCTGACTCGTGAAGAGTCACCTGCGGCTGGCGAGGATGAGGCCAATGCTTTGCGTTCTCTAGAGCTGGAGCATCTCCTAAGTGTTGCGAGGCACAGCGCGGGCATGCGTTGGTTCCATACACAAGGTGGACTGAAGTTCTCACCGTTCGTCACTCTACTCCGACTCCACGCCAAGCATCCCTACAACGCCCTCGTTCGAGGCATGCTCGGAGATGTTCTTGGAGAGCAAGGCTTGCTCAACAAGTCTGCTGATGCGGCTGTCGCCTCACCGCTTGACGCTCTTGTGGCAAGCCTCTCCCTGATCGACGAGCAGGGCGACGATATCTACACATTCCTTGATGACTGTCTATCACGAGGCAGCCGCCAGCCGGTGAAATACCTGGACAGTCTCGAAGAGCAAAAGCGCCAGTTGTCATCTGACTCTGTTACACCAAGCTTAGTGATTGAGGTCGTTCGAGAACAGGCACCTTTCGCAGCCGAGAAGCTGACTGGCGCTACCCGCACCATAGTCATGGCATGGATCAGCCACATCCTCTTGTTGTCCGCACTTACAAGCGATGCTGGACCTCTTTTGGACGCCATTGCCTCGGGCATCGCAAAGCTCCCTGGTGTCACACAAAAGCACCCAGGCGCAGATTTGTCGAAGACTCTTGCAGAGATCGCTCTGTCGGGTAGGGATGAGTATTCACCTACCGCTGACGACGATTTCTCACCAGAGGATCAGTATGGCAACCTGCCATTCGAGGCAGTACCGATCGAGTCCCCCAACCACCCCGAGATTTTCAAGTGGCAACAAAAAGACCTGGATCTCGCGATCGAGGATGGCGATATCGATGCGCTGATGCTGTGTCTTTGTTCGGAGCACACAGACATCCGTCACCAGGCACGCGTACAGCTGAGCAACTTGGTCGTGAAGCTCCAAGCATCCGATCTTGAGACAAAAGATCAGCTCCGCATTCTCCTGGGAGAACTCCTCGAAACATATGAGCAACACTTGGCAGACCACCCAGGCGTGACACTTCCTTACCTTGTCGGCACTTTTGCTACCCGTACCCTCCACGTCCTGGCGGATCCCACTCACTTCATGTACCCCAAGATCAACCGCTACCTCATGAGAAGCCCGCAGTGGCGCACCGGCCGTCTTCCTGGCTACTGGATGGAGAACACTATCCTCAGCCAACCGGAGGAGGATGATGCATACTGGAAAGAGGTACAATGGGTCGCCGACTGGCTGGTGGATGGCTTGCGCACAACTGGCGATTTGGACTTGCTCCGTCGCTCCAGCGCTTTCGAGCGTGTGATGGCCTTGTACGGTTCACCGGCTGCTTCGGACAAGCTGGTCAAGAACAAGGTGCTTGAGCTCGTCTTCAGAGCGGCTGAGGTGGATGCCAACACCCTCGTCACAAGGACGGGCTGTCTGGCTTGGTTGGATACCATTGGCAGTGGCGGAGTGCAGAAGAAGCTGAAAGACTTCGTGCTTGAAAAGGCGGACAAGGTGCGCCTGAAGGAGTGGGCTGGTGTCGAAGTCGACAGCGTGGCTGTGTAAATAATTGTGTGTCATTAAGATTGTGTTCATTTCGTGCGCATCTATGTGGTCCGTCGTGGTTAAATTCTGCTAAGGTACGCACCTCAGTGCTTGCTGCGGTGGTCACGTGCCCGAGAATGGTGAGGTCGAAAGTGCGGGTACACCCACTAGCGTTGTTCCCAGTGCGGCCAATCGGCATGAGGCGTATGGGCGGCGATGGGAGCAGCACTGAGCTTCCAATATCAGATTCGAGTCGAGGAAGGTGAGACTGTTGTGGTGAAATTGGAAGGCGCGACCAACTAGTGAAGTGAAGTGAAGTGAAATTTCCGGGTACCGAGGGTTAGGGTCGTCGCTACAATTTTATGTTTTTGTTGGCAATTTATACTCTTCCGTGCCGATGGCGAGGTGTAATAAGTCTATTCGTGATAACATTGATCCGTTTACTTGGTTTTGTTGGTTCTGCTGGGTGGTGGGTGTTTTGACCGTGTCTTCCTCATTTTATTCGGCTTCAATCGTGGAGCTTAGTGATGTACTCGCCTGACTTCAACACCCCAGAACATTCACTCCTGCATCCAGGAAAACATGTATATACAATTACATCACCGGGCAAGCTATCACATCTTCTCAGAACTAGTGCAGCGCCTGCATCTGACTTCACGAGCATTCTTTGCCGACCAACCAACACCAGCCGCAGAATGTGTGCGATGGTAGCGATATGTCTCTCCCCAGGCTCTCAATAGACGGAAAGTTCCACATGTTATTCATGGCAATATCGTTCTTCATTAGACCCTCTGTCTGAGCTCAAGCACGGCGGATCTCCCACTTGATGTCCTTGATGCTCACCTCCTCTCCCGCCTTGTCGTCGTAGTCGTACCACTCGCCTTCCGACAGATCGATAGCGGTGAAAGGCGTGTTAGACTCAATGCCGGTAGCCTTGAAATCGCCCTAGAAGTTTGAATTAGCCCGAGATACGAATAAATAACCTTTAGCTAGTTCACATACGTCTGCCTTGAAGTCCACGAATTCGAGGCCACGGCAATCCATGGTCAAGATGTTCTGTGCCTTTGCGGGCTCCTGCTGAGGGTAGGCTTTAGGTGCTTCCATGACGTTGGCGGAGTGTTGTCTCTGTGCTTTCTGTTAGTCGTGTGTGTGATCTACGAGACGATCAAATGCTGACCTTGCAGTTTTGGCACTTCCACACAAAGTTTGCCTCGCCACGGCTGCCTTGCTGCTCGTTCATTTCCTGGGAAGTAGGTCAGTGCTGATTACGAGCGACATAAGATAGCATCGATCATACATGACGGTTGACGGTGACCCAGTTGGGGTGAACTTCACGACATGAGGTGCATTGCACTTTGAATGTGTAGTGGAAAGGCTCGTCTTCGGTATCCTGGGGCAAGAGGTCGGTGACACTGCGTGTGTTAGTATCATGGCGTCGACTATTTACGGACATGTTGACATACCCTTCAAGGTCGGCTTTGAGCGCGAGTGCGAGCATCGTTGCGAGTTCTGATTAGATTAACTCTTGAATGTGTATGTTACTTGAAGATGCTCTCACTGACGTCGGCGCAAAAGCTTCCCTCTCAGCGGGCAGCAACGCGGGCAGCCATGTCGGCCTTTGACAACGAGAGCCTTATTCTTCTTTCTTCTCCCACTTCACATGCAATACCCTTGCAGTGACTGGACGACTCGCAAGCAACGTTACGCGAAATGTTGCCGCCTAAAGCTCAATTCAAGTCCATCAGCACGAAAAGCGTGCGCATAAAACGCGCCAAACTAAAGCTCTCCAACACGTGAGCGAACAGGCACCACCACTCAACACAACCCGTACGACTCCACCAGTACAACCACAATGCCTCCTCGCACCCTCCCATGGCTCACAGCGCCAAAGACTAAACCCCATGACCTGCTATCCACATCTTCGCCCGCACCGCCAAAGCGCAAGCGCGCCGCGACACCATCATCCGACCAGGACCTCGTGGACCCCGATCTCAACCCGACCGGCGTGTCGACTCCTCAGCGACGCGCCAAACAGCGTCTCCTCAACCCTGATCGCTCGCCTTCCACATCGCCTCCTCCCGCTCCACCTGCCGTGGAGTACATGCGCGAAGGTTATGGCGCCGACGATGCTTGGATGATGGTCGAGGACGAGTTCTTCGCGACCGCACAGCTCTACACGCAGCACCTTCACCATGCAGCGTACGCGGAGCAAAAGCGTAGGGCGCAGGCGCGCGGAGAGAAAGTGCTCAGAACCTTAGGCAGACCCACAGACGGGCGAACTGAGAGGGAGGCTATGGTCGTCGAAAGAGAGGAGCGAGCGAAGGGCATTCACAAAGCACTGGGCTTGGACAAGGAGGACGATGAAGGAGATCTGACAGATCCTCTGCTGGGAGCCTTGATGAACGATCACCGACGTATGGGCAGGGCTCTTGAAGGTGTTGGAAAGGTGAAGTCCAAGAGCAGAGCTGCGAATGGGTTTCTCAGAAGTCCTGAAAAGGCCAGAAGAACCTTCGTGGTGGAAGGTTTGGATGATGGCGATTGGGCTATAAGCAACGACTTTTCCGAAGCCGATAGCGACGACCTTGATGGACCTGTGGCGCGACCGAGAAAGCAAGGTACGGCATCCACCCACAACAACAACTCCAAGATGAGCGCATCAAAAGCAGATCCACGCCGAGAGACCAGCGTTTTCAAGAAAATGGCTTCAGCTAGGAGCGAGGAGAGGCCTCGCGATCGCGCTGAGCCAGGTCGCCATGCTGCCAACAAGTCTACTGAAAGAGATCACCACACATCACGCTCGAACGTCAGACGTACAGACAACAACACTAGCAGCAAATTCACAGCCTCTACCGACGACTTCGAGCCACTCCAGCCCAGCATCAAAGAAGAAACTCCAGCCTACCTGGTCAAGCGCAGGCAGAAGAAAGAAGAAGAGGAGAAGCGCAAAGCAAAAGAGAAGAAAGCTTCAGTCGAGGTTCCAACTTTCATCATTTGATTTTTCTCGTTTTGGCAGCCTTTGCAGCGTGCGATTATTACGACTTGATACCCCCAATTTTGCTTTCCCTGCAGACGTCCAACATTCTTAGTCCTTGAACAACCATACAAGAAAGAAAAGCCTTCTACCACTTCTCCAACATCGGTCTAATATCAACCTCATTAGTAAAACACCTCTTCGTCTGCACATGCAAACTCCAATACGTCTCAGCAATATCGTCCGCGCCAATCTTGCCCTCAGGCGGCATGTCCTTCAACCACTCCTTGGTCCTAGGAATATCAATGACACCATCAATAATCGCGTGAACGACGTGCACGCCCTGCGGCGCGAATTCCCTCGCGATCGAATTGCTCAGCGCGCGCAGCGCCCACTTGCCGCTGGCGAAAGCGGACATTTGCGCGTTGGCTTTGACGCTCGCTGTCGCGCCGGTGAAGATCAGGGTTGGAGGGTGTTTGGCGTTGGGGTCGGAGGCGGTTTGGAGGAGGAGGGGGAGGGAGGCTTGGGAGAAGATGAGGGCTCCTTTGCTGTTTTTGGCATCTCGTTAGCGATCCCATCATTGATTTTATCGAACGATGTGAAAGTCCCTCTCAAGACGAAACGATTCATAGATCGCCACATGAGAAACCGAACAACACAACAAAAGAACCAACTTACGCGCTAACCTCCCAACTCCTCCCAAACTCCTCCACCCCCATCTCCAGCAAAGGCTTCCTCATAAACGGCCCGCTCGCATTGAACACCGCCGCCGCACACCCCACCGCTCCCCCAAATTCCTCTTCAATCTTCACAAAAGCACTCTTAACACTCTCCTCACTAGAAACATCCGTGCTGATACCGATGGCTTGCCCGCCGGAGGCATTGATCTCTTGGACGAGGGATTCGTAGTTGTCCGGCGAGCGCGCGAGGAGGGCGACGGGGTAGGCTTTGGCGAAGCGTCGGGCGACGGCGGCGCCTGTGCCGGGGCCGACGCCTGCGATGACGGCGAAGGGGGAG
>Ga0265797_10002941_pt1 | contig 27972 bp, 15 predicted proteins | sample P2T30metagenome_FD_192433 | JGI IMG/M metagenome (GOLD analysis project Ga0265797, IMG submission 192433) | Plant litter microbial communities from East Loma Ridge, Irvine, California - P2 T30 | ecosystem: Environmental > Terrestrial > Plant litter > Unclassified | place: USA: California... | reverse complement strand
GAAAGCGATCTGTGAAATCCAGACTACCGGTAGGGCCGAAGTCGCCAAGTGACGTGTCGATGTTCAGCGCTGGAAATCCGACCTCATTCAATACCCCTTTCGACCTGTCACCAAAGGATCCGTGAGAGATCTGGGAAGCTTTGTCCGTGGTGAAGCTCCAAAACGACGCGATGTTGTCCTTGTTCTTCAGCGGGACCCGCTCAGCAGTAGGAGTGGGGCTCTTAGCGACCGCGTCAGCTCTCAGGACCCCATCACTAGGGCTGAAAGCGAACCTCAAGTTGCTTCTTTGCGTTTCCTCCGGCTTCTTTTTCACGGTACTAAATGCGAACGGAGACGCTGCGCCGAAGAGGTCTTGCGTGCTGATCGGTGGAGCCTGGAGAATAGTCTCGGGTGCAAGTGGCTCGTCTCGCTGGACAGTGAAGGCAGAAAGAGGTGTAACGGCTGCACTGGCTGCGGCTAGTATGGGACGGGGTGTGTCAAGAAGTGAGGTTTGCGAGTCCAATTGGAGAACCTCCGGGGACATCATGGGGAAAGTGCTTTGCTGAAACTCAAGCTGAGCTCGCATCATGGCGGCTTGTGTAGACCAGTCAGAGTCTCGACTAGACCGACTCGTGCGCAGTTCAGAGTTTTCATTCTGGATCACACTGGCATCTCCTTCGACTTGTGGAGACGCTTGTACATCGACCACAATTGCCTCTGTTCGGCCCACCTGCAGCTCATCATCGGCCTCGTTGTGGATGACGTCCTCTGCATAGGATCTCTTGGCAGAAGGAACCTTCTCTGGCGATGAGTCGAAATTGACTGCTCTTGGTTTCAGCTTTGTCTTTCTACGAACTTTGCCAGTCGAAGAAGCCGGCAAAGGCGAGGTCACAGGACCATGCTGCGCATCTGTAGGCGTGGGCGCATCCTGCGTATTTCGACGACTGGAGCGCCGTGACTGCCTTTCTGATGTCAATGCAGGTCGGCCAAGACGTTCCGCAGACTGTTGTATGTCTTGTCTTGTCGGCCTTCCTTGACTGCCCATTGAAGAAGTGATGATCGGTACAGTCCGTTGCGAACGTGGTGGGCTTGCAGTTGGTTCAGGCTCAACCTGAGCATTTGTATCAGCATCCTTGGCCGGCGATGAGATGACCATCGAAGCTGAGGCGCTTGATCCCCACTCCTCTTGTGCTGGTGTCTCCGGACCTGACTTCTGAGCCTGAATGGGCGCTTTTGGCAGACTGATCCGTAGTTCTGACAGTGTTTGGGTTTGGGTTTGCGAAGTGCTATTTCGCGACCGGAACCGCGTTGGGGACGTGTCGGTGTTTCGATCTGCAGCCTTGCGCAAGTCGACTCTTGCAGACTCAGGGCGGCGCAACCAGAACGGGTTGGTCATGGGGGAGCGATTTTGTATGCAATTGTTCGTGTTTGTGCTGAAGGGCTCTGCGGTAACGGGTGCGTCATCATCGTCGGGTAAGGGTGCTGTCGCGGGCGGGACTTCGATTTCGTCGAGGCTATCGTCGTGTTCGCGGTGGCCCAAATCATCCCTGGCAGCTCTAGATGTTTCCGGTGACGCCAGCTGGGGCGCAACATCTTCCACGACGTCCTTGCCGTTCCCTCCATTCAGCCTTGAGCTGCTCCTACGTTTGGTGGTGTTGTTGCGACCGGCAGCGACCTTCTTGCTATTGGCGTTCCTTGTGCCCGCTACTGCACTGTTCTTGCCTGACACCCTCCGCTTCTCTACTATGGGCTTCGTCCACGGGTTCTTCCAGCCATTGTCGAAAGGCCCTCTCAGCGCGGCTGTGATTATGACGGGCGGTCGGCCGCGTAGGTATCGGGATGCAATCGCCTCGATTCTTCGTCGCTTCGCTGCCCTATGCGCGGGGTCTTCGTACTCCGCCGGTGGTTCTTCGATGAGGTCTTCGGGGTCGACATGGAAGGCGTCAAAGTCCAGTCCCCGCTTCAAGTGAGGATGCAAGCTCGGCGGCATTGCTCTGAAGGGCACGATCCAAGGGCCCTCTTTTGTTCATGCAACCTCTTCGAGTATAGTCCCAACATGTGACAGTATTATATGCGTAGTGGTGACGGCGTGGTAGAAATAGGTGGGGCCAGGTCGGATGGCATGTTCGGGCGGCGTGTGTGTATCGTGGCTGCCACGCGGCGTAAATAGAACAAGGCTTGGAGGAGCTCGGGTGTCAAGCGAAGGATATCGCCAAGACAGCTGTGGAGGATCTGCTACGCCGCCGAGAAGGAATAGCCGTTTTTTGGGGTGGCCTAGTGCTCTGGATTATCGGGATAGGCCTCGTCGGCGCATTGTCGCGAGGCGGGAGATCGATGTGGTTGCCGTGGTGATGACGAGTTAGCGCACTCATTGTGGCCGTGCAGTCGGGACGAGATGTCATAGTAGATGCTAGCCCTGGAGGATATCGATAAACAAGTCAGCACGACTCGGCGACGCGTTGCAGCACCACTCTTGCGCCATTGAAGCCGCTGCTGCAGAAGCAATGCCGTTTGCGCTAGCATAGCATTCTTTCGACGCGCATGGGGACTCGCCAACAAGTTTCCCTCTCACCGCATCTTCAGCGTCGCTCTCCCGAGACATCACGGCCACCCGGCCTACGCGAGACATCCACCACCACCACCACCATGGCCAACACGCTCGCCTACCTCGAGGGCCTGTCTGAGGAGTGGGTTGACCAGCCCTCGCCCGACACAGGCGCCCACAATGCCCAGAGCCCGCCCGCGACGAAAACGCCCCAGAGCGCGTCGGCCAAAGCCCGCAGCCGCCTTCCCCGCATGCGGCAGTCGTCAGGCTCCTTCTCCGAGATCCAGGTGCGCAGCATCGCGAAAGAGCTGCGCCCGCCCAAGCAGCGCAATGCCCTCCTCGAGCGCAGCCTCAGCGACATCAACGTGCCCCCCGCCCCGTCGTCGCCCAACGCGTCACACGTCGAGCCCCCGCGTCGCGCCTCGTATTCGTCCTTTTCCATGTCGCAGGGCTCCGGCATGCAATTCGGAACAGTAGCGCACCACACGGTCGCGAGATCACCCACGAAAGAGCCAGGATCCCAGGACACGCCCGAGTGGAGACGCAGGCTCGTCAACGGCGAAGTCGGCTACGGCAACCAGACCGACCTGTTCGGCCCCACAGGCCTCGAGAACATCTTCCAGCGGCCGGCTCCAGGCGCATCAGACGACTCTGCCCAGCCAAAGCGCAGGCTCGGGCTGCTGAAGGGCCTCAGTGCCGTGCCGCTGCCGTCGAGCCCGCCGCCATGGCCCAAATCGCGACCCAACGCGCAACAGACGGAACAAGACGAGCAGCAACAACAAACAGACCAAGAGGGGCCTTCTCAGGACGGCACAGTACACGAAGAGGGATCGTCGGAATGCACCACAAACCTTATGCCACCACCCAGCGATCCTGTGCGAACCGTCAGCGGCCAGATAGAATACGAGAACGAGAACTTCAGTCCGGTATACCTCACCATGACCGCCAACATGAAGGTCAGCCAGGCCGCTAAGCCTGCTCCCAACTTCCGAGGATCCGAGCTCGCCAACCGCCTACGCCAGATCGGATCGCCGCCGCCAGAACAGTACGAGACTGAGCACGAGGAGAGTGCTCTGGGACACAGTCGCGAGGATTCGTCCTTCGCCAGGCTACAGGACGAGTCGCTACCCGAAGGCCTCCCCGCCGGTACCCCAGATATGGGCGAGGTCCATCGCAATGTGGAGCTCCGAAGAGGCGGATACTCTAGAGACGGGTCATTCCACCGGAAACCACTCAGCCCATCGCCGGAAAGAATAGCTGGGGCGCGACCATCTAGCAGCCGTGCTGGCACGGCCCAGTCTAGTACCACCGCGAAGCACCCTACCCCTCCCCCAGCATTGAAGACCAACAACCCAACGACTCCACATCGTAGGCGCGAACAGTTCCTCAGCCCGGATCGCGCAAAGGGCTCTGGAAGTCCTCTGAAACTCTTCGATGCCCACGACACATTCACAAGCAACCGGATACAGCGACGACTTAGTCAGTTGGAGTACAAGTCCGAGAAGGCTTCCAGCGTGAAAGCCTCTAGTGTCAAGGAGGGCACGATAGAGTCAACCAAGGCGGCACCGAACAAGTCGAGATTGACTTCGGTAGAAGAGAAAAGCTTCCAGAACCCCGACCAGGATAAGTCACAACTACCCTCCAGAGTTGTGTCTTTCGGTCAGGGTCAACTGAACCAATACGAGTACTCCGGCGACTATTCGGCGATATGTTCCGACGATGACTACGATGCACACGACGATAGCGCACCCGACGCTTCGCCTTCTTCAGACGTCGCACCCCCTGGCAGTCGTCCACCCTTCAAGTTCCAGCTCGACGAATCACCAGGTAAAGTGGAACCTTCGAAGGCTAAGAGGCACCTGTCTAGCCATACCAGGAACTCTTCTAGGAATGTTAGTGCTAGCCGGCCAAAATTTGTCCCACATCGAAAGGTCTCTGAGACAGAGCCGGAATCGTTCTCAGAAATCGTGCACGAGTACGCAGATGGGAAGAGAGGTCCGACATCCCCTTTCAAGAACCCGACGCCCAAACGTAGAAGAACGATAACCGCGGTGGATGAGGATGAAGACGACGAGAACACGGCTAGTGATGCTGAGCAGGGCACAGTACACCGCTCGCACGCAGCCATTCAAGCCGTTGTTGGACGTACACGACAGGAAGCGGGCCAAGACCCTTCGAAGAAGATTGCCGATTCCGAAACACTGGCCCGCAGACACATTTTGAGACCTCGGAACCCTACGCCTAGTCAACGCAGGAGAGAGGAGATACAAGCAGAGATTATGGAAGCGACTGAAGCATTCATCCTGTCGTCACCGAAGCTCAACACCATCCGCGAACACCTAGACTCGTCAATCATGTCAGATACTGACTCGGAGCGAGATCGAGCAAAGGCCGTTGCCAATCAGATTGCCGCTTTCACCTTGAAGAGAAAACCCAACATACGCGATAAGAACCGCAAACGATCTGTCACAACACAGGATTTCCTCGACGAAGCGCTCAAAATCATGGACTTCATCCGTACGAAGGGCAGACCAACTAGCGGTCTGGGCAGCCTTGAGGAGACGGAAGCCGAGACGCAACTGCTCGAGGAGGTCAACGATGATCCTTCTAGTATGTTGACATTTGAAAGGCCCCCCAGCAAAGAGGGTCGGCAGTCTTCCTGGCAGGACCAAAGAACGCAACACATGGATGCTGATATCATGGACCACCTCCGCAAATATCAAGAACACGAGAACGACACATTTCTAAACTCTTCAGTCAATTCCATACGAGTATCACGTTTGAGAGGATCTGCGACACCTGAAGACAAAAGTGTGGTGGTTGAGCAAGATGATATCCGGATCACCGACAATCCCAATAGGCACCGGGCCGATAGCGATGAGCGACCCAGCTCCCAGCCTCGCGGAAATAACACGCTTCTATCTACAGCTTCATCATTTGGAAACACAATTGTCACAAATGCATCACGCCGTTCCGAGTGTGTCGCGACCCTTGCACCCGAAGCGGTCGCGCATTTGATCCCTCAGCAGGTAGCCGGAATGAGCTTTGACCGCGACAAGAATATATGGGTCCGTCAGAAGAGCCCTTCCAGACAACAGCACCTACTAGAGGACGAGCCAAGTGGTATGAACGCAAGCGAAGACGATCCATTTGGCAACATTCCCGATCTTACAGTGGAAGACACCCATGAGCAGGATAACAAAGCAGGCTCTCCAGTTCGCCTTCAACCTACGGCAGAAACCATACTCGAGGACACGGAAAGACCCGGGGCCGAAGAAGACTCGCGCCCTGTGACCCGTGAAGGCAAAGGTGTCGCTTACACAGACACAAGCTCGGCGCCTTCCAAGGCCTCTAACTTTGGATGGAGCTTCCCCAAGACTGACACACGGGCCACTTCTTGGAGCACGCAAGCTCCGCGAAACTACAGTACACACAAGATGCCCCATGCGCCTACAACGTATGCCATACCAGAGTCGGAGGAAGATGGTATCGAACACGAAATCCAGTACTTTGAAGGAAGAGACCATGCTCCTGCAAGTGTGCAACGTCCGCGAGTGCGCAATGTTACTATTTCGATTGCTGAGCACGAGGCTCCTACGCGTGACCAGCATTCCGAAAGCGCACCACCACAGCGCCGCCAAAACCAATGGGGACCATCAAGTGCGCAGCAGAGGTCAGAAAAGAAACAATCTGCTTGGGAACAGACGAACGGTACCCGGACTGTGTCGCATGGGCGGCCCAGTCGTTTGCCAGTTTTCAACGGAGATGGCGATCTATCGATTTTGGACGATGCCCCGTCAAAGAACTATCGAATGCAACTATCAATGAATGTCGCGCCTCCGCTGAGACACGAACGACGAGACACACTTGTGGCCGCACCGTCATCACCTGTCAAGGATGTTACATTCATGCTCAGCGATCTCCCGGAGTTCACCCTCAACCAGATCGACGAGTTTGACCTTCCGGATCGAGTTGTCGTAAAGCACAACGGGAGTCGATTTTCCAAGGCTCTGGAGGACCGCTATGCACAGGGTACTGCGGAGCTCGTGAAGGCGCTGCAAGATGTTGAGCCTGATGAGCCGTACTGGGAGGATCTTCGCAGCGTCAATCTCCGGAAGAAGGATCTCAATAGCTTACACCGCCTTGATGAGCTCTGCTACTCACTCGAAGAGCTTGATGTTTCTGACAACAAGATCAATCAGGTTGAGGGCATCCCCTACACCATGCGGCGCCTACAAGTACAGAACAACTGCCTGAACGGACTTACTTCATGGACGACCCTCGTCAACCTTCAGCACCTTGACATTTCTGGCAACGATATCGATAGGCTTGACGGTCTCGCTGAGCTTGTGCATCTCCGCATACTCAAGGCCGACAACAACAAGATCAAATCCCTCCAAGGCATCCTACACCTCGATGGTCTGATGGAGTTGAGTGTTCGTGGTAACGAGATCGACATGGTTGACTTCACCCGAACGAATCTGTAAGTATAACAACTTAAACATGCCTTGTTCCCTGCTAATTCGTGCGATAGAAAATCCCTCACAGATCTGGATATGCGCAAGAATCGTTTGCTTGAAGTGCGGAATCTGCATTGCCTACCTCAACTTCAGCATCTCAACCTTGGTATGTCTTTCCTTGCTATACTCGTTCGGCCAATACTGACTATCAGAAGATGATAACGAAATCGAGGAGTTTCCCCTTCTTGATGGGCCTCTGAAGCCATGCAGATTCCTGCGCTCGCTCCGTATGTGCCGAAACGGAACAACACTCCTCGACGTCGACCAGTACTTCCCCAAGCTTGAATCTCTCTACGTCGACGGCAACTGCCTGACGCAAGTATCTGGACTAGAACATCTCCGCCACCTCCGCACCTTCTCCGCCCGCGAACAAATCCTAAACTCGGAATCCGACATGGAAATGTGCGCAAGCAACCTAGTCCGAAACACCGAAGTCCGCAACCTCTATCTCTCCCTCAACCCAACCTACGGGCTACAGATATCTTCACACCTACTAAGTCTGCAACGCCTAGAACTCGCCTCCATGGGCCTAAAAGAACTCCCCGACAACTTCGGCCAGCTAACCCCCAACATCCGCTCCATAAACCTCAACTTCAACTCACTCACCGACCTCCGCCCCCTCCTCAACATCAAGCGCCTCAGCACCCTCCTCCTCGCCGGCAACAAACTCGAGCGCCTGCGCGCCAACGCCATGGTCCTCGGCAAGCTCCCCACGCTCTCCACCCTCGACTGGCGCGACAACCCCCTCACCCTCCGCTTCTACGCCCCCACGTGCGAAAACCGCATCCTGTCTCTCCGGCAGAAACCCTCCGACGAGCAACTCACCAACCGCTTCGTGCTCCCCGAGGGCGAAGTCGAAGCCGATGTCCAGCACCTGCAACGATTGGACTATGAGACCCGAATTAGGCGTCGGGTTACCGAGATGATGCTGGCGAATCTTTGTAGGAGTCTGAGGGAGTTGGATGGGCTGCCGTTTGATAAGACGAGGGTGCTTGTTAAGGATGATGTTTGGGAGAGGTTGCTGTTTTTGGGCGTTATTCAGAGGAAGAGGGCGGATACGGCGGTTGATGAGGGGAAGTAGGGTGGTGGTGTATTAGAAACACATGAGCAATGGAGTGGCAAGGACATGGGAGGTCGGATTCTGGAAATGGCGCACGTTTTGCATAGCGTTTTGGCATGGCGTTTTGTATGATCATTTTAGAGTGGTCGGTCTCATTGTTTCTCGTTCGCGAAGCATTTATACTTGAGCATCTTCTAGGCGTAGGTATATATTGTTGGACCTCGCACGCTTCACTGCGGGAAAGCGAGGGTTAGATCTTTTAATGACGGGATGAGGTGCATTTGGTAATCAAGAATAGTCTTTGCATACTACCTTCTGGACGCAATTTGATGCAGTGACGACACCTTGACATTCATAGCCCTAAGTACCACTCACAGTCATCATTGCAAGCGAATCATGACGATACGAGCACTTTGACATAGCTGCTGAAAGCTCTAGGGCTGAACTCATCAAAGCTATTACAATCATCCTGTATACCAGAGTACGATCTCAAAGACTAAGCCTAACCTAGGACCAGACCGCAGTCTGAGTCAAAGGCGCACTCTATTACTTCTTTCCAGGGCTGAACTTGGAAGGGATGATCAACCTCCCCGCGCTCCACTAAACAGCTCCGCAGAGGCCCGTGCGTCGTCCATCAAATCGATCCAGGCCCCGTGACACGTGGGCATCCATGAACTCCAAAGGTCATCACGTTAGAGTGACCTTTGTTCATCATACAATCAATAATGGCATCCTCATCTGAAGAAGACAGAGCGGTGCAACTTGCCGAGAAGGCGAATGAAAGCACAAAGTCGGGCGATTTAACCGTTGCAGCTCGGTACCTGCGTGAAGCTAGTACGATCGCACCCGAGCATCCGCGGATCAAAGAGGCATGGGTTGCACTGAAAGAAGAGGAGGGAAAGAGCGAACTACTAGGCCACTGTCGAACCTGGGTCCGCAGCAAAGACGAGCACGATGGCGAAAAGGCACTCAAAGCGATCCGGACCCATGGCCTGAAGCAGGACGAAGCAGAACAAGCAATGGCCATCCTCTTCGACTTCAAAGGCGAAGACGACATCCTCGACCAGGTCTCAGGCGAACTACTCCAGAACCCCGGAGCCCAGATGTGGGTCGCCAAAGCCATCCGCGAGCAGCCGACACGCATCTACTACGAGATGTTCGAGCGGGGCGACGACTCCATCGACGGCTTACTCAAAGTCTGTCTCAACCGGGCGGTTTGGCCCGACGACGAATCTTTCAAGACGGGGCATAGAGATATCTTTATGCTCAGTTTGGCGATGATGATGGAGGAGGCGCTTGAGCATCCTGAGCGTGCGATGAAGGGGATCGCGCAGCTGCTTGCTCATTACGCGGAGCATCTCAAAGGGATTATTGATGCGGATAGTTTCGATGTCATCCTCACTTCGCTCGATATTCGTCTGCCTGCTAGTCTGCGTAGTCAGGCTACTCTTGCGAGTATCAAGTTGTTTGAGCTTGCGCCGGAGACTGCTAGCGAGTTGATCTCGAAGTTTGTTACGCATCGGACGAAGAAAGGGGAAGCGAATGATTTAGTCATCGCATTTTCGGCGGCTGCGGCTATCTTCCCCGTCGCTGTTACGGCTGCTGCTGCGCTCTTCCTCACGGATGGCTTTGTCAGCACGTTGGTGTCAAGAGTCCAGAGCAAGAAGTCGCACAACCTTGAGCAGGCCACTCTAGAGTTAATCAGCGCTGCCTGTGTCGACAAGAACTGTCGAGAGGCGATCAGCAAAAACTGCCGAGAATGGCTGGAGGACGTGGTCGCAGAAAGCCAGAACAAGAAGCGTGCCAACTTAGCCGCGCTTGTCCTCGTCAAGCTAGGCGAAGAGCAACCGTCAGAGGATGCACCAAGAATCGTGAGGGCAGAGAAGGTAGATCAAAGCGACCTAATCGCCAGCTTCAAGTCAATGGTCATAGGAGGCGACACATCCTCAAAGCAAGACTCAGTCGAAGGACTCGCCTACGCCTCGCTCCAACCCAAAGTACGAGAAGATCTCTCCAAGTCACCAAAGTTTCTCAAACGCCTCATCGAGACCATGAGCGACCCCTCCTCACCCAAGAACATTGTGTTCGGTGGCCTGACCATCTTCGTCAACATCACACAATACCTGCCCCTACAATCCGAAGAGGAAAAGCGCATGGCACAACTCAAAGCCTACGCCAACGTGCAAAAGCCATCGACCCCGCACGTTCTCCTCAACGACGAAGACGTCGCCATACGCTGCAAGCGCGTACTAGACGCCGGCGTTGTCCCTCTGCTGGTGCAAGTCTGCAAAAAGGGCTCCCCATCCATCCTCACCCAAAGCAGTCTAATCCTACTCTCCCTCTCCAAAGACACCAAATCGCGCGGCACAATGGCACAACAAGGCGCGGTCAAACTGCTCATCCAGATCTACGACCACATCTCCTCGACCAACGACCTCTCAACAACCGGCACCACGCCCTTCCCTCCCGCCGCCCTCCCCACCACAGCCCAAGCCCTCTCCCGGCTCTTGATAAGCATAAACCCGTCCCACGCTTTCAACGCCGCACTACCCAGCGCATCCGCCATCCGCCCCCTCCTCAGCCAACTCACACGGACTGAGTCTACGTCTTGGCAACTGCATGCCTTTGAAGCGCTCCTCGCACTCACGAACCTCGCTTCTCTGGATAGGAATACGCAGGACCATATCATTCGACAGTCTTTCGACACGGTTGTTGATGATTTGCTACTTAGTTCAAACACGATGATTCGGCGTGCGGCTACGGAACTCCTTTGTAACCTCATGGCTTCACCTGTTTGCATCTCCAACTTTGCGGATGGATCGCCGCGGGCGAAACATAGACTTCATCTCCTACTTGCTATGACGGATGTCGACGACGCTGCGACGCGATCAGCGGCTGGAGGTGCGCTAGCGATGTTGCTGAGTGTGGATCTTGCGGTTGTCGAGTTCCTCAAGCAGGATAAGAGTGTGGAGTGGCTTGTGGGCTTGTGCAAGGATGACGATGAGGGGATTAGGTATCGGGGGATTGTTTGTCTAAGGAGTGTGGTGGATGTCAAAGAGGGGGTAGAGGTTTGTAAGAAGAAGGGTGTGGTGGAAGAGTTGAAGGGGGTGTTGCAGGGGAGTAGGAGTCAGGAGGTGCTGGGCGTGGGGGTCGAGACTATGAAGATATTGTTGGGGCAGTAGGTTGGGGTGTGTGATGGATGGATGTGATGACTTGAAAAGTATTTAGCTCTATCTTGTCATTGAAAAAGCCCCTCGCGCCGCGCGGATACATTGAGTCTTGTCGCATCAAAACGCTCATTGAACGGCGAGACACGTTGTTTTAGTCGCTTGTATTGCGATGACTGTGAGTGGCTAGTCATCCAAGGGTCCTCACTGATGCGTACCATGGTCGCTTCTAGTTTTCAGTCATGCTTGCTCCGCGAACCAGGTATTTCTTCGCAAGTTGCGCCTATGTGACTCATGGTCTATTGCTACCACCTTCGTTTTATTCTGAGCTGTTCCAACGCATAATCCATTGAATACCTCTCGCCCGCCAACAAACCCCCCCATGATGGCCCACCAACGAGAGCCCAGAATGGCAAAGATAAACAAGAAACAGAAGCAGCGGATTCAGGCGCAAGAAGAAGAGCTAAGCCTTGAGACAGAGCAAGAGTCAAAAGCGCCGGGAACACCGCAGTACGACACAGCAAGCGACTCAGAATCATCAGAAACGGTTAGGTATGCGCCTACAAGCATTCTAAAGCTTGATAGCTTTGCATCACCAGCTACCACCAAGCTTCGAAGGAAGATGTGGCTATCTTTGACTGCTCATGTCGAGCTTAGCAAGTTACTAGAGGCTGCAAAGAGTTCGAGCGATCATCATTTCGATACATGGTCAAATCCGAAGACTTTGAGAAGAGACCCAGAAATAACACAAGACGAATGGGAGAAAGTAATCGAGCAACAGTACCAAACCTGGCATAACGATATCACCACAAAGCTCAGTGCGGAAATCGACGCGCACCATTGTACCATCCGCCAGTGGCAAATAACCGAGGAGCACGGTAGTATGCAAAAGTCGGAAACGCTGCGTTTGATAATGCATGCCGAGACAACTACAGCCCGCCTCCGCAAGCTGCTCGTCATACTGCGAGACTTCAAGAATCAGATGAAAGGAGAGTACGTCGATGCTCACCAACAGACCGACGTCACCGATGTTTCATACATTGGCTCCATAACCCAGCGCTTAGTTGAGCCCTACCAATCACCCCAAGTCCACAAAGCATGGTACAAAGGTCCCGACGGCCGCGATCTCAATGCGTCGGAGAGGTTTAAGAAAGATGCCATCGAATACTATAGTAGATTTGCTGATGATTCAATTTTGTGGTGCCCTGTCGCACGAGGATACTCGGGTGAGGACGAGCTCCAGGCCGTCCATCTAGTGCACTACAACACCGGAGAACGCGCCTGCGAATACCTTTTCGGCAAGGCAGCCAACCACCAGGGCCACTTGATGGACCCGTCGAATAGCCTCGTGCTACCCGAAACATTCAAAGACGCCCTCGACAGGGGTCAAATGATCATCGTTCCTGCTTGTCTCGATGACATAGACCCCGAATCCGGCAAGATAGTAAATGAATCCGACACAGAGCCGTACAAGATACGACTGCTGGATCAATCTTGGAAGAAGAGTCCACCGGATGAAGACAGCAGCCGCTGTCAAGCGCGCAATTACCCGATCGATGGACGCATCTTGAAGTTCAAGAACGACAACCGGCCAAAGAAAATGTACCTGTGGTATCGTGCGCTCACAGCCATCGCAATGCGACAGCGGTGTAAAGCACCGGGCTGGGAACACGATGTCGAAGCTCTAGGCCACGGTACATGGACTTCACCCGGTGAATCACTCCGGCGATCCACCATGACTGCGATTATGAAGCATGTTGGCTTCATCGACGACCCTGAGCCCATCTCAATGCTTGGATCTACATTAGAGGGAGACCCCACAGAAACTCCGTACGACAAGATGATCGCCGATCGCGTGGCCATGATACTCGATACAACGCATACAAACTGGCTTAAATCCCGTCGCAGCGCTTTTGCGCGCATGCACGCAGGCAAGAAGGTGGAGATTGATTGGGAGGACGAGGATCAACATGAAAAATTCGCGTCGTGGGAGAGATGTGTTGATTATTATCGCCGACATTGAATTAGCGTAACAGCGTAGTCGTTAGTGTTGAATAGGGCTTCTTTCCACCTCGTCCGAATTCGAGAGAGAAGGAATTTATCCAAAGAGGGCTTCCTCATGGACTTTCTCATCGTGTGATACGAACAGAACATTCTGCTTACAGCAACTACGCATGGCAAAGGGGCATTAGATGTGCGCAAGAGCGATACTGACACATTCTGCAAGAAATGACAAGCAACCCATCACGACACTCAACTATAAACACGTCGCTGCTTTCAGTCTGAATTAAACGAATACTACTTCAAACTCCTGCCAAATTGCGTAAAAAACGGGGTATAACTTCTAAAAGATGCCAACAAACACATACTCCGATACCGCAATGCCGACAGACTCCCTGTTAATGCGCGCCTTGCCCATTCTCCTCCCACCATCTCAACCCAAAACCAGAACCTCATCCTTACGTCGCACCCCCAACAGCAATCTTCTTCTTCACGGCCCTCATCTCCCTAACCGTGCCCTCCTTACCCAACCCCCTCCCCACCTCAACGACAATCATCCTAACAAAGTCCTTACTAAGCCAATAACTGCTATGTGCACCCAGCATAGTAAGATACTGTATCTCCAGCGGCCCACCACCATACTTCATATAGTAATCAATCTGGCCATTATCATTAAGCAGATACGCTCTCTTCTCAGCGATTTCCTCGCGCGTGAAGTTGTGCGTTTCGAGCTCGACATTGCTGGGTAGACGGATAGTGGTAGGTCTGTCGTTTGCGGCGTTGTTGGCGGAAGAGGTGGACGAGCGGAAGGGGTTAAGCGAGGCGAAGTAGGAGGTTGAGGCGGAGGGGATGGTGGTTTGTTTGAGCATTGAGGCGTAGACGACGTCGACGGTGGGGTTTATGCGGCAGGCGACTGGGTCGTAGGGGTTGATGATGTTGTAGATGTTATCGACGGCTAGGCAGCCATAAGTGCCTTGCTCGCCGGCGATGCCAGGGGCGGCGTAGGAGTCGGCGCCGGGCTTCTCTTTGTCGCGACGAGGGAGTAGGTTTGCGTTTTTCATGAGGAGGAAGAGGCCGACGGGGCTACCGCAGACGAAGAGGTCTGTCGTGTTGAAGATGAATTGGTCTTGGGGTAGGTCGGCTTCGGGGAAGGATGGGTCGGTGAATTGGGGATCGACATAGGTCGGTTGTTGGCTTAGGATATCGATGGCCATTACTGAGCCGAGCGAATGGGCGATCAGATGTACTCGCCCGTACTCTGCGAACCCAGGATTGTTCTGGCACCACAAGCGGTAGATGCGGTTTGCCTCTGTTATGCAAGCTGATATCATCTTGGGGTTGTGCATCGGCGAGAGGTAGTATGGGATGTCGAGCATGACATCGCTAACGATACCACGTACTGAGGGGAGCGTATCGGGCGTGATGTCTTTGAGAGTGTATTTGTTGGCAGATGGATCTTCAAGCTCGGGAGCCTCGGTGTTATCGACGTCGAGGGATACGCGGTGTCGCCAGTTGACCTGCCTTATGTTAGTACATTGATCGAGAATCACTGCGATGGTGACTTACTGGCAGACACATGACACCTCCCATATCCTTTCGCAGGTGCCGCTTGACATCCGGAGTCCCAAGCTCAACGTTCATCTCTCTTCGAAAGGCGTTCATCGCGTGTGTAAAATGGAACGTCTCCATCCTTTCCGAAAGCTTTTGCCCAATACCATGTATGACCAACACCAGGTCTGACACCTTCGGTCGTTCTGACTGCGCGAGGTCGGGGTCTGATTTCTGCCGTCGATACTGTGGCGCACCACCTTGCGATGACGAGACGCCTTCCCGTGCTGCCTGTGCCTTTGGTGTGTTCTTGTTCGGATGCAGCTTATCCCAGACAGCCTGGTCGAATCCGCGGACCACATGCACGCCGATCGCTCTGCCCTTGCGGATGTAGTTCGCCAATGGCCGTCGCCCGTAGTAGTCCGATGGCTGGAGGGCTGGCTTGAGGATGAAAGCTTCCTTATCATTAGAGTAAATCACACCCGCCTTCAGGTACAGGCGCTTCCTTCCGTCGGCACCGTACTCCAGATCTCCCGCTGCTTTGTGATCTGGTCCCTCTGGACCTGTAGAGATGTCGATCAAGTCGCAGGCATTCTCCACGGTTTCTTTGCGCTCCTTCTCCGGGTCGTCATCCTCTTCGGGTAGAGTGCTTTGAACGAGACCTGCTGTTTGCATCATCTGTTGCGAAGTCGACGGCCTGCTCTCTGCTCTCTTCGGTCGCTCGGGCCAGAGGTGATGCAATATCTTCATCTCACCAAATGCACCGACTTCAACAGCGCTGTTGAGCTCGTCCGTCCACGTCTGCGTCCAGGGTCTCAGTTCGATGTATCCGGCTTCGAGCATGTTGGCGACTTCCACCTCGACGGGCATCATGCTGTCCTTGTAGAACCACGTTCCTCGCACTATCTGGGCGACATCGCTAAGCGGCGACCAGTATATAGGCTCCATCCGTATTGACTCTGTGTCCATGACTACGTGATGCAGTCTTGAGACTCCCACGGGCACCTTCGCGGATGGCCCTGGTTTCGGCTTGGAGGACCTTCGCGCGGGCGCCTTGTCTTTGGTCGTCGACAGAGCAGGTTCCATGTCGTCATCCCACTTGTAGCTGTCCACTTCGTGTATAGTCGGCCGATGGCCTCCCTCCATAGGCGCAGGCTTCCACGACTTGGCAAGATTCCCTCTCGATGGGGCTCGGATGAATGGGGTGCCGGTCGTCGCAGGCTCGAGGGGCGATATTGGGCCGGGGTCGTAGGCCTTCAGCGAGCCAGACATGGACTGGCCGTAGCTGCCACCACCGGAGCCGGGTGTCTTCTTGTCCACCGGCTCGGCAGACCTCGAGTACTGCCCTCTGCTTGATGACCGCCCAGACGGAATGTCTCGTCCCTGGATCGAGCCTTCCTCGCTCGAAGCACTGGCGCCTCTCTTCCTCTTCAGCCGCTCCACCGCCGGGTTGGTCGGCGTACCGCGTCCCGTCGCATCTTTCTCTCCAAACTCCTCCGTGTGCTTCAGGATCTTCTTCCGCAGCTCCAGCCACGACTCCTGGATGGCTTCGTTGTCGTATTCGGAGAAGGGCCGCGGTGGCACTCTCTTCGCAGTCGAGGTGCCCGTGGGCGGCGGCGGGAGCGGAGACAGCGGGTCGTCTATAGCGAGCGGCGACGTGTAAAAGTAGCGGACGGGGATCGTGGGCGGGGCTTCGGTGTTGTGCAGGACCTCCCGAACGTACTGGTTCGCGCGAGACGATAGTGTGGGCTCGTTGCCTGCCATGACGTCTGGCGTGATTTGGTGTGGGCGTGAGCTGCAACTTTCAAGAGAAGCAGTCGTGGAAGAATCGCATCATATCATGGTGCTAGCGCGTATTCCGTCCCTCACGTGTTCGTGTGAAGAAGACAGCTGGCGTGGACGGGGTGGCAGCCTGAGGACGGTTGTTGTTCCTTGTTGTTCTAGGGCGGTATATTTCCGATCAGCATTCGGAGCACTGACGCAACCGCCGCGCTAAAACCGACGCGTGCCTCGACATGTGAACAGCCCTCCGTCAGCCGCCTCACCCACCACACCTATACACAGAACATCCACGTTTGCGCGAAATTGCGCCGAAACATCCGAAGTGGCATGTGCTCTAAGTTGTGCAAGCAGAGTCTATACCGTTATTTCACAATGCCAACGATCCATAGTCATCGACCCATATCACACATCGTGACCTCACCTGGACATTGGATATAAGTATTTTCAAGCAAACATTCTCACTAACTCTCTAAGCAAACCATTACATTCACAGCAGTCTGAGCCAAAATCTGCACAGCAATACCACCATGCCATCCACCACTACCATGACCATATCATCAAGAAAGGTACGCAACCACCGTAACACGCTGTGTGTGTATACCCCCAAATCGCTACCATCTCCTCAACCTTTCATAAGCACCTTCGTGGATTCACCAAGAAAGTTTGGCAACACGCTGTGCGTGTCCACTCCCAAACCACTACCATCTCCCCACCCCTTGGTAAGCGCCTTCGATGAACCACCAAGAAAGCTAGGCACATATGCACCTAACCCACCACCGCCACCATCTCCCGGTCCTCTCTTAGGCGTCCTCGACGAGCTCACCGAATACTACGATAGCGAAATCGCAGCGTGGGAAGCCAAATGTAATGAACAAAAAGCCTGGCTGGACCACGCTTCCGAACTCATCGCCGAGTACGAAGAAGAAAGAATTGCTGGGATGGAGCATATCAGCTTCCTGACCAAGTGTCTGTACGCGAATGAAAGAGCCCTGACGCAGTGTTTGTACGCTATGACGCTAATAGTATCGGTACTGCTGATTCGCTGAAACTATCAAGTAGAGGAAATGTCCCAAAGGAAAGATGTCCAAAGTCATGACTGTTGTACCGTCAGGCAGAGCCTCAAGCCGAGACAAGCCATAACAACGAAATACGACGTTGACGGTTAGCAAGGAACTACTTATACCACGCTACCGGAGAAGACGCGTTTGCTCTCTTTGGCACCGCCAAACGAGACAAGCATTGTGAAACCGCGCATACAGCAGAGGAACAGCTCGGCCACCGGGTTGTAGATGAGCTGAGATCATGACAGGCTCGTGACTAGCTCGAGACATCTATATCTTGATCTTTGAGATCAAGGATGCAGAGGGGATGATATGATTGATGAGGAAACGAGGTCTGAGTAAAAGAGCTCCAGTCTGGTAGTACGTGGGCAGGCCTATGTATGTAACACTTTGAGGGCTGAAGTAAGGGCTGCGCCCGAGAAAAGTATGTAGATATTGCTGGAGAGAAACACAGCGTGACTAGCTGTCAGGCGAAGCAAATGAATATAACTCCGTTCATGACGATATAAATTATGGGTATCTTTGTTACTCGCACACGTACTTTTGCCCCCTAACTCCCAAATACATAAAAAGAAACCCCCATCTCACCTCCGACTCTGATTCCGCCATCCCAGCCCCGCCGCCCCCCTCGCAGCCAACCACTCATTCTCCGCCTTCCCACCACGTCTCCCAAGCAACGCTCCAACGTCAACCTCCAACTCCCTCCACAGCGCCTGCTCCACCTGCACCCTGAACTCCTTATCTTGACCATGACTCCCCAAAAGCACAATCCTGCCCGGCGGCATCCCCAACCCGCCCACAGCATGGACAACAGCTTCCTGTAGCTTCGCCCAGAACTTTGCGCGGGGGGCTTCGTAGACGGGGAGATTCCACCAACCGAGATCGTTTCGCGCGACGTAGTTGATCATGCGGGAGTGGGGGGTTGGTGGGTTGGTTTTGGTGTGGGAGCAGCTGGTTTCGTGCATGCTTGCGCTGAAGGAACTGGAGTCGAAGGCCAGGACGAGGATGTGTTGGTGTTGATGTGGGAGGGTTGCGGTGGCGCATGAGGCGTGTTCTAATCCTGCATGTGTGGCGTATGCTTCCGAGTATATCAAAGGGGTATCCTCCGATAGAGCGAGGCCAGCTGATAGTAAAGCGATTTCAAAGTCCTTCTCATGGGATCCGTAGAAGGGGAATGTGACGGCCGATGTGATATTTGTGATTGGGTGTCCGAGTTCATTTTCGAGGGTTGCGTGGACTTTTGATAGGAATTCTGTGAGGATTCTGCTGTCGTTTGGAGAATTTGATGAAGTGTGTGGTGTCATCCACCGCGACATTAGGTCTATGTATTCGGCATCTCCGGGGATTTGGGCCACGTCGATTGTTGTGCCGTTTGGGTACCGCGCAGCTGCTACTGCTTGTGATGTTGTGAAATGGACGCCGATACTGGGAGGCGCATCCAGTCCTTCCGCGGTAGTGTGTTTGTCGAGGGGTTCTTCGACAATGGGTATTTGGTGGTGGTATCGTACAGCTCGTGCACTAGCCAAAGGCACAAGCAGAAGAAGACCGAAGAGTTTCATTTTGAAGTCGTGAGATGAAGATTGTTACAAAGAAAGAAGAGAGCGTAAGGAACCGACTACAATAAAGAGCGGACCCGAGTATTCGTAGGATCAGGTGCAGAAAGAAAGGATGGCACAGCGTGAAAGAGCGACGGTGGTGAGTAAGAAGTGGTGGGTGGAAGAAGCGGCAACGACAACGGCGGTACGCTCGTCGTCCCCTCACTCCATCAACGGGGCGACTCCCGACGCCTTATAGGAGTCGTCCAAAGACATCCGATCGTACCGTCAAGGCAAAGAGGATCCGAGGTTCTGGTCAGGGACTTGTGGATCCGCCCACTGTTCCGTGGGCACTAGGGGTATACGAGCTAGCCCGGCGTGCGATCGGTCCAACCTAATGGCTTCAAAGAACCCCTCTCCGGGTCCCATGCAGGACAAAAAACGCGTTCCTGGGTCTCGGTGACCGTGTCTTGGAACCCTCCGTTGGCACTCAACATCTCGGACAGCGAGTAACATCGGCGCGTAACAGCTGTTGTGAAGCTGTTGGAAGCGCGCTGTGGCCCAGGCAGGTGTCAGTCGGCAAGGGACCGAAAATAGAAACTCGCCCAGACCCGGCACGCTCGGCACTACTAGAAGCTTGTCCTACCCCTCTCTCGTACTTTTCGCTCCTAGCTATGGCAGAACAAGACTCGGGCGAGCCTTGGCACATGTATTGATTGCTCATATCTTCTCCGCAAACGGTTCGAGGTCGAGTCAACTACCTGCCGTCTCATCGCGCACGCGATTGCGATACGAAGGGGCGCTAGAGGACCCTGACATGCGCGTGATACTCGCGTTATACGGAGCAAATACGCTGCATCAAGATTTCTGTATAACATTAGGTGCAGGTATCGTAGGTCTAGGTGCCTCTTATGAGTAAAATCGAGGAGCGTGGTAAGGCCCAACGTCTGCTCGAGCATGCACAGGAAAGGTTCTTCGCAACTATCGATAGGCGTCCTGCCGTTGCTGCCACCATTGTGTGGCGCATGTTAAACCCGACAGCGGGACGCGTTCCGTTAGCTGCTCTCACGCGTCGTTCAAAGCAGAAGGTACAAAGGAGCTCATTCCGTCTGAGCCGTACTGACTATTGAAAGTGCGAAAAGGATGCGATCGGTAAACTTCATGCATTGTGCGAAGTATACACTTGAACATTAACACACCTTCAAAGCAGACGTTCGCATTCGTGTACTACTTCACAGAGCACTCATCTTCAGATCAACATAGTCCTCTTCTTTGAACCCGCCCAATGGCTTTAGAAATCCACATCAACAAAGCGCATCAACATTTCTTCCTCAAGGTTCTCGCAAGCAAGAACACCCAGTGAAAAAAAAAAAAGATTCGCGCCAGCCAGAAGTAGTGCGGAATACTGGCGGCACCGTGGCCTCGAGGTATGAGCGAGCTCAGGGACCCGAGGTCGAACTACAAAAATAAGAGTAATGGATGATCCGCCGTGGCGGAATCATAGTTATTACACTATGAAGAACAGATACTACACTTGATCTAAGCCAGATTGGCAAAGAGAGCTGGTGAGCAGATGAGGGACGGGGGATGGGGAGGTTTATATAGACGATGAGGGTGGGCCGTGCTGCGTTAGGCGGACGCACGTGAGACTGCTGCCTGGCCAGGGGGTTGCATTGCCGCGCACGTGTTGCGCTGTTGCCTACATCTCGAAGATCACGGCTGAGCGTGTCGCTTGCTTGTTGCCGTCTTTGCTGGCAAAAGAAAAAAAGGCGTGACCTCGAGTCTGGATGGAATCTCTCATGTATATTCGACGGGAAAGCAACCGACAGCGACGCACCTCAAAGCTACGACGATCATTCCGCATCTCAAAGTAACATCGATGATCAGCCCGAACCACGGCCAGGCTCCACCCTGAGTCAAAGGCTCATCCTCTTCTTCGTTAGCAAAGGGCCTAGGCAGAGATCAATCTCTACCCAAGTAGTTCGATACGTCATTCACGGTCGGCATGCTTCCGCCACTCTTCTCACTGACGGCATAACCATGTAAACCCCGGCAAGCCCCACTGTCTACACGTCCGATTTCCGTGTCTACCAACCCATCCTCTACCAGAGTAATCGGGTACTCGTCATGCTCATCTCCAATCTTGTTCCTCAGCTTAGAGCCCCCACCGATAGTTGCAGGATGGCTCACTTCGTCCGAGGGGCTGACTCTGTTGGAAAACCACAGACGGGTAGGAGATATCAGTCTGAGGAGCGGGCGGAGAGTCATGATGCAGCAGTTGATAATGGCTACAGCAGGCTCGGCGACGGACCAGAAAGCCGCGTCGGTCATTGCGTAGGGTAGGTTTTTAGTGTTGCCTGCGGTATGAAGGAGGTCGAAGATAACGGCGATACGAAGGATGGAAATGGCCGTAACACTACGATCTAGATCAGCTGACATGAACTAGGCAAGCAACTCCAAGAGTTTCGTACAGTAGACCTATTGCAAAAATCGCCACCAAGCCGATCTTGGCACCACGAGTCATTTGTAGTTTTCGGATGAATGGTATGGGCAACAGGATGATAATCAGATCGGTTATCATGTTGAAGATGCCAGTCGCAACGAATGCCGTGCTGTGTTTGTGATCCGGGCAGTACTTTCTGGCCAAAAGAGGGTTCCAGTTCGCCTCGAGAGGCGTACACAAAAGAAAAGTCGCGAGCATACTACCGAGCCAGTACGCTACGACCAAGCCCATGCATATCCAAACCCAGATACGATGTTCCTTGAGTGTGAAAAAGCGTAAGTAGAACAAGAGGTAGGATAGCTTGACGCTGGAGACGGCGGCGTAGTACACAGCTTGGTAAGCTATGAGCAGCTTAGCTAGGAAGATGCTATTGGCAATGGGTAGTTCTTTGGTCTGGTATCCCATCCCGTAATTCGCATCTGTGATGTGCATTGCGAGCATGCCTGCGTTGCTGGTTAGTGTCCCGGTCCAACGGTATGGTATCGCATCGTGTGGGCGTTGCGCCCTGACCGGCTTGTACGTACCGATAGTGAAGATCAGTGAAACCACTGCGGCAAAGTCATCCCACCTACAGCTTTGTCAGATCATGTGACCTTTGGCAGTCATTGTGAGTCTTCACATACCATATCTTAGTCCCGCAGATTCGTCTCGTGATGAACCGTAACACAACGAGCGTAGTAGCGAAACCGACGAGGAAGAAGTTCGCAGCCAAGTGCCTTGTGACGAGCTCGGAGTGGAAGATGTTCGTCTTCGTTAATGGATCAAAGGGTAGCATGTTGGCAAACGAATATGGTGTTCTAGATAGTCTTGGGAAGATATGGGACGAGATGCTGTTATTTGAGAACTGATTGTTGTTTGATATAGCAGAATCATCTCGCCCCCGCATGCATTCGATAAGCCGACAAAGTAGATGGTGTGGTTGGAAAACGCCATGGCATTGGCTCAAACCACTCGCAATTTGGCGAGCGTAATGGCATACTACCTTATACGGCCCCGAGGGGCTATGCGCAAGGCAGAGAATATGTTGCTGCGCAGTGCATGCGACATATCCCCATGCTTATGTCAAACAACAAGATCTTTTACGGAGGTGGATGCACGTTAGGACTCAATAAGCAGGTGTATTTTTCTGAAAGACAAGAGACGAATCGCCATTGAGCTACGATGGCGATTGTCGGGTGTATATGCCTGGATCGAGTCAGCTCGGGCTTGTTTAGGCTAGTGTGGAAAACTTGTCCTGAGAGGACTGCACTTCGCATATTAGTTGACAGCCCCATTCAGCTGGCAATCTCATGTCAGCTTACAGTCTCAAGCTTGCCTACTCCATGCTTTTATGACGTCTTTCCCTGCGGAGCGGTCCGTTCAGCGAATTGTACGATCAATAATAATAGGACGGGCATTCTGCAGAAAGTTGTGTCACCAAAGGCCACAGGGATTGCACCAAGCACTGTTGTCGAAAAGGCTGTGAAGGGCGCGTTGCGGCATTGGTTGAGGACCATGCCCCGCAGTCGCGCACGCGAGCGGTACCGTAACATTCGTCGGATCTTGCGTGCAATCTTGAAGCTTCGTCAAAGAAAGTCGTGCGGGTCTTTATTGTGCGGATGTAATTACATTGTGTTGCCAGGTAGATGCAACGGTATCTAGATGCGTGGAATGAAAAGTGAGCCGCTTGCTATCGCGTCGATTAACCACAAGAAAATCGTAACTGGAGCACTTCTGCTTTGGCTAGAGACGTTTCGAGGCTGCAGTGGAGCGCGGGCGGGACCGGGCCTTGAGGCTGCAAAGCTTTCCGGCTCCGCGCCCTCACCGGGAGGGATACTAGCCGTATCAATCGCGCTCTGTCTTCTATCATCAAGCAAACAGGTGGATATTTTGCAAGTTCGCGACAAGATAGGCGCTCGGCATACCGTTGTGGACCCGCATACCCCGGCCCGCAGCCTTAGTGCCTCCCAATCATCGCTTGCCATCTCCCGAGGGAGCAGCCGCCCGTTGCGCGTTGAGTCGATAATGAGTCCAGATTAAAGGTCTTTCTCTTTCGAGAAGGTCCTCGATCCTATGGTGGGACAGTCGCTTAGACTTTCGCGTTGTACTGCGATGGTCGCACAGCGTCTCCCTTGTGCCACCATAAGCACACAGATTTACCAATCGACAGCATGCACATCGGTTGCGTTACATCTATCGATGCACTCTCCACGAGAGCGCCCGACTTCATCGTCATTGGCGGCGGTATCGGCGGGTTGGTGGTTGCCAATCGTCTGAGCGAGGATGCGGACAAGAGCGTGCTACTGATCGAAGCTGGCGCCAACCGACAAGGAGACCCAAAGATCGACACTGTTGGTATGCTACCAACGCTTTATGGAGACCCTGACTACGATTGGGACTTCATGTCTGAGCCTCAGGTGAGTCCAGCGGCACGATGCCATGTTGCCGTGAAAAAGAACATCGAACCCAACTGACAATCGGGCTTGTAAGACACACGTCAACGGTCGCCAGATCCCGCATCCCAGAGGAAAGGTTCTGGGGGGATCTTCAGCCATCAATTTTGGCGCAATCGTATATCCATCAAAGGCCAACTTTGAAGCCTGGAAAGCACTCGGCAATGAGGGTTGGGACGCCGCTGGCATCGCGCCATACTTTCGCAAGTTCAGTCGCTTCACACCACCGAGTGCGGAAACGAAAGAACTCCTCAACATAAACTACATCAATGAGGATCTGCATGGCAAAGACGGCCCTGTCCCTGTAACGATCCCAGATGTGTATGGACCGTTCCAGGCGTCATGGGCAAAGACCCTGGACAAAATGGGTTGGTGTAACACGGATGATCCTATCGAGGGCGAGAAGTTGGGTACATTCGCGTGCGGATTGTCCATCGATGCCGAGACGAAAACTCGCGGCTATGCAGCGTCAGCATACTACACTCCAGAAGTTGCAAAGAGACCAAATCTCGAGGTCTTGACGGAGGCATTCGTCGAAAAGATCCTGACGAAGGGCTCTGACAGCTCTGTAGAGGCAACGGGTGTGAGTGTGCGAACAAAAGATGGATCGAACCATGAGATCGTAGCGAAGAAAGAGGTCATCCTTTCTGCAGGAGCCATCCAGTCACCGCAAGTCCTTGAGCTTTCCGGAATCGGCCAGAAGACACTCCTTGAGAAGCATGGTATACCGGTAGTTCTCGATAGCCCTGGTGTGGGTGAGAACCTCCAGGACCACGCCATCTCTGCTCCTTCTTTCGAGATCGCCGACGGGCAGTTCTCTGGGGACATCATGCGGGATCCGAATATCGTCCAGGCCGTACTCCATCAATACATAACCACTAAGACCGGCCCGCTCGTCGGTATCCCGATCAGCTTGACCATGCTTCCGCTTGTCGACTCCGATGGTCGCATCAGCCACGAAGAGATTGCGAAGTTGACAAAGGAATACATCAACGACAAGGGACTGCCACTCTGGAAGAAGAAGCAGTACGAGCAGCTCGAGAAGCAAATCCTAGGCCCCAAAGAGGCAGCAGGATACGCGATGATGCTGCCACTGCAGTTGAACATCTCTTCTGGTGCTACGCAGATGAACGCATTGCTTGCGCCAACTCACCCCAAAAACTTCATCACAATAATGGCAGTCAACAATCATCCCTTCTCACGCGGCTTCTGCCACGTCCGATCAGCAGATCCGAAGGAAAAGCCCTTTCTAGACCCCCAGTATCTTTCTCATCCGCTGGATCTAGAAATCCTCGCCCGGTATACGCAATACATCGAGACCATCATCAAGACCGAGCCGTTCGCTTCTCTTCTCAAGCCGAGCGGAAGGTTGCCCGAGGGCAAGGAAGCTAAGGATTTGGATACGGCGAAGGAGATCGTCAAGGAGAGACTGTTGAGCACTTTCCATCCCACGGGCACATGTGCGATGATGCCTAGAGAATTGAATGGAGTCGTTGACAGCAGATTGAAGGTATACGGAACAAAGAACCTTAGGGTCGTCGACGCGTCGATCTTCCCGATGGAGACGTTGGGTAATATACAGGCGACGGTGTATGCGGTGGCGGAGAAGGCAGCCGACATCATCAAAGAGGACTGGAAGATGTGATAGCGATATGCGAGTACATCCGTATGAATATAAGGAATCGAGATCAGCCTATTCTAGCACTAGCATCACATGCCCACGAGGCGCGAAAATAGCGTCTGAACATTGTTAGAGAAAGACATACAGGCGATTTTCGAATTGACTTGCTCGACTTGATTGTTTTCAGCTCCGCCTACCACGTCGACCAACCACGCTCAACCGCTTGCTGATACGGCTCGAGCGTGATGGTTTGCGTATCGCCGTTGGAAAGGTAATACATATCCTCACCCGCATGCTGGGGGCCAACACCATATTCTTCACCCTTTTGAAATGCTCGTAGATCGACTCGATTTGGCGGAAGCACACCATCAACCGCACATTCTTCCATTACTTCCTCGGCCAATACATGAAGCTTTTCTTCAGGGAGAGGATCGAAGCCTATACTGCGTGCAGGCTGCTTGTCCGTGCTCCAGTTGGCTCCTTGGTAGCTGTAGAGACGCCCTTGTAGCCAATCGCAACCTTCGTATTGTATGTAACTTGGTACGAAGCCAGGTAGACTACCGCTGGGAATGATGGATGTCTCATAGTGTATGATCTGGCTCGAATAGTCGCCTCGGTGGCGTTTCTCTTCGAGATAGTGGGCGATGCAGGCTTTGTCGCATTCTTCAACCGTTACACCAGGCATAGGCAGGAAATGTAACTCCAGACGGTAGGGACATCCATAGGCAAAGTACGGGGTGTCTCGGATGAGAGCTTCGAGAAGTTCGACCGGCTGGACATTCCCTGGATTGACGTCTTGATGGGTGAAATAGACGTGGAAACCGTAGAGTGGTGGAAGTGGACATGTTTGTCTGCCTCTGAACACCATGAGCGCCTCTTTGCCGGCATGGTCGGTGAATGGAAGAACATGTATTTTGACGCGATACATGCGACCTGCTTTCCCCAGTCCTCCCATGGTTGCGCAATTTCCGTGTAATTCCAAGGTTCAGAATGCGGGTGACTGCTGGCTGAGGACGCTCCAGCTGTGGACGATAAGAAGGGGCGTTGGCGCCTGATCGCGGACAAGACGCCAGCGCACGTGCATGACCAAGGCTAGCCGGATTCATCAGCCAAGCTAGCTGGAGGCATCTCAGGTTATGTCGAATCACGTCTTGGTTGTATGTGAGTGCGTTCAGGTGTGATGTGCGCGGCCTTCCGCAATTTTCCAGTACTTGCGCAGCTTGCCTGTAGAGAGGACGCTTTTTGGTGGACGGCTTTCGTCATGACTCCGCACGTACACAGAAGGAACTGCAAATACTGTAGACATGACTGATAGTGCTCTGTTTGGACCGCACGATACAAGCGAGAGAGTAGAGAGCTGGAACGCGTAAATAGTGAAGAACAGTACCCGGTTTCTGGTGTCGTGGTGGTCCACGGGTGCGACGCGTCGATGCGAGGCGGGTAACGTGTTGGTCCGTGCTGACGGGCAAGCCGTGAAATCCCGTTGGGCAGCATCACGTGTCAACTGGGTCCTTGGCTTTGGGGAGCGGCATCAGGTGTCGCAATAATTCGTGAGACTCTTAGCATTTGCGAACACGCGCTGCACCTACAAACCTCTTTTATAAAAAAATTATAATATAGCTATAAGCTTTGTAAGCTATTTAATTATAATAACTATTATTTTATATATTATTACGTTGTAAAAGCGCTATTATTGTAGTAGTTGTTGTAATTGCCAAGAGTCTCACGAATTATTGCGACACCTGATGGCGGTCAACTTTTGGTTCGCAACAAATACTCGAATATTGCACCAACGTATGTAAGCCAGCGGTAGCACGCCATCGTATCTGCTCTCGGTTCATCGCGACTACCGCAGTCTTACTTCTCCCACGACTCCATCCTTACATTAATTCTTCGCACCTCCAAGCCATGGCCAACGAAACAATGGCCGACGGTGGAAATCCCCTACTCATCGACGATATCAGTCAGGCTGACCCGAACAAATATCATCCCTCCGACGTTCTACTCTACAAGTGGTATACCGCCGAGCGAATAGCTGACAGCCCAGACCGTTCAGCACTCTATGCGTCGGCTATTATGCGAGAGACCTCGGGTGAGGTACCACCCCGAGTGCCGTGGCCTCTTCCATTTCCTCGTCCGCGCGAGCAATTGGAGATTGGTGTCGAAGAGTGGAGAGAAGCAAGTCTGCGCATCATCGACCAGCGTATCGCACTCTACG
>Ga0265797_10002938_pt1 | contig 27984 bp, 27 predicted proteins | sample P2T30metagenome_FD_192433 | JGI IMG/M metagenome (GOLD analysis project Ga0265797, IMG submission 192433) | Plant litter microbial communities from East Loma Ridge, Irvine, California - P2 T30 | ecosystem: Environmental > Terrestrial > Plant litter > Unclassified | place: USA: California... | reverse complement strand
GTCACGAGCGCGGGGGCTTTGGCTATTACGGAATGGCGTGTCCGCTCCTCCAATCTTGAACCACAACACCACGTAACAGTCCATAACTCCCTCGGGTACCTCACGATCCACTGCCGGGTCACGCGTTTGGTGTGGCCGTGCAATCCGCTGCTTACGTCAGGCCGACCGATGCTTCCTGGGCGTACCTGCTGCTCGCGGCATGTGATCTGCTCGTGCACTCTGCGCGTGGCACAGCACCCAATCCGGCCAATGGGCAGTGAGCGGAGACCACGAACGTCATATCCGTCGTCTTTGTCCGCGTCTCGATCTGGCACGGTTGGTGGCTGGGATATATATTGTTGCTACTCACGCGTCACGAACAGCCCGAGGTCGCGTCTCGATGACATGCCATAGCTTCTACTAGCGCACAATTGCATAAGCATGTACCCGGGTAGGAAGGATAGCTACAGGCCTTGGACAGAAGATAGGATTATCTTTCAGCTGGAGATATGGATACATGCAACACCAGCACGCTTAGCACCTGTTAAGCCGGAAAACGAGTACCTTTAACATATCCTTCAACACCCTATGGCCACGCAATGTATCCAGACAGCCATCTCGATCAATATCGACATGACAATGTTGCATCTTTCCAAGGTGCGGTCGCTGGCTTCACCCCCGGGACCCTAGCACCAGAACCCACAGGTCATGTCCGAAAGCTGCAACGCCGTTAGTCATCGTGCCATTCAGGAATTCCAGGATAACTTACCCTCGGGTGATCGTTCTGGTGATTCTCATCACAGTCAGTCTCGCCGCGCGTCCACGGGTTCCAAGAGCACATGCCCATCGCATCGGGGGTATTGGTGGTCAGAGTGCTCCAGTAGCCACCCTTCGGCTCAAACGCAAAGTACATCTGTTTGTCTTCCGACCTGTAGAACACAATCAGGCCGCCCATGCCTAACAGCCTCACAGCACTCTTGTCGATACGACCGGTTCCCTCAGGGTACGTGATGACGGATTTACGGTTGTTGTCTTCGACGCTGTAAAGCATGCCAAGCATCTGGTTGTGCCAGCCTTCTGCGGGCGTGTGAAGACACTGCTGGAATAGTTGCAGTTTGAAGAAGCAGAATCCTGGGGCGTAGTTCGCAGAGGTCGAGTTGGTAGCGGCTGGACTGGGTGGCATCGAAAGCATCTCGGGGAGCGCCTCGGAGCGCGCACGCTTCACGGTGAAGTCTGACTCGGGCTTTGTGCAGTCGAATTCGCAGGTCAGGGCTTGAGACTTCAATAGTGGTCAGTGGGAGTAAGCAGAAGAGTATCTTGGGAACTAACTCGATGATTGCGGTCACTATCGTTGCAATCCAGCGGCAGGTTGTCCCACGGCTTGGTGGTGCAGTTGAATTCGCTGTCTCCATTCTGGTTAGGCCATTCAGCGTCGCCGTAGATGACTGTTTCGTGTCAGTACTTTTGAAATCCTAGTGGCTCGCGATAGTACACACATCCGATGCTGTCCCTCTCATATCCAATTTTCAGTTTCTTTCCAGCAACCACGCCCGTGAGCGTCTCTCCATCGGTCAAGTCAATAAAGTCGGTTTGCTCCATAAACTGGTTGCCAGCGCCATCATAAATAGGTGAGAGATCGACGTAAGTGTTGGCGTGGTCGTCCCAGCAATCCTGAGTGACGACTGCGTCGAAGGAACAGCGACCGGGTGTGAAGTCGGGACCGACACCTTGACCGACTACAGAAGTAGTCAACAAGAGGAGCGCGGAAGCGACAAGGGTAAACATGATGAACATGTTGGTAACAATGGTACTTCCAAGCCGGCGGGATGATTGAGGAAGGTATCAAGGGTAGGAATAGGCTGGGTTGGAAGGTAAGTGTTGTAACAGGTGATATGACGTGATTGCTGGTCGCAAACGCTCAGATGTTGGGCATTTCAAGTAATGAAAGTGTTGTGGTAATCCTGAGAATGAAGGGGTGGTTCAAGGTCAAGAGTGCCCAGGTACCCACTGCACTTTCCTGGGACAGGGTAATGACTGGGCTTTCAGGATCCACGTTCGAACCAAAATTTCGTCTCGTTACCCGTCCGAGCCGCGATTCTTTGTTTCTGGTGCGAGTCCTCCTCACAGATCCGGCGATCTCGCGTTTGTCATTACGCCAACAAGCCACTTGTCGATGGAATGCTGCCCAAGATGTGAGAGACACCTGTAATTTGTGGTACATACTCCAATACTTGGCGCTACGTATGTGTAAAAAGTCCAACAATTAAGGCGACGCTCACCATTGTCTGATGCGTAGATATAAGCTTGTGGTATGAGGTCGCGCCGGATCAGGCTGCCAAGGCTGATGTGATGCTACCCTACTTTATTCGCGATTGGCAGTTGCAGACAGTACATCCCAAAAGTCAAAGCCCTAAAGATGTCCACGTGTAACTACGAGACACATGGCTATGTTGATTGGAGCTCATGTAGTCTCTTACTGCAAGACCCGAAACAAACGCGAACGTGTAATCGCCCATGGACGGCGAACATCTCTGGCTGGCAATGACTTCCAAGGTTGTCACTTCCTCAGTTTCTACCTAAGTACCTAGTCGTTATACGTGATCAAGAGATGTAGTGTAATCTCATGTATGTAGTATGCGCGTTTCATCCTGCAGGTAGCAGCCAATGTTTGAGACTGCATAGTCGAGGTTACACAACAGCGCAGGCAGTCACTCACATAAGAGGTCAAAGCGCGACGGCTTGCCCCGTTTGCTTATCGACAGATTGCAAGCCTGCCTACTTCAATGATAGCAATCATATTTTAAGAAGTCTTTTAAACCCCGGAACGTATCCAATTCCATTCTCGTACCTTGGTAGTGCATTCGACATGTCTTCCGATACACCTTCATCCCACGCGGACGAATCGCCGTCGCCGCTCTACGAAAAGCGATCGATCCCGGGAAAGGGAAACGGCCTTGTCGCGTGCGCCGATATACCAGAGGGGACCCGCATTCTGTGTGAGAAGCCGTTGTTCACTCTAGCCTCCGCAGCGAACATGGTCGAGAATGCTGTGTTGGCGAAAGTGAAATCTCTCTCCAAGGACCAACAACGCCAGTACCTCGGTCTTCACAACAACTATCTCAATAACAACGTCTTCTCTGGTATCTTCAAGACGAATGCTTTACCATGTGGACCAGGCTCGCCGGTCGGTGGCGTGTATCCAACTATCTGCCTGATCAATCACTCTTGCGACTCCAACTCCCATCATAGCTGGAACGACATGACAAGCAGCGAGACCATACACGCCCTTCGAGACATCAAAGCGGGAGAAGAGATCACAATCTGTTATAAAGATCCTGAGACTTATCAGGCGCGACGCGCTAAGCTCAGAGGCTCGTTCGGGTTTGATTGCGACTGCAGTCTCTGCTCGCTTCCACTTGAGGAAAGACAAAAGAGTGATGCTCGCCGCACCCGCATCGCTGAAATCGATGAAGCCATCGGTGACCCGAGCCGCGTCATGAACAGCCCAGGTACGTTCCCTTGGACACCCCCATTCGTGTTTATGACCACTGACGCACTGTAGTACGTATAGCAACTAAGGCTAGCCGAAACATTTAAACTGGCTCGATAATATCCAAGAAGACCTTTGCTAACTCATGTCCGTGTCATTTAGGTCAAGGTCTTAGCAGACTGCCGAGAAATGGTACGCGTCCTGAACGAGGAGTTCAAGTGCGTCACCTCTTTGCATGCAAGATTATATTACGATGCGTTCCAGGTCGCCATTACACATGGCGATCAAGCTCGTGCTAGCGTCTTTGCGGGAAGAGGATACGACGCCCGGCTCTTTTGCGAGGGGGACGATAACCCGGAGACACGCAAGATGAAGGACTTCCAGAGAAACCCGAATACACACCGCAACTTTGGAGCATCGAAGCGATGGAGGACTAACAAGACTGCGGTTCCCAAAGGTCGGGACGAGACGGAGTTCGAGGATTGGCTCTGGCGGTCTTGATCAGGTTGATCTGCGAACTCGAAGGTGTGAGAAATACCCACGCACGTGTTACAATGTTAATTTCATGGTGTGGGAGTAAACAGTGGGTTTGAGAGGTGATAGAGCGGCTTGACAGCGTGATGAGATCCGGGTTTGCGCTTAGCTGGTGTAGAAAAGCTCCCTGACTCACAATCTATTTCTTCTAGACCCCTACCCTTCTATTGCCCTCGTTCATCACACAGCGAGCGCAGTGAGATCTCTGCCCAAGCAACACAAGAGCGTGATAATTACTAAAGTTTGCTTTCGCGTCAGCGGTCGCAAAAAATATACTTAACTGCTGCAATTAGTTTCACTACTGCCGCATCCCATACAATGAGTTCCTCACTCTACGATGTTCGAAAGATCCCCGGAAAAGGCAGAGGCCTGGTAGCTCGCTCCGACATTCCTGAAGGCACCCGTATCCTCTCCGAGAAACCGCTGCTCATGATACCTAACAACATGTCCAAAGAGCAACTGGAGGCTCGACTCGCACGAGATCTAAAGGCCCTGGACAAGGATCAGCAGCGACAATACTTCTCACTTCACAATAGCTACACTGGCAAGTACGTCCTCGGCGGCATCTTCAAAACAAACTCAATGGCTTGCGGCAGCAACTTGTCTGCTATTGCAATATTCCCTACCATCAGCTTCATCAATCACAGCTGCCTTCCCAATAGTCATTACAACTGGAATGACTCTATGGGCATGCAGACGATCCATGTCACTCGCGATCTCCGCGCTGGAGAAGAGATAAGTATATGCTACACCGACTCTGGAAGTGCCAGTGTTCGCCAAGCTTACCTGAAGAAGCACTTCGGGTTCGACTGTTCGTGCGCAATCTGCTCGCTCTCAGCTACTCATCGCAATGCTAGCGACGCGCGTCGTGAAGAAATCTCTCGTCTCCAGGACACATTTGCTGAAGCAGATCGCGCAATGTCCAAGCCTGAAGAGGCATTCTTCGACCTTCGGAAGATAGTCGAACTCTTGAACAAGGTACGTGTTTTGCCTAGTGAGACTGCAAGCTCCATACTGATGGTTTCCAGGAGTTTAAAGGTGCTGCCAAAGTCCCGGAGGCGGATATCTACTGTTATGCGGTACAGCTTAGTCTCTTCCATAGTGATGAAGCGCGAGCAATTGTATTCGCTGAGAGGGCGTACAAGGCGTTGCTCATCTGTGTGGGCGAAGATGGGGAGAATGCACAAGAGATGAAGGCCCTGATAGACAGCCCAGCCTCTCATGCAGACTTTGGATCGTTGTCGAGCAGGTGGAGGTCTAACAAGTACGATGCTCCAAGAGGTAGAGAATTTGGTAAGAGTCACTTCGAGGATTGGCTTTGGCATTTGGTCGAGAGGTTGGAGACGGCGGACCTTAGCGATGATTAGTTCATCAACTGTTGGCGGGGATAGGTCCTCGTAGCCAGTCTGGAGCTGCGCAAACTGTCTCCCAAATCGTATGTAGCTGCATCTTTGCGGCGAGTACATTCGGATGCCTATGCGAATCAGAAATAGCTTGCAATAGAGGATGCATCATATTTCCGCGGCACTGTGATCCTTCTCTGTGCTGTAGTGGATGTAGTACATGCGGCGGTGATTTTGCAGACTTCGCAAGTAGTCGCACTGCATATTCCGACAGTATCTCAGACGAAGACGAAGAGCGGGTGTGGTGCCTGCTGCTTCCAACGGAGTCGATGATCTGTTGTTCAGGAGTCGAGGACGCGAGAGGTGCGCGGCCTTTCGGGCCGATTTCGGCATAGATCAGCGCGCGAGCTGCACTCCAAGGTGGGCGGCGATGCTTCTGCATCCGCATCCCGCCCCCACCTCTGCACACTAGAGAAGCTCCATGCATGGAGCACCGAAGACCACGCGATGCTCTCTCATGCGATCGTTGTCGCGCGAAGAAGCTAAAGTGTTCGAAAGATGCGCCAATATGCACTTCCTGCGCCCATAGCGGCTCGCACTGCCATTACAGTGGCAAAGTCGCTAGATCACCCTTGACACGGGCATATCTCACGGGTGTAGAGAAGCGACTGCACAGTCTGGAGTCTCTGGTCACGCAGTTGCTACCTGGAGTTGATATTGAAGACTTGTTATCAGCTCCAAATGTGGCTGGCTCTGCACGATCCGTCATCATCCAGTCTCAGACGCCAGAAGTAGCACCAAGCCCCCAGGGCAGCACCCACTCAAGCACACATGAGCCTGCGTTACCTGAAGCTGTACCCAACAATGTCGATGGCTTCAATTGGCAAGAAGAAGACGTCAATGTCGATGGGCTGACTGATGGCATGGCCGCCCTGTCAGTCGAGCCTACTGGTGTAGGTTATTTGGGTCAGTTGCTTCAGTCGAAGAGCAAAACGCGTGACTGAAACTATCTAGGCTCGACTTCTGGGGTCGTTTTTCTTCGATGTTTGCTTGACTGGGCCGGCTTTCTGCACCAGTCTGTTCCCCGGCCTCAACAGAGTGTGGCCACCCCATCCGCTTCCTTTCGAAACGTATTGGCATCATCGCACATCTCGCATGCAGCCCTCACAACACAGCTGTCGTCGAGCTTGATTGATGCCTACTTTGCCAACTACCACGTGGTCTATCCATTTGTTCACGAAGCAACATTCCGGGCGCAGTACCATGAAGTCGTCCCGCGGCCCTCAAAAAAGTCGTGGAACATGCTTTCTCATGCGATCATAGCACTTGGCGCGTGGTCGTTGAATAACGATCAAATTGGGCTGGAAGACTACCTATACCGCCGGGCCTTGACCTTGGGTCAGGAAGAGTCTGTGTTTGAAGCTGCCAGCCTGACTTCTGTACAAGCGCTCATACTTCTGAGCAACCTTAGTCAGAAGCGCAATAGCCCAAATACAGGATGGAATCTGTTGGGCCTCGGCGTTCGCACAGCGCTCAGTCTAGCCCTCCACAGAGAACTTCCTCACTGGAACATCACCCTGATAGAGCGCGAGACGAGACGTCGAGTATGGTGGGGTCTCTACATCTTCGACAGTGGAGCTTCGACGACATTCGGTCGCGCGATCATGTTGCCTGACCAAGAGACTATGGATGTCCATCCTGTGCTGAACATCCACGACGAGGTATGACCGTCCAGCGAAGTTTGTATAGCCGTCGCGAAACTGACCCATGCTAGTCACTTACTCCACAAACCACAACGCTGCCCACTGAGGTTGACGAACCGACTATATACTCCTCTCTCGGAGTACAGAGTAGTTTTCACCTACAGACGAACCACATCTCAAACAAACTACTAGCCGAGCCCGGGCTCTCTGCGGAGGCCGCGCTCGCTTTGAACGCTTCCATGGATGCGTGGACACACACAGTTCCGACATATTTCCAGCTTTCGCATGCGCCCAGGTCGACGGCTCCGTGGTATTCATTCGCTCGCTCTCGGCTGTGGTGGAGGTTCTGGAATCTCAAGATCATCATCTTCCGACAGATATTGTTGCGCCGAGCCATCTCCGAGCGAGGTCAGATCCCAGACCTAGCCATGCAGTCAAGCCAAGAGGACTGTAAGCGAATTTGTCTCGAAGCTGCGCATTCTACGGTGGTTTCGATACATCAGTATGCAACACAGGACTTGAATAGACTTGAGGGTTGGTACGCGACGTAAGCATCTAAATTGGACCCTTCATATCAATGTCTAAGCTAATCGGGTTACAGGTACTTCCTTTTCCACGCGGCACTAGTAATAACCCTCTGCATCATCAGCTTCCCGCGCGCTGAGGAGACTGCGATCTGGTATGAGGATGTTCGCTTGGCCCGAACCACCTTCCGCGAACGGCTTGTTGGGGATTCGTTGTCAGCCCGCTGCGTGGCCATCCTTGACCAAGTGGTGTCTGACGGCGAGTTGGACTCCGGTACACTGCAGGATCTGGAGCTGGACAAAGACGCCTTGAGTACGTTTCCATGGTCCGTTGAGTCCAATGAGTTATTCAACTCCTTCGATTGGGATTTTACTACGTCCGGTTTCTAACCTCGGGCGCAATCTTAATGGCACGATGCCTCAATTCTCAATGATGACATCCGGCTTTACCATCATGGATCGTATCAGTTCGCCGTTTGGAATGTCATTCTCCTCTGCTCGTGCGATTGCAGCTGACATCGACGTCTCGATGCCAGCAGCAAGGTGACGTTGTGCTAGCCTATCACGAACCGTGCCCACAGGCGCGTCGACAAACCATCTGCAGAGTGTCAGTACCAACCCGCCAGGCGATAGATATGACCATGACCAACCTTTCATCACACATCTCGGCAATCTGATCCCATGGGTCTTGTTTCAAAAGTGTATAGTTGCCCTCAACAATAACCAGTCGAGTACGAGAAGAGATCTTGATAGCGTCTTGCACGGGGTCCTTGACAGCATGGTCGAAGCCGGGTGCAGGAATACAGATGTCGGCTTCGCCATCCCTGGTGACGGGAGCTTCTTTGAGTGTCTTGACAAGCGTCACACACGCCTTCGCATCAAATGTAAAAGGCGCCCCACGTCTTTTGAACGCTACTTCGGCATCATCGAAAGTCGACAGGATTTCCCGAGTGTAGTGGAAGCCGTCCTAGTGCTCGTCAGAGATGTGGCATCGCGGGTTTCGGTTGGCTCCTACCATCGGTACAACAGCAACATCTTTGATACCTCGCGCAGCAAGCTCAGAGACGAGCGCATCAGACACCGTTGACTTTCCCGCGCCTGGCACGCCTGCAAGAGCAACAAGCATGCGATGACCGGGATTGGTCGCTTGGCGAGACAGAAGGTTTTCCGTGCGCTTGGCCACATCGAGTATGGCTGCACGCAAGGCGTCCACCTTTGATTCGGCTGGCATCATCGGCGACTCTGGAATAGCAGTCACGAAATCCTTAATGAGATGCGAAAATGTATGAGATGCTCGGGTGAAAAGACTGGCACAAGGTGAGCAGTGTTACAGTACTGCATGCGACGAGCTATGATCTAAAGATCACGTTGGCGTTGTGGAGTTCGTCGGACGACAGCTGTCCGAGCATAAGTCATGTTGGAACCCCAGTTCCCACAACTGAATCAGGCAACTTTACCATGCGGGGATCCCGCATGGCACTTACGACTACCGGCGTAGACGCATGGAGAATCGTGGAGTCGGACGACAGTGCTCCGAAGGTGTCGGACCCCAGCTACGATCGTGAAGTTCTCATGCGATCGGCAAAGGTATATAAGCACGCGACACTACCACTACTAGACTGCCTACTCATAGCTGATTCCAACCATCGGAGCCGAAATTGGCATATCCACAAAGAAGACGGCCAGCATGTCTTCAATCCAGGATGTTAACGCCGACGGAGTTGCGCCAAAGATTGGTGTCTACAAGGAGCTGAGACAGAACCCATACCTCCTTGGCCTGTCCGCTGTAAGTCGATACGAGGCCAAACCTACCTCAGTCCCAACTAATATGCATAGTTCGCCTCACTGGGCGGTTTTCTCTTCGGTTATGATCAAGGTGTCGTCTCTGGAGTGTTGACCATGGAGTCTTTCGCGGCATCCTTCCCGAGAATCTCCACAGACAGCTCCTTCAAGGGCTGGTTCGTCTCGACTTTGCTACTCGCCGCTTGGTTCGGTTCTCTCGTCAACGGACCAGTAGCCGATCGCTTCGGTCGCAAAGGGTCTATCATCATAGCTGTCGTCATCTTCACCATCGGCTCTGCGCTTCAAGCTGGCGCGATCAACATTCCGATGGCCTTTGCAGGTATGAGATATCCGGCGAAGTACAACTACAATTCAAACTGACAATATCCACAGGCCGCGCAATCGCTGGTTTTGCTGTTGGCATGTTAACCATGATTGTACCAATGTACATGAGTGAGGTCTCAACCGCCGGCATCAGAGGCACTCTAGTCGTTCTCCAACAGCTTTCCATCACACTCGGTATTCTTGTCTCCTACTGGCTCGAATTTGGCACCCAGTACATTGGAGGTGTACGCTGCGCGCCCGACATCCCGTATACTGGTGGCACTGCAGCAGAGCCTGCCTTCGATCCAAGGAATGATGTTGGCCCCAACGGCTGCACCGGTCAGAGCGATGCTGCGTGGCGCGTTCCTTTTGCGCTCCAGATCTTCCCCGGTCTCGTTCTCGGTATCGGTATGCTGTTCTTCCCCGAATCACCTCGCTACTACTGTATGCGCGACAACGAAGAGGCTGGTGTGAGAGCGCTCGCCCGAGTTCGTCGCACCTCTCCAGATGATGAGTCCCTGCAAAAAGAGTATCTCTCCATCAAAGCCGAAGTCATGTTTGAGGAGCAATACAGCCGCGAGAAGTTCCCTGGAAAGTCTGGAGTTTCGCTGTATCTTTCCGGTTACTCAACGCTCTTTTCGACCTGGCCATCTTTCAAGCGTACTGCTATCGGTTGCTGTGTCATGTTCTTCCAACAGTTCATCGGATGTAATGCGATCATCTACTATGCGCCAACAATCTTTGGTCAGCTAGGCCTCAGTGGTAAGACGACTGGTCTGCTCGCAACAGGTGTTTATGGAATAGGTATGTGATCTGCTGCCAGACACAACGAGACTTGATTACTAACTCGATCTTCTAGTCAATACGCTATCTACTCTTCCAGCGCTCTTCCTCATCGACAAGATCGGTCGCCGCCCTCTCCTTCTCTGTGGTGCCGCTGGTACTTGTATTTCCCTCTTGATTGTCGGTGGTGTCATCGGCGGTTACGGATCTACTCTCAAAGACCACCCCGCAGCTGGCTGGACGGGCATCGCGTTCATCTACATCTACGACGTCAACTTCTCATATTCATGGGCACCAATCGGTTGGGTTCTACCCTCGGAGATCTACAACATCGGTAACCGCTCAAAAGCCATGTCTCTGACCACCTCATCGACATGGATGTGCAACTTCATCATCGGTCTCGTCACGCCCGATATGCTGGAAACCATTGGTTTCGGCACATACATCTTCTTTGCTGCTTTCGCTTTGATCGCGTTTGTCTTCACGTGGTTCCTGATTCCCGAGACTAGGGGCAAGAGCTTGGAAGAGATGGATGCTGTGTTTGGTGACAGCACTGCGCACGAGGAGAAGACGAGGCTGTACAACATTGCGCAGAGTTTGGGATTGGAAGAAGCCGAGGCTGCGGCATTCGATGAGAAGCCCATGAAGGCGCTGCAGACTGAGGTGACGAACGTATGATAATAGTCTACATAGAAGCTAGACAGCGTGAAGCGTACATTAACGCTAGGTCTTCCTGTTTGCTCAATGTTGTCCTAATGTAGGCTGCAGGCCTGTTCAGTTTCTTCTTTATTGCTCTGCTCTCCAATCCCTCATCGCGTCACCTTCCAACTGCTCAAGCATTGAGTCGTCTTCATCTCCATCATCATAATCGCTTTCCTCATCCTCGTCATCCTCAAAGTCATCTTCACCATCCTCAGAGTCATCTTCAGAGTCAGTCATCCACCCCGTCATCCGTACCTTCCTCCGTTCATTACAGATCTGAGCTCGGCATTCAGGACAGAGGTTGGAGTTGGGTGAAGTGTCATTCATCCATTCTTTGATGCAAGCGAAGTGAAAGTAATGGCCACAAGCGCTCATTTTGGCACCTAATAAGCCGTGCGTCTCAAGACACACGACGCAGAGCTGATCTTGAGGGATGTCCAGATCCCATTTTGCATAGTCTAATGGCTGCATGACAGGTCCGTATGCCTCTAGATAAGCCCTTCCGTAGAGGTTGCGTAGGGTCTTCGTGTCAAGATTGTATCCATCTTCGGAGTCATCTCCAGTGTTTTCTCCGTTGTCGGTTTGCCAGTTGTTTGCGCACCAAAACGCGTGTATTTCGTCGCTGTCGTAGGAGTCGGTGCCAATAGTTTGCCGCTGAGCCAGAGTTCGTGGAATGCCTCCGAACTCGCCCTTTCTAATACCGTTTGCTGACAGTGAAGGAACCGCTTCAGGCATCTCTATCCACGTCCGAAATTGTAAACGTCCGTCTCTCCACATCCCTCTCAACAGAGCCTTCATATCCACAGTCTGCGGTTTCGACTGTATCATGGCTCTGGCGAACTGATCCATCATTCCTTGGTACATATGATCTGCAATCGGCTTGTCCATGGTGAGGGCAAAAGCCTCGGCCCACAGATCATCCCAGATATCCCTAAACTTGATCTTCCTCAATGCGGCTCTTGTATGGTAAGGAAGCACCTCGGCTTGACTTCCGTGAAGTGACGGAGTCGCTTCGACTATGTTCTTGAAGCGAGCGCGTGCCTGTACAAAACCGCCGAGATAGGTCGCATATGATGGATACCAGCATGGGTTTCTGTCCCAGATTGCGGCCACGTTGAGTGCGATGTCCATTACGATACCGACCAGGCTGTCTATGGATGCTTCGTCGCAACGGGGCCACATGGTAAAAAGACGGAGCGCGGGTTGGATGGCTTTCATGGTTATGAAGTGGTCCCCCTCTTGGTAGTCTTTACTACTGTTGTATTTTGGCTGAGGCGTGAGAAGCTGCTGGAGCGCCGTTCTCGTCCCGGCGTAATAAGCAACTCCATCTGGTAGACGGATAAGTGCGCACTCGACAAGCCACTTGACACCGCGAGTTACCGTCGTATATCCTTCACCTTTGTCCCAAAGTACTTCTCCCGACATCAAGTCCGTCTGATCGATGTACTCATCCACAACGTGCGAATACTGTCCTCGGTAGAAGATACCAGGCAGGACTCGTCTTACGGATTGCCTAGTTTGAAACTGCGGTGCTTCCGGGTCCACGAGTTCCGGTATTGTGGCGCACACATCGTCGTATCGCTGAGGGGTGGGCGTGTACACAAGGCAGTACTCATCGGCTTCGCGCTGACTGAGTATACCTGCGAAGAACCTGAGGATGAGCTGGGATCCGTAGGGTGCGTCTAGGAATCTCTCGAGGGCGTTGGACAATTCAGGAATATAGCGCGGTTCAGGCTCGCGATCATCGAGTTCGCAGTCTCTGTCGACTTCCTGCATCGGCGCGGTCTTGACGGGATCGGATATGGATTTTCGGCGTCTGAGTGCGGCTAGGAAGGAGGGCAGGAGCAAAGACTGTTTTTACCGCCGAAAGCTTGGACGTAGCAAACACTCATCCGACTAACAATGGCAGTGAAAGCGTTTCGATCCTCTTCTCATCACGTAACACCAAGGTAACAAAGCAATGTATGGCGAACCCCACAGGAGGAATATGTCTGTACACTAAATGCTAGCAATACAACGCCGCCACCGAAGAAAGTAAGAGCGCACTGATGCGACTAACAGGTACAAGGCTACTTGTGATACACGAGCAAGGAAAACCAAAAAAGCAAGCGCTATGTCAGAGCAATCAAGAGGGGTATTAGAGACAGTAGCGAAGATATAAACCAGCCACCACCAGGGCTCCTATAAGGATACATATTTCGCGCCGCGAGCGAGCGGATGATGCAGGCCGGAAGAAAACAGGGATGTAAAATGGGGGATGACAAGCAAAGGTATAAAGAAGCGAACAAGAAAGTAGAACCCCAGCCCAAAAAAACCAAAGTTCTCCCAAGATTTCGTTCCACATAATGCGTCCCACAATCCCCAGAACGCCGGTTGAGGATAAGAGGAAATAAGCCCCTAGGGTATACTGAAAAAGCAAATAATGTAACTCACAACGAGCGAGCGTCTAGAATCTCGACCCCGCCCTCAAACTCCCGTTTGCGCTTGTGCTGCGCGCGGTGCTAGCACCACTTCCAGCTCGTTTCATGCGCTTCTCCATAAGCCCGTTGAGCAGACGATCTAGTTCGCCACTCAGGCCTTGCATGGTCTTTGTCTCTTCGGAGAGATAGTCCTTCATCAGTGGATGATCGCGACCAACAGGTACAACACCCGTAGTGTCGTTGATAACGACGAGCATATCACGGATCTCGCTGCCGTCATCGAGGTAAGCGCGGAGTGAGGCGTCGGACCACGCAGGAAGCATCGTGCTTTCCGATGATACGGGCGGCGACGGTTCGCGATCCTTAGTAGGGATTGGTGCTGGTCGTGAAGGTGGAGGACCGGCCGGTTCAGATGCATGATGCGTGGGTGAGGAAGTGTTGTCAGACCTGAAAGTCGAAATCGTGTTGTTCTCTGGAATGGTTTTCATAGGGCTGTCGTCAGGCGTAGGCGTCGAAATGGGGGAGCTGGTCTCTTGGCTTGAGCTATCGGTAGACAGGCCTGGAGTGTGGTGGGATTCAGACTCTCTTTCTCTGTCGGTAGCACTCTCTTTCTGTGAAGGTTGTGCGTCCGCTGCAGAGACGTGTACTGGAGACTCAGAAAGGCGTCCAGCAGACTCGGACTTCTCAGCCTCGCCTGGCTTATCCTGAGCATCAGGATCCGCGAAAGGATCGCTGCTTTCATCTGAATCGAAATCATCCAGCTGCACGCGCTGCTTCGCCTTGGTAACCTTCTCGCGCTTGACCTCTCCTTCTTGTGGTGACTTCATCATACTACTGAATGGGTTTCTTGAGCCTGTAGGCGCGGATGTTGAGTCTGGCGACATGGTTTGTTCTTCTACAGAAGGCCTGTTTGCCTGATCCTGTTCGGGCGGGACTAGACGCATGGTCGACGTAGATTGTTGTGCGGCGGACTGATTGTCAGGTCCATCCGACATGGCATCTGGCTCGGCGCTCAACTCAGTCGGACTCTCGGTCTTCAAGATACCCTTTGTCTTTTGCGGTGAATCGTCTCGGTTACGTTGACTTCGATGCACCTTGGGCTTGCTCAATTGTCTTAGCGGTGCTGGAGCTGTTGCCTGTTCAGCTGACGGTCGTTCTGCGAGTTCATCCGATGGTTTCGATTGCGGCGAGCTGCGGTCCATCTCTTCCGGCTTCTCGATGTCGCTGTCCACAGAGTCTTGTGCGCCCTTGCCTTTACGATCCTTGCGCTTGAACAGCCCACTGAGCATGCCAGACTTCTTCTCTTTCTTCTTCTTGTCGTCCTTGACCTTGTCTGCGAACCCATTCTTCTCCAAACTTTCAAGGCTGGGGCCGCGCTCGCGGGAGCCTGTAGTCGATGTACTGGAGTCGTCGCGAAGCAGGTTGGGAGTGAGGGTGATTTTGCGTGTCTCGGTGTTTTCGTCTTTGAAGAAAGAGTCTGTGTTGCGGAGCGTGCCATTCCGAGAGACTTTCGGGTCCAGAGGTCGATCGACCGCATCTTCGCTACCTCTCTCACGGTCTTCGCTTCGTTTCGCAGATTCCTCGCTTGAGCCTCGTGCTTCACCATCAGTCTGGCCATCCTTCTTCGCGCCATTGACCTTGAGAGGTTGCACTTCGAGGTTTTCTTCCTGTGCGGAATCGCCATCTTGTGTTGCTGCCTGCTGCTGTTGCATTTGCTTTGGCTCTGGGCCACCGAAAAGCTCGCCTTCGCCCTCGTCAGATGAGTAGTCGTAGTCCGAGGCTTCGACGTAGGTAGGGGGAGCGAATTGTACGGTCTTAGCATTCCTTCGCCGCATAGCCTTCTTGAGCGGGTTCTTGGATTTCTCGGCAGTATCACCAAGCATCGTTGCGGAGAGGTCTATATTTCTGTGCTTGTTGAGGCGGGCCAGACGTTCTGTCGGTGTCTCGATGTGTTCGGCGGGCAGGTACCCTGTAGATTGAGTCAGCAAAAGCTTCAGATTGGTGACGGATGCCTACCGATGCTGTTGTCCTTGACTACTCGTACTAGCCACCAGTAGCTGTTACTGTCGTCAAGTAACACCATCGTGTCACCTTTCGTTGCATTTGCCTGACCCTCCACGGTCGCGACAAAGGTGTGCAGAGCGTAAACGAATTCGAAGTCGATATCCTCTGTTTCTCGTAAGCATTCGCCTCCCCATCCTGAATCGATAAATCTGGAATCATTAGAGAAAGAGACATCGTTGGATGCATCATCGTTGTCTTGGTCCATGTCCTCATTCCAAGAGTCGGCATCGCTGTCGGTGGTCCAAGAGCCCTCCTCATCTTCGGAGTGACCAGCTTCGGGGGAAAGGGTGCTGCCCGTCCCTTGAGGTGGACCTGGGCCGGGTTCTAGGAACGGATCGTCCGGCGTGTCCAGAAGTGCGCGGTTGATCGGTTTCAACATGCTTATGACCTGGTCCTCGTCCAGTTCGGAGATTAGTGATGCCTGTGAGTCTTCTCTCATCTCAATACGGCGTTCGACGGCCTTGAGTTGTCTCGTCCTCGGGCTCATACCAACCTCAATCCGCATGGCGTCGCTGTCGTCCGGTGCGTTGGTGGCCCTTGTCCAGGAATACTCACCACGATGATGCTCCGCTGACTGATTTTCCGTGGGTATAGGGAATCGAAAAGAAATGGGAATCGATGTAGGTCGACCCCTTGACATAGGAGAAGTGTCGGACGCTGGGACGCTGAGTGGTCTTCGAGCGTTGGCGACAGAAATAGGAAAATGAATGGGCGTGTTCGTAAACGGGGAGGAAGAAGCGACCGTTGAGAGGAACGGCGAAGACTGCGGAGTCGTAAACTCTTGTCTTGCCGGCCAGGTCGTGGGGGAACAAGGTAAAGAATACCCACCATCGTCTATCGAGGGCGAACTCGAAATCTTGTCCATCATGTCGTCGTCCATGTCCTCCTCGACGTCGGCGTCCTGCATGTCGCCATCATCACCGTCGTTGGACGTTCCACCATTCAGCCTGACAGCCTGCTCGTCTTGCTGTGAGCCCTTGTTTCCATTGATGACAGTGCGGTCGTCGTCTGAGCCGGGATCGTCTCGTAGCGTGTTGCCAGCATCGCTCCATGCATCGTGCAGACGCGCCTCCTCTGAGGTGCGCTCCTGCTCTACATGCCGTATCGCAGCCTGCTGGTGAGGCGCTGCTGGGCCAATACCAAGCGGCGCAGGGTGTTGGGGCTGCTGGGAGTGGTCCTGGGCGGTGGGCGATGATTTGTCCTGCAGGTCGATGGTGTCTACGCACTTGAGTTAGCCTGCGCATCTCAATTGTGCACTCTCTATGATCTCCGTACCTGCTCTGATGATATGCGGTCGCGTCATCCTAGCTCATTCCTCTCTGCGCGTGCAACGTTGGGGGATCTTCGTTCGGAGGAATGGCTAGGTGAGATGAGGCGCAATCGGTGGCTGGGTCGACTTGCGCAGGGTCACCGTAGCGCGACTCCAGTTGCCGTGGAAATACAACAATACAAAGTGCAAAGAATCGCGTACGTGGGTCGATCAAGGCGTTACAGGTGTCGCATGCGTTATCTGGGCGTGTTTCGAGGAAGGAGCGGCTGAGGGTCGGGGGAGCGTAAAGCGGAGGGAGATCCGTTGGGGGACATGCGAGTCTCTGACGCGGCAGCGAGGGCGAGACGGCGGCACAGCGAGACAGCAAGTGGGCGAAGGGATGGCGATGAATGCGTCGCTGCTGGCAGTGAGGGGCACGTCGTGGGCGGTGCAGTGGTGAAAGTAACGTCGTATGGCACGAGAGTGAACTGTTTCGGGGTCGCGCCTTCCCGAAGTTGTCCCTGTTCAGGTCAACTTGAAACACCTCACTTCTAGTTCCTGCGCTAGCCTGTTCCTGGCCATCCCATTGCAAAAAGGAGATGCGGCTCGGTCCTTCTATATCACCGCCTTAATGACCGCATCTGCAGCCAACTCCTGTCTGATTGCCCATCTTGTCCAGAACGCATGATGCGTTCGCGGAGTCGTTTCCACATGGGCGACGTTATGTGGGGATCCCGGCTGCAACAACAAGCCGCCAAACACTAACTTGGAACAATGTCAAACGTCATTGACTTTGGCAGCTTGCGACAACAACTACGCCATGTCGCATACACTGTCTCAAGTCCAGGTGTTACAGAAACATGTCTTGATGGTACAGAACATGGTTCTTCCTATCTTCCTGGGAGCGTCAAACGGCTTAGTACTCCTATGTATATATGAGAGGCTTGGCGACGTCCTCTGTAGCTCTACACCACGTTGACTAGACGTTCGTTACACAAATGTCACACATAAAAGGCAGAAGCTGTCCAACGTAGATAACGAGCAGAAAAGATACTAATGTTCTGACTCATTCGAGTAAAACACTACTATTTACTGTCCCAAAACAACCATGTTACTTAAAGACCGATAACCACATCAGGTCGTCCAGCACTATGTCGAACATATACTCTCCACGTGTACCAGAATGGCTATTGACTGCCGAAAGGAAGACCCCCTGAGTTTTGCATTGGCTACAAGACATCCGAGCAACTTGCTCCAGGGTTAAATCGAAATAGTTCAACACACGTAAGAGCTGTTTGCTGGTGGGTTTTCTGGGAGTTTGTCGAAATACGAAGAGTTCTTCCAGCCGCAGACGCGCATTTTAACAAACTCTTCGATCTTTTTATCAGAAAGCTCTTGGTTGGCCGCAATTGGATGCAGTGTCCATGCCATGACCATCATGTCCTCAATATCCAACCACCCTACGAAAGTTCTCACAGACCTAGAGTCGTTTCCGAGCTCAAAATCTCGTTGATCGTTCTGATAACCTGCCAGTGCTGGTCCAACCACAAGGTATTCACCATTCTTCGACTCCCTGACTATCAGCTTGTATGCAACCTCGGAAATAAGGTGGTCACCCTCGGTTAGACACCAGTCACCCACTTTCGTATCTACAGGCGCACACACAGTAGCTGTTGAGCTTAGTTGTATCCGAATAAAGCCCCCATGCCGTTCGCGCCCTATGTAGTATGAGTTCGGCCCAGGCTGCCTTCCGTCACCGATAGTATCATACATCAGATCATCATCGCTGATCTGTACACCACTCCAATTCGTTGATACATTGGCAATCTGGGAAGTATGGTTGCTCTGTATTCGAAAGCCCGCTTGATGGGTGACACTCGAACGTAACGCAATGGCATCGCGTAAAGATTCCAGTTCCAAAGTAACATCGAAGAGCTTTAATAGTCGAGAACAATTATGTGTCGAGAGTTCGTTATCGACATCCCAAAAGCTGAGAACGTGCTTAGCAACCTCGAAGTTATCCTTGATGTAATCCGGAGTTGGCTCCTGTCCCTCTGGCCACCTTACAAGGGACAGGATACCATAAAGATTATCTCGAGCGTCCACGCAATGGAAATTCCGGAGCACCCGTAAGAGTTCATCGAGACCTTGCTTTTGCGCTGATACACCAAGCCGTAAACAGCTTCTCTGTGGTACTGTTCTATACAATTCGAACCATAGCGAGAGCCATAAGCTATTCGAGAGTTTGTAGGCGGGGATGCATGTCTCCAAATTCCATCTCAGGAATGCTCTGATCATAGCGAAGAGACCTTCGAGGTCTAGACGGTTGATCCAGTATTCTACAAGGGAGTCTAGTGCTCGGAAAGACTCGCCGGGTTGTACATCCACCCCACAACAGTATGACATTCTGGTGGCTAGATGTAACTCCTGTAAGACCCATACGCGTGTGAAGTAAGGCCCCCGTATAAATGCGAGGAATGCTTCGCTCGTTCGTAAGCGTTCCGAGGCAGGCATAGTAAAGAAACATCGCAACCTCCGCCACACAGCTACACGCCCTTCCATAAACTGATACCGGGGCTGATAATATGGTTCGATCATATCATAGGACTCAACCGATAGGCCCCATTTGTTGATCTTCTCGAGAATGGGCCGCTGTCGATCAACAGTTGCCATTAGGTATTCGCTGTCATCTGCGTGCGGTCCAACACAAGCGAAGACGTGCTTCGCTCCCGAATAGATCTTGCCCATAATACCTACTTGGTGATTCCTCTCTTGTATACTCGTCTGTGCGATACAGATGGCGTCGACCCAGTAATAGCGACTGGCCTTCGTCGTAAAAACTTGTTGAAGAACGTATCCGCAATTCCGACGTACAGCCAGCGGCTTGCCGTTGACAGTAATTTTGGTCATGTCAGCTGGGTCGCCCCAGGTATACGATATCGCGTAGTAGGACGGCGCATCGTCGATTGGCCATGAGGAGATTTCGCATTCGACGTGCTGGCCAAAATCGCCGCTCAGGATGTGTAGTAGGCGGAAGTGTGTGGAAGAGTCAGGAAGTGGGTCGTGCTCGAAGGCGGATGATGGGGTTCCGCTGGTCATGCTCGCACGTGGTTGGGAAGCTGCGAAGCTTCGGGGAAGGTGCGCGACGTGCGCGACTTTGATGTACGGAATAGCGCTCGATGGAGATATTCTGAATTCTTGTTTCCGGTCTATTGTGAAGATGGAGATGGACAGACAACCGTCGGAAGGCTGAAGTGTTGCCTGCCCACCGATGGATCCAGGCTGAGTTGACTCTCAGCCGCAGTCAGCCATGCGGAGGCTGTGCGGCAGCGTCTCCCGTCTCGCGTCTCGCACCCTCAACCTCCAACATCATTTTTGCCTTCTACACGTCTCCCATCGCGAACTAGGCAATACAACGAGCATTCGTTCTGATCGACATATCCGCCACGGCTTCTCGCTTCGACTGCGCTGAATCGTCCGAGGCAGCTTCGATACCCAGGTACCTAGGTAGGGTCGGTGTCGCGTGCGGATCACAGATTCGCCGTCGTCCAGAGTTACTCGAGGATTTGGGGATTTCCTTCGCACAAGGAAGGTTGCTTGCGACAGAAGTAACGGTCAATATCATGATGTTTCCGTTCATCTATGGAAAAGAGTTGCTAGACGCTGAGAGATTGTAGACCCGCCGAAGAAGGAAGGCTCTCGCGATGGGAGTTCCGACCTTGCACTTGCAGGGCTGGTGCCACAAGTATGAGGTGCCGACGAGCTCCATTCTGCCCTTGCAGACGTCGTCGACGTTGCCATGGTGAAAGATCAATCGCACGCATCAGGTCCAAGGTGTAGAAAATACATGACGGTGCGCACCTCAAGTTCGTGCATCAAGAAAAAATGCGTGGTCTGTACAGCGTGATCACACCTGAACAAGCGGATCCCACGGAGATTTGTTCTCACGGAATTTCTTCGGCTTACGGCCTCCGTATCCGTATTACGTCGCGATAGCACCTTCGCACCAGCTTTCCCCGACATTCGATTGAGATCAGTCAAATCCTGTAGAGAGCATCTTCGTTGTTCCATCTTCTGCGTGCTTCACGCACGTCATAAATCCGCTCAAAACTCCCTTCCAATTCCCATCCAGCCCTATCTGTACTAAACGGCCCATGTTTGTGGATCTCTCCGGGCCGATGGGCGAGAGCTAGTCCTCGTACAGCCCATGCGTGCCCCTTTCCGGACAGTACACATCGGCCCGTGTCCCTCATCTAGCTTTGAAGTCTTCTAGAAGACCACTTTTGTTAATTTTAGAACACGACCGTCATCTTCGGGTCTTCAGGCTTGAATGTCAATGGACAGAACCGTTGAAACTTCGTGTGGGTATCCTTGTAAATACGACGTTCAGGCTGTGTTACTGAGTAGTGCGAGCGCAGGTACTAATATATACCTCCGTCATGCCGCCTAGTACTTCCTTCTTCAAGTCAAGAGCATCTCATCTCTTGATACTGCCGACTCCGTCTTATCTCAACACCGTCCTTCACCATGGTGGCCCAAATGAAGAAGCTCCTGGCCGTCGCCACCACCGTCTCGGCATCCGTTCTTGAACTGCCCGTCGTCATCGACAACAGCTATGCCAGCGTCAAATTCGAAATCGGAACACCTCCGAAGGAACACCGGTTGTTGTTCGACACTGGGTCATCAACGCTGTTCGTCGTCAACACCGACTGCACCGAGGAGTCTTGCCCAGACGGCAGAGTCACGTCCTACGTTCGAGAGAAGTACAACGCGTCTGCTTCGTCAACATCCATCGACCTCAACATCCCCGCGGCGATTCCATACCTCGGCGGAGATGTGGCCGGCGATACTATTCAGGACGTTTTCAGCACCCTAGACGGTAGCGTAGAGTGGAACCAGACCTTCTTGTCCGCCAACCAGAGCAGCTGGCGTTTCATTACTGCTGATGGTTTCCTCGGCCTGGGTTTCTCCTCAATCGCGGAAAAGAACACGTCCACCCTGGTTGAGACATTGTTGTGGGACGGAAAGCTGGACGCACCCCGTTTCAGTCTCTTCTACGGGACGAACTTTGAGGATGCGGGTAACGGTACGCAAGACGGTGTGCTAACCGTCGGCGGCAGCCATGAGGACAAATACGTAGATGGCGAGATGGTCTCCACGCCCTTGAGGAAAGAAGATCCATACCAGCTCTGGAGAGCGCCACTAAGGAGCGTCAACGTCCTCGTTGCGGAGAACGTATCGGAAACAAACGCAACCATTGAGATACACAACGGCCACCTTCCCACTACTGCCGTGTCGAACGGTGGTGAACCAGACGCCAACGTAACATGGTCAATCTACCAAGGTGGAGCGGTTTTCGATACGGGATCTGGACGTGTCTCCTTTCCGAGCGACATCATCGACGCCATGTACTTCAACCTCGGCTGGAATTACACCAAGCTCACCAACCACGGCGAGGAGATCATGGAGTGTAAGCACCTGAACGCTTCGTGGGCCATTACTGTGACACTTGGCGAAGGCGCCCGAGAGGACGATGTCTCATTCACCCTTCGAGGCGACGAGTTCCTCCTACCGGGTCACCAATGCATGCCGCCATTTGACAGCAGCGAGAGCGAAGGTTTCGCATTGATCGGCGCTCCGTTCCTGCGAAGGCATTACTCCGTCTTCGACTTTGGTGCTGACAAGGTCGAGGACTATCAGCCGACCATTGGTTTCGGAAGGTTGAAGAAGGAGTATGATTTCATGTATTTGTGATCACGGGTCATGCAACTTTGTTCTGTTCTTTGTAAATATACGTAGTTTGCCGCAACATGGAATCCAGATGCGCTCGCGCAACAACATAAATCAATGAGTGCCAGCCTTCCGGTCTACCTCCTTTATCTCCAAATGGGGTCGCCCAGTACCTCTCGCGACTCGCATGTGCAGCGTGAGAACTTTTGAATCGGGTTTGATCTTTTCAATCTTTTGCATTCTCGCGTCGCCCATTGTATCGAAGTAGCGGAGCTCTTCAAGGTTGTCCCGGTAATGCTTGTGGAACTTCTTCTGTATGTTGGTCCACTGGTCTCCGACTACTACCGTAGCCGACCAATGGCCGTTCCTGAAGAAAAACACGAATGCGAATATGGGATACGCATCCTTCTTGAATTCCATGTAGCCTATGATGGCGCCCGTGTGTGTTGCGTGTAGCCATCTTGCAGCCGGATCCCATATGCCACGAGGTTCGACTCGACTGACATGCACGCCTGCGGGCTTCTCTACCCGCATGACCTTTTCCATGATCGTCGAAGCTTGCGGGCCCGTCAACGACTTGACCGCAGTAAACTCAGTGTAGGTCACTTCAGTCTTGACCCTAGGGCACTCTTGAGGCAGCGCGCGAACGAACAGATCCGGCCCGACTCTCCTGAGGTAAATTCCAACCGGTCTGCCGACCGCGCCCAGCGAATGTTTCACTGGTAGTATAGCAAGTCCAGTATCGTGATCCCAGGCGAGTCCCAGTTTCAGTCGGATGCCACGGTTTGTCATGTAAAAGTCCCGTGGTTTGACAGCCGGTTCCGGGGTGATTGATCGCATTTGTCGGAAACAGCTTGGAGAAGGAGCAAGGAGACCTGATAGCCTGTGATACGAGAAGGCTTCATTCCAAAGGAAGAGCGAGTCATCGGCAGTTTCGCTGAGTATGTGTTCCTGCAACCGGATGAACGCTTTTGACCCTTCTCCATAGAGCATTGCCATGTTGATGTCGAATATTCCCATGAGACTATAGGCAATGTCTTCTTCCCTAGTAGTCTTGCGCGTAGACGCCCACGAGAACCTCTGAGCAACAGGCACTTCGCTTAGCTCCATCTGATGTTTGAGAATATCGTCAGGAATGCCTGTGATTTCCGTGATCTGATCCGCTAAGCTCGCCTTGGTGCCCGTAAACTCCCAATTTTGATCGAAGAAGACGACGTTCTTTGGCGCAATGAGCTCTTGGAGCGTCCAGCCACGACGGAACCATTTTGATGACTTGAAAGAGTATGCGGTTTGAGTGATGTCGAACAGATAGGCGAAACACACCGAAGCTTCTTTGTAGTATCTGAACATAGAGTTGATTGCCTCGCTGAGCTCTGCGCTGCTGGATTTGTTGATGCAGCACGTATCGCACCATGCATACGGGAGCTTGTACCGTGGCGAAGAAGCCATCTTACACGTCTCCACGATCTTCTTGTACCCAGGCTTCGAAAGTGTTGCTTCTGGACGGTCTTTTGGCGGCACTAGCATCTCCTCGTAAGTGACTTCGTCTTTAGTGAGACCCCACACGTGTGATAGGATGGCATATCGTTGATCTGGGTCTGCATGGTCCCGAACATGGAGGGCCAGCGTCGTAGTGTCGACAAAGATCATGATTGAGCGAATATGTAGAGTAAAATGCGTTCGCGAATTCAGAGTACTGACGACTTTCCAAGCATTTTTGGGGGCGGGAGGCGAGTTTATCGGACTTCGACCCCGCCGCAAGAGGTGCGGCTGAGGCTACATCTGTCCTCTAGCGTCTCGCGATATGCATCATGCTGTGTATGTCAGCTTATGTCAGCGGCGCAGATTATTGATGAATTGCAATGCATACTCCTTGTCCTGTACATGTCAGTAGTCGCAGGAGTGGTGCGTGTCTGCAGAGTGCATCGAAGAGCTGCCCCATCCTGACACCAAAAGCACTAGGCTCAATGTAGCTAGCTGGTGCACTAGTAGGTACCAGCACTTGTGGACGCACTTCCAAAGTTGAGGACACGGAGCTCTGATGTGGTAGTCACGTTCTAAGGTTGCGTTGAGTGTAATGTTGGGTATGTACGCAGTCCGGAAAGGCTGACCACCTAGGACAGCAAAGCTATAGTAAAGGAGAGAACAATCACAATTCCTACCTAGGTAGGTACCTAGGTACGAGCGCTTCGATGCACGCAATCTAACCACTACTCGCAACCTTACCCTCCTTACCTTCCCAGTCTTGCTTCTTCCTACCCTTGACATTGTTCAGCTTATTCCTCTGCTTCTCCCTCTCGTCCATATCGATATTGATGTTAAAGTGCTGGCCTCTGATCTTCTCGTAGAACCTACCCGCAGTAATACCGTTCATAGGTTCGAGCCACTTGCCAGTGACTTCAGTTTCGAAGGAATCAGAGTTGATGATGAGAGGTTCGTGGGCGCGAAGGACGAAGACGATTGAGAAGCGGTATCTTTTGTCGTCTGTCGAAGGCGCAGGATTGGGAAAAGCGGCGGAAGCTTGAGAGGTGGAGATGGCAGGGTTTGGCGGAGGCTCCGGAGACCCGTAAGCTACCACTCGATGACCACCAGCTGGGTATCTACCATTGGAAAGTCTTTCGAGTTGGCGTCCAGCGAGCATGGTAGCGCCTTTCCTCCCAGAGTTTTCAACAACTTTCTCAACCTCGAACCAGTTGGCTCCATCCCAAACTTCCAAGCCAGGCACATCACCAACAACCACGCTTAGCAGTCCCAGATCAGCATGCGGTTCAGCCACAACCTTCGCCTCCCACCCCTCATATCTGAACAACCGCAGCATCGTCGCAGTCTTCTCCTTATCAGAAGCTTGCAACGCACCACAGGGTCCAACGAACTGTCTCAGCCCTTCGTCTTCACCATCTAGTAGCCCAAGGGACGTCGAGATTCTACCCAACGTGTTCGAGCAATGCTGTCCAATAAGATCCCAATACCTCTTTGCAGGCCCTCTCAGGACTTCTGGACAGTACTCTAGAGTTCGCAACGTGATGAACTCCTTTTCGCCGGGGATCTTGGACCAGCCTTCTTCAGACTTGAGCTTGTGCTTCCATCGCTGCTTTTCCTTATCGGGCTGGTTGAAGAAAGCTTGACTTGCGGCGAAGAGCTGTTGGTATGCGGCCTGCAGAGGGTGAGGCCCAGGCGCTGGGGCTTGATGCTCGTGATTTGTCGCTTCAGATTGGGATGGTGATGATTCAGGGAAAGTGACGGTCGTCCAGCCGAGAGCTGACAGGGTCTGTTGATGTTCTGGTAGGACTAAGGGTAGTGGCGCGGGCTTTAGTGGCAGGCGCGTCTCTTGCAAGATCTCCCGCGACGGTTGCGCATCGGACTTTTTGTTGCTTGTCCCTTTCTTTGACCGAAATTTGGAGATGATGTTTGAGATGGAGAAGTGATGTTCCGATGATCTTGAGGGTAGTGTGGCGGCCATATCGTCGAGGAACCTGGATGTGGACACACGGGACGCGAAGGAGTAATTCTAGAGAAGATATTATTTGCAGAAGAATAGGAAAAGGGCTGCGATTATGACTGCGGGTATGACACGGATATATCGAAGTTACGATGCGGAATGACCTGGTGACGTTTCCCCAACCACACGAGCTAAGCCACAATTACACAGCCCCACCCGCGACCATAAGCTCACGGACTATTGCGAACGAGGCGTCCGGTGAACACAAAACCCGCAGAACCAAATTCGACAGGAAACCTAGGGGTAAACGAGGATCGTAGAGAAGATGTAGCTTTCCCCAGATAGAATAGCTCATCACATGTCTACAGGCTAGGTCTATTCTTGTTCTTCTCCCAAAGCTCCCTCTCCCTCTGTACAAACCAATCATGCAGAATAGGCTTGATCTTGACAACGCCTTCGCCTGTCTCGCATCCAAACTCCATTTCCGGCTTCCATGTGCCTCCCTCGGCACTGATCTTCATGCTAGTCATGTTCTCCAACCGACACATTGCAAGACCTACTTGCCCAATGCCCGCAATGAATTTACCTGTCGCACGACCCTTCTTTGTGTTACCATCTGCATCTAGTTGTTTGATGTCCGTGCCATAGTCTGGAAGGGCTGTGGATGCGGCGGGTTTCTCAATGTCGATGGGCAAGACGCGCTTCCGCACGATACCGGTGTGTTTCGTACGGATGGTAAGCTCCTGGCCAACGTAACAACCTTTCTTGAAGTCTATACCATGCCAGAGATCAATATTACACTCCATTGGTAACGCGCTTTCTCTTGGTATCTCCTGTGGTCCTTCGGGGATGCCATTCCTGTAGCGTTGAAGGTGGTATTCCTGGATATCCACTGGCTCCACCCCTTCTATTATTGTCGCTACGTCGGGACTTACGAGGTAGCGATACACGTCTGGTGCACGCGGATCGCTCATCGCAGTGATGACATTGTCGGTATTGGCATGCTCAACCTCAGAGCCCCAAGTTGCCCACACGCGCATTTGGTCCGGTTCTACCTCCTCGATCTGCACCTTGCTCCGAAGCTTGTGTCTCTTCAGATGCTTCCCTAGAGACTCCATCTCGCTCTCATCCACCTCAATATAGCATGCCCAATGCTCCTTGCCCTCTAGTAATTTTGGCCACACCCAGACAAAGACATCCCACAACACGCGGCCGCGCGCATCTAGAAAGGCAGCGTAGAAGGGCGACTGACGGCTGGAATCGACATTGTTCGTTATCAGCCCCTGGAGGAACTTGACGGTATCGGGCCCAGAGAGAGAGATGAGGCGGCGATGCGGGAGCGGTGCACAGCTTGAGCTGGCAGCTTGCGAAGAGGAGCTCGTCATCGAGTATTGACGCTTTTCGAATCGTCCGCGAGCATTTTCGTTATGCAGCGGTGAGATGATAAATCGATCGCGACGGTACGGAAATGATATCGGCCGCGTGGGGATTTTGCCGTTTGAAGATGACGCGGTGCTGAAGGTTCGGTACGTATCGACGGCCGGTCTGCGTAGGGAGCGCACATTTGTTCGGCAAGCGTCGCATATGTATTTGGGCGTCCGCAGCGGTGCGATTAGTGAAGAGGTCGCCATGGCAGTTGTGAGGGTGCTTAGTGAGGTGCGTGAGGGCTTGATCAGAGCTCGAGACGCCTCGGCAATTACGGAGTTACGGCTAGAGCGAGATGTGACAAATTGATGTCATCGAATATGCTAGATCTGGGCCTTCAGGCCAAATGTACTACAAAAACGCTGGGAACGCCTAATCTATCAAACAACATGTTGGGGATAACGCTAACGTCATGAAAAGTGTTGTTGGCCATCCAACGCCGTTGTTTGACGCGTCAAATCAACACCTAGTCGTTCTTTCGACCAGTTAATCT
>Ga0265797_10002936_pt1 | contig 27993 bp, 10 predicted proteins | sample P2T30metagenome_FD_192433 | JGI IMG/M metagenome (GOLD analysis project Ga0265797, IMG submission 192433) | Plant litter microbial communities from East Loma Ridge, Irvine, California - P2 T30 | ecosystem: Environmental > Terrestrial > Plant litter > Unclassified | place: USA: California... | reverse complement strand
CTAACTAATCTGTCATTCCGCCTCAGGCTAGACCAAACGACGCGTCGACGCGTTTGACTTCACTATCTACACCCAAAATAACAGTTATAGATTACGCCGCTCCTAACATTATTTAATAGCTACTTCTGTCTTAGTTCTAGCTATATTGTTATGCTTATAGCTACACCTTATCTAACTATTAGATTTTTGTAGGTAACTATAGACTTGTTATAATCTAACCTAAGAGAGTACTCTAGAGAGTTAGCGTAATTACTTTAAAGAATTATATAGTATAGTTATAGAAGTATAGTATAGAAACTACGCTATAGTTATATAACTACTTATCTATAAGTAGAACAGCGCTAGTTCTATATAAGCGCTTATCTATAAGTATAAGTAGTTAGACTAATAACTAGTAAGATATATTACTACTTATCTATAATTACTTATATGCTTATTTATAAGTATAATACTTATTAAGTATATAGCTTAGGTACTAAACTCTTATAGCTTAGTGTATTTAACTTTATATAAGACTCTAGTATTTAATCTAAAAATTATACTTCTTTCTTAACCTCTTATAATATTATATTATTCTACTAAATATACTATTATACTCTTATACTATTATATTAATCTACTAATTATACTAGTATACTAACCTATTCTATCTTACTTACTTACTCTCTAAGAACTAACTCTTAGATTATCTTTAGATAACCTTTATAAGTAGTTTCTTCTCTTTAAGCTATATAATAGATGTATTAATATAATCTATATACTCTAGAGCTAGAGAAGATAAAGCGTTAAGAACTTAGGCTAACTATCTAGAAACTAGTTTATTTATTAAGTTATATTATAGAATAATAAACTAGAGCTAGTTTAGAACTAATAGTATATAGTTAGTAGTCTATTCTATTCTTCTCTATTATTAGTAAGTTCTTACTAGTAAGTATAAAATATAGAATAAAATATCTAGATCTTATAATTAGTATATTCTCTAGATATATTAGTACTATCTTTAAAAGATCTATAAAGAGGTTCTAACTAGACTCTTTTTCTCTAAACTCTTTTATTTCTTATTTACTTAATAGTTAACTTAGTATAAACTATAACTTAAAGCTAGATACTACTAATACATACGTTTTATTAAGTATATCTATATAGTAGCTAGAAGCTATACCTCTTTTACTAAAGAGTATAAATCTAAGATATAACTCTAAGTTAATATATTATAGATCTAATATTAGATAGAACGTAAGATACTCTTTTTCTAGTACTTTTAAACTATAGTAATAGTTAGTATAGACTCTATTAATAGCGCAACCTAGTAAATAAAAGTTAAGATTATTAAGTACTAGTAGCTAATAATAAAATTTAAGCTTAGATTCTAAAATATTAAGAAAATTATATAGTAGAAAGCCTACTATAGAAAGATACTAAGTAGATATAGTATTACGTTTCTAGTCTAGGCGAGCGTAAAAGTCTTTAATAAATATATAACCTAATACTTTATATTTCTTCTAGCTACTAATCTAGTAGAGTTTATCTCTTATATAACTTAAAAATTACTAATACTTTAATTTTATATACGTCTATTCTTAGAGCTCTTTAATAAAATTCTCTATAGTTCTTTATACTACCTACTCTTCTTTAGATATATATATATATAGAGAATATTAGAAAGACTAATACTACTTCTTATTACTAGTTAGAGCTAGTCTATAGAAGTATATAGAACTTATATAGTAGTGCTATTATATAAGTATTTAAGCTCTATATTATCTAGAAGATTAAATCTATATTACTCTTAAAAATAGTCTTTTCTAAAGATAGCTATTAGTGTATAGAATTTATTATAACTATTATAATAGTTATAAATATAAAGATACTCTTTATAGTATTATAGTAATAAACTAAACTTCTCTAATATTCTAGAAAAAGCTTTAATAACCTTAAGAATCTTATTTATAAGCTAAGAGATATAGAACGTATAGTCTAAGTAAAGAGTATTACTAAGCGTTTACCTAGTAGTGTTAGAGCTACTATCTATATTATTCTCTATACTACCTACTATACTTATTTTCTTAATATTCTAATAGCTTAAACTATACTTTTCTTAGCTAATAGATTACTAGAGACTTGCGCTATTTAGGTTATACTTAATTAAAGATATATAGAAAGCCTTATATATTACTATTAGTATATCTAGAGAGGCTATAGTTATTAGATTTAGTTTCTTTAGGTAGAAGAGGTAGCTACTTATATTTATTTCTATCTAGGTCTACTCTTAGAAGATAGTAAAACCTATTAGTCTTCTTAACTCTTTTATACTTAGTATAATATACTCTTTTTAATAAAAGGTTTTTAATATATATTCTCTAGATTACCTAGCCTTTTTTACCTCTTTTTCTATCTCTCTCTATATACTACTCGCACTACTACTTTCTCTTACTTTTAATATATTTACTATTATAACTATAATAAAGTAGATCTTTATAGATATTATATATATTTATAGTAATATAGGTAACCTCTTATCTATAGTAAGAATAGTGTAATATAGCTAAGAGTAGAGGTAAGCGTATAGTAAGCTAAGATATAGTTACGTAGATGCGTTGCGTACGTAATCTATTACTTAATAATAGAATAGATAAAAGTAACTTATAGATAATTATATAGTAAGTAGATAGACGTGTACTAATAAGAGAGATAAGCGCGCGCTAATAAAATAGGCGTATACTAATAAGATAGGCGCGTGCTAATATAATAGGCGTATACTAATAAAAGAGTTAGGCGCGCGCTAATAAGATAGGTAGACGCGCTTTAATAAAATAGGCGCGTACTAATAAGATAGATAGGCCTACTAATACTATAAGATATAATAAAGCTAATAAGAGCTAGTAAAAGAATATAGCTTATAATCTAGCATACTTATAGACTTTAGAAACTACTTACGTATAAGAAGTTAAGATTATTATAAAGTAAAGTTAAGATTATTATAAGATAAAGTTATAGTTAGATTAGATAAACTTAAAACGTATACTACGCTATTCTGCTTAGCTTACTATAACACTATAAGAAAGAACTCTAAAGTTATTAAATAGTCTATAGAAGTTTTAGAGAAGGTAGTAAAGTACTATATTCTTTATAGATACTAGTAATATAGATATATACTTCGCGGTCTAGCATACTTTGTAGTCTATCTATACTAAAACTCTACTAAAACTACTTCTACTCTATAATACCTAATTAACTATACTAGATAGAACTATTAAAGAAAGCTAGAATATAGACTACGCTTTAGGCTATTAAATAAAACGTAACTTTCTTATTATAACGCGCTGTAGCTACCTATAATATCTTTTATATAACTTTACGCTATTAATATACTAGATAACTCTTATAGGTAGATTATAGGCTAATAATAATAAGTTTATATAAGACTAAGAAGAGCGTAATTATTTAGTATATACTTAACCTAGTTAAGTAAGAATTCTCTTCTCGCCTTATAGATATAGCTAATATAGCTAATTTCTTGCGCGCTAAGCGTAATCTAGCCTAGATTAGCCTAAGATAGCCTAGTACGTTTGTTAAGCGCTAACTAGAGCTCTAAGTAAAGTTTAATTATAAGTATAACTATAAAAGAGCCCTCTATAAAGACTCTATAGCTATCTAAGCCTAGTTCTAGCTAGTAGCTAATATAAAAGCTAAGTATAGTATATAGAATAAGAATACTTATAACTTTAATAAGACTAGCTTTATAATAGATATAATATTAACTAGAACTATAGTTATAGCTTTAGAGAAGCGAGGATAACTAAAGTTTATCTAGCTAGGTAATTATAAGTAGACTATAGTTATTTAGAGTATTAATATAATAGAATAGGCTATTCTATCTTATATTATCTTTAAAAAGTAATATTATCTCTCTACCTAGTATAAAGAGGACGCTATACTTTAGAATTAGTTAATCTTAGTCTCTAAGAATAGTTAGACTATAAATAAGATTAGTTTCTAGTAGTTAGAGCACTTTAATACCTATATAGAGAAGCGTACTATAGAATAGCACTAGCTACTTATTATTAATAGATATAAGAGCTATAACGCTCTTTAGTTTAAGTAATACTATAAAGAAAAAAAGATTATTACTCTCTATATACCTCTATACTTATCTTACCTACTATAGCTACTTAATATAGGTTATTTTAGGCTATTAAAGAAGGCGTATAGCTACTAAGCTAAGAAGTTAATATATAACTAGATTAGCTATATTATAAAACTTAAGTTTCTACTATACTTTAAGCGCGCCTCTAACACTATAATTACTTCTAGTAATATCTAAGAAGAGTTTTAAGGCGCTAGATTAGTTCTATTTAATCTAGAGAGAGTTATAATAGGCCTTAATATATAGTTACGCATCTCTTTACTACTACCTATTAGTAACTTACTTTAGCTATTATAAATCTCTAGTAATACTCTTAAAATAGAGTTATAATTAATACTAGTAAAGTAGAGAATTTAGAGGTATATAGATAGCTCTCTAACTTCTATAGTAGAGGCCTTTAAGAAGGTCTTAAAGAGCGTAGTAATAATTATATATAAGCTAGTATTAGCCTAAAAGAAGATTACTAAGCTTTAGATAGCTAATAAAGCTACTACGCAGCGTAAATTATATAAAAGAAAGTAGATTAGAGTAAAAGAGTCTATAGTAGTAGAGAATAGCTAGCGTAAAATAGCTTTATAAGAGTTTAGAGCGCGTAATAATAGAAAAAGAGTAAAGAGGCTAGCGCGTATTAAAGAGAGTAAACTATCTTAAAGACGCTATAGACGCTATAATAATATAGAGTATAATACGCGAATATATAATTATAAAGTAAAGGTAGCCTCTTAATTCTATTTTAGTATCTTTTATACTATATTATACTAAAGTAAGTTATAATAGGCTATAATAGAGAGGGTTTTAGTAGAGTCTTAGTATAGGTAGACCGCAAAGCATACTAGACCGCGAAGTATATATCTACGTTACGCTAGAGTAATTAACGCTAAGAAGTTAATAATAATTAGAACTTTTAAGAACCTTAATAGACGCAAATTAAAGTACTACACTAATCTTTTACTAATTATTGCAAATATCTATACTTATAATATTTAACTTATAATAATAGAAGAGAAGTTTAAGAGAAAGAGTCTAAGCTTAAGTATACTAGCTCTCTATATTACTAATAGCAAGTTACTTATAAATTTCTATAGAGTAGATTAGCTAAAATATAATGTGTTTAACTTTCTTAAGAAGAATTCTCTATAAATATATATACCTCTGCCTAATAGAGAATTAACTTTAATTAAGCACTATTAGTTATTAGTACGCGATCTTTCTCTAGCTAGGATCTATACAATAGGAGTGCTCTAGAGGCTTAGTAACGTAATCTTGCTATAGTGTATTTCTAAGAGCTTATACGTGGCGATCAAAAGCTTAAATTAAGGAGATTTATTTTGAAATAGGCTTAATTACTACTAAAGAGACTGAGTAATTAACCTTCTTGAGGTTCTTAGCAAACGGCGAAGATATAACAAGCGCTGTTATTAGTCTATTAGCAATAACCTAAAGGCTTACTTAGAGTGCACTTGACCGTCGCCCACGCATAATAACTAGCCGCCCTAGCACTTGATAAACGCAATAGTTAGCAGTATAGTGGACGCAATGGAAGGCGGCACACGCTGTTCGAAGGCTGATGGATTCCGACGAGTCAATGCGTCATTTCTTCTTGGCCCGCCTCTTGTTTGAGCGATCAGTGGCTTCAGTACAGAAGAGTATGGCCTTGAAGATAAATAAAATGACGGTCCCTGGTCGCGTTGATAGCGCCAACGATCGTCGTACAGATGACTCAGTCGTAGGGTCTGCCGCTAATAGGTCTTGATGGGACGACGCGCAAGCTCACGCAAGCATCTGGTGATACTGCGCTCCTCAGCATCGTTCAAATGCACAGGGAGACTCCAAGGATGTCAGGCTTGTACATGCTAGGATTGGTCCAGCGCACAGCATGTCTTAAAGCGAGATCTCAGCTTCCCAACCCGCTGAGCTTCTAGTACACCTGCTTCGACAAGCGTGGCTATTATATACTGCGCATGGATGGACAATACAACACAAGTGCGGTGTCCAAAGAGCATTGCTTTCATCATTGGTAAAACGATCTATTTTTAGTCGGCTCCGAGTATCTTCAGCCGGTGTGGGTTCACCGAGACCGACTCATCAACCCAAGGCGCATGCCGCGCAATCGATCCAAGACTACAGTAACCAGACGCAATACACGATCTCGAAAACTCCGCAATGAACCTCTGGCAGGGTGCAAGAGAAGTGAGATTTACTTCCAGATTCGCGCATTGTGGCTTCAGCCTATTTGCCCCACCCCACTAACATCAAGTGCGACGGTGCTGGCATCTCAGTATGTTATCTCTCAGCTGCGAAGAAGTCATTTTATGGCACTGAAGCTAATGTTGCATCTCGAGTACGTGCGTCGAGACCCCCTAAAGCTTGGGTAGTGAGTGCTCTGCAGGGATACATCACAATTGATCGACATTAGAAGGTACTCCTCCAGTACCTCTCTTCTTCCCTCAAATATCCGGTCATCTTGCATCTGTCTGGTCGTCTGATCGTTTTATCGATCTTCGGCAGTCTAGTTATCCAAGAATCCAGCGCCTGCACTTCAGCATCTTGCCTTTCTTTATCGTCCATATTCAATCATGACTTCCGGTCGTAATGACCCCTTTGAGAATCAGGGTTATGATATGCAAGACATCGCTTCTGCTCGATCTGTAAGTCGCTGTGTTCGTGCTGTTGTCCGATACCGCCTTACTGACACCTCTGATCAGTATCACTATCTTCCCGAACAAATCGATGCCAACGAACGTCTCTTGACAAGTGCGCCTGTGTCTGAATACCCAACACAGTTCGAAACCCCGTCTCACGATGAAAGAACGAACCACCCCAAAGCGCCGTCTTCTGTTTACAGTTTGACAGAGACGTACGCCCCCAACGCGGCCGGAACGCACATGCCCGACACAGTTACAAGAAGCCACGATGGCTACGAACCTTCCAATCCATACGATCGCCACGCTACATTACAAGGAGGCTTCTCGTCGAACCCAGTAGAGACTATCGATGACTGGGTACAGCGGCAGCAACAGTCTGCCCCAGAGGGCAACGGTGTGAAGCGCTCAAGGACTCGCAAAGTGAAGCTCGTGCAGGGATCAGTTCTCTCTGCGAACTACCCTGTCCCTAGTGCTGTCCAGAATGCTGTCGAACCTCGCTATCGCAACGCGGAAGGAATAGATGAGGAAGAATTTACCCAGCTACGCTACACTGCAGCTACCTGCGATCCAAACGATTTCACGCTGGCAAACGGATACAATCTGCGTGCACGAATGTACAATCGCCATACCGAGCTTCTGATTGCCATTACCTACTACAACGAAGACAAGACGCTTCTCGCACGGACGCTGCACGGCACAATGAAGAACATCAGAGATATCGTTAACTTGAAGAAATCACAATTCTGGGATAAAGGTGGGCCTGCATGGCAGAAGATCGTGGTGTGTCTTGTCTTCGATGGTATCGACAATGTTGATATGAGTGTCTTCGACGTTCTCGCCACAGTTGGCATCTACCAAGATGGAATTCTTAAGAAAGACGTCAATGGCAAAGAGACAGTCGCACACATCTTCGAGTACACCAGCCAGATCTCGGTTACGCCGGAGCATCAGCTCGTCCGACCCGGTGCTGGCAAGGGGTCCGACAACTTGCCGCCAGTACAGTTCGTCTTTTGTCTCAAACAGAAGAACAGCAAAAAGATCAACTCACATCGCTGGCTCTTCAATGCATTCGGCAGGATCCTGAATCCAGAAGTTGCGATCCTCATCGATGCTGGTACTAAACCAGGCCCTCGCTCGCTATTGTCATTATGGGAAGCCTTCTACAATGATAAAGACCTGGGAGGTGCCTGCGGCGAGATCCACGCAATGCTGGGCAAGGGCGGCCGAGCTCTTCTGAACCCACTGGTCGCCGTGCAGAACTTCGAGTATAAGATCTCGAACGTCCTAGACAAACCTCTTGAAAGTGCTTTTGGCTATGTGAGTGTGCTTCCTGGAGCGTTCTCCGCATATCGATTTCGTGCAATCATGGGAAGACCCCTCGAACAATACTTCCATGGTGATCATACACTGTCAAAGGGACTTGGTAAGAAGGGTATTGACGGGATGAACATTTTCAAGAAAAACATGTTCCTTGCAGAGGATCGCATACTGTGTTTTGAGCTCGTGGCTAAGGCAGGGTCAAAGTGGCACCTGTCGTATGTCAAAGGTACGTTGACACTGCGCAACCAGCTGACCACGTGCTAATGAGATGCAGCTTCGAAGGGTGAAACTGATGTGCCTGAAGGCGCAGCAGAATTTATTGGTCAACGTCGGCGGTGGCTGAACGGATCATTCGCTGCGTCGCTCTACTCCATCATGCATTTCGGACGTCTCTATTCCTCAGGCCATGGTATCATCCGGCTCTTCTTCCTGCATATCCAGCTCCTGTACAACTTCGCTCAGGTACTGTTTACCTGGTTCTCGTTGGCATCATACTATCTGACCACGGTTGTTATCATGACCCTGGTCGGCACGCCTCAAAAAGAAGCAGACTACCATGGCTGGCCCTTCGGTGACAAAGTCACACCCGTCTTCAACGTAGTAATTGGCTATATTTACGTTGCCTTCTTGATACTGCAATTCATTCTCGCACTCGGTAATCGCCCCAAAGGATCCAAGAAGACCTACAAGGCCTCTTTCGTCGTCTTCGGCGCCATCCAGCTTTACATCCTGGTCCTCACGATCTACCTTGTCTACCGCGCTTTCAGCACGAAGCCTATCGAGGACCAGATCTCGCTTGCTTCCGGCAAAGAGTTCTTCGACAGCTTCTTCGGCGGCAAGACTGGAGTTGCTGGTCTGATTCTTATCGCGCTCATCACGATCTACGGCCTCAACTTTGCCGCTTCGTTCTTGTACCTCGACCCTTGGCACATGTTCCATTCTTTCCCGCAGTACCTGGTTCTTATGAGCACGTACATCAACATTCTGATGGTGTATGCGTTCAACAACTGGCATGATGTGAGTTGGGGTACCAAGGGATCTGATGTCGCTGGAAGCTTGCCTTCGGCGCAAATTGTAGCTGGTGAGAAGGAGGCTACTGTTGAGGAGATCGAGCAAGAGCAAGAAGATATTGATAGCAAGTTTGAGAAGGTGGTGAGACGAGCCCTGACACCGATCCTGGCAGATGATGGAAAGCCGGAGACGAAGGATACAGAAGATTCGTACAAGAGTTTCAGGACTGGATTGACGTACTCGTGGCTGTTGTCGAACATCGTCCTGATTTTGGTGGTGACGACCGATGACTTTAGTATGGTGGGACTGGGGGTAAGTCTGCTGTGCAATACGAGCTTTAGAGCTTCGCTGACATATCTTAGAATGCAGACAAGACCCGTACACCAATGTACTTCAGGATCTTGCTGTACGCGACTGCAGTCCTGTCGTTGATCCGCTTCTTCGGCTTCCTGTGGTTCCTGTGCGGAACAAGCATCAGGTTTTGTCTGGCGAAGCGGTGATATTGAGGCTATGTCAGTCGATGCTGAATACTCATGGAAGGAACAACGTAATATAGAATATAATATGGTTACATTTTCGACTGAGGTGCAATACTTCTGTAGACAGCAGTGTAAAATAGGATCAATGATCCAATACTTTTCGTAAGAGGCGCCCTCAAGCCGTCAATCCTGCATATGGATGTGATTGGCATGTTTACGCTGGGAGACTCTCTGCTTTGCTGAGACGCCTGATATTCTCCGCCTTCCTATCGTCCGCAAGGATTAAAGCGAACTTACTTGCGTTTCTGATCTCTTGAACCTTATAATAGACGTAAACTAGTACAACAACTAAGCAAGACAGTCATGCAAGTTTTATTGTAACTAGCTCTGATAGGCGCGCTTAGCCGAGGCTGTGGTAAAAAGGTGCCGCGTACATGGTGGATACACTAGCGAGGAAGTTGTAAGTGGATGCGTTACCGACTGTAGTAGAGGCGTAGTATGGACTGTGGGTCGTGATTATGTAATTGACAGATAAATAGAACTTGGCGAAGTTAACGAGACCAACAGGGATCGAAAAAATCTATGATTGTTAATGATAAACTGATCTACGTATGGGTCAAAAAGCGTACCATGGCTACGATCTAATGTGTTTGTGGTGGTCCCATGCATGTCCATCTGTGATGGTCAGTACTACGCTAGATCTTAGGAGAAGTCACAAAGCTTACGCAAAGCCATCAAGACCAATAGGCTCAAGAATCACGAGCATGGATCGTCTGCGACAGCTTCCTGGCATGCGCATTGTGCGCATTTTCCACGACGATGCGCAGCAATCACTCCATATTCCCCCAATCGCTCGTGCTGAGTACAGAGGTACTGCTATTGGTAGTAGAAAGTCTAGAGACCTCCTTGGCTCGAACTACTAAGTACTCTGGGCGGATCAAAGGGCGAGAGGCCTCTGTACTCAAACGAATTGAGTATGCTCTTTTTAGTTAATGAGACCTCCCATGGGATATAGAGTTGGTCAAAGAAGTCGCGCATTGTGATGGATGAGAGCACTTGACACTTGCCAAGGTAGTCAGCGAGTGCGCGACTGTAAGCGCCTGCAAGTGGGCAGAGCAAACATCGTCACATCCAGCGCCTGATGTGTACGAGTACTATGCAGCAGATGGATAACAGGAGTAGCTTGTGAACGTCACAGCACTTAGTGAACTCAATATTCACATGGTTGCCATGACCGTCAAGCATAAGGAGCCGCCAATGTCTTCGTGCTTTCACTTTAGTCTCGGGATCGAATACTTGCTTCGATTAGGCAAGTCCTATATCTTTGTTCATCCATAATTGGCGATGACATGAAGAAGCAGTGATGCAGTGAAGAATCGAAGTTTTGCAACCATGCCAGACGCGGCCTGGTAGATGAGAGAAGGCGAGAGCGCTGAGCCATCAGCGCAGATGCAAGCCACTAGTGTAATCCAATCGCGATTGCCATTTTAAAGCATTCCCTTCATCTCTCTAGCCTCATCTCGGTGTCTGCTAAACATGCGCTTCATACTTAACAGCAGGCTAATTAGAAATCCCTTCTCACTCATAGTGTATATGTTGTGCGGTTCGACGCCGGACGGCTCCAACTCGCGGTCAAGGAGCTCGAAAAAGAGGTTATAATGGAACGCGGAATTGGCTTTGTGGCGGCTGGAGCCTGTTTCTGTCCCTCAAGAGGCAAGGTGCGTATGATGACGCTCGATGAAGCGGTCTACCCAACACTTGCCGATGTACATTTGAAATATTTCCGCTGCAGGTTTGCAATAATATTCCTTATTGCCTAGCGCTGCTCGCCGAAACCTGTCTTGCACGTCTCCTAAAGTCGTGTGAACCGGCTGAGCGCTTGCAGCAAGTGGCATACGGCGCACCGCTTGGCGATCTGCAGCTATCTTGCGTGCATGGTCTTGGGAACGCTTGGCGATTGTCGCTATATGGGTCCACATGGGTCTGGCACGCGGATCTCCCGTTGCCAGCCGCCTCCTGCATGAACGACATACACGGGAAGAGGCAAACCAAGACTTATACAAGTACAGCCCTGGCGCCGTTGCGGTGGCATTGCCCTTCCGGTATGCTAGCGCACACCATGAGACGCACCACTGGGAAATGTACGAATCGCACCAATGCGTCTTAGTCGCGTGAGGAACCTCACCGCTGCTGGTGGCTAATCTTGGAATTAATGTTTTCTGCCATCGCGGTAGTGGCTGTCTCAATCAAAGTGGCAAGGGTGGTTGATTGAAGGATGAGATGATGGATGAGGCAAGTCCTTGTCCCAAGTCGCATGGATTCTTTGACCGGCTCAGCGTAGGCAGGGCCAACCACCACTGAACGCTTCGTGTGGATGCTTTGTGTTCCGTCATCCATTCCCAGCGAGCACTCTGAATGGACGACCGTATGGGGATCTGAAGTATGGATCTATCTCGAAGCACGCTGCATGAGAAGGGGAGGCGGCAAAGAGAGCGTTGATTATCTGGCAGTAAGTAGGCTCGCATCAGTGTCCTTGTCAACCATTTGCTTGGGCATCATTCTGCATGAGATGAGGGTATCGACCTGCTGCTAGCTGCACCTCAGCCACCAGCGTTGATCAATCGCTCATGACTCCCAAGATGAGAATTGATACCACGACGTGCTCTCTGGTCATCAGACAGCCGCCTCGTCCACTGTCGCCCCACGCGTCGAGGAAGTGGTGCCCCTTCGACGCACTCGAAAAGGCCTCATAAGCTTTGCATATCAGACACAGCCTCGCGCCTTCCAGGTACTCCGCTGCAGTGGCATGGTGTTAGAAGCTGCATGTAACTCGGAAACCGAAGGAGCGGCTCGCCAGTCGTGCCATCTATTATCATGGCTGGAGACAGATCAGCCAGGCTTAGTCTAGAGCTCAGCTGCAACAAATCTGCAAGATAAAATCCAATCACTCAGCCTTGCGGGCTTGCAACTTGTACAACAGTAACACTAGCGGTGAGCTATCGCGCTTCACGCCTCGCTTTTAAAATCACATTACATCATTGGAAGGTGAGTGCGACAAGGAAACAACAACAATTGGTAAAGAAGGTAATTTTGTGGTATCATTGGGGTTTTGAAGTAACACGGGGAATCATAACTGCAGCCGAGATAAGGGCTCAACGCTGGTGTCGTGCTAGTTGGGAAGGTGAACAATCATTGCAACCTTAACTTCCCCGTCTAATTCTTACTGAAGCTTGACTGGATAATGATACGAATTTGCGCTGACAGGCTTTATTGTTGTAGGCCGATCTGCACCCCCCGGAAGTCGCAGTTGGGATCGAAGGACTTTTGCGTCGGATTAACTGGTACATCAGATTTTGGTAGACGTCGCCGTCATCTGCGTTTCTCATCTCAAATCCTTTCAGCCCACTATTGACTGATGTTTGACAACTTCATCATACGTTGGTGGCGCGGAGTATCTGGCGCACGACCCCTCGCTTCTCAGCGATTGCGACATCTCAAAATCCGCATTTACAGCCAGATCATCCTCAGTCCAAGCTTCAGACTTCGCGCTCTGTCTACTGCGTTGAATGCCAGAAGAGATGCGCACTGGCGTTCTCGCTTGCACAAAGAACACCCTTCCAGCGTGCTCGCCACTTTGGCACTGCCAGCCCATCAAGACTTCGAGCTTATATCTTCGCTGCAGATTGCAGGTCGCAAAGTGTGGCACCACACTATCGTCGAGAGTGATGCCATCCCAAAGTTTGGAATCAATCGTACGCTTCGCTCCGGATGCGTCAGACGCAGTAAAAACCTGAAGACCGATATTGCTGAGCGATTGCAGGGTCCAGAATGACAAATGTCCGTGAGTAGCCGCACCAGCGCGAACGTTGGTGTAGCCTACGAGCAGCATTTGAAAAGACTGTAGGTACAGCTTTTGCGGGTGTTCGTTGAGCTTTGTGACCGAAAGATCCATCTTGACTCTTCGCTTGCCATCGGCACCAAGAGTCTTGACAAGTTGAAAGTCTGGCTGAAATGTCGCATTGATCAGAATTTTAGCTGGGGAGAGACCGAGAACATATTCTACCTGCAATTGCGAAGGGAGCGGCAAAGAGCTTGGACTTAGTATAGTCGCTCGCGCCGTAGTGACCGCTGCGACTGGTGATGTAGCGTGGCTGTTGTGAGCGGATTCTACATCAATCGGCCAGACTGTGATTGGACTGCTCTGTCTGGCGTTAGGTGTGAGGTGCTAGATGAAACAGTCAACATACCTTTATTGTTCGAGTCTTGAACATGTTGCGCATCGTTGTCACAGCAACGTCGACTCGATAGGCGACTTTGTTCCCCTTCTGTAGATCGCTTGTCGAAGGTGGGAGCTGTCGCATTAACGTCGGTATTGATTTCTCCCCTGTAACTTCGTAGCCATACTCGTCTTCGTAGGAAGTGTTGGGTGGACACAACGAGCAATCTTGGACCCACGGTACTCGTAGCCGGAAGTCGAAGCTGTGACAGCCGACATCGAGTCGGATCGACTGTGTTCCGTGGAGTTTCGGTTTGAGGGATGATGGAACGATACGGTGCTCTTCGCGTAGGAAGGTGTGCGTCTCTTCGTCCCGGCGTAAGAACAATGTCCATGGAACACTTATCAATGATGACGAGCTTTCGCCAATGAGAGTCGTTGTGAGTTTCTTTATTGTTGTTGGCTGCGAACAGTAGATTTTGACTCTCCCTATGATAGAATCGCCATTTGAGTATGTCTGTGATTCGTTTTGGATTTGGATTTGAATGTCCATCGCTGCAGGTGAAGGTAAGTGTACGTGATTCGAAGTCTGACGAAGGTGAGATGACCAGCGCGGAGTAAATGGTGATGCGGTTCGGAAGCCTTGTTTAGGTGCCATCAATCTTGCGTACCGCCATCTCTAAATATACTGTTAACATCATGTAATCCTCTTCATGTCGGTTTGGTGGTTTCGTCGCCGTGATGCGCCGACTATTTTTAGTCGGGAAGCCAAGACTTCGTGCCTCCGCTCGCTACACTGCCTGGTCCGGAACGAAAGAACGAGCGAAATTGGTCGGTAATTTGACTTATGGCTGAGTGTAGGGTCTTACCATGCGGTTGGGTGTGTTGTCATCACTAGGCCGAATGTTATCGCTTTGCCAAGATACTGAGCCACTGGTGACGAAGTCGCCACGCTCAAGCTGGGCCGGACCTTCTACTCTCCTGATTTTCCGGATCCAACGATGGGTAGATTCTGTTGGCAATGAGTACACTTAGAACGCAGCTTCACCATTGCTGATATTGTTCGTGGTCAAAGAATGAGAAGTCAGTGTCGAGCCAGTCGAGCGTGGGTTGAACATCGAATAATCCCCATCCGGGATTCAAGCCACTGGGTGTACCGCCGGATGTGAACGTGAGCTCGTTTTCAGGTGTGACAAATGGGGCAGATGTTGGTTGTGAGAGGCCACAGGTATCGCCTGTGTTGGCTAATACCGTCATGTTTGGAGCACAATCTGGTGCCTGCGAGGTTGCAAGAGGCACTTGCGGCGCTTGAGGTGTCTGAAAGTCTGCTTCAACGTTGGTGGGAATGGTTCTCTGTCGCTTCTGGGACACTAGGCCTTCGCAAAGCTCGATGAAGGACTTGAACAGCGTCTGCAATTTCGCGATCGATGTCGAGAGCTCGACAAGACCCTCAAGTTCATCTGTGACGCGCTTGAGTGTGTAGAAGTCATTGGGGTCCGAGGTCGCCACAACATTGCAGAATAGGACGAAAAATGGTGTCAGGGGGTGATAGAGTACAGTCCTGGGGCAGGCAGTCAGATCATTGCTCAGAGATCATGGAATCCAAATGAATGCTCACCAGTGCATGTAGGCTACATGCGATCGAACATCTGTAAGCGTCAAAGCGGCTTCTTGGATGCTGTGTAAAGTAGACATGGCCATTCGAGCTGACTCGAGGCAGTCGTAATCAACGTAAGGTTGTGCTGGCAGACATATCTGCTTGGAGCGCAGAATCGAGGTACGTAATGAATGATATGAGAACTGTATTGTGGTTAATTCAGTACCCATGTGAAGGCCGCTCCACGAGTCCGACGGGCCGTGCAGCTGTCCATTGTTAGCACGAGGAACTTCGAGCAGAAGTGATGGCTCATACCTCGCTTATTCGTGCGTGCACGCGTTTCAGGCGATCTAAGAGGTTGGCTACCATATACTCGACACGCGAAAGTAGCGCTTTCTTGTTTGAAATCTTGAACGGGTGCAGTTCCAAAATGAAGATGGCTTGGACAGGCACGAAGTGCAGATAGGTCGAAAGCAGTGCGGACAAGGACCTGTTGAGTGGCGATGAGAACACCGAGTCTAGACCTTCGTGATTGAGGAGACAACGTGTTCGACCAAGCATCATGGAATAATTCTTGTCCAGAATGTGGCACCAAACATAGCAGTAGTACAGCTCTAAGTCGTCTTCCGTCTCTGTTTGACATGCGTTGACTTGAGTCTCAAGGTTGAGGTCCTCGCAGGTTTTACAGGCAGCAGAGATAAACGCCCAGCAATGCACCGAGTCACCCTGTCCTTGAGCGATGAAAGCCTGCTACTCGTCAACTATTGCAGATCAACTGCACTGGCCTCAAAGTCTAGATCACTTACGCTGCTAAGCAAGGACTGCAACAGAAGCAGTGAAGGAGCTGAAAGTAGATGAATTCGGGTCATGGCGAGCTGGACACTGTGGAGGTATCTTGCCGCCTCGTTGCGCATGCCATCTTCGATGCTACCTATATCGCCTTCTGACAAGACGGTATTAATGAACTTGTAGGCTGCGGAGTTGACACATATCGAATAGAGCAAAAGCGTTGCGGCGTCACCTGTTCGAGTGATGAGGGCCGAGCCCATGGTCTTCAAGGATGTTGGAGAGACATGCTTGAAGTAATCCAACACATGCGGTCCAATGCTGCTTCCTCTGAGCTCTGATGATCACATTAGCACCAAGCGTTCATGCGTGAAGGACGCCCTACCGCGCAGCATCCAGTACAGCAGCTCAACGGAAGGGGCGCTGATAACTTCAAGGATGCCCAGAACTTGTGTATCTCTCGCGGCAACTGTATTTTCGTGTTTCGTGGTTTGGCTGAGATGAGTGACAAATGACATAGCTGAGTTCAGAACAGCCAGTCGATCGGCAGGCATAGGCTTGCCCGATGTGATCTCTCGTTTGATGAAGTCATGTGCTTCTATGACCGAGGGCGACTGAGGTACACCGGTCGACCTAGGCGGTGATGGTGTAAAATGTGTCTGAAGTCCTAGGCCCTGCACACTCTGTGGCGTCGCAGCTGCCTCGGCGCCTCTTCTTCGCTTCGATGTGCTTCGTCCTGCACGCGCTGTGCGAATGCATTGTATATTACAGTCAACACAATTCCCACAGGGATCGTCTCGATCACATTTGACCTGGTAAATGAGTCAGATCGCTGTTTGTTGGAGCTTGCCGGCACTACCAACCTTCCTTGCCCTGCAGGTATCACACTTCCTAATGTCAGAAAAGGTACGATAATCGATATTGTTGTTCAGCACTCACAACTGCAAGTGACGTCATGATGTGAAATCTTTGCACAGCTCCAAGATGATGAATAAGCCGTGCTGGGATGATGACTGTATCGTAGGGAGGACGCTACGGGTGGTGGCCCGAGACGTCGAGGCTTGTTGTTGTAGCGAGCGCGACAGGGCTGAGGTACACAGGCCGGGTGCACTGCACAGAATCCATACTACCAAGTGCGCGGTCAGCGGAATCGCTTGGTAGCATAGCCTTCTCTCAGCCGCTGCTTAGATCAAACATGCGTTGAGTGGCCTGGATGATGCGCAGTCGAAGTCTTCTCGTGTTTGTGGAGAGAAGAGTGGAGCTGTGAGATTTGATTGTTTGGGATGAAAAGTCTGCGCGCCCCGCGGCGCGCGGGCAAGCGCGGACCGATTTGTCGCAGGCGCAACGCGACCTACAAATCAAGCACGTTAATCTAGCAGATACAATTTCCATCTGCCTACACTACCTATTGTTCCTGTGCACACGCGCGAGCTGGTAAGGAAGGAGGGTTGAAGCGTTTGGATTCTTTGCGTGTAGACTAAGCCGCCGACATTGCCGGGGAGAACATGAGATTGGGATGATATGCCCGTGAGAGGAGGGGTGGGACATGTTGGTTCTCATTTACTCTCTCGCTAGAATCGCTAAGACTAATCGGACATTGAGGAGGGTTGGGGAGTGGTTCTATCTCAGCGTTCGTTACAAAGGACAACCCAGCCCACCAATAAGTTAGTACTGTAATTCCACCACCGAACCCGACAAAATTTCTTGGCACCACTAACTAATTCCTACGGCCATTTACCTTGATATCGTCTGGTTAATTAGGCGAGAAAGGAGGCTCCAGAACACTAATATGCCAGCCAAGTTCAGCAAGCCTAATGCGGCGATTCGTAGCGCTGTTACCGCTCTAGTTAATGGTGTTTTGGGTTGGCATTTTTGCAGATTATGAAAAGGGAAGAGGAGAAAGAAAGAGCAGAAATGAAAGCACGCGCGATATAGTCGCGACGACGACAACAAATTACCGATTAGCTACTAAATTATTGTACGACAGGGGCAAGCGAAATCCGTTAGCCTAATTAACTCTCTTTACGCATTATTAGCACAGACATAAAACCCTAACACAATAAGATATAGTCTATATAATTATCCTCTTTAAACAAGAAAATTATATTAGAGCGCTAAGCGCTCTGCAGACCTTCGCGATGCTAAGAAAATAAAGCTTACGCTACTCTAGCTAAATTTACGCTATTTAAGCTACTCTATATTTACGCTAATCTATTTTCTTTACTACGTTATTATTACTATACTAAAGAATAGAAGGTTGTAATCTATAGCTGCGCGCTTCTTAGCATGCTTAGTAAGTAAATACTTAGAATAGAATGTTAAGGCGTTAATACTAGAAATATCTCTATTATTGTAAATAGCCTATATATTAATACTAACGTCTATTCTAGATAGAAAGTACTATTCTATAAGGTATACGCTAATAAGAACTAGCGAATAGAACTAACTAAAGTAGTTAATCTACTACTTTAGGTAGTATTTAGTGTTAGTAATATAAACTATACTTACTAAATCTCTCTACTATATAAAGTTAGTTTCTACTACTATAACTAGGTAAATATCTAAGATATAGCTACGTTTTAGAAATACTAGTAAACCTTTTATTAGTGCTACTACTTAGATTCTACTAGTTATTATACTAGTTATAGTTCTAGAAGTTATTATCTAAAGCTTTAATAAGTCTAAGTAGATAAAAGCCTCTATTAAAGGTTATTAGAAAATTAGGTAGTAATAGAAAGGCTATAGTATTAAACTAGAGTAGTTTATTTATAACTAAACTCTAAAAGATATTAAAATTTAATACTAGTAGCTTTATTCTCTACTCTAGTAAGAATATTCTATAGCTAGGTCTAGTTACTAATTATTCTCTATATCTTTTATCTTATATACTTTTTAATACTTTATTTAGAGTATTAATTATCTTTATAAAAGATATAAAGTTCTACTAGAGTATATAAGTCTATACTATTATAACTCTAATACCTTTAAGTAATTATATATTATTTTTATAGTTTTCTAGATTAGTGTAAGTAAGAATATTCTTATATAGAGAAAGTATAGTATAAAATAAATAGAAGATTATAAAGCTATATTAAAGTTAGTAACTATACTAAAATAGCACTAGTTCTAATACTAATTATATTTATAGTCTTTCTCTACGTGCTACCTATAAGAACCTAGTCTTAGACTACTAGACTAATATAACCTAAAAAGGTAAGAATAACTAAGATAGTATTCTTAGACTAAGATAATATATATATAGATAGTAAGATCTAAGCTTAATAAGCTCTAGTACGTTCTACTAAGCTCTATTAGGCCTTAGTTCTTATACTAAATCTATAGAAATTTTTAGTAATTATATATTTATTATAGTTAGAGTATAGATAGAGGTACTAGTTATCTTAGTTATACTTTTATACTAGTTATTTTCTAATATTTTTCTAAAATACTATCTATATTTAGAAAATCTTTTATAAGTTAACGTATCTAGAAAAATAAAAAGTAGTTTACTTATTCTATAGGTATACTAGACACTTATCTATAGTATATTTAAACTAAGACTATTTATAACTTAGTATTATTTTATTTAGTCTAGTATTCTATTTTACTCTATTTTTATTACTATAGTAAATTAGATAGAAGTTTATAATATAGATTATCTATTAAAGTTTATTATATAAAGTATTTCTATAATCTATCTAGTACTTAACTTTAGTAAGGCGCCTATTTATAAGTTACTTCTTTAACTTTAAAAGTACTATTTTAGCTTTCTCTTACTTTATATTAAAAAGATAATATATAAATTAGTTTTTCTATAATACTATAGCGTCTATAGTTTATTTATATATCTTCTTACTATTATAGCTTTTCTTTATTAAGTTCTTTTAGAAAATCTTAGTATTTATTAAACTTCTTAAATTTTTTAAAAAAGTTCTATAATTAGAGAAATTCTTTTAGAAGTTTTTCTAAGTATATAAGTAGTGTATTAATCTATTATAATCTAATCTAAAAGATACTCTAGAGATTAGTATAATTACTTTAAAGAATCGTGTAGTATAGTTATAAAAGCGTAGTATAGAAACTACGCTATAGTTATATAACTACTTATCTATAAGTAGAATAGCGCTAGTTTTATATAAGCGCTTATCTATAAGTATAAGTAGTTAGACTAATAACTAGTAAGATATATTACTACTTATCTATAATTACTTATGCGCTTATTTATAAGTATAATACTTATTAAGTATATAGCTTAGGTACTAAACTCTTATAGCTTAGTATATTTAACTTTATATAAGACTCTAGTATTTAATCTAAAAATTATACTTCTTTCTTAATCTTTTATAATATTATATTATTCTACTAAACGTACTATTATACTCTTATACTATTATATTATTCTACTAAACGTGCTAGTATATAACTCTATCTAACGCACTTGCTTATACTCTAAGAACTAACTCTTAGATTATCTTAGAATAACTTTTATACTTTAAATACTCTTAAGATAGATAATACTATAATAGATACTTCTACTAATTTCTATATCTCTAGAGCCTCTATTTAAGGTAATAAGCCTAATATCTACTATAGTAATTATAATAAACTTAAAGCATAGTGTAAAGATTATCTTTAGATAATCTAAGAGTTAGTTCTTAAGAAGTAAGTAAGTAAGATAGAATAGATTAGTGTACTAGTATAATTAGAAGATTAATATAATAGTATAAGAGTATAATAGCACGTTTAGTAGAATAATATAATATTATAAGAGGTTAAGAAAGAAGTATAATTCTTAGATTAAATACTAGAGTCTTATATAAAGTTAAATATACTAAACTATAAGAGCTTAGTGTCTAAGCTATATACTTAAGATAACTCTATAGTCTTATAAGTCTTAGTAAGTCTTAGTAAGTTCTAGAAGCTAGAATAGAGTAAGGCTAAGTAGAATTTCTAAGAATTTCTATTATAGCTAATAGCGCTAATATATATAATATACGTAGAACTATAGAGTAGGTTACGTATTTCTTAGCGCTCTCTTTATTCTTATAGATTAGGTATTATTATATCTAATATAGCTATTAGTCTTTTATAAAACCTAGTGCTTATCTACTTCTCTCTCTATAACTATAATAATTATTTTCTACTCTAATTAGAGCTTTTAGACTACTAAATTAGGTATTAACTATAAGAGAGTTAATATTATTCTTTAGAAATTATTACTTAATCTTAGCTAAAATACTCTTAGTCTATAATCTCTAGCCTAGGTTATTAATATAACTTTAGAAGTTCTTTAGAGTACTTTACTAAAGTATATTCTATTTATCTATATAAAGCTAGCCTTTATCTATATATACTTAAAGAGTTAGATAGTTTTACTTATAATAGTTACTCTTATTATATACTTAATAGTTTATAGTTACTCTAAGAACCTATCTATTTATAGTATCTTAATTATATCTAGATTCTAGGTTCTAAAAGCTCTAGAAGTTATTATAGAACGCTTAAGTAGTATTCTATTAGTAGATACTATATTACTACTACTACTACTACTACTACTACTAAGATTAATACTAGCTATTTAGCTAAAATTGCCTCTAGTCTTAGAGTAGATACGCTCTTAGATAGTTTATACGTTTATTAGTTTAATAATTTACTTTACTATATATATTAGTATTATTTATAAGCTTAGTTTTATAGTAGATCTACTAAATCTTCTATAGTTTTATCTCTAGACTAGTATAATTAATCTTTAAGTTAAGTATCTTATTAACTAAGTTATCTACTTCTATATTAGTAGGTACTTTTTCTAGAGGTAACTAGAAGGTATAGAGCCTAAGAAGCTTATCTTAAAGTAGAACACTAAGTTTAGATAGCTAAAAAGTCTACGTATAGTTATTTTAGAGAACTAGTACTAGTTACTAAAAGTACTAATAGGCTATTAGCTACGTTAGGTTAAACTTAACCTCTAGAATAATCTATCTAACTACTTTAGAGAAGTTAGGTATATAAGCTTCTTCTTCTACCTCTAAATAAGTAGTAAGATAGTTACTAATCTTAGTGTAGCTAAATGCTTTTAGATTATTAGTCTTTAAATTAAACTTATTAAGTATCTTTATAGTATACCTAAAAAGTAATCTCTTAACTAGATAAAAATCTTAGTAATCTTTATTAATAGTTAATACCTTAATATAACACTTACTATAGATCTAAAACTTCTATAGATACTTCTTAATATTTAGATTAGACTTTACTTAGTATTAGAAAAGCTAGTATTTAAAGTACTTAGTATAAGCTTTCTATTAGTCTTTATTATTAGTATAAAAGAGCTTTCTAAGAGTCTCTCTAACTTCTTCTAGAATTTAGTAACTAGAGCGTTAGCGTATTTATTTAAGGCTTAGATAATTACTTTCTACTTAAGTTTATAGTAAGCTAAAAGGTAATTAATCTTTATTTTATTTATAAAATTATAGTACTTTAATATATTCTTAAAGCGCTTAAGAAACGTAGTAATATTAGTTTTATTAAATACTAGAACTATCTCTAATAAGTATAGAGAAAGCTAGATAGAGTAGACTAGAAGATAATTACCTAGCTACTAGAGAGACTAAGCTATTATCTAAAGAAGCCTTACTATATTATTATTTTAGAGTTATACTAGAGATTATATCTAAAGCTACTAGTTAGTAGTACCTAAAGCCTCTAGAATATCTAGTATCTTAATATTCTCTAGAGATAATATAGGTATTACTGTAGGCTTACTAGTTTTAGTTCTAAGTAGTAGAGTAAGTTATTTAGTAATCTAGGCTTTTAAAAAGGCTTTAGTAATTAACTTAGATTATTTATTTATCTTAGCTTTATTAAATTAACTCTTACTTATTTATATAAGATAGTATATAAGTATTATAAATAGTATAATAGCTAGTATAAATATTAAACGTATAAGTACTATTAATTAGATTTAACTATTTACTTACTAATAAAATTAGATATCTTTTACTAGAAGAGCTATTACTACCTTTTTTATATACTATAATAGTTTTCTACTACTATTTTATTATTTAGCCTCTTCTTTTCTAGCTATACTAGTACTAAGATCTACTATATTAGTTCTTTATACCTTCTCTAAGTCTTATTATTTATTTTTAGTAAAATAATATAGCTATATACTTTCTATTATATTATTTTCTATCTATATAGCTTTCTAAAGAGTGATTAGTATATTCTAAACCTTTTATCTAGCTTTTTATATTACTTAGTATAGTACTACTATAGCTATATTATTTATTAGTCTAAGTAGTAGTTATTATTATTAGAAGTCTTTTAGTATACCTACTTCTTAGATATCTATACTATTAGGTTTCTATAGATTATAGTTTACTTCTATATATCTTTTAGGTATACTATTCTATATATTATCTTATTCTTTTTTATTTTATATACTTACCTATTACTTATTCTATTATATTACGTAATAATTATATTTCTTTCTAAAGTCTAGCTAAACTATTATTCTAATAAGTCTTTAGTAGATTAAATAAGCACTTAAAGATAGCGCGTAGCCTTTCTAAAGTAGAAGACTAAATAAGTTAAGTTTTAGTTAGTTTCTATATATAGTAAAGAGATTAGTAGTATCTTTATTAGAATAGATACTTAATATAATTAATTATATTATATATATATATATATATATATATATATATATAGTTATTATTCTTATCTAAACGCTATTTAGACTTAGCTTTCTCTAGCGCACTAACTCTTAAGCCTAATAGCTATTTAGTCTATTATTATATTACTAGTTTTATAACTATAATTATACTCTATATACTTATAATATACTCTAGCTACGCTAAAATAGAGGTATCTACTAGTACTTAGTATATTATATACTTCTTTACTATCTAACGTAGTTAATAAGTAGATAGAATCTTTAAGTAAGTAGAACCTTTTTACTAAGATCTAACTAAAACTATAACTATATATAACTATATAGCACTATTTAGAATAGTAATTAATATTTATAGTAGACTAAATTAATTAGAAACTTCTACTATATCTTACTTATATATACGTAAGTTATATTCTACCTTACTATAGCGTCTATAGCGTCTTTAAAATAACTTATCTACTTTAATATATACTTTTTTCTTAATCTTCTTTCTATTACTACGCGCTCTTAACTTCTTTAGAGTTATTAGTTAAAGTTCTTTACTAATTATAAGAGTTCTTTTCTTTTATATACACTTTCTTTTATATAATTTATATTACGTAGCTACTTTATAAGCTACTTTAAGTTTAGTGTTACGCTTAGTTATTAACACTAGAAAGTATACTATTATCTCTACTCTTTTTATAAGCTTTTTAATAGCCTTAACTATTAAAATTAGTAAGCTATCTATATACCTCTAAAACTTCTTAAGAACTAGCTTTATTTAAGACTTTAATTCTAGAGTATTACTTAGAGTCTATAACTACTAGAGACTATTCTTAATAGTAGGTAATAGTAGAGTACATAGGTAGATATTAAGTATTAATACTATAATCTCTTAGTTAAATAGAACTAAGCTAGCGCCTTAGAAGTCTTCTAGAATATTACTCTTTATAATTAAAGCGTTTTAAGTAGTAATAAAGTATAGTAAAAACTCTATTTTAGTAATATAAGTAATCTTATTATATATTAGTTTTTTAGCTTAGTATCTATACGCCTTTTTTAGTAGCGTAAAATATCTAATATTAAGTAGCTATAGTAGATATAAAGAGTACGTAAGTATATAAAGAGTAATTATCTTCTTCTTTTTATAAAGCTAGTAGAAATTAATTAAGTTATAGCTTTTATAGCTATAAATAACTAGTAAGTAATAGCTACTAATAACTCTCTCTTTTATATACTTATTAAAGTACTCTAGCTACTTAATACTAAGCTTATTTATTATCTAGCTATTTTTAAAAACTCTAATAACTTAATCTTATAGTAGATTTTCTTTCTTATACTAAGTAGAAAGATAGTACTTACTAGTAAAGATAATAAAGAGTAAAATTATCTACTCTATTACGTTAATACTTTAAATAGCTATAACTTACTTCTAATTACTTAACTATACTATCTTTAGCTATTTTTAATACTCTACTACTATAACTACTACTTTAGTTAATATTACGTCTATTATAAAGTCTATCTTATTAAAGTTATAGATATCTTTATTCTAGATACTAAACTTAACTTTAGTATTCTATACTAGATAGAACTAGTTTTCTATAATCTTAGAATTTTTATAAAAAGTTTAATATAGTTATACTCTTAATTAAACTTAACTTTAAGCTCTAGGTAGCGCTTAATAAAGTTTTTAGCTTATCTCTTACTAACTAAGTTCTAGTTATAAACCTAGAATAAATTATTAGCTATTTTCTTAATATTAGTAAGCTAAGGTAAGTATTCTTACTCTAATAGCTTTAGAATATATTATATAATTACTACTTCTTTTAAAAAAATTTAAAAAGCTATTAATTTAGGTATTATATTATATTATTAAAGTATTCTAGTAAGTTATCTTTATAGTATACTTTTAGTAACGTTATAGATAGCTATAGTATATTATAGCTTAAGTATTATATTTTATTAGATAGTCTATAAAGTAAGCTATATATTTTTTTTTATCTAAAGTCTTTTTTACGTTACTTAGTTATAGTATTATAGTATACTTAAAGTTTAGTTAGATTTTAGTAAAAAAGTTCTACTTACTTAAAGATTTCTTTTACTTATTATCTATATTATAAGATAAATAGTAGTAGTGTAGAACTACTATAGTTACTAGATAACTATACTACTAAAGTAAAAAGTATTAGAAATAGTAATACTAGAAATAAAGTTATTATTAATAGCCTTAGCGCCTTTTTAGAAGTCTTAGCCTATTATAATAGTAAAACTATTACTATTATAAAGAATACTAAGTTCTAGCTATTATTCTAATTCTAAAGATACGTAGATACTATCTATTTTCTTATTAGAACTAATAACTTTAATATAATCTTTATTAATATCTAGATTAAAGTAGTTATAGTTATAAGTTATAGACTCTTCTAGCGTAGAGCTAGTTATCTTTTCTATATAGAATAGTAGAAGATATAAGTCTAGAAAGCTACTATAGTAGTTGTTAGATTACCTAATTTTGCGTAGTATAAGTATTTTCTAGACTATAGTGTTTTAGGTATTCTAAGTATTTTAGAATATAGTAGTATTCTTATTAGCTAGCTATAGAAAAGATTCTAAAAGTTTAGAGAATAGTTATCTAGTTATATTTAGTAGTAATAATAGAAAAAGTATAGTTAGTATAAATATTAAGCTTTACTTATAGACTATATCTTTTAATAATATTTACTTTATAGATATTATACGTTTTAGTACTTAATATATAATATATAGATTTATCTTAAGTACTTACTCTAAATAAAGTAAGCTAATTCTTTTTCTTTTATATTATAATACTTTTAGTAATAAAGTATAAGATTCTATATAAATACTTATTTTCTTAACTTACTAAGTACTCTAATAAAAAGCTTCTAATAAATATATATTAGTTACTCTACTCTAGATTTTTAATATATTCTATAGACTAGTAGCGTTTTTATAATTAGTAAGATTATTACTTAAGTAGTAGAGTTACTACTTAATTTAGATAGTATTAGTAAGATAGTAAGATAATAGCTTAATATTTTATTCTATTACGTAGTAGATATAGATATTTTCTAGTATTATACTTTACGCTATTAGTAAGAAGAGTAAGTATCTATACCTTAGGTATATAGATAATATAGAATAGTGTAAGAGTTAAGTTTAGTAATAAGTAAGATTCTATGTATAGGTCTATTTAGGCGTAAAAGTAAATATTTAAAGTTTCTTGCTTAATTAGAGCTAAGTCTAATTAGGTAGAGATTGTAGGTTTAATCTATAATAAGAGCCTAGAAATAGAAAATTAAAAAATAAATATATTTAAGCTAAAACTAAGTTAGATAATAGAAGATTTTACTAAAATTATATTAAAAACGCGTTATAAAAACGTTATAAGCGCTAAATTTAGCGAGGTCTTAGCAATAGTTAGGCTGGTTTTTTTAATAGTCAGATGAGTTGCGCTCTCTGTCATGCCCCAACGCTACGAGCTTCGATCATCGCTAAACTGCATCTATCCACGCGCGTCTGTCAACGTCGTGTACCGTTACACCCGAAAGGAGCTCACCATCCGTCAACCATCACTCTGTCAGCATGTTGAGCGGTATCAATGAACCACTTTCGCAACGGACTACAGTTTAGACGACGTGTCTCCATTGTTGATTCAGCACCATCCAGCTATGTAGGTGGCGTTGGCACGCACCTTCTATCGCATCTACAATAGACGCCCGCACATTAATGCCACAAAGAACTACTCGTCAATTTCAACGGAATTCTTTCGACTAGTATGGTGCAAAGACAGAGCTTCAGGCGATATCATTCCACGGACAAAGAGGAGACAACCACAGCTTATGGAACGAAGGCCAGGAAAGGCTTGCAACTATAACATCTCGGCTTCATGCTATTGACATCACCCAGACTGTTCTCTGACTCACGGCGACGGGCAGCATGACTGCACGCGTGGGAGAAGAGGTGGAAACACCTGTCGTGGGTTTCTAGGTCCCGAAGGTCGAGGGTCCAAGGCCAGTGTCATTGCTGAGCAGGTAACGCCTTCACTGTATCTCGGTGGCGGTGATATTTTGTACTGTTGAGTGAAACGGAAAGACAGTAGAGTCGCTTGCAACTAAAC